>Ga0335074_10004932_pt1 | contig 18444 bp, 9 predicted proteins | sample Lox_Sample_23_FD_206715 | JGI IMG/M metagenome (GOLD analysis project Ga0335074, IMG submission 206715) | Soil microbial communities from Loxahatchee National Wildlife Refuge, Florida, United States - Lox_Sample_2.3 | ecosystem: Environmental > Terrestrial > Soil > Wetlands | place: USA: Florida... | reverse complement strand
TGACGCCGTTCCGCCCGTCGACGTAGTGCACGGCGGCGCCCTGGCACAGCGCCCGGCCCAGTAGACGGCCGGCATACCGGCCCGAGCCTTGGGGGTTTCGCCCGAAGAGCTCGGCTTCGGCGTCAGCCGCCAACTCGGCAAGACGTCGCAGATCAGCCAGTTCGATCCTGGCGACTGACCGGTCTAAGTGCTCAGACATGCCGCAATGCTCGCACGCAAAGGCGAGGATCGATCCCCTCCGCAGCCGACCGTCGCGTGCGCGCGAACTAAGCAACCGATCTCGCGGCAACTTAGCCCTGTCGTTGGCAGTTCCGATATCGCACCGACATGGCACCATGTGTGCGGGCACTTACCGGCTTGTGGCCTTTGGCGAGGTCAGCGGACGTGGGGGGCAGCTGTGATCGAAGGATCGCCGGACGAACCGCTCAAAGGCGACAAGTCGGCTATCGGGCCCGACCCGGGTACGCTCCAGCCTGGGCGGGGAGCCAACGCCACCGCGTCCAGCACTCCCTGGCTAAGAGCCGTCACCGCGGACGATACGCGGACAGCGACGCCGCGAGACAACCCGGCAGCCATCCGCTGCGGCAGCTGCCGTCAGACATTCCCCGTCCAGCGGGCTGATCCGGTCGGCACGGGACCCGATGCTGTCAATGGCGGAACGAAGGCCCCTGGCGTCGACGCAGAAGGCGACCACCGAGTGGTGGTGACCTGCCCGCACTGCGGCAAGAAGAACCGGATACCAGAAGGCGCCGGCGCTACCGCAGCGACCACCGGCGCGCCCGGCGAGCGCAACTCCCGCGTCATCCCGCAGGATGGCAAGATCAGGGCGGCCAAGGAACATGACCGGCGCCCTGGAGCCAGTGGCGATCCGGTCCCGCAGAGCCGCACGGCGGCTGAGAGGTCCGTAGACCACTATGCGGGCGCGCCGTACGTCAGTGACTGGCCCCCGGTTTCATACGCCGAGAATGACAACATCCTGGTGTGGTGGCTGCCCGAGTATGACGACCTGATTCGCCGTTGCGTCGACGAGTTGCAGTGGCAGTGGACCCGAGCTATCACTCGGCGCCTGGAGGCGGCGGTGCCGGAGACTGTTCTGGGTGCCTGGCGCGACGTGGATCCTGCGTGTCGTGAGTTCAGCTGGTACAACGTCCTCCATGTTTTTGCCCAGGCTCGCGCTAAGCAACTCGGCATTCGTCCCCGGGAGCCGCGCACCGTCGCGTGTTCGTGCTGCTCGCAGGAGTTCCTGGAATCGCACCTTCTAGGTCATTTCGTTGAGCAACTTGGCGCCGATGGCATCGACGTCTGCAACAGCTGCCTGGAGCAGGCTGTGTACTTTCAAGGGTCACCGACGGCTTCGGCGGAAGATGTCACGGCGGTGCTGCAGGCGCTGTCGCGGGCGCTGCAGCGCCCGCTCAGGACAGCTGATCTCAGACGCATCGATCTCAGAGGGCTCTCGCGGGACGCCCGGGCAACTGTTGTTCAGGCTATTCGCGTCAAGCCGACACTCGCGCGGGTGAAGGAACTCTTCGGATCATGGGATGCCGCGCTCGCACATGCTGCAGCGGCTCCCGAGATGTCCCTCCCGCCCCCGGGGCCAGTAACGCTGCCACTGCCGGGACCTGATCATGTCTGGCCGGATTCGACGTTTGAGCGCCCGGTGCCTGGTCCTGCCCTTTACCGGCCGCTGGCGACACTACCTCGCGGGAACGTTCGCTTCGTTCTGACCGGTGGCCCGATGGGGTACTTGGACCTCCGCGGCCAGCACGATTGCGTATCTGGGGATGTGCCGGCCAGCGGGGCCGAAGAGAACTTTGCCGAGAGCGTCGCCAGGGTCAACGCCATGGTCAATCGCTCTCCCTGGATACAGGCTGCGGCCGAAGTCGGACAAGCCATCTTGGCCTCCCGCGCGCGCGGTGACGCAGACGGCCGGCCTTACGGGCTCACAGCTAGCTGGATAACCAGTTCTTACCGGGACGCGCTAAAGGCCGTGACCGGCCGGCCGCCCACGAAGATCGCCGACGACGCTTCCAGCATCGGCGCGGCAGGCAAATCGGGCTGGTCGTACGCCCATGGCGCTGACCGGTACGCCTACAACGCCGACGCCAACTTCAGCCGCATAACAGTCGACCAGGTTCCAGCAGTCTGTATCTGGGGCTGGCCAGACCGCAGCGACCTGTGCCTCCAGGCTTTCCTCGATACGATCGCGGCCGCAGCCTCCGAACCGGTCACCGTCATCCTCCCTGACGTGCCTGCCTACCGCAGCTTCGCGCGCCGTTACGCCCGGAAGGAGCACATGGATCAGGTAACGCGGGCACTGCTCGAGGAAAAGCTCTACCGGCCAATCGACGGTTTCGACTACAACGCACGTGCCTATGTGTTTTCCGCTGAGTTCGCGCCGCGGCTGATTGTTCATCCGGACGCTAGTGAGGGCGACGGCTCTGTCCTGGCTGGCGCACTCGCTTACCTGGGCGCTCATCACGGCCTGCGGCTGTCGGTCTGGGACATTCTCGGAGATACGTTGCTGCGAGCAGCAGCAACAGTGACGCCCATAACGCCACGAACATTCGCGGCGCCGGACCGGGAGCGCAAGGACGAGGTTCAGTGGTACGCCCTGAAGCGCCGCTTCAACGACGGGGATGAACCCCTGAGGCCTTACCGGCCTTCCCGAACCGGCGCGGCAAGTACCTCGTGATTGCTAACCAGCACCCTGCCCAGCCGGATCCGAGACGCTCCTTCACTCGCGCGGAGGTCACCGCAGCCTGGCTGCTGCAGGACCGCAAATGCCGTGAATGCCTGCGCGAAGTTCCCCGCGATCTCGTCGAGGGTGACCACGTCATCGCCTGGTCGGCCGGCGGACCCACGACAGTTGAGAACCTGCAGGTCCTGTGCATTGCCTGCAACCGGCGCAAGGGCGTCCGAGAAGGAACGATCGAAGATAAAGCGACCGCCGTCGTATCACCAAGTGCCACCCTGCTGCGCCACTGGCAGGAAGAGGCACTGGACGTCGTTCGCAGAGCTGCCGGGCCCGTGCTCATCGAGGCGTGTCCTGGCGCTGGGAAGACCCGCTTCGCCCTCGAGTGCGCTGCTCGCCTGTACTCCGACCGCATCATCAACCGGGTCCTGGTCGTGGTGCCGACCAGGCGGCTGATCGACCAGTGGGTCCAGGCGGGCTCCGGCGCTGGCGGAGGAGCTACAGTGCCGCTGGCCCCGGCGGGATGGCGGCCGACCCAGCCGCTGCTAGCGCGGTGGGCAGGAGCAGTCTTCACCTATCACGCCCTCTTCGCTCAGACGACCATGTTCGAGGCACTCGCCGCCGAGCCAGGGTTCAAGACCCTGGTGATCTTCGATGAGATACACCACGCCGGTACCGAGAAGGCATGGGGCATCGCTGCCCAGCAGGCATTCCTGGCAGCAGCCACCCGCGTCCTGAACCTCTCCGGCACGCCCTTCCGCTCCAGGGATCCCATCGTCTTCGTGGAAACAACCAACGGCAAGTCCGTTGCCAGCTACACCTACTCCTACGGCGACGCCCTGACCGACGGCGTGTGCCGGCCGCTGAGGTTTGCCGCCATCGGAGGAACTGCCACCTTCCAGACCCCAGACGGAACCGTGGAATCCGTCTCCTTCAACGACGACCTCGATGAGCAGGGGGAGTCCTACCGGCTGCGGACCGTCCTGGATCCCAGCGGTGACCACCTGCGAGAGATGCTGCGCACCGCCGACGACGAACTTAGCCGCCTGCGCACATCCGGCGACCCGGATGCGGGCGGCCTCGTCGTCTGCATCGACTGCGACCACGCCGACGCCGTCGCACGAATACTCCATCGGATGACAGGTACCCGGCCCACGGTCGCCTGCAGCCGCCTCAACGACCCGGAGGATCCATCGCCCCATCCCGCCATCGAGACATTCGACAAGGGAACATCCCCGTGGATTGTGTCCGTACGGATGATCAGCGAAGGTGTAGACATCCGCCGTCTACGCGTACTAGTCCACGCCACCAACGTCGTAACCGAGCTGAGCTTCCGCCAGATCACCGGGCGGATAGTCCGCACCGACCCTGGCAACGGAGACGACGACTATGGCACTGTCGTCCTGCCGGCTGACCCGAGGCTCCTCGAGATGGCTCAGCGTATTCTCGAGGACGTTCCGCCAGTCCAGCGCGGGCCGCTGGTTATCCGGGAGCCGCAAGAGGACGGCACGAGTATCCGCGATAGTCGCGAAGGCTCTGGCTTTGTTCCTCTCGGCAGTACAGGCCAGCTCACGGTGATCACAGATACCAGCGGCCGGTCCGCGCCTGCTTACCTGGTCGCGGCGGCGGAGCGTTACGTCGAACTCTCGGGGTCGGCGATCCCACCCTTCGAACTCGCGCTCGCAGCCGCCCTCGACGAACAGCTACGCAGCAAGCTGCTCACCTATTAGCTAGGTGGCACCTCGGAATCGCCCGCAGTTGTCTCGCTGCCAACCCGAGTAGGTAGCTATAAGAGGATGCGGGACCAGAAGGTCACAAAGGGTCAGCTGGATGAGTGGCTGGCCGTGCCGCGCACTCAGGCTGCGGACATTTGCGCAGACAGCCTGACGTCGCCGCTTACCACGAACAAGGCGGGCCGTTCGCCCGTGGCCCGAGCGCCGTCCGGCCTGCCGATCCGCCAGGTCGTGCAGCAGCTGCAGAAACTGCAGGGGAAGCAATGCCATACTTCGACGCCTTCTTCCCAGGCCCATGAACATGTCTATTCCGGTGGCTGAATCGATCCCCGCTATCGCGTGCCGTCCCGGACCGGCAGAAAAGGACTGGGCTGGCCGGTGTAAGAGAGGTACAGATGGTCGCGGGCGCGGGTGCATGCGACAAATAGCAGGCACCGTTCCCGCTGCAAGTCCTGGCCATGGGCGACTGGGTCTTCAGCCGCGGGTGTAAGGGCCGCTCGGGGAGGGACCGCGCCGTCCTCGACTCCGATCACGGCGACGGCCTGGAATTCGAGGCCTTTCATTTTATGCATGGTCCCGACTCGGACGGCGTTCTTGCTGCTCTGGGTGGCTAGCGCGAGGGTAGGAATGCGGGCGGCCTTGATAGCATCGCGGGCCTGGGTGGCCGCAGCGCTGGAGCGGGCGGCGACGCCGATGGCATGCGGCTCAATGCCCGCCGCCACCCAGGAGCGGATCCGGTCGACCAACGAAGTCAGCTCGGCCTCGCGGCTTGGCGCGCGGTGGAGCTCCGGCGGTCGCCCATGTACGGGAGAGCGGTATCCGATGAGCGTGTCGATGTCGCCGTCGAGACCTGTGGCTGGGTCTGAGCCCAGCAGGGGCACTGCCCACCTAAGGATCTCCTGGGTGGTGCGATAGTTCACCGTGAGCCGCCGGCTACGGCCGCGGACGCTGATGCCCAGGCTGGTCAGGGACACGCGATTGTCGTAGATCCGTTGGTACGGGTCGGCGGCCACGAATAGGTCGTCCGGGCCAACCGGGACGGACGCCCGAAGTAGCCGCCACTGCGCCGGGTGCAGGTCCTGCGCCTCATCCACGATGACGTGCCGATAGTAGGTGCGGCCGGAATGGCGGAGCAGGTGCGCCGCCTCGTTGGCAAGCTGGATATAGGTTGTCTCCCCGGCCTCATGCAGCCCGGCGGTAACGCGCTGGGTCAGCTGCCACACCTGACTGCGTTGGGCCTTAGTGAGCGGGCTGCCGCGGCCGGTACGCGAGCACGTCAGGTAGGCCTCTTCGGTACTCAGATCCTGGGCGAGGATGACCTGCTCCCACTCCCGGTCCAGGAACGCCGGCGTGAACGGCGCGCTCGGGGCGGCGACCGCATCTGCCCATCGCTGGCGCACCGCGGCGAAGTCGGCGATCACAGGGTTTCCCCGTGCCTCGCGGACGACGCGATGCGCCAGCCGGTCGACGTTAATGATCTGAACCTGGCGCCGGGCTCGCTCATCCGCGATGAGCAGTTCAAGCTGGATCTCAAGGGTTTCTGCGAGATTTCTCGTGAAAGTCGTCAGCAGGATCGGGGGCCCGATTCCACGGTCGGCCCCACCGGAGGCGTACTGCCGCGCCAGAAAGCCAGCCCGGTGCAAGGCGGTCACCGTCTTTCCGGTACCGGCGCCACCGGTGACCTGCGCCGGGCCTGCATAGGACGACTGGTAAGCAACCTTGCGCTGGCCGGGGTGCAGGAAAGTCCGCCAGGCCGCGAAGGGGTCAGCGAGAATCTGCTGCAGCTCCTCGGGGCCGGAGACCGGCGTGACACGGTCAGGAGTGCGCGCCATGGCGGTGACCAGATCGGCGGGATCGATCTGGGATGACGGGTTGTCGGCGGGGAGGTACTGGGCAACCTCGGTCCAGGCCTCATCGACGGTCATGCCGGTCGCCAGCGCTAGCAGGGCGGTGTATTGCACGTCGGGGAGCACGGTTTGGAGCGCCTCCAGATGCTCCTCGCTGGTGAGAAGCCGGACAACTGGCAGGATGGCCGCATCCACGCCGAGGCGGGTCAGGTCCCCGTCACTGACGTCGTCGAAGAGGCGCTTGTCCTGAGTCGCCGCGGCAGCATGAAGCGCAGGCTGCAGCTCTTCCAGGGCCTCCTCGTTCCGAACTTCGAGGACACCAACCGCCTCGTTGACGGTGAACCGGCGGCTGACCGCATACCTGATCGCCTCGTCGTGCGGCAACACAGATAGGAGGCAGTAGACGTCGCCGGAGCCCGGCGCCAGGACCACGCCGCGCCAGGACTGATCGATCCGGATAGTGCGGATTCGGTCGTCCTTAGCCTTCTGCAGCTTCTCCAGGTGCAGGCCGGCATAAGTGTGCTCGGCGAACTTGCTGATGGCAGCCTCGACCGCGCTCTGCACCGGCTTGTCGAGCCTTGCATAGTCGGGCAGGAAGTCCTTCGCGAGAAAGAGCTGCGCCAAATTTTGCCCCCCTGCTGATGTGGCCGACGTGTCATCTGCCGTGCAGGTCATCGTAGGGCGCACTACCGACATGCGGGCAGAATGCAAGCCGCGCCCACGCGGACCTGGCCGAGCGCTTTGTTGCAGCGGGCCCTGGAGCGTGCATCTAGCGCTGTCCCGTCCGCCGTTGGAGGTCATGCGGCCGTGCCAGTAGACGGAGCAGGTAGAGATAGGCAAGATCCGGCAGGTCGACGGGCAGGTGGCCATTGTGCGACATCAGCAGAACCTCGTCGCGTGGCTGCTGACCTGGACGGCTCCCGAACCCGTGCCCGGCGTTGCGCAGGACACGCAAGTAGGCGGCGGCAGCATTGTCAAGGCTCATCACCCGCTCGTTACCCTGCTTATCGGGCACCCGAAGCCCTCCGGCTGTCAGCCGCGAAGGAATGAAGAATCCTTGCTGCACCTTCTCGAGCGCAGTAATCGACGCGCGCACTCGCGGCAGAAGCACTCGGCCAGCCGCTGGATCCAGCGCATCCTCGATATCTGCGAGGGCCTGCCGGGCGGAAGCCAGCTCGCACATCCGGTCGAAGTCCGGCGGACGGATGCCCGCGAGAGTGTCCAGCGTGTCGAACATCAAGACGCGCCGGGCATGGCTGTCGCGGTCGTGGGCCGACAAAGACTGGACGTTGCGGAATGCCTGCTCCACGCTGAGCAGTACCTCGAAGTTGCGGCGCTCGTCGTACCGTCCGTCGTCGGCACTGTAGTTGGCTGGATCGGTGACCTCCGTGAACACACGGTCCAGCGCAGCGATCCACCATCTCAGGGCGGCGTCGATATCGCTGGCGGAAACCTGGGGTCCAGGGCCCGCGGCGGCCCTGCCGCCGGGGGAGAAGAGCTGGAGGAGCTCGGATGGCTCGCCGCGCCTGCCGACGACCGCGCCACCAAGCGTATAGATGACGACGCCGCCCGCACGCGGTGCGCTAACGGCCCACACCCATGGCGATAGAGACAGGAATAGCGGCGACAGGTATGCGCCCAAGCCGATGGCGGTGTCGCTGAATAGCCATCGCCCCGAGTTGAAGATGAGCTCATCGCGCCGCTGGGTCGGCCGCCGCAGGATGAGCGACGGGTCATCCTGGACCTGGAGCAGGACCCGGGTGGCGCCGTATCGGAAGCTGAGAGCCGGATCGACCTCCGCCAGGTAGGCCGCCGCATCGGGCAGCAAGGGAAGCAGGCCGTCGCGGAGCACCTGCTGGACGATGGTGGGCAGGTGCTCGGCGGGCGTCGTGGTCGTGGCGAGCGAACCGCTATAGACGAGGGCGGTTAGTTCTCCGGGCCGCTCGCGAGCCAGCCGGTCGAGTTCAGCCTGGATCCTCTCGGGTGGCATGGATCCGCCGACGCCGGGTGCGGCTACCAGCGGCCTCAGCCGCGAGTACGCTCCCTTCTTGTCGGCGTTGGCGGCGGTGGCCAGTTGATGAACCTGGACAAGACGTGCTGGCTTGCGGCGAACACGTTCGTCGAGCCGGACGCGCCACTCGCCGGCTGGCCCGTCGACTTCCTCGAGGCGCCAGTTGCACTGATGGCCGAACGCGGTAGGGTCTCCGCCTGCCATCCAATGTGGTAGTCGCAGGATTGCTGACCGCCGAGCTAGCTCCGCCCCGCTCAGGGTTGCCGCCACTCCGCTACGCATCCGGTTCCTCGGTGTGCAGCACGTACTCGGCAGCGCGGGATGCCAGGTGCAGGGGCACGGGGAGCTTGAGGGCATCGCGGTGGTCGGGGCTTACCCGAAGCTGGTGCGCCAGCGCCGCGAACGCCTCAGGGTCGTCTTCTGCGCCGCAGTCCAGGACCACGATCTCCAGCAGTGAGGGGTTCCATGCGTGCTGGCCGGTGTCGATCTTCGGGCGCTCGGCGGATCGCGGAACGAGTTTCGACGCGCTGACGGCTGCGTGGCTCGCGGTGACGGGCTTGCCGGTCGTGCTGCCGAAGACGCGGTTGCCCGGACCTGCCTCGGCTGGCAGCCATAGGCCTTCGGCCAGGCCGGGCCTGCCGGAGTTCTCATTCGGCGCGAACCACTGAGGGGTCTCAAAGGAGTCGCTGTCGCGCACGCGAATGTGCCTGAGCCCCTGGCCGTACAGCGCCGCTTTGCTCATGGTGCCGCCGAAGCCGACGTGATCGCGGATCACAGCCGAGTTGGTGAGCGCAGGCCACCAGGACCGCAGGTTCTGCGCATGGGTCAGCAGCAGGGTCGGCCTATTGCGGGTCGCGTACAGCACCTGTCGTATGAACCGCTCGGTGAGGGACTGGGCGGCTTCGCGGCTCCATGTCTCCTCGATCGTTCCGTTCTGCCCGATTGCCTGCAGCAGTTCGCCGTAGGGCACCCACTGAGTCAGCCGCGGCACGATGCCCAGGGCCCCAGGAGACTCTGGGCGCATGAGCACTGCGACGGGCAGGAAGTGCGCGTGGCCGGTGGGGCCGGACCTGTTCTTGCGCACGATCCAGATGGCCAGGTGCTGCAGGTCGGCCGGGACTCGATCGCCGAGGCTGTGCGTTGGCAAGCTGGCCAGGCCGACCTGCCGCAGTCCGTCCTGCCAGGCGGCCAGCGCCCGGTGCGGGATGGTCTCATCGGGGTCGTCATCGTCGTCTGGGGGATGGAGGAACTGGCTGACCAGGTTCGCGTCGGCGAATCCCAACCGCATCGCGACCTTCGGATCAGCCAGCGGCCCGGCGAATCTCGCCGGCCGGTCGATCTCGGCCAGGACCAGGCTGCTACCGGGCAGGAGCACCCTCATATCCCGGGAAACCGCCAAGCGGCGCTCAGCGACTGCGGCGTCTCGCTGGTCGCGCGTGGCCGGCACCTCCCCGTCGAGCAGCAGGCCGGATCCGAGGTCGCCGAGGTCATGCGGGCGCAGCTGAACGTCGAGCTCGCCCGTCGCCCACGTCCGTGTGGCAAGGTCAGCGGGGACTTCCGCGCCGGCGAGCCCCAGGTCCTCGACGGCCGCTTCGATGATCGCTTCGCGGATCGTTGTGGTCTGGCAGAAGACGTCCACGATGAAGTTGCGTTCTCCGAGGACTCGCGCGAGTTGCGCCCGGCGAGCGCTCGCGGCGGCATCCCGTTCACGTGCCGCGGTGTCGTCCGTGCTGGCACGTGCGGCGAGCTTGCGGGCGGGCGCATTGGATGGCTTGACGGGCATGGCGCTACGGACGAGGTCGGGCACCGCAACGAGGGCAGGTTGCAGCGCCTGCGCCGCCCATTCCATCAGCGGGGAGCGGTCACGCGGCATCATGCCGGGGCCGACGCCGTGCGTCTTTCCCATGGCGGTGCTGTACACCACGGCCGCGGTGATTCCTCCTGGGCCTTCGAGCCATGGAGCCGGGTCATTCACCAGGTCTTGCGGGTCGGGGAATTCGGTGGCGAAGGTCAGTCGCCGGAGCATCTCTTCCGGGCCGCCCATGGCCCAGCAGGCCTTCTCGCGCGGCCGCCATACCAGGCGGCCTTTGCCGAAGCGGAACTCATCTGGCGTTGGGGCGCCTTCGATCCAGGGTGCGCGGGCTGCCAGGTAGACCGAGACGCTATCTCCGGGGGGAATGTAGACCTTCCGGTCGCTTTCCCACCGCCGCACTCCCGCGTGCAGGTGGATCCGGGGCCGCGGGTCGAACGGCACGGTCTGCAGCGAGATCCTCAGGTAGAACGAGAAATGCCAGACCCGCGTGCTGTTCCTCTGGGCGAAGGTGCGCGGCGGCCAGGAGACCAGCTCTGCTGCTCCGCGCTGGCTCGGCGATGCCTGCACGAAACGGAGCTGGACCCCTTCGAACATGTAGGGCTCTTGGCCGGCGATCCGCCGGGCCAGGAATTCGGGCAGCAGGGCGTACAGCCGCTCGGCTGGCTCGGCGGTGCCGCCTGCCGTCACAGACTGCTCAAGCAGGTCCATTGTCACCTGGATCCATTGCAAATCCCCGGCACCGAGCTGGATCAGGGCGTCGCGGACCGGCCCCGCGGCATCGTCTCCTCTAGGGAGGTCGGCCGCCCAGGCCGCCACCAGCGCTCGCGTCACCGCTGGTGGGAAGGACCGGGCGCAAAACAAGACCGGGTCCGCGTCGTCGGGCGAGGCATCCCGGCTCAGCGCGATCAGCTCCGGTGCGACAGCATGGAGCAGCTGGCGGAGGCGCCGGATGGGGACCGACCTGATCTTGTCCGGGTTCCCCCGCCCGTGCCGGTACAGATCTAGCAGGATCGCGCGCCAGTGGGCCGGGAAGACGAGGGCGGAGAACTCCGCGTTCAGCGGCGTGCCGCTGCCGGGCATGAACGCGCACGGCCGGATGCGGGAGTAGGTCATCGGCAGCAGGTCCTCTCATCAGCCGGGCAGGTCATCGCATCCTGTCCAGGGCCCGGTAGAACGGTTCGTAGAGCATCCCGACGATGTCCCGGTCCACAGCGGCGATGCCGGATCCGGGGTCGAAGTAGGGGCGCAGCACATCGTGCATGCTGTGCAGCAGACTCGTAGACGGGGTGTCGGTGCCGGTCAGACTGGCTTCCCGCGGCGCGAACGCTGCATCGACAAACGCGACGCGGGCGGGCACGCCGCCGCGGACGAGCCGGCCGATCACCTGCCACATGACGACCAGCTGATCCCACGTGAAAGACTCCTGCTCGCGGCGCGGCAGGCTTGACCAGGAGATCCTGCGGATCAGCAGGTGCCGCCACAGACCCCGGGCCTTGTGCCGGAAGGCCGACCCGGCCGCGTCGAGTGACCCGTGCTCGGCCACCAGGCGGGTGAACGTGCCGTTCCTGGCGGCACGGACGGCCCAGTCATTGATGGCCTGCACCGCCAGCGTGATGTCGTCTGGCCGGTGATGCGGCCGGGCCAGGAAGTACACCGACCCGATCGCCGCTTGCCCGGCCTGGTTCAGGATGTTGTGGCCGCGTTCCACCGCCAGCAGCGGGGCGACGAGCAGGTCCGCGCCGGTTCCGGCGAAACCGGCAATGTCGCCTCGGCGAAGCGTCCGGCCCCGGCCGTTCACTCCGGTGCCGGCAAGCTGCCAGGTGTGGTCCAGGTCGGCGTCGTCGGGGACCAGGCGGCACACCCGGCCAGCCCACTCCGGGACGGATTCGAGGATCCTGACGGCGAGCTTGGCCTCTTCGTACGAGCCGGTCAGGAGCAGGATGCGGCGGCGGTCCGGGTCCGCGATGGCGTCAAGTTCGCTGGCCAGCGGGCTGGGGTCACCGGGTATCGCCGGGATGGCGAGCTGGGTGAGCATCTGCTCCAGCACCACCGGGCGGCGTGACGGCGGGGCGCCGGACAGCCGCAGCGTGTTCCCGTCAGGTCCGGTGAGGAACTCATTCCTGAACTCGCTCTTGGCGATCGCCTCGGTCTCCTGCTCCGGCGGTAGCAACACGGCGTTGACGGGCACGTGCACGTGATAGCGGGAGGAGGCACCGGCCCAGCTCGTGCCGGACATGAGGACGACGTGCGGTCCGGGTCGCCCGTCGGCGGCGGTCAGCTCGTGCATGCGCAGCAGCAACTCGCGTCCGACGCCAGCGCACCGGAAGAACCGCAGTTCGCCAGTGCGGCCGTCGAGGCCGCGCGCCCGGGCTTGCGCATCGGCGCCGCCGTCGGCGAGGAACTGGAATCCGAGCACGTTCCCCATCGGCGATTCGGGGACCAGCGGCAGGTAGTCCAGCGGCGGGCGGCGGGACAGGAGGCTGGCAGGCGACTCCAGGTTCAGTGCCGCTTCCACGGCCGGCCACAGCGCCATGGCGTGGTCGAGGCGGGCCTGCAGTGCGGCGAGCAGCAGCGTGAATTCCAGGCGCAGCGCGTGCTCGGCGGCTCGCGCCTCGTCCGCGCTGTGCAGTCCGGACAGCCGCACCATAGCCGCCTGGATCCTTTGCCGCACCTGCGGGCCCATGGTGCTCAGCGACTCGTGGCATAGCCGGACAAGGACATCGACATCCGGGTCGCTCGGTGTCGCATCGCCGAGCGGGTCGTCGCGGAAGGCGTCGAGGATGTCGTTGACATGCTGGCGGCGGGCAGCGTCCGGGTCCGGGTCGCTGTCATCGCCTGGGAGCGGGTACCAGTCGTGGAGCAGCTGCTGGTGGAGGGTCCATGCGCTGAAGTAGTCGGTGATGACCCACCGCTGGATCTCGGGGTGCTGCACCAGCAGGGCATACAGGCGGTTCGCTGCGGTCGCGACCGTGTCCATCGCGCCCACCCAGGTCTCGGTCGTCTGCTCGCCGAGCTGCAGGCGGCCTTCCCGGGCCAGTTCCTCGATCTTGTCCCGCTGCAGGTTGTCGAGCAGGGACTCCGGTGACCGGCCGATCAGCGTGGCCGCGGGGGCGAACATCGCGTCGAGCTGCATCTGCACTAGGTCGGCCTCGTCCACGATGATGATGTCGCTTCGGCGGCAGGCCAGTTCCAGGTACCGGATCCGCTCGGCGTTCTGGTGCGCGGGCACCTCGCTGTGCACCAGGCTGGCCGGCGTCGCGACCCATATCTCGGCGCTGACTTGCTCGCGGTAGCCGTGCTGCCGGGGGCAGACCTGCCACACCGGGCACCCCTGCCGCCGCAGCCGGCGCGGGGCTTCGTCGTCAGTGTCGGCCTCGTTGTCGCCCGCCGCGAACAGGCTGGTGCACGGGGCTTCCAGGTAGCGCAGGGGCGTTCCCGCTTCCAGGCCGCGCAGCCCGTCGATCACGCACGCGGTGCTGAGGAAGTCGAACGACGGGTCGTCGTGGGCGAGCAGGCTGCCGGTCCCGCGCGCTGCCAGCCGGCGGTGCATCCGCTCGATGTGCCGCTCCCGGGTCGAGGCGCCCAGCAGCGGCGCCGCGCCCAGGCCGAGCTGGCGGAACCCGACGGTCAGGCGCAGCACTTCGGCGACGTCGCTGACGACGAGCGTGCACCGCAGGCCGTGCCGTGCAGCCCACACGGCCAGCACGTCGCGCAGCGTACTCTTGCCGGCGCCGACCATCCCGGCCAGGTGCAGCAGCCCGTCTACGCGCAGCGCGTCCTGAGCCTTCCCGGCTCCTTCGGGCCCTGGGTAGCGGATGGTAACCCGGCCGAGCCTGCGCTCCCACCGTGCCTGACTCTCAAACCCGGCAGCTATGAGGGTGCTATCCATCAACCGGGCCGTGTCCAGCAGCTCGTCCCAGGTGACGGTCAGTGGCTGCCCGCCGCCTGCCTGCGGGGCGCGCAGGTCATGGCCCGCTGGCGGCGGCAGGGCAAGCTCCGCCGGGATGTCCACCGGCAGCCGGTGCCGGCGTCGGCTCGGGAACCAGTGCGGGCCGGGGTCAGCGAGCGGCAGCCGGCGCAGCTCGAATGGCGGCGCCTCATCCAGGGCCGCGGCGTAGGCGTCCCACCGGCCCGCGCCGCGCGTCACCACACGCCGGACGGCGGGGCGCGACGGATCGGCCACGTCGTAGCCGCGGTCTACTTCGGGCTGGCGCTGGTACCGGCCGAGTTCCTGGCGCCACACGTGATGGCGGCGCAGGCTGCCCAGGTAGACCCGGGCCCGTGCGAGCATTACCTCGTGGTCTGCGGTCAGGCTCCGGCCTGCGGAGGCGTACGGGTAACCGCCAAACAGCGTCCACCCGCCGGCTGCCGGGCACCTGGGAGTCACCCGCTCCATCAGGAACAGCGCGAGCTCGATCTCGAACATTGCCGGCGGGAAGCCGGTCATCTCCTTCTCCAGCTGCCGCCGCCAGCTTGCACGATCACGCACGGAGTGCCTCCTCGGTGATCCGCCGGGCCCGCCGGACCAGCTCGCGATCTGTGCACAAGGTCACCACCCGGGCCGTGTCAGGCGGGCAGTGGTGGGTGAAGACCTCCCGGTAATCCGCCCGGTCGCGGAACCGGTAGTGCGGGATCACCAGGAACGCCGTGTCGTGCGGTGGCGCGGCGGGCAGCGGCGCGGCGTCCATGCCGAGCAGCGCGGGGCTGGCCCTGTCCTTGACGTCGATCGCCCAGACCCTGCCGTCCGGGAAGTGCACGCGCAGGTCGTAGGCGTCGAATCCGGGCCACATCTCCACCGTCAGCCCGAGCGCGGCGAGCCTGTGCTCCAGATCGATCTCGGCGCGGCCCGGGCCGGTGACGAAGATCCGCAGCGGCCGGGCCAGCTGCAGCACGTCTTGATCGGCCGGATGCCGGGTGCCTGGCCTGGCAGGGCCTTCGTGGCGGCACCGATCCTGCTCGCACCACCAGCCGTCGCCCCCGGTGGGCACCAGCAGGCACCGGCAGCGTGAGCACGCCGCGAAGAAGCCGTCGATCGCGGACGCGGCGGGGGCGGGTCGGTACTGCTCGCGGATGAGGTCCAGGACCGGCTGCAAGTCCGGTTCGCCGTGCAGCAGGGCCAACTCGCCCCGGGTGAGCACGGGATGCTCGATGAGCAAGCGGCGGAACGCCGTGTAGGAGTCCGGCACGGCCGCACCACGGCACAGGCTGATCGCGCCGAGCATGACCTGCCGCTCATACAGCTCGGTGCCGGTGTCAGATACCCGCAGCGCCCACTCGTAGCACAGCTGGGTCGGGGTGCGGGTGTGCGGGTCAAGCAGCCGGTCGCCAGGAGCCGCCTGGTCCGGTTGAAGCCGCAGCGGCCAGTCGCGCACCGGGCGCTGCGCGCCCCAGGTGATCAGGTCCGGGAGGCTGCGGGGCGGCGGCTCGCCGCGCAGCAGGCAGGCCAGGGCGACCTGGTCCAGGCCGCGCTGCGCGTCGGGCGGGTAGGGAAGGCTGAACGCCCCGGGAGAAGCTAGCTCCGCTACCTGCACGATGCCCGAGGCGATCGTGCGCAGCAGCCTTACGTCCTCGCCGGTCACGCCGCGCTCCTCTCGTTGGCCCGCAGCCGGGCGGTGCACCACCGGGCGACCTCGCAGTCCGCGCACCACGGACCGGGCCGGGGGTCGAGCAGCAGATCGCCGTGCCACCCCTCGGCCAGGTCGCGCACGACCTGCTGGGCGCGGCCGACGGCAACCGGATCGTGCGGGTCCACCAGCTGGATGTCCGGGCCGTCCGGACGCAGGATCTCCAGCTCGACCCGGCTGCCGTCCTGCTCGCCCCCGAGAACCCCGGCCGCGAGCAGGACCGTGGCCAGCGCGGTCTGCGGGTACTTCCCGAGCACGTCGGTATCCCTGACCCAGGTTCGGCCCTCGGTCTTGGACTCCCGCCAGATCCAGGCGCCCCCGTCCTCGTACAGCAGGTCCGGTTTCGCCAGCACGATCACGTCGGCCAGCGGGTCGTACACCGCCAGCGTCGGTTCGGGCCTGACCCGCCCGACCGGCGTGCCCGGTGCCAGCGGGCACACGGGCAGGTGCCAGGCAAGCTGGCGCGCACCAAGCACAGCCTGCTCCGCGTCCAGCTCCCACTCCTGCTGCAACTGCTCCAGATCCGCGCGGAGGTCGTGCTCGGTGCACGGCTGTGGCGGGTGCCGGCGGTGCAGCTGCTCGATCATGGCGTGCACCGCTAGGCCGCGCCGGGCCGCCGGGTCATACTCTCCCGACCGGGGCAGATGCAGTCGGCGCAGGTGATCCTTGGCCGGACATTTCGCATAGTCGCGGCCGTTGGTGACCGACCAGGTGCGCAGCGGTTGGCCGGCACCGAGGATGCCGAGCAGGCCCGGAGCCCGGGGCAGTGTCGGGCATGCGGCGAGCAGCTTGCAGTCAGCGCACCCGTCGCCGGGGCGTTCCGCGGTGCCGGACACGGCTTGCCGCAGCCTGAGGCTGCCAAGGTCGCGGAAGGCGGCCTCCGCCTCGGCCGGCGTGCCGTCGAAGAGCACCTGCACGGAGCCGTCGGCGCACCCGTACTCCACGATCCGCACCCGTGCGACCCGGTCCGGGCATGCACGCGCCTGGAACGGGTCGCTCCAGCGCTGTGGTCGCTCGGCTGGCACTCCGAAGGCAGCCACATAGCCCGCTACCGCAACTTCCGCCGGATCGCGCTCGCGCGTTCCGGTGCTGCCGAGCCGAGGCAGCCGGAGTTCTCGGATCGTGCCGTCGGGGCTGCGGTACCTTCGCCCCCAGGCCGTGATCTCGTAGACGGCGGGTTCGCCTCCGGGCACCGCCCCCGACCAGCGATAGACCCACTCGTGAGCGGTCGGCTCCAGCGCCACGCCGTCGGCGATGCGGGCCATTCGCGGTGCCGCCGCAAGGTAGCGGCGGGCCGCGTCGCGCGTCCATTCCATCAGCCCCATATGAGCGGGCAGCCGACGCGGCTCCGCCGCCGCCCGTCCCAGAGCGGCCTCCAGCGGGATCGTCCGGTGCTCGATCAGGTCGAGCGCGGCCATGAACGGGCCAAGTGCAAAGTCCGGCCGGACCGGAGGCCGGGCATTCTGCCTGACTTGCGGCCGGAGGCCAGGCCGGGCCTTAGCTGCAGCCGACGCCGGACACGCGCGCTCATCGGCGCGGGCGGTCCGGCTACTGACCCGGATCAGGCCCACGTTGCCGGTCATGCCAGGCGGCGGACGCCAGGAACTCATGGCCTTCCCTTCGGGGGTGCTACCGCCGGGATTGAGCAGCCAGGAAGCTGCTCGCGGCATTCAGCCGCGGCCCTGCAGCGTGCCGGATCGGAGGCGAGGCAGGCACGGTCGCCGCTCCGGCGGCCACCGCCAAGTGAAGCACTCATTGAAAGCACTGTCAATTCGGTCTTCTCACGTGGTAGTGTTTTCACCGGATCACCCGGCGCCGGTGCCGGGACCGTCCGACCCGAGGGGGAGCGTGGCCGACGCCAGTGTCCTGACAGCCGCGGACATCGCGCGCCTCGCCGGCGTGACCAGGGCCACCGTTAGTAACTGGCGGCGCCGGCACCCCGACTTTCCGGAGCCATCCGGCGGAACAGACGCCAGCCCGGCTTACAACCGGTCCGAAGTGGAAGCATGGCTCGCCGCGCGCGGCGCGCTGCCCGAACTCCCGCCGGCCGAGCGGCTGTGGCGAGACGTCCTTGAAATGGCCGGGGGGGCCAATCTATGTGATGCCGCGCTAAGGGCCGCTGAGCTCGTGCAGGCGATTTCCGCCCCTGCCGGGCATCGTACGACGACCGCAACGCTCTGGCCCGCCAAGACCACGTTTGCGCATGATCGTGTCGCGCGGGATCTGGCTGACCTGGTAGCGAAATGCGGCGCCCTGGAAACCCTCGGGATACTGAGCGGCAAATACCTTGAGGCGACCGGAGGACAGGCCAACGCCACGCCCAAGCCGGTCGCGGACCTGATGGCCGAGCTGGCCGTCACCGCGGGCGCGGTCGTCCTAGACCCGGCGTGCGGCATCGGCGAGCTTCTGGCGTCGGCAGCAGATCGCGGGGCCGGCCACGTCTTCGGTCAGGAGATGGATCAAGGTCTCGCCCGGCTTGCGGGAGTAAGGCTCGACATCCTTCCTGGGCCGAAGACTGCGCAGGTGGAGACTGGCGATTCGCTGCGCGACAACGGGCTCGCCGGGGTTCAGGCCGATGTCGTGCTCTGCAATCCGCCCTTTGGCGACCGTGGCTGGTGGCACGAGGAACTCGCCTACGACCCGCGCTGGGAGTACGGCACGCCGCCGCGGGCCGAACCCGAGCTGGCATGGGTTCAACATGCTCTGGCTCATCTGCGGCCAGGC
>Ga0335074_10004931_pt1 | contig 18446 bp, 14 predicted proteins | sample Lox_Sample_23_FD_206715 | JGI IMG/M metagenome (GOLD analysis project Ga0335074, IMG submission 206715) | Soil microbial communities from Loxahatchee National Wildlife Refuge, Florida, United States - Lox_Sample_2.3 | ecosystem: Environmental > Terrestrial > Soil > Wetlands | place: USA... | reverse complement strand
ACTCCTCCTGGTGTTCGCGCCGCTGGGCACAGTACTCTATCGCCGGCGGACCACCCGGTAGAGCGACTGTTGTCACCAGTCAACCGGCCAGTACTCCTTGTGTCTTCAAGCGGTCATCGCAACGGCTTCCACTCACCCAGCCGACGTAGCCCCACGCGTCGCGGGCGCTTACCCGGGTGGCGCGGCGGGCGATGATCAGCGCGACCTCGCCCCCGAAGGCGAGCAGCTCGCAGCCGGGCCACCGGGTCACCGGAGGCGGCGAGGGTGTTGGGCGCCTTGAGGAAGTACGACGGCCACGGCGCCAGCGTGCCGCGCTCCATCGCGCGGCTCCGGTAGCTGACGTGTACCGCGACGATCTTCGACGAATGCCGGGTGACCAGCTGCTTCTCAGTCATCTCCGCGCCAGGTGGTAGGAGTGGGCGGCCAGCATGCTTTGCGCGAAGAAGTCACCGAGCTCTTCGCGCGCGGATAGCGGCAGGATGTGGGCGACGTACTGATCGGGGCGCACCACGATCACGCAGCCGCCGCGGTCGATGCGGCGCATCTCGAAGAGGTCCTGCTCCGGGTCGATCGCGTATACCTTCTCGTAGTCGATCAGTCCGAACGGCCCGCTGCGGGGCAGGAAGAGCGGCGGCACCTGGCCGATGCCAATCTGGTCATGAGGACCGGGGAAGACCACTTTGATGTCGAACAAGCTGTCCACGTCGCTATCGGGTGGGGTGAAGCGGACAACGGGCGAGTCCGGCGAGGTCCGCATCCAGTCAGCCCAGTCGCGCAACGCCGACGCCTCGGCGACGGTGGCGGCGTCGGCGAACGCGTAGATGCGCCAACGGCCGTCGGCGCGTGCGTGGTGGCCGAGGTGGACCGGGTTGATGTCCGCGACCCGGATCGCGGGGGCCGACTTGAACCGCTTCCCGATCGAGAACCCGGTCGCCAGACCCTGGTGGGCAGTCTCGCCGATCACCATCGACGGCGGGTAGTGGGTCATGAACCCCGCTGGGAACTCGGCGGTCTTCATGTAGAAATCGGCCAGCTCCTCCGGAGACAGCTCGCCCGGTTTCTTGGCCATCAGATCCGACCATTCGCGGTCGAAGTCGATGAGCCTCTGGGCCACGTCCTGGCGTTCAGCCGAGTAGGTGTCGAGCAGGACTTCGGGGCTCCGGCCGGTGAGTACCTGCCCCAGCTTCCAGCCGAGGTTGAACGTGTCCTGCATGGAGACGTTCATGCCCTGGCCTGCTTTCGCGCTATGGGTGTGGCAGGCGTCGCCCGCGATGAAGACCCGCGGCGTCCGCATGCCGGCCTCCCCCGTGGGCACATCATCGAACTTGCTGGTGAGCCGGTGCCCAACCTCGTAGACCGTGTACCGGGGAACGTCGCGGACGTCGAGGCTGTACGGACGCAGGATCTGGTTAGCCTTCGCGATCGCCGCGTCCACCGTGGTCGAGCGGACGGCGCCGTTGTCGCTGGGGTTGACTTCGCCGAGGTCGATGTACATGCGGAACAGGTGGCCGCCCTCGCGCGGGATATGCAGGATGCTGCCTTGCGCTGACTGGATGGCGCACTTGGTCCGGATGTCAGGGAAGTCGGTGACGGCGAGGGCGTCCAGGACCGCCCATGCGTGCATTGCTTGCTGCCCGACCAGGCTCAGGCCCAGGGCGGTGCGGACCGCGCTGCGGGCGCCGTCGCATCCGACGACGTACTTCGCGCGGACAGTCCGCTCTTCGCCCGCGCGCTCACCGGACGAACGGCGGATGGTGACCCGGACGGGGTACTCATCGCCGTCGGCCATGTCGAGCCCGGTGAACTCGTAGCCGTGGTCCGGGACGATCCTCCCAGGGCCGTTGGCGGCGGCCTCGGCGAAGTAGTCGAGCACTCGTGCCTGGTTGATGATGAGATGCGGGAACTCGCTGACTCCGTCAGGGTCGTCCTTAGTGCGCTGGGTTCGGATGATCTTCGACGAGTCGCCGGGGTCGGGTCCCCAGAAGTTCATCGCGGTGAGGTGGAACGCCTCGGCTACTAGCCGCTCCGCGAACCCGAAGGCCTGGAACGTCTCTACGCTGCGTGCCTGGATTCCGTCGGCCTGGCCGATCTCGAGCCGCCCCGGACTCCGCTCTATCAGGCGCGTGCTGATCGTCGGGTACTGCGACATCTGCGCTGCGAGGAGCATGCCCGCCGGACCGGCCCCCACGATCAGGACGTCGATCGCCCCGGGGAGTTCCGCAGGGCGATCGAGCCCGGTGCCAGAAGCAGGCTGGACACGTGGATCGGTGGTCACGTAACCGTGATGGTGAAACTGCATCTGAACTCTTGGCTCTCACTTCACCGCAGGCATGTGTCGTTCTATAGTAGAACTGCTCACTCTAATATTGAATCGCCTATGACGATAACCAAGGAGGGGACCAGGTGCAAAGAGGCTGTGGACGGAAAGCGTCAGGCCGGACGGGGTGACAGGGCGGCAGTTCCCGCCGCCGGGCCATCTCAGACTCTGTCACGCGGGCTGAGCGCGCTCGAGGTCATCGCCGAGGCCGACAAGCCAATCGGGATCGCGGAGCTTGCCGCCCGTCTGGACCTGCACCGGTCAATCACCTATCGGATCGTGCGCACGCTGGAGGAACACCGGCTCGTGGTGCGGGCGGTGGCGGGCGGCCTGATGGCTGGCCCGCGGCTCGCTGCGCTCGCCCGCGGCGTCGCGCGTGACCTGCAGTCCGCGGCGCTGCCTGAGCTCACCGCAGTGGCGAACGAGCTTGGCATGACCGCGTTTGTGGCAGTCCTGGACGTCGACGAGGTTGTCGCGCTGGTGAGCGTGGAGCCGAGGCACGCTGTTGCCCCGGTCGCACAGCGGCCGGGGACCCGTCATCCGCTGTATCGCGGCGCCCCGGGCACTGCGATACAGGCGGCCCTCACCCCCCAGGAACGGGCCGCTCTCGGCGACGAGCGCCTCTGCGACGAGACGTTCTTCCTCAGCTTCCCTGGCTACACCACCAGCCACGACGAGGTGATCAAGGGAATGTCGTCGGTCGCCGTGCCGCTGCGGGCCCCTGCGCAGGCCCCCGCGGCGATCGCGGTGGTCTACCTCGACCAGCGCACAGATGCCGTGGCCGTTGGGATGAGGCTCCGGCGGGCAGCGGCGGCCGTCATTCGCGAACTCGGCCACTAGCTAGGACGCCGCTGAACAACCTTGATCCGGTGGATGCCCCATTGGGCGGATGATCCGGTCCTGGCACCCCGGGATACCGCGCTGTCCGCCGCGCCGGTGCCTGGCGGCGGCCGGCGCGGAGCTCCGGAGGCCGGCCGGGATCCCGCCGGACGGGCGGGATGGCATGTCCTGGCTGGTCAGGCCAGGACCCAGGCCCCGCCAGAGCGGGTCAGTCCGTGCCGCAGCAGGGTGCGCAGGTTGATTGCGGCGCACCGGTTGTGCAGCCAGGCGTCGTTCTTGGCGGTGCCGGTGTAACGGAGCTTGACGCGGTGCCCGTTCTGGGTAGCGGTCCAGGAGATGATCCGCTCGATTGCCGACCGGGTGGGGTATGCCTGCTTGAATTCTTCGGTGCGGGCCTGGGCGCGGGCTTCGCGCAGCAGGCCTTCGTGCGGGTGGATGGTCATCGAGCGGCCGTCTTTGGCGCTGGTGCACTGCTGCCGCAGCGGGCAGCCGGCGCAGGCGGCACCGAAGGTGACGGTCCGGTTCTTGCTCATCTGGCGGATCTGCCCGGCTGGGCAGGTGACGGTGCCGGCCTCCTCGCCGATGGTGAAGTCATCGAGGGTGAACCCGCCGGGCACGGCGGGCTGCAGCGGCTTGGGCTTGATGACGGTGCCGTGCCCGGCGTCGCGGTAGGCAGCGCGGGCCTCCCCGGAGCCGTAGGCCGAATCACCGTAAACCTCCAGGCCATCCTCCCGCGCCCGGGCCTCTGCCTCCGGCTCCGGCTCGCTGGCCGGGGCGGCGGGGTGGAACCGGTCGCGGCCGGCCATCTTCACGCCGTTCTCCGCATCAGTGCTGCCGTCTCCGGCGGCCATCGTCATCTCGCAGTCGGTGATCAGCCCGGTCTCCGGCTCGGCGGACACGTGCCCGCGGAACCCGTCCCGCCGCTTCGGCTTGCTCTTGCGGGTGTGCCGCGCCTGGGTGTCCACGGTCGAGATCACCCGGTCCGGGACCACCTTCCGGGCGATGCGCCACCGCCCGTCCGTCCCGTCGGAGTCTTCGGCCGGCTCCACGTCCTGCCCGGCCACCAGCGCCAGCAGGCCCAGTGGATCCGCCGCCGCCGCATCCCGGGCCGGCGCATCCGGGCCGGCCAGCGCGTCCAGCACCGCCAGCGAGTCGTTCACCAGATCCGATACCAGCCGCTGCTTCGCGGCCGGGTCGTCCCAGTCGATGGCAGGCTTGCCCGGCTTTGAGTAATCCAGCGTGCACACCGCCGCGATCACCGCCCCGGCGCCGGGCACCACCCGGGCCACCTTCCGGATCGCCGCCACCAGCTGGGTGACGGTGTCCTGGGTCGCGACCGCATCATCGAAGACCGTCGAGTCCACGCACCGCTTACGCCGGCCCGCCAGGATCCCGGTCTGCGCGATCACCTCCGCCACCGCGTCGAAGACCCGGCCCGGCCGGTCCGAGGCGGCGATCCGCCTGCGCCAGTACACCAGCGTGGTCGGGTCAAACGACACCTGCAGCAGCGACCGGCCGCAGGCCACCTTCCACCGCAGGTCGTACTTCAGCGCGTCCGCGGTCTGCGTATCGGACAGGTCATACAGCTCCTTGAGCACCAGCACCGACCCGACCAGGCCGGCCGGCAGCGACGGCCGGCCGGTCCGCGACGGGAACAGGTCCGCAGTGAACGAATCGGGGAACAGCTCGCGGCGGTGCCCGGCCAGGAACGCGAACACGCTGCCCGGCGCCACCAGGTGCCCGGTGACCTCCCCGGCGTCCCACAGATCACGGTCATCCCGTGAGATGCCCTGCATGAGAAGATCATGCCACGAACTCGAACACGCTGCCGGCGAAACGCCGAACTGGTCGCGGGTTATTCAGTGCCGTCCTAGGACCGCGCCATCGTGTTTATCGCACCGGCCCGCCGCGGTGACCTGCTCGTCGCCGGGTTCCGGGGCCGCGGCCACGGGCTGAGCACGTGACACGCCGGAGCCGACGGCCACAGGCCCCGGCGTCACCAGGCCACCGCCAGCCCACCATCGACGCAGTAAAACGGCCTTATCAGCGACAACGCCGAGGACAGGTTCGCGTTGATCTTCGGTGACCACGATGAAGGCGCGAGACCAAGTTAGTCCGAATAACGATTACTGTTGACCGAATAAAGAACCTATAACTAGGCTCTGGCTAAAGCCCCCGTCCACTGCATCGACCCCGAGGAGCTTGTGTCACATGACGGCCGTCGAGATCGTCACCATCCGTCCCAAACATGGCGCTCTCCCTCGCCTGCTCGAGATCCGGCCGGTTCTCGTCTCGGAGTACCAGGCACGGTTTCCCACGGTAACGGCACAATTGTTCGCCCAGGAAGATGGGACTCTGGTAGACATCTGGACTTGGCCGGATCGCGAGACCGCCGAAGGGGCGCTAGCCGACCCGACCGTATCGCGGACGTTCACCGAGGAATGGCAGCCGCTGGTCGACCTCATTTCCTTCGCCTGGGCTGAGCCGCTGGCGAGCTGATTACGGTGGTCCACCTCACCTGGGAATGTCGCAAGCCCAGTCTGAACGCGTTCCCCGCCGGGCCGCTCAGACTGGCGGGAGCCTCGGCTTGTCAAGGCGCGCGGGCCGACGGCGACGTAGTCGCGCCCGCTCCGGGGCCGAACGCGTTCGGCCCCCAGGCTCTGGCCAGGCAACCGCCCGGCAACGGCGCGCCTCAAGCCCGCCAGGGCTCTACGATGAGGCGCTCAGACGCGATGTGCGAGGTTTCAACGTTGATCAGCCCGCCGGTGCCCAGGTTCACGACGGGCTCCGGAGAGTCGGGATTGCGGGTCGCTCCGTACTCCGAGCGGGACTCGTAGCCGGGTAGCTTGCGGTGCTGGCTAACAGGGACGCCGCCGTTGCGCAACTGCGGCATGACCTCCTCCGCGAAGAGCTGCATCGTCTTGCGGCCTAGCCACTCCGGCTTCGAGTCAAGCCCGAAGTCGAGCAGGACGCGGCCAGGGGCAAGCGTGGCGAGGAACTCCGCGAGCCTGGTGGAGACGGTCAGCGGCGAGCCCACGATGAGCGTACCGGAGTCCACCGACCGCTCGAAGGTGTTCTTCTCGCTCGACTCGCTCCGGTAGCCGCCGCCGAGCACGCCGCGCATCGCCGCCTGGCTCAGGTAGCCAGGCGGGAAATTGTCGTTGAACGGCGAGAGGAAGAAGTTCTGCGAGTTCCACAGCGAGTGGGCTTCGGCCTCGAGGCGCGCCTGCGCGTCTGTCTCCGCGACATGGACACTCACCAGACCCCAGATCTGTCTGGGGGACACACTGTAGCCCTGAGCTTCGCACAGCTCCCTGAGCCTGTCCGTCGTCTTCTTCATCGCCGCCTGAGAAAAGGCGCCGACCTGCTGGTAGCCGTACCGGTGCCGAGCGACGAGCTCGAGCGTCTCGGGCGAGCCGCCGCCGAGGATCAGGATGTCCGGGGCCTCCTGGAGTGGGCGCGGCCATAGGTTGACGTAGGGGATCTGGAAATACTCGCCGAACCACTCGAACGGCCCCTCGTGGGTGAGCGCCTTGACGAACAAGTCGTGCGCCTCGCGGTAGCGGGCGCGTGCCGTGGCCGGGTTGATCATGCCGATCGAGTGGTACTGCATCCCGTGGCCCATAGGCAGGCCAAGCAGCAGCCGGCCGCGCGACAGGTTGTCGAGCGCCGCGTACTCCTCTGCCATGCGAACTGGGGTGAGGTAATCGTTGATGATCGGGCCGACCACGCCGATCTTGATCGAGCGGGTCTGTGCCGCGACGTACGCACCCATGATCATCGGGTTGCCCAGCAGCCCGATCGGCCCGTTGTGCTGCTCACTGACCACGCCGCCGTCGAAGCCCAGCTCTTCGAGTGAGACGAACGTGCTCGCCTGGCGCTCAAGGACGCGCTGTCCCTCGGCCTTGTCATAGACGCCGTTGGGCAGGTCGACGAAGTTCGAGCCGCGCTTGGGCGCATACGGCACCTTCGGGTATGCACCGTGCAGCATGACGAAGAATTCACGCTCGACCATCAGTTCCCCTTAGTGGTGGAGTCAACGTGGTCGGCGACCAGGGCGGCGACCTCGGCGGGCTGCTCGATGAGCACGGCATAGGAACTCGGGTCGCCTCCCGGCCCGGCCGGCGTCACGAGCGCCGATCCCGGGACGAGTTCGGCGTAGCGGGCGGCGGCCGTCGTCCCGCCGATACGGTCCTGCTCTGGGGCGATGACCAGCGTCGGGCACTGGATCCGGTGCAAGCGCCTCTCTAGTCTGCGGTCGAACCGGTTCGTCCACGTTAGGAGTGCGTGCGGGACGGCGTCGGCGACGTCGTCCAGGGTGTCCTGAGGAAAGCCTTTGAGCGCGTAAGTGTCGGCGTATGCCGCCTCACGGCCGTTGAACTGGGCCGCGTGGAGGGCGTCATACGTCATGCGGAACAGGTCGATCAGCGGTTCCTGCTCCTGCCGCAGCCCGGAAGGGGCAATCAAGGTGAGACTGGCGAAACGGCTCGGGTAGACCGTGGCCATGTGTGCGGCGAGCCGGGCGCCAAGCCCGTGGCCGACCAGGTGAAGCCGATCGGCCTGGAGTAGGGCAAGCAGTGCGTCGTAATGGAGCACGTAATCGAGGAAGCCGCGGAAGCCGCCAGGCAGCGGCGTATCGCCGAAGCCCGGATGCTCAGGCGCGATGAGGTCCACGCGCTCGGTGAGTGCCGCGTGGAAGGGAAGCCACTGGCGAAGGAAACCGACGCCGTGCAGGAAGAGCACGGTCTCCCCTGCCCCGTCGCGCCGCAAGGCCACCTCGACGTCGTCCACCACGAGCCGGTCCGGCGCCCGCTGGAACCTCCACGAGGGCACTTCTGCCACAGGATCAGCCACGTGCGATTCCTCTCATTCCGATATATCCGATATTACGAAGCTATCGTCCGATAATCGGTATATCATGTCATTGGGCGAGAGGTGGATCAGTCGTCCCGGACGATCGGTAATCTCTTCAGACCCGGACACCGATCCGTGCGTCACCACGTCAAGGCCCGCATCGGCCTGGCGGCGCACCAAGCGCGACGCGGCAGGCCGCGAGCCGGGCCAGTTCGCCCAATTCCGACCCGCTGCGTGCAAAGGCGCTAACTAACCGACCTGACCGAGGGCCTGCTCGTGCAGGCCCTCGGTGCTCGGCGGGAACTCGACGAAACCGAGCTCCAGGGAATGTCCGCGCTGGTCCTGCGATCCCGGCCTGTCAGCGGAACGACTTTGAGCTATGGCCCTGAGGCAGCCCTCGACCGCTCAGCCGGGAGCGCAGGCGAAACGGAAACGGGCCGAGCGAGCAGGGCGCCGCGGCGGCAGCCCGGGGAAGTCAGGTTGTGCCCCATACCCGTTCGGCTATGCGGCCGACGAGGTCAAGTTTGCGCCACTGAGCGTCTTCGCGTTCGACAAGCCGGTCCCCCATCAGGGAGGCGAAGCCGCACTGGGGGCTGAGCGCCAGTTGTTCCAGTGGAAGGAAGCCAGCGGCCTCATCAAGGCGCCGGAGCACATCGTCGTCCGCCTCAAGGACCGGGGTCTTCGTGCTGATGAGGCCGAGCCCGACGACAGCGTCCCGCGGCGCGTGCCGCAGCGGCGAGTAGTCGCCCTCGCGCTCGACGTCTTCCCACTCGATGAGGTACCGCCGGAACGGCAGCTCATCGAACAGCCGCTCAGCTACTGGCTCAAGGGAACCGCTCCACATGCCACCGGGGAAGTTGCCGCGGCACAGATGCAGCGCGACAGTGACGCCTTCTGGGATACCGGTGGTGACCTTGGTATCTGCCTCGATCGCGCTGGTCAGCAAGTCCTCCCTCGACAGGCCATGCAAGTCGGCGAGCTGTGTCGCGTAGCCGGTGTCGGCGAGGCCGGGGTAGATAGGGAAGTCGAACTGGATCCAGGTCGCGCCCGCCGCGATAGCCTCGGTGACCAGTTCCTGCTCGACGGTGATGACGTCATCCACGAGCGCCTGGCGGCTGTTATAGCCCGCATCCGGTTCGACCTCGACCAAGGCGGCAAAGAAATAGGACGGCGCCGGGAAAGTGATCTTGAACGGAACAGTCGCGCCGGGCTGGCTGGTCAGCCCGCGGAGTACGGCTGCCTCGCCGATGGCCGGACTGCCCGCCTTGCGGAGGGGGCCGCTGACCAAGGGATCCGCGAAACCCGAGTAGATAACCTCCCCGCTAGGGCCCGCGACGACCAGGCGCTCCGGCGGCTCGCTAAATCCGGTGGCGGCGTCGAAGAGGGAACTCATGAAATGGGACCGGCGGATCTCACCGTCGGTGACGACGTCCAGCCCGGCCTCGACCTGCCGCCGGACGAACTCGGCTACGTAGCCGTCGCAGGCCCGGGCCAGCTCACCGAACGCGGTAGCCTTCCCGGGCGCGGCGAACCACGGGCTCGCGCAGGCGTTGGCAGCGTAGATTTCGTCGAAGCGCCTCGTGATGTCAGCGGGCCTGATCAAGCTGCCAACCGGCTCGGCGCGCGGTACTGCACGGACCATCCTCGTCTCCTTACGAATTGCTGCGGTCAGCAGCTACTGACCCACTAGGCGCCGCAGCACGCTGGCGCTGAGCCCGGCGCTGCAGCCGTCGTCCGCCGCGACGATCGACGACTGCAGCATCGCGCCGGCGTCGCTGGCGAGAAACTGGAACACCGGCCCCATCGCGCTGGGCTCACGCGCGTGACCGCTGGCGGTCAGGTGCGCTAGCCAGGAGTCCTCGTGGCCGCTGTCCGCGGCGATCTGAGTCCTGATGAATCCCGGCAGGACGCCGGACACCCGGATCCCCCTGGCCGCCAGCTCGAGCCCTGCCGACTGGACGATCATGTCCACCGCTGCCTTCGAGGCTGAGTAGGCCACCATGCCGGGCGCGGCCAGCGCCTGCCGCCCGCCGGGTGATGAGGTGACCAGCACTACACCTCCCGGCCCCAGCAGCGGGACGCCGTATCGCAAGCCGCGCACGACCCCGAGGACATTGACGTTGAAGACGTCGCGGAACTCGTCCAGGTCGAGACTTTCGATCGGCCCGACCGTCCTGCCTACGCCGGCGTTCAGGATCAGCACGTCCAGCCCGCCGAGCATCCGCGCCGCGTCACTGATTGCCTGTTCGACCGAGTCGTCGTCGCCGACATCCATCCGCACGAACCGCGCCCCGACCGACTCGGCGATCTGGGGCCCCGCGGAGCGGCGGCCGGTGATCACGACGTCCGCACCCGCGGCGGCGAAGTGGCGCGCCACGCCCAGCCCGATCCCGGCCGTGCCGCCGGTGATCAGGACACGCTTGCCAGCGACGCTGAACACGTCGCCGGGCCGCTCAGGAAGCTCGGACGACATCTCAGAGGTCCACCGGCCGGCGCAGCTCCGCCACGTGCGCGGTGCGGACGTCGACGATCGTCCCGTCGGCGAGGGTGGCGGCCGGGACCGCCTTCGGCCCCGGCGTCACGGCTGCGCACTCGCTGGCCGTCGTGTACCTGCGCCGGTCCTCGCCGCGCGCCCAGATCGGCTTACCCCCGGCGGGCCGGAACTTGGGCATGACCTCCTCGGCGAACAGCTGCAGGCTCTTGTCGATCATCCAGCGCGGCGTGCTGCCGTGGTCGAACATGAGAATGACGCGTCCGGCGTGCATCTCGGTCGTCATCTCCTCGAGCTTCTCCGTGACCGTCTGCGGCGAGCCGGCGAGCAGGTTGCCCTGGATCATCTCGTCCCAGTTCGTCTCCGAGAAATCCCGGCTGCGGTAGCCGCCCGCGGCCAGCGCCGTGGCGCGCAGCGACGCCTCACTGACGTGCCCCGGAGCAAACGAGTCCTGGAAGGTGGAGCGCAGGAAATTCTGCATCTGCCACCCGATGTGCGCCTCAGCCTCCAGGCGCGCCTGCTTGTCGGTCTCGGCTACATGGATAAGGGCGACGGCCGCGACCTGGTTGGCTGGGGCGGTGTAGCCCTCCTTCTCGCACAGCTCGCGGAACAGGTTGATGTTGCGCGTATTTACCTCGCGCGAGCCGCCGACCACCTGGTAGGTGAAGTGGTTCTTAGCGCACAGCTCCAGGGTCTCCCGCGAGCCCGCCGCGGGGATCCAGATCGGCGGGTGCGGGTCCTGGACCGGGCGGGGCCACAGGTTCACGTAGGGCACATGGAAGAACTCGCCCTCGAACTCGAACGGTCCCTTCTCGGTCATGGCCCGGATGAGCAGCTGTTGCGCCTCGCGGAACCGAGCCCGCGCCAGCGCCGGGTTCGTGACCCCATAGGAGTGGTACTGCCCGCCCACCCCCATTGGCAGGCCGAGGATCAGCCGACCGTGGCTCAGGATGTCCACAAGGGCGACTTCCTCAGCCAGCCGGATCGGCGAGTAGTAAGCATTCAGCACCGGCCCGATCGCCGCTATCAGGATGCGCTCGGTAACCGCCGCCAGGTAGGCGGAGGTGACCATCGCCTGGGCGCTGATCCCGATTGGCGTGTTGTGGTGCTCGGAGTGCACGATGCCGTCGAAACCCAGGCGCTCGGTGTTCTTGGCCACCTCGATGAAGTCCTCGAACGCGCGCTGCGCGAGCGCGGCATCGTAGAAGTCGCCGGGCAGTGAGACGAAATTGGTCCGCGACCACTGCCCGACGACGCTCTTGTGCGGCATCCACCGGTAGGCGGCCTGGTGCATCGCGTAGAACTCAAGCTCGTTCATGAGAGCTCCTCCTGGGCGACGACGAACTCGGCGATCAAAGCGGCGAGGCGGGCGGGTTCTTGCAGCAGGGCCAGATGTGCGGTGGGCGCGTCGGACCCCTCGATGACCCGCAGCGTGGCGCTAGGCAACAGGTCAGCGTACCGCTCAGCGTGGCTGTGCGGCACAAGGCGGTCCTGCTGCGGCGCGATCACCAGCGCCGGCGCTGTCACCCGCTCAAGCAGCCGGTCGAAACGCACGTCGTAGCGCGGGTTCCACGCCATCCGGGCGGCGGCGGTGAGCTCCTTGAAGGTGCGGACCGTCGCCTCGACGTAATCACCGTTGTCCAGTTCCTGCTGATATTTGCCACCGGTGCCGTTGAGCAGGATCCCGTCGGCCTCGTCCGGAGTCATCCGAAAGTAGTCGTACAGTGGGCTGCCCTTGACCCGCAGGCCCATCGCCGAGATCAGCGTCAGGCTGCGCAGGCGGCGGGGGTAGATGACCGCGAACCGCGCCGCCACCCAACCGCCGAGGCCCTGGCCCGCGAGGTGGAAATCACTGATACCAAGAGCGGCGAGCAGGTCATCTAGGTGCAGGACGGCATCGTCAACGGAACGCAGCCAGTCGGGCAGCGCCGCCTCGCCGAATCCCGGCAGCTCGGGCACAGTGAGGTCGGTCTTCGCGGCAAGGGCCCCGTGAAAGGGCAGCCACTTGCCCCATAGGTTGAGGCCGCCGAGGTACACCACGACGGGCCCGGTACCTGCTCTCCGATAGCCCGTCGCGAGCCCGCGCACGTCAATGACTGTGGGAGGGGTGTAGAAAGGCCACTTGGCTGTCTGGGCCGCCATCGGGGAATCCTTTCATTTCCGTTCCGGTGCGAACTGCCGCAGACCCGTCCTGCCGACGGCCGGACGGGGCGTGTGGATCATGGGGCACTCCCTCGTTGCCTGGAACTTGGCGTGAAGATCGAGGTGTGCTTCCCGCCCTCGTCGTGCTGGCTTTGCCGTGGATGCTTGCCTGTACCCACGGCTGCCTGGAAGAGATGTTCCGCCTCATCGACGACCTTGGACTATGTCACCCGGGCTAGCCTTTCCGCTATGGCGTTGGACCGGCGCACATTCCGCCATCGCCCTATCGGTGTTTGCGTGGCGGGTGACGACACTGAGCCAGACGGCTTGTGTTGTTCCGAGTCCCCAGCCGGTCGCCCATCGAGGGGAATACCGTTCCATCTGGACACCGCCGGTGGCGGCGACTGTTTGGCGAAGGCTCAATCTTCACTCTCGCACTCGTTCAGAGATCCAGCTCCAGGCGAGGCGTGTGACCGCCCCTGTGAGGGCATAACGTGCTGGTCTGTAGACTGCTCCGATCACAGAAGACGCGCCACAGAAATCTCATTGAATGAGAACACTTTTGCGAGAGTTGAGCTTGTTCTCGGACTCACTGCACGAAGGAACAGCGGCTGCTGATCATGAGGCCGGTAGCTGCCATCAGGTGCTGGGCTCGGGGTGCACGGCCTGCCCGGCGTGCCCGGGAAGGCACCGGCTCCGACCGCGCCGGATGCGCCTCCTTCCGTATCGTGCGGGTGTTTTGTGCTGGTTATGCGGGTGCGAGCAGGGCGGTGAGCCAGGGCGCTCTTCGCCTCCGAAGACGCAGACAAGGGCGACGGCCGCTCCCCGGCCTGTCATGCTCGGGTGGTGAAAGAGCACCGCGTCGTCGCCGTGATCCTGCTCCGGGCCGGGCATGTGCTGCTATGCCACCGGTTGCCGGGGCGGCGGTGGTACCCGGACGTGTGGGACTTCCCCGGCGGTCACGTCCTGCCTGGCGAGCACCCCGAGGACGCGCTGCGGCGGGAGGTAGCTGAGGAGCTGGGGGCCGAACTGGAGGGCACCGAGGGCGGCCCCGTCCTGCACCGAGTCGACTCGCAGGCCGACCTGGACCTCACCGTGCGGGTCTCTCGCCGTTGGCGAGGCGGCATCACGAACCTGCAGCCGGAAGAGCATGACACCATCAGATGGTTCGGGAAGGGACAACTCGGCGGGCTTGCTTTCGCTGACCCGTCCTACCTCGGCCTGCTGCGTGACCTGCTCAGCGACTGAGGCCGAGCGCTGCCAGGAAACGCCTGCCAGCCGCAGCATCCGGCGGACCCGGCCGGGCTCACGACCCTCCCCGGAGCCGACAGATCGCCCAGCGCCCATAAGGTGCGCCCGCCCTCAGCCCGCAGCAATGCGAAATCAAGGTTGGTGCAACCATGCCAGAGACTTCGACAAAAAATACCGGGCTGACGGCCGCCCAGATCGCGGCGGTCGGGTCTCGAGGTGCCGACCGCTCGTTGAGCGGGGTCTACTGAAGCGAACTGCGATAACAGACAGAGTGCACATCGGAACAGACTCCGGCTTGGGCTGTTTCCAGGCCACGGGGACCGCATCCGCCGCCACTTCGGCCCTTGATTGAGTGAATCCAGAATGGAGTACGCACGGCATCAGACAACAACCGAAACCCAGGGTGCGCCCGACTTTTACGCATTGCCGTCGGAGATTCATCATCGGGGCCTGATTCTGCCCGGTCAGCTGTCATCCGTGTACGATATCCGGACGACGACGGTCGCATCCATGTCTGGCGATATGATTTGCATCGTGGTGGAAATCTCGAAGACTGCTGATCAAGCGCTGAAGGTCCTGCTCGCGGTCAGTGAGAACGGTCCGCACACGCCGGCTCAGCTAGCGCGTGACCTGAAAATGAACCGCACTGTGATACACCGGCTGCTCGCCACGCTGCATCAGCGTGGCTTCGTCATCCGGCAGGACGACGGCTACGTACCAGGCACTATCCTCATCCGAATCGCCGAACATGTGCAGCCAGAGTTGAGGGCCCGGGGACGTGCAGCGATGCTGCGGCTAGCCGAAGACGTCCATGAGAGCGTCGTGATGCACATCCGAGACGGCGACGATGCCGTCGTCCTGGACCAGGTCGTCTCCGATATGCACGTTGTGCGCGTCGAGCACAAGATCGGATCTCGGCATCCGCTGGTCAAGGGCGCCAGCGGACGCGCGATTCTCGCCTTCCTCGACGACGCGACCATAGGCCAATTGACCGGCTCAGACGAGCACCCAGAGACGATTAAGCGACAACTCGAGGGCGTGCGACAGCTTGGCTACGCACTCTCCCACGACGAACTGCAGATGGGCGTGCACGGGCTCGCTGCGCCTGTGCTCGACGCCTCCGGACACGCGATGGCGAGCATGGCGATCCTCGTGCCTGCCACACGCGCCATCAATCTGACGCAACACATCGGCGTATTGCTTGAGGCCGCTCCCGCATTGGCCCGCGCCATCCACGGCGTACAGGCGTTAGCGCCGATTTCCGCACCGGTACTTCGGCCCTTGGGTCAGGCGAATTCGAAGTGGAGCTTGCGTCCGTCCCACCAGGGGACGGTGGTGTCGTCGGGGAGGGTGGCTTCGCGGAGGACGGGGGAGTAGGCACGGCGGTTGATCTTGACGGTGATGCCGTTGCTGTGGCTGATGATCTCGCCAAGGGTGTCGGGGAAGCGGCGCTGGAGGGTGTCGGGGGTGGCGTGGGCGTAGTTGCCGGGCAGCCGGAGCCGGAGGGCGGCGGTGAGGGCCTGGGCGAGGACGCATAGCACTACGTCGAGGTCGACGTTGAGGTTGACGGCTGAGGAGAGGGCGTCGGCGCAGAATGCCTGGATGATCTCCGCCAGCCGCTGCTCGATGGTCATCCGGCGGGCGTAGTGCTCGATCAGGGCCTTGGTCGTGATGCCGGCGTCGTTGGTGATGATGACGGTGGGCGCTTGGCGGCCCAGGCCGGTGACGATGAGCTGGCGGACGGTGCCGGGGTAGCTGGTCAGCTTCACGGCCGCTGATTCATGGACCCTGGGCCGGTTGTGGGGGCCGGGCCGGTTCAGGGTGATGGTCTTGTAGTCGCGGCGGGCCAGGGCATTGATCTGGCGCATGAGGGCGGGTGAGCGCATGCGCAGGGTGGCGAACTTGATGCCGCGGGCGTCGAGCTCGCCGAGGATGGGCTGGGTGGTGACCTTCTGGTCCATGATCAGCATCTTCGGGCCGGCGCCGGAGACGGCTTTCCAGTGGTCGCAGAAGGCGATGACCTCGCGGTTCTGGGTGGCCTTGGTGATGTCGGCGCTGGCGTAGACGAGGTTGTGGGTGCCGGTGTCCTGGGCGAAGAAGGTCAGCACCGACCGGGCGCGCTGCGAGCGCGCAGGGACGTAGTGCTTTTCCAGGGCGGGGTCGGTGCCCCAGTGCATGACGGCGTGGAAGTCCAGGTCGAAGATCGCCTCCTCGGCGGTGGCCAGGCCGGAGCCGATCATCTGCTTGTCCAGGGCGGCCAGGAACCGCAGCTGGTGGTCATGGGACAGCCGGTAGGAGTAATCGGTCAGCGCGGATTTCTTCGGCAGGACGGCCAGGCCGGCCAGCAGCGCGGGCGCCGGGTCGGCGAGCAGGTCATCGACATGGCTGACACGCCGGGTGGCGGTGAGCTTGAGGGCCAGCAGGGACAGCAGCCAGGAGGCGGCCGGGATGACGCGGGTGCCGGGGTAGCCGGCCGCGCCGGCCAGGGCGGGCAGGTCCAGGGCGACCAGGTCCGGTACCGCCAGCAGCAGCCCGGCCATAGCGGTATGGGCGCGCGGCGGCAGGGCGGCGAAGTCGATGACCGAGGCGGCCGGCAGCCGGGTGTCGCGGCCAGAGGTCGACGGGCTGGTGCTGGCCTCGGGCGCCGGACCGCGGACCAGCCGGCCGAATCCTTCCTCGCGCAGAATGTCGCTGACCGCGCTGCGGCCCAGCGGGGTGCCTTCCCGGGTGACCCGGATGCTGATCTCGTAAACCGACAGGCCCTCGCGGCGCAGCTCGATGACCCGGCCGCGGGCCGCGTCCTTCTTCGGGGCGCCCTTGCGGCCGGGCGTTCCCGGCGGCGCGAACACGGTCACGCTCCCGGCCCGCAGGTCGCGGACCAGGGACGCCAGCGCGCTGCGGGTGTAGCCGGCGGCATCGGCGGCCTGCTGCAGCGACAGGCCCTCGTACAGGTAGGCGCGCAGCGCCTCGTACCGCCGCTGGTTCACCTGTCCGGCCAGCAGCTCCCACCCCGGACGTGGGGCCGATACAGCGGTCATGCCCTGTGATCTATCACAAGGCCGCGGTCACCTGCCCCGTCGGCGCCCCGCCCGGTAAGCGCCCTGCCGTGCCTGTTTCCTGTCGTATAGGCAGTACTGGATCGGTCATTTCACCTGTAAGCACGCTATGTCTCGTACGGATAACGATCTTCACTTATGTGACTCAGCCGCTGTTCTTACCCTTGTAATAACTCGGATCTTCCGGCACAGCCTCGAAGCATTGCAGGTCAGCTGCCACTCCCCATAGAACCAGCTAAGGCCGATTTACCGGAGCGGAAGTCCGCGTTAGCCTGAGTTCACAGGTCGGCGCGCGCGGAGCTAGTCAGAGACCCTCATAGGACGTCACATTGAGAAGCGTCGCTATCGATCCCGTCCTGATCTGACGCGCCGCGCCGGCGTGCTTGTCCCAGCCGAACAAGCGGCCGCAGGCGCGACCCTTCGCAAGATCAAGCGCGATCGCCCCGTTGAACGGTTGCGCCCGTTCGTGCCATGAGAAGAGGTAGAGCTCATCCGCGATCTTGAGGGTGTCGGTCAGGTCAACGTCGGCGACTCCTGCCTCTGGCCCCTCGAGCCCCTGGTACGCATACGTTTTCTCGTTGAGGTAGATGTGTTCGAAGGCGTGCGTGCTGCTGTAGCGATGATGCACACGCTTGCCGACGAGTTCGGTCGTCTGCGGGAAAGGCACGGTCAGCTTTTGGTTGATGCCCGCCTGCAGGAACCGAGTATCCTCCTTCATCCCACCCGTCCCGTTGTCCACCAAACGGGTGAGGTTGATGACTACGCGGTCGTGGTCGAGATCGACGATGGCCAGCGCACTAACCCGCAGTTCCAGGCGCGCGACTACGACAAGGACGATGCCGCGGCGCAGCGCAACCGCCTCATAGGCCTCGGTGCCTTCGCGGCGGCCCTCCAGGTCGGTGCTCGTTGACCACGTCAGGCGCTGGGCGCTCTCGAAGGTCGCTGTCAGTGCCGTCCCATCGGCGAATCGTAGGTTGAGCGTGTGGCCTGCGAGTCGGTCGGTGATGTCAGGCTGGTACTCGTCGTGGTTGGCCATCTGCTCGGACAGCGGTATCAGGTCCGTGGCCGGGCCGACGCGGCCGACATTGAGAGCCATGTTGAAGTCTTTCCTAGCGGACTAGCGAGGGTCGGAACGGATCGTGGAGTACCCAGGACGGTCCATACAGCGGCCCTGCAACTCGCACCGGACCGCAGAGCTGGCACGGTTGTCTCAATGCAATCAGATTATAGGAGCTCGACTATGGGAACATCAATACCGTTCTTCGAACATATACCACCATTCGGCCGGTGCGCTCCCAGGGCAGGTTGCGACCGCTTGAAGTAGTCAATCGCTCCACACAAGACGGCTGCTGGTGGCTCCCGGTGCAGCCGCCTGATGTCAGCTGCGGATCGACGTTGCCCGCCGTGCCGACCCACCGAAGACCACCGCAGCACGATAATTGTGGTGTTATCCCAACTTGCGCGATATGCGTACGCGCTTGAACGTTAATCGTGC
>Ga0335074_10004930_pt1 | contig 18446 bp, 17 predicted proteins | sample Lox_Sample_23_FD_206715 | JGI IMG/M metagenome (GOLD analysis project Ga0335074, IMG submission 206715) | Soil microbial communities from Loxahatchee National Wildlife Refuge, Florida, United States - Lox_Sample_2.3 | ecosystem: Environmental > Terrestrial > Soil > Wetlands | place: USA... | reverse complement strand
TATCTCACGAATATCAGCGCCTGCGTCGCCAATGGGATCGCCGTCGCCGACCTTTGCAGGCGTCTGCAGGGCCAAGGTTTCATACCCGATCTCGTCGTCGGGCATAACGGCTGGGGTGAGATTCTGCACGTCAAGGATGTCTGGCCGCGGGTGCCGCTTCTTGGGTATTTCGAGTTTTTTTACCATTCCGCCGGGACCGATGTTGATTTCGACCCGGAATTTCCCCCGGAATCGGATATCGCGCAGCACTTGCGCATTCGCAATGCAGTCAACCTGCTCGGGCTGGAGGCGGCCGATTGGGGGCAGACGCCGACCCGCTGGCAGCGCGACCAGTATCCAGAGCGGTTCTGGGACCGGCTGAGCATTGTTCACGAGGGCATCGACACAAGCGTCGTGCGCCCCGATCCGGCCGCGCGGATATGGCTGAAAGGCGGGATTTCGCTGTCTGCCGAAGACGAGGTAATCACCTACAGCGCGCGCAATCTCGAACCCTATCGCGGGTTTCACGTGTTCATGCGCGCCTTGCCCCAGGTGCTGCGCCGACGGCCGAAGGCGCATGTGCTGATCATCGGCGGCAACGAGGTGAGCTATGGCCGCCGCCCGGTGGGCGCCCGCAACTGGCGCCAGGCAATGCTCGACGAACTGGCCGGGCAACTCGACCTGCGGCGGGTTCATTTTCTCGGTCAACTGCCCTATGTGCAGTACCTTGCGGTATTGCAACTATCGTCGGCGCACGTCTATCTGACCTATCCCTTCGTGCTGTCGTGGTCGCTGTTGGAGGCGATGGCGGCCGGCTGCTTCGTGATCTCGTCGCGAACGCCGCCCGTCGAAGAGGTCATGCGCGACGCCGAGAACGGGCTGCTGGTCGATTTCTTCGACATCGACGGGCTGGCGGAGCGCATCTGCAGTGCGTTCCCGCGCGACGGCCATGAACGGCTGCGCTCGGCGGCTCGCGATTTTGTCGTCAACAACTACGATCTGAAGACGATCTGCCTGCCGGAATACCTGCGCCTGCTGCATCGAATGACCGGCTCTGCGGCGCCGGCACGCGGCACAGCGGCGACGCGGGCCGGCCGCATTCCGGCCCACGATATTGCGACCGCGGCCGAGACGTAGGACGCGCCGCCGCTTGGGGTAGGCGGTCGGGGCGATCGCGAAACTTGAAGGGCTGTTCTTCTCGACCGCCTGATGCGCTCAAACATTGGCTTTGCCTTTGCAGCGACCTGACTTTGAAAAATCGAAATGGCTCCGCGACGCGACCTGATCCCCCAATCGGCCCTGGCCATTCTGGTGCCCGAGGCAGAACATTTGGTTGCGCCGTTCCGGGAGAGATACGACCCCTCGGCTGCTGTTTGCATGCCGGCACATATTACGCTGCTTTATCCATTCCTGGCTCCGGAAGTCATTGATTCGGCTGTTATCGGTAAACTGACGGCCTGTATTGGCCAGTTCGCCGAATTCAGCTTCACCCTGTCGGCCGTCGCGCGATTCGATCCCGGTGTGCTGTATCTTGCGCCCGAACCGGTGGACCTGTTCCGTCGAATGACCCTGGCCGTTTGGAACGACTGGCCGCAAACCCCACCGTACGGCGGCCGGTATACGGAAATTATTCCGCACCTCACCGTCGTCGAGGTCGGCGGTGCACCGCTCCGCGAGCGAATCGCCAAAGATTTTGCCGAACCCGCTTCCCGCACACTCCCCATCCGGGCGCGGGCAACTGCTGCGACCCTCCTGGAAAAGCGAGACGGCAAGTGGCGGGTTTACACCGCCATCCCCTTAAAGTCGCGGCGCGCCTGATTTACTCACGCCGCGAGGCGGTGCTGGCGAATGAGGGCGAGGATGTCGGCGGCGGCAGCGGGGATGTTGGTGCCGGGGCCGAAGACCGCGCTGACCCCGGCTGCCTTCAGGAAATCGTAGTCCTGGTGCGGAATGACGCCGCCGCAGACGACGAGGATGTCGCCGGCGCCTTCCTTTTGCAATGCCGCGATCAGCGCCGGCACCAGCGTCTTGTGCGCCGCCGCCTGGCTGGAGACGCCGACGACGTGGACGTCGTTCTCGACCGCCTGCCGCGCCGCCTCCTCCGGCGTTTGGAACAGCGGGCCGATATCGACATCAAAGCCGATATCGGCAAAGGCGGTGGCGATGACCTTGGCGCCACGGTCATGGCCGTCCTGGCCGAGCTTGACGACCAGCATGCGCGGCCGGCGGCCTTCCTCCCGCGCGAAATTCTCGACCTCGCGCTGCATGCGGCGAAAGCCGTCATCATCGCGATATTGCCCGCCATAGATGCCGACGACCGACTGCGTCGCTGCATGATGCCGCGAGAATACGGTTTCGAGCGCGTCGGAAATTTCGCCGACCGTCGCGCGCCCCCGGCTCGCCTCGATCGACAGCGCCAGGAGGTTGCCCTCGCCGCTTTCCGCCGCCGCGGTGAGCGCCGCCAAGGCTGCTGCCACGCGCGCCTTGTCGCGGCTTGCGCGCACGGTTTCGAGCCGGGCGATCTGCCGGGCGCGCACCGCCGCGTTGTCGACATCGAGGATCTCGACCGGCGCCGTCTCGGCCTCGTCGCCGCGGTACTTGTTGACGCCGACGATCGTCTCCTCGCCGCGGTCGATCGCCGCCTGACGGCGCGCGGCGGCTTCTTCGATCCGCAGTTTCGGCAGGCCGCTCTCGACCGCCTTCGTCATGCCGCCGAGCGCTTCCACCTCGTCGATCAGCGCCTTCGCCGCCGCGGCAATCGAATGCGTCAGGCTCTCGATGTAACAACTGCCGCCCAGGGGATCGACGACGTGCGGGATGCCGGTCTCCTCGGCGAGGATCAGCTGCGTGTTGCGCGCGATCCGCGCCGAAAACGGCGTCGGCAAAGCGAGCGCCTCGTCGAACGAATTGGTGTGCAGCGACTGCGTGCCGCCGAGCACCGCCGCCAAGGCTTCGATCGTCGTGCGGATGATGTTGTTGTGCGGCTCCTGCTCGGTCAGGCTGACGCCCGAAGTCTGGCAATGCGTGCGCAAGGCAAGGCTAGCCGGGTTCTCCGGCGAGAATTGCGCCATCAACCGCGCCCACAACAGGCGCGCGGCGCGCAACTTGGCGATCTCCATGAAGAAATTCATACCGATGCCGAAAAAGAACGACAGGCGCGGCGCGAACTCGTCGATCGCGAGACCGCGCGACAATGCCGCCCGCACGTATTCGACCCCATCAGCAAGTGTAAAGGCCAGTTCCTGGACCGATGTCGCGCCGGCTTCCTCCATGTGGTAACCGGAAATCGAGATCGAGTTGAAGCGGGGTATATGGCGCGCGGTGTATTCGATAATGTCGGCGACGATGCGCATCGACGGCGCCGGCGGGTAGATATACGTATTGCGAACCATGAACTCCTTCAGGATGTCGTTCTGGATCGTGCCCTGAAGCTTGTCCTGCGCGACCCCCTGCTCTTCGGCAGCGACGATAAAGCCGGCCAATACCGGCAATACGGCGCCGTTCATCGTCATCGACACGCTCATCTTGTCGAGCGGGATGCCGTCGAACAGGATCTTCATGTCCTCGACCGTGTCGATCGCGACGCCGGCCTTGCCGACATCGCCGACGACGCGCGGATGGTCGCTGTCATAGCCGCGATGCGTCGCCAGGTCGAACGCGATCGACAGCCCCATCTGGCCGGCGGCAAGGTTGGCGCGATAGAAGCGGTTTGACTCTTCCGCCGTCGAAAACCCCGAATATTGCCGGATCGTCCACGGGCGGTTTGCGTACATCGTCGCCCGCGGGCCGCGCAGATAGGGCGGCAGGCCGGGCAATGCCTCGCGCCACGCAAAGCCCGCGACCTCGATCGCTTCGAGGTCGGCAACCGTATAAAGCGGCTTGATCCGGATGCCTTCGGGCGTCTGCCAATCGAGGCTCTCGATCGGCTTACCGCGCAATTCCGTCTCGGCGAGCGCCGCCCACCGCGCGACATCGGGCCCGTCGTTTTTCGCCATCCTCGCCTCCCGGCGCCCTCCGCGTGGCGAGCGCCGACGACGATTATATGGCAGCGGCGCGCGCGCGGTCCAATCGCCCCCGGACGGCGGGCCGGCGCACCATGTGGCGGAAGACGACCGCGGCGGTCAGCAGCAACACGGCGCCGGCCTGGTGCGCAACGGCGAGCGGGATCGGCACGACAAGGAGCAGCGTTGAGACGCCGAGCGCGAATTGCAGCAAGACCGCGGCGAGCAGCGCGTGCTGCGCGCGCCGCGCCGGGCGCGGCAGGCCGGCACGCCGGCCGGCGAACCACAGCAGCACGACCGAACCGACTGTCGTTTCCGCCAGCAGCCGATGATCGAACTGCACCGCCGCGATATCCTCAAACCAGTTGCGCCAGAACGGATGCAAATGCGCGTAGCCGGCCGGCACGAAATGCCCGTCCATCAGCGGAAACGTGTTGTAGACGAGGCCGGCCCGCAACCCGGCGGTAAAGCCGCCGGCGCAGATCGTCAAGGCGACAAGCACGAGCAGAGCCTCTGCCAAGCGGCGCCATAGCGATGTCGGCTCCTCGCCGCCATCGGCGGAGGGCATTTGAAGGACGCCGAGCGCGATCCACAGCGTTGCCGCGTATATCGCCAGCGCCAGCGCGAGATGCGCGACGAGCCGGTATTGGCTGACCTCGATCCGGTGAACGAGGCCGCTTTCGACCATGTACCAGCCAAGCAGCCCCTGCGCGCCGCCAAGGGCGAAAATGCCGGCGAGCGGCCAGACAAGCCCGCGCGGCACCTGCCGCCGCGCGATGAACCAGACGAGCGGCACGAAGTACACGACGCCGATCAGCCGGCCCCACAGCCGGTGCACGTATTCCCACATGAAAATGTATTTAAACTCGGCGAGGCTCATCCCGCGATTGAGCGCATCGTATTGCGGGATCAGCCTGTAACGGTCGAATTCGGCGACCCAGGCGGCATGCGACAACGGCGGCACGATTCCGACGACCGGCTGCCAATCGGTGATCGACAGCCCCGATTGCGTCAGCCGCGTGATGCCGCCGAGCAGCACCATGAGGAAGATCATGCCGCAGCAGCACAACAGCCAATGGGCGATTGCCCGCTCGCCGCGGCGCGACGCAATGCGATTGCCCGCCGCGGTGGCGGACGCCGCGCCTCTTTGCAGCGCCAGTGCGTCCGTCGAAGTTCTCATGGCAGCGATATTGCCTGCCCCGCCGGCATTTTCCGATGGGGCGTTTTACCGCGATCGGGCGGGCCGGAAGCCGCGGGCGGCATTGTCGCGGCGCACGGATGATGTCAGCATGGCAGAATGACCCGAGCAATCGAACTGCGCGTTCTCGAGCTTATGGCGGCGCGATTGTGCCACGACTTGATCGGCCCGGTATCGGCGATCACCAACGGCATCGAGTTGCTTGCCGACGACGACGGCGAGTTCGCCCGCGATGCCATCGCGCTGGTCGGCGACAGCGGTCGGAAAGCCGCGCACCGACTGCAGTTCTACCGCTTTGCCTGGGGTTTCAGCGGCGGCGGACTGACCGGCCCGCCGCCGCACGCGCTGGCTGACGACTTTTTTCGCGATACCGCGATCCGGTGCGATTACGGTGCCGCGGTGCGGCAATTGCCGGCCGACGAACAGCAGCTCGCCTGCGCAATGCTGGCGCTGGCGGGTGACGGATTGCCGCGCGGCGGTCGTCTCGTCCTCGGCCTCGTCGCCGGGGGGCCGCAGGTCGAAGCTACCGGCGAAGGCTGCGGCCTGTCGCCGGAAGCGGCTGCCGCCCTGACCCTGGCGCCGCCCGCAGCGGCGCTGACCACCCGCACGGTCGGCGCCTATGTCGCGGGGCTAGTGGCCGAGGCGCGCGGCCGTCGTCTGGCCTTGGAGCATATCGCGGGCGGGTTTCGCCTCGCGGCGGCGGCTTAGCCTCGTTCCGGCAAAGACCGGGCCGGGAGCGATCTACTTCGACGACTTCCTGTGCCCGACGCGCGGCTCTCGCGATCAGGCGCGACGCAATTCAGGCGCATCTTCCCCCGGGTCGCGCAGCACGTAGCCGCGTCCCCATACCGTCTCGATGTAGTGCTCGCCGCCGGTCGCCTGCGCCAGCTTCTTGCGCAATTTGCAGATGAAGACGTCGATGATTTTTAATTCCGGCTCGTCCATGCCGCCGTAGAGATGATTCAGAAACATCTCCTTGGTCAGCGTCGTGCCTTTGCGCAGGCTCAACAGCTCAAGGATGCCGTATTCCTTGGCGGTCAGGTGCAGCGGATGGGTATCGACGCTGACGACGCGGCTGTCGAGATTGACGGTCAACTTGCCGGTGTGGATCATCGAATCGGAGTGACCTTTCGAGCGGCGGACGATCGCCTGGATGCGCGCGATCAATTCGCGCCGGTCGAACGGCTTTGTCAGGAAGTCGTCGGCACCGAAGCCGAGACCCTTGATCTTATGATCAAGTTCACCCAGTCCGGACAGGATCAAGATCGGTGTGCGCACCCGCGCCGCACGCAGTCGTCGCAGCACTTCGTAGCCATCGATATCCGGCAGCATCAAATCAAGGATAATAATATCATAATCATATAATTTGCCGATTTCCAGCCCGTCCTCGCCGAGATCGGTCGTATCACAGATAAAATTTTCCTTTTTCAGCATCAGCTCGATGCTTGCGGCGGTCGCGGCATCGTCTTCTACCAGCAGAACGCGCATAACGGAACCTCCCGGGGCTGGCCGGCGATCGCCGTGCCTGGGTCGTTAATGAGTATTAGCAGGAGCGGTTAAAAAAGCCTTATGCCACCAGGACGGGCATTCTTCGCTTCCGAGCTTTACCATGAATTTGGCACAAAAGCGACGGTCACAATGGTCTTCGGCGGACCCGCCAGCTACCGGCTGCGCACCGTGCGCGCGGTCTGGTTGAACAGGATCGTGCGTTCGTCGTCCGACGGCGGCGCCGAGCGGCGCCATTCCTTGCCGAGATCGACGCCGCGACGCACCGCCGGGCGGTTCTTCACCGCGTCGCGCCAGCGCGCGACATTGGGAAACTCGTCGAGCGCCTGGCCAAGCGGCTTCGCGATCAGCACCCACGGCCAGCACGCCATGTCCACGATCGAGTAATCGTCAACAATGAATTCACGGGCCTCGAGCCGGCGCTCGAGCACGCCGAGACAGCGATCATATTCATTGGCATAGCGCCGATGCGAATACGGGTGTTTGCCCTCGGCGTAGTTGACGAAATGGCTGAGCTGGCCGGCCATCGGCCCAAGATTGCCGACCTGCCAGAACAGCCATTCATTGATCTCCTTCCGGGCCAGGCGGCCAAGCGGCATAAACCTGCCGCTCTTTTCCGCGAGATGCAGCAGGATCGCGCCCGATTCGAATACGCTTACCGGACCGTCCGCGCCATCGTGATCGACAATGGCCGGCATCCGGTTGTTGGGGCTGATCGCGAGAAATTCCGGCTTGAACTGGTCGCCTTTGCCAATGTTGACCGGCACGACGCGATACGGTAGGCCGCATTCCTCGAGCATGATGCTGATCTTCCAGCCGTTCGGCGTCGGCCAATAGTAGAAATCGATCATTTTCGTCTCCTGGCCTCATTCGCCGTCACCATGGCGACAGCCGCTATTCCTGGCCGTGGTGGATGGCAGCTTTCAGTCAATGCGAACGGCTATGGCGGCGTCTGCCGGCCGAGCGCGCCTTGCGCCCGCAGTTGCGCGAGTTCGGCATGCGAATAGCCGAGTTCGGCAAGGATTTCGTCGGTGTGTTCGCCGAGCGCCGGCGCCGCGCAACGGATCGCCGCCGGCGTCTGCGAAAACCGCGCCGCCGAGCGCGCTTGCCGCAGCCGGCCGGCGCCCGGATGCTGATATTCCTCGACAATCTGCATCGCCTCGACATGCGGATGGCGGATCACCTCGTTGCGCGTCAGCACCGGTGCGCAGGGCACGTCGGCGCGGGTCAGCCGATCGAGCCATTCGGCCGAGCGGCGGCCGAGCAGCACATCCTGGGTAATCTGCAGCCGCGCCTCGACGTTTTCGGCGCGCAGCGCCGGTGTCTTGAACCGCGGATCGTTCAGCCATTGCGGCTGTTCCAGGGCCTCGGTCAGGCCGCGCCATTGCCGATCGGTCTGCACCGCAACGGTGATGTAGCCATCCGCCGTCGCGTATATGAGTTCGATCGCGCTGGCCTTTTCCTGCGGCGGCAATCCGTCCTCAACAAAGGTTTGCGACGCCATGTCGGAAGACCACAGGAATTGCAGTATCGCCTCCAGCATCGACAGGCGGACGTGCTGGCCCTCGCCGGTGCGCTCGCGCGCCAGCAGCGCCGCGGTGATCGCCTGCGAGGCGGTGATGGCGGTCAACTTGTCCGGCAGGATTGTGCGCAGCATGCGCGGCCGCACCTCGTCGGAACCGGCCTGTATCGTCGCAAGGCCCGAGAAGCCCTGGATCAGCGGATCGTAGACCGGCTTTTGCGCATAGGGCCCCTTTTCGCCGAAGCCGCTTATCGAGACGTAGACGATATCGGGCCGGGCGGCGCGGATCGCGTCTTCGCCGACGCCGATCCGCTCGGCGACGCCAGGGCGATAATTCTGCACGAACGCATCGGCCGTCGCGGCGAGCCGCTTGACGGCGGCGACCGCTGCCGGGTGCTTCAGGTCGAGCACGATCGAGCGCTTGCTGCGGTTGTTGTTGAGGAAGGAGGCCGCGAAGCCGCCGCGCCGGTTTGCGCCGGCGCGGGTATGGTCACCGCCGTCCGGAGCCTCGACCTTGATCACGTCGGCACCCTGGTCGCCGAGGATCATCGTCGCGAGCGGCCCCGAGACGTTCGAGGTCAGATCGATAATGCGAAAACCGGACAGCGGACCGGGCATGCGCGCGCCTCTCGCCAAGGGAAATGTCGACGCGAGCGCGGATGCTATTACAACGGGCGCAGCGCGCCGACCCTTTTTCCGCCCGGCAGCCGCTTCGCCGCGATTACCCGCCGGCGCCGGCGTTTTTGAACGGGTGCCGCTCGAAGCGCGCCAATTCGCTGGCGACAACCGTGCACGTGGCGACCGGCCCTTTTGTCGGGTCGGCCAGCGCGCTGACCAGGAAGAATTCGGCGAACCGCTTTGTCGCCCGCGCTTCGTCGCCGCTGTCGTCGGTAGCGGCCGCGATGAGGCCGCGGATGCGGCGGCCCGCCGCGACGACCTGATCGGGAGCGATGCCGCAGCGGTGCGCGTTGCCGAGCAGAAACCCGCCATCGGCGGCGATACGGTCTGCGTCAGTCAGGCTCGGACTGGCGATCAGCAACGCGGCCACAGTCGTCGCAGCGAGCAGCATGACGTCTTCCCTCGGTTGCTCTTAATCGAACACCGAGATGACCGTTTTTGTTGCGCCGATGTCTGTGCGTCTACCGTCGCTTTACCGGGACGTTTTCATTGCACGTAATAGTGGATTTCTAGGAGAAGACAGCCCCGCTCGGATTTGAAGGGTCCGTGCGCGGCGCCGGGCGGACGGCAGGCATAGGTGCCGGGTGCGAAGCTCTCGCCGCCCTTGCCTGCGGCGTCGTTGCCGACCGTCAGGTCGCCATCGACGAGATAGACCTCTTCCCAATAATCGTGGACAAACGGCGCCGTCGTATAGACACCCGGCGCAAACCGCAGCAGGCGTGTGCGCATGCCGCTCTGTCGGGGTTCGTCGAGGCCGCCGGCAAGGATTTTCTGCTCGATGCCGGGCGGATAACCCGGCGGCGTCTCCCAACCCTGAGCCATATCGACGGCGTGAAATTCGAGATGCGGCTTGTCGACGGACATCGGAGCTCCTGTTTAGCGCGGCCTCAGCGTCGGAAAGGCGATGACGTCGCGGATCGACGGGCTGTCGGTCAACAGCATGACGAGCCGGTCGATGCCGATGCCGAGTCCGCCGCACGGCGGCAGCCCGTATTCGAGCGCCGTCACATAATCCTCGTCGAGCGGCTGCGCCTCCTCATCGCCGGCGGCGCGCGCCAGCATCTGCGCCTCGAAGCGGGCGCGCTGGTCGAGCGGGTCGTTGAGCTCGGAGAATGCGTTGGCGATCTCCCAGCCGTAGACATAGGTCTCAAACCGCTCGACGAGCCGCGGATCGCTTTGGTCGGCCTTGGCCAACGGCGAAATGTCGCGCGGAAACCCGGTCACGTGCACCGGCTGGATCAGCCGGTTCTCGACATGCGCGGCGAACACCGCCTCCAGGGACTGGCCCCAACTTTCTTTCCCGGTTATCGGGACCGAAAGACGCCGGGCCGCCTCGCGCGCCGCCGCAGCGTCGGTGAGCGACATGAAATCCGTGCCCGTCGCCGCCGATACGAGGTCCGCCATCGAGCGGCGCGGCCACGGCGGCGACAAATCGATGGCGGTGCCGCCATAGCCTATCTTCATGCCGCCGGCCGCCGCCTCGGCGACGTGCGCGACGATTTGTTCGGTCAGCGTCATCATGTCGGTGTAGTCGGCGTAGGCTTCGTAAAGTTCGAGCGTCGTGAATTCCGGATTGTGGCGCGGCGACAGGCCCTCGTTGCGAAAGCAGCGGTTGATTTCGAACACCTTTTCCGACAGTCCGCCGACCACCAGCCGCTTCAGATGCAGTTCCGGCGCGATCCGCAGGTAGAGTTCGATGTCGAGCGCGTTATGGTGGGTCATGAACGGCTTGGCCGAGGCGCCGCTCGGGATCGTGTGCAGCATCGGCGTTTCAACTTCGAGATAGCCGCGCTCCAACAGAAACGCGCGCATCGCCGCGACGATGCGGCTGCGCCGGCGCAGCGTCTCGCGGCTCTCGGGGTTCATGATCAGATCGAGATAGCGCTGGCGATAGCGCAGCTCGATATCGGCAAGACCGTGATATTTTTCCGGCAGCGGCCGCAACGCCTTCGCCAGCAGCACCAGCGTCGTCGCATTGACCGTCAACTCTCCGCGCGCCGTGCGCCTGACGCGCCCGGCGACGCCGATCACGTCACCGATATCGAGCAGCTTCAGCAGCGCGAGACCGTCGGCTTCGAGTTCGTCCTTGTGGCAGAACGCCTGGATCTTGCCCGAGGCGTCGTGCAGATCGATGAACATGCCGCTGTTGCGCATCGCGCGGATACGGCCGGCGATGCGCACATCGTCATTGGTTAGGGCGCCGGCCGGCAATTCGCGATAGCGCCGGTCCAGTTCCGCCGCGTTTGCGCTACGCGAGAACCGCACCGGATAGGGATCGACGCCGCGCTCGCGCAACGCCGCCAGTTTGTCGAGGCGCACCCGGCGCAGCGGATCGTCGTTATCGGCGCTCATCACGTCCCTTTCGCCCATGGCGGCTTCTCCGGGCCAGCCACGTCTTAAATTCTTAATCCGTGGGCATGCAAGACGTGGACGCGCGGGTCACGCCCGCGCCGCGGGGTTGCGATACCGGGGAGCGCAACCCGGCTCAATCGCCGGCCGCGGCCGCGGCGGCTTCGACCTCGTAACGGGCGAGGTCGATGACTGCCTCGTGGAAGCGCTTCAACGACCCGTGATGACCGACGCTGACGATCGTCGGCCGCCATTCGGCCTCGCGTAACAACCGGTAGAGCGATGCCTCCGCCGTCTCGTCGAGCGCCGAGGTCGCCTCGTCGAGGAAGATGATCTCGGGGCGGGCGAGAAGAACGCGGGCAAAGCCGATGCGCTGCTGTTCGCCGCCCGATAGGCGCTGCGCCCAGATCCCTTCTTCATCGAGGTTCGCGATCAGATAGCCGAGGCCGACCGCGCGCAACGCCGCCTCCACCTCGGCGCGCGGCGGCTTGTGGTCGGCGGCAGGATAGGCAATCGCATCGGCCAGCGTGCCGAGCGGCAGGTAGGGGCGCTGCGGCAGGAACAGGGTGCTGTCGCCGCCGACCCGTACTTCGCCGCGGCCGAACGGCCACAGCCCGGCGATTGCTCGCAACAATGTGCTCTTGCCCGAGCCCGACGGCCCGGTAACGAGCAGCGGCTGCCCGGGCCGCGCCGCCAGCGCAATATCCTCGCGCAGCAGCTGCCCGGACGGCAGCGCCAGGTCGAGCCCGTGCACCGCGACCCCCTCGCCGCCGCGCGCGACGGCGATCGGCTGCGGCTGCTGGCGTTGGTCGGTGATATCGTCGACCTTGCTGCGGAAACCCTCCAGTCGTTCGACGACCGACTGGTATTCCGCGATGTCGGTGTAGCTGTTGACAATGAACGACAAGGAATCCTGCACCTGGCCGAAGGCGGATGAGATCTGCATCAGCCCGCCGAGCTGGATCTGCCGGGCGAAATAACGCGGCGCCGCGACGATGAACGGAAAGACGACCGCCACCTGGGCATAGCCCGTCGTAAACCAGGTCAGCTTTTTGCGCCGCCGGATCACATCCCACCAGTTCAGCACGATGCGCGTAAAGCGACCCTGAAACACATCCATTTCGTGCGCTTCGCCGCGATGAAACGCGACGCTCTCGGCGTGTTCGCGCAGGCGCACCAGGCTGAAGCGGAAATCCGCTTCGTAGCGCTGCTGGTTGTAGAGCAAGCCGACCAGCGGAAAACCGATCCGCTGCGTAAGCCATGTGCCGCCGATCGCATAGATGATCGCGGCAAACACCATGTAGCCGGGGATCAAGAAATGATGCCCGCCGCCGAGCGGGATCAGCAGCGCCCCCGACAGCGTCCACAGGATGAACAGAAACGAGAACAGCGTTACGACCGAATTGAGCAGCCCGAGCGACAGCGCGAGGCTGATCGACGTGAACCGGTCGAGATCCTCGGAGATGCGCTGGTCTGGGTTGTCCGTCGCGCTCTTGTCGAACTGCATGCGGTAATAGGTCTGATCGCCGAGCCAGTCGTTGAGGAACCGCTCCGTCATCCAACGGCGCCAGCGGATCTGCAGGATCTGGCGCAGGTAGAGCGAATAGACCGCATCGACGATCAGCGCCGTCGCGATCATGCCGAAGATCGCGAACTGCCACCAGAACTCGGTCCAGTTATAATTCTGCAGCGCATTGTAGAAGGCGTTGTTCCAGATGTTGAGCCGAACATTGAGCCATACCGAGGCGAGGTTGAGCGCGACGACCGCCGCCAACAGCGCGCTCGCCGACCATTTTTCATCGCCCGTCCAGTACGGCCAGGCGAGCTTCCAGGCGGCGCGCAGGAAACCCCACTTGGACGACCCCATTCGCACTCTCCGTCCGTCTCTGCCTCATACTATCGGAAGCCCAGCGCGGCGCCAGCCGGCACGCCGCACACGATGACCGGCGCCGAGCCGCCCGCCCTCGCGATGGCCCGCAGCGTCTGCCGCACGCTGGCGCAGCTCGGCTATGCCAGCCTCGCCGAGTTCGCGCTCGCCAACGGCCGTCGCGCCGACATCATCGGCCTTCGCCGCAACGGCGAGTTGATCATCGTCGAAATCAAAAGCTCGCTCGCCGATTTTCGCGCAGATCGTAAATGGCCCAGTTACAAAGAGTATGCGGACCGGCTGTATTTCGCAGTTCCGCAGGAGTTTCCTTCGCCCTTCATCCCCGAAGATTGTGGCCTGATAGTGGCAGACGCATTCGGTGCCGCAATCCTGCGAGACGGCGTCTCGACTTCACTGACCGCCGCGCGGCGCCGCGCGGTGACACTGCGGTTTGCGCTTGCCGCCGCGTCTCGCCTTCATCGCCGCCTCGACCCGGATGCCGCTCTCCGCCTGCCGGACGGCGTATGATTTACAACCGATCGGCCTTGCGGAGCAGGACGTACAAGGCGCCGTTTCCGCCATGCTGCGGCCGGGCCGGCGCGATCGTCAGGATGTGGGCGCGCAGGCCCGGCTCGGCGAGCCAGCGCGGGGTTGCAGCCTTCAGCACGCCGCCGCTGACGCGCCCGTGGCCGGTGATGACGAGAACGCAGCGGCGGCCTTCGGCGCGTGCTCCCGCTACAAAGCCGACGAGTGCGCGATGTGCCTCGTCCTGGGTCATGCCGTGCAGATCAAGCCGCGCTTCGAGCGGATAGCGGCCGCGCCGCACCCGCTCGGCGGTGCGGCGATCGATGCCGGCGAACACGGCCGCCGGCAAGTGTCGATCCGCAGGCGCCGTCGCCACCGGGCCGGCCGCCGCTCGCTCGCCCGCGGCACGGCGGATGCCTTCCGCCTGGTGCGCGGGCGGGTTGCGATGGAGGGAACGGCGGCGATCGGGCAGCGGTATGACGCCGGCCATGGCGCGGCGCCACAGGTCGGTTTCGTCAGGCGACGGGCGCGGCATCGCCGTCCCCTTGACCCGCCCCGACGGGCGGCAAGGGCGGGGGGTCGATCAGCACGATATGCAGCCGGCGGGGGCCGTGCGCCCCCAATTCGATGCGCTGCTCGATGTCGCCGGTGCGCGAGGGGCCGGTAATGAAGTTGACCGTTCGCGGCATCGCGGCCGGTTTTTCGCCGGTTTGGTCCCGCACGAGATCCCAACCGTCTTCATAGCCGGCGACGACCTGGCCGGCGCGCACGACGACGATATGCGTATCGGGCAAGAAATTGAGGCTCGTCGGCGCCGCCGCGCTCGAGGCCAGCATCAGCGTGCCGGTCTCGGCGATCGCCGCGACGCACGGCGTCAGCGACACCGCATCGGCGACGTCCGCCTTGCCGCGGCGGATCTGCAGCAGCGGCCGCTCGTGCCACGGGATTGCATCGATCGCCGGGTCAGGCGCCATGACCAGTTCGGCTGGCAGGTTTTCCGCTGCGAGATAGCGGGCGACTTCGCCCGGCACGTCGGCGGCGGCGGTCACGCGAGCTACCGTCGCCTGCACCTCTTCGGCCATCGCCACAAACAGATCGATGCGGCCGCGCCGGTCGAGCGCGGCGGCGCGCGCCGGCACGAGGTTGCGCTTGTGCGCCGCAAGCCGCGCGTCGAGCGCCGCGGCCCGATCCGCCGGCAACGCCCCGCGCCCGAGGCCGCGGCGAATGGCGGCGAGGATGTCGTCACGCGCACTCAACTCGACGACCCTTTGCGCCACCAAGTCTGCCGCTCGCCGCGGCGTCGGCTCCACAGCGACTGAAACGTAGAGCCCTGCGGCGCCGGCATGTCGCGCACCAGGGTCCACCCGGACGCAAACGGCAGGCTGCGGAAGCGGCCGCGCGGCCGCCCGAACCAGCCAGCCAGCCGGCCGGCTGCTTCGGCCAGCGCGTGATACAACCGCGGCCGCTGCGCCAGCCAAGCCCAAATGCGCACACCCGAACGGTACGCCCGCCGGCTCAACCCGTCGGCAAATTCGCGCTCGCGCCAGTGCCGCATCATGTTGGGCAACGGGATCTTGACCGGGCAGACGCTTTCGCAACGGCCGCAGAATGTCGACGCATTCGGCAGGTGCCCGGCCTCGCGCAGGCCAACCAGCGCCGGCGTCAGCACCGCGCCCATCGGCCCCGGATAGACCCAGCCGTAGGCATGCCCGCCGACCGCGGCATAGACCGGGCAGTGGTTGAGGCAAGCGGCGCAGCGCAGGCAGCGCAGCATGGCGTGAAACTCGCCGCCGAGCATTGCCGAGCGGCCGTTGTCGAGCAGAACCACGTGGTATTCGTCGGGACCATCGAGGTCGCCCACGCGGCGCGGGCCGGTCGAGACGGTCGTGTAGGTGGAAAATTCCTGCCCGGTCGCCGAGCGCGCCAGCAGACGCAGCAAGGTTGCCGCGTCTTCGAAGGTCGGCACGATCTTCTCGATGCCAGCCAGTACGATATGCACGCGCGGCAGGATCTGCGACAGATCGCCGTTGCCCTCGTTCGTGACGATGATGCTGGAGCCGGTCTCGGCGACAAGGAAATTGGCGCCGGTGATGCCGACCTCGGCGGCGAGAAAGCGCGGCCGAAGCACGGTGCGCGCCTCCTCGCACAATTGCCGCGGCTCGGCGAGCGGACGGGCGGGGTCGAGCGCGGCATGGGCGGCGCGAAACGTCTCGGCGACCTGCTCCTTCATCAAATGAATGGCCGGCGCGATGATGTGGCTCGGCGGCTCGTGCCGCAATTGGATGATGTATTCGCCGAGATCGGTCTCAATGGGCGTGATGCCGTGCTGCTCGAGATGGTCGTTGAGCGCGATCTCCTCGGCGACCATCGACTTGCCCTTCGCGACGACGCGAGCGCCGGCGGCACGGCAGATCTCGAGCACCCGATCACGCGCTTCGGCGGCATCGCGCGCCCAATGCACGCGGCCGCCGGCCGCGACGACACTTTGTTCGTAGCGCTGCAGATAAAAATCGAGGGCGGCCAGCGTCTCGTCCTTGATCCTGCGTCCCTCCTCGCGCAAGGCCTCGAACTCGGGCAGGCGCCCGATCGCCTGCAAGCGGCGCGCCGGAAAACCGGTGCGGGCCAGGCCAAGCGCGCGCTGCAATACCGGGTCGGCGAGGCCGGCGCGGGCATTTTCGCGAAAGGCGTGGCTCGTCGGCTGCACGAGAGCCTCAACGCCCCGGCGCGCCAAGCGCCGGTGCGTCGGTCATGCCGGCGAGCACCTCGGCGACATGGCGCGCTTCGATGCGGATGCCGAGACGGAGGAGCTTACCCGCGATGTTGAGCAGGCAGCCGAGATCGCCGGCGAGTACCGCTTCGGCGCCCGACGCGGCGATCTCCGCCGCCTTGTCGCCAACCATCTTGTCGGAAATCTCCGGGTATTTGACGCAGAACGTGCCGCCAAAACCGCAGCACACCTCGGCTCCCGGCATCTCGACAAGCCGCAGCCCGGCGACAGAAGCCAGCAGAAGACGCGGCTGCGGCTTGACGCCGAGTTCGCGCAACCCCGAGCAGGCGTCCTGATAGGTCACCCGCTTCGGCCAGCGAGCGGTGATCTCGCGCATGCCGCGGACATCGACGAGAAACGACACGAGTTCATGCGTGCGGGTCGCCAGTTCCTCTGCCCGCGCCCGCATCGCCGGCTCGTCGGCAAACAGCTCAGGATAATGCACTTTCACCATACCGGCGCACGACCCTGACGGGGCGACGACGTAGTCGTAGCCGGCAAATGCCGTGATGACCTGGCGTGCAATCGCCTTGGCGTCGGCGCTATCGCCCGAATTGTAGGCCGGCTGGCCGCAGCAGGTTTGCGACCGCGGCACCTCTACCGTGCAGCCGGCGCGTTCGAGCAGCGCGACCGCGGCAAAGCCGATATTGGGCCGAAACAGATCGACCAGGCAGGTGATCAGCAACCCAACGCGCGCCGGCTCGGGCATTCGCGGGTCAGCCGCTCGACGTCGCCACCAGCACCCAGTTCGGGTCGGTCGAACGCGTATCGCGAACGAACGTCCAGAAATCCGTCTTTTCGATCGGACGCTCGGGATCGCCATCGACGACGCTGGCGTCGCGCGACCGCAATACGTGGATCTGGTCGGATACGAACTTGATCGTCACGCGGGCCAACCGGCCGGCAAGCCCGGCCTCGACGATTTCAGCCTGCTTCAGCGCGACAATCCGCGTTTCGAGCCGCTCGCCGGCAGTGTCGCGCTCGTCGATGGCGGCGCAGAACGGCCGGAATACCTCGTCGCTCAGCAGCGGCCGCAAGCGGGTTTTGTCGCCGGCAGCAAAGGCATCGACGACCGTCGCGAACGCAACCCGCGCGCCGGCGACGAATTGTCCCGGATCAAAGCCGGGATCGGCGGCGCGGATCTGCCCCAGCGCGTCCTGCACCCCGCCCGCCGGCGGCGCATTGAGCCGCGGCATCGGCTGCGGCGCCGCCCGATGGCCGAACGCGACGACATTGCCGCGCGCGGCCGGCGGTCGCCCCATCAGATCGCGGCGCCGCTCGTTGCCGGTCCGGCGGCCCAATACGCTGCGCAGCCGCAATACCAGGAACACCGCGATCATCGCGAACAAAACGATGTCGAAATAATGTGGAAATGCGTCCATCAGCACCCGGGACCCTGTGATCTCCCGGCATGTCCCGGGCAAGCCTTGCGGCGATTAAGCCTAGATAGGCCCTCACCGCCCCGCCGACAAGCGGAACCGCAGTTAACACCGGTTCACGCGATTGCGACGCCGGGGCAATCCGTGCTAGCCAAACCCGATCGTTGCTCGGCGGCCGGGGAGAAACCAATGTCCGACGATATCATCGGCAACGGCCCGGCTGGAACGCCGCAAGCCGGCCCGGCCGGCGCACCGGCGCTCGGCCAGCAGCTGGTCGTGAATATCCAGTACATCAAGGATTTGTCATTCGAGAACCCGCGCGCGCCGCACAGCCTGCGGCAGCAGACCGGGCAGCCGTCGGTGGATATCAACGTCGATGTGAAGGCGCAGGGATTGGGACCCGACACGTTCGAGGTCATTCTGACGATCAACGCCAGCGCCAAGGTGCAGAACGAGCCGCTGTTCCTCGTCGAGCTGGCGTATGGCGCGGTCGTCACCGTTCGCAACGTGCCGCAGGAGCTGCTGTCGCCGATCGTTCTCGTCGAGACGCCCCGCATGATGTTTCCGTTCGCCCGCAACATCATCGCCGAGACGACGCGCGACGGCGGTTTTCCGCCGCTGATGATCAACCCGATCGATTTCGCCGACCTGTTGCGGCGCAAGTCGGCCGGCGCG
>Ga0335074_10004929_pt1 | contig 18447 bp, 20 predicted proteins | sample Lox_Sample_23_FD_206715 | JGI IMG/M metagenome (GOLD analysis project Ga0335074, IMG submission 206715) | Soil microbial communities from Loxahatchee National Wildlife Refuge, Florida, United States - Lox_Sample_2.3 | ecosystem: Environmental > Terrestrial > Soil > Wetlands | place: USA... | reverse complement strand
TCGCGGCGCTGGCGGAGCAACACACCACCAAGCTCGCCACCACCATGGATAAGCAAATCCGTCGCCCCCGACGCACAATCCACTTCCCCCATCGATTGACCCGCGCCGACGCGCACGATAGCGCCGGAAGCCGGATGGCCCAACCTTGCCACAGTCGTGTCAAGGTTCGATACCATGGTCGGATGCCCGATTTCCTAGCCGCCACCCGCGAGAAGGTGGTCGTCTTCGACGGCGGCATGGGGGCAACGCTGGAGATGTTCGACCTCAGCCTCGAGGACGACTACCAGCTCCCGGGCCGCTGTCACGAGGCGCTGATCCTCAACCGGCCCGACGTGATCGAGGGAGTGCACACCTCGATGCTCGACGCCGGGGCGATCGCGCTCGAGACCGACACCTTCCAGGCCTCGCGGCTGAAGCTCGCCGAGTGGGGACTCGAGGCGCACACGCTCGAGATCAACACGAAGGCGGCCGAGATCGCGCGCAAGGCCGCCGGACCGAACCGCTTCGTCGCGGGGTCGATCGGCCCGACAGGCTTCCTGCCAGCCAGCGACGACGCGACGCTCGGGCAGATCAAGTTCCCCGAGCTGGTCGAGGTGTTCACCGAGCAGGCGACTGGGCTGGTCAACGGAGGCGCCGATCTGATCATCATCGAGACCGCGCAGGACATCCTCGAGGTCAAGGCGGCGATATTCGGCGCCCGCGAGGCGTTCAAGGCGACCGGTCGCAGGCTGCCGATTCAGTGCAGCGTCTCGCTGCTGCCGAACGGCGGCAAGATGCTGCTCGGGACCGACATCAGCGCGGCGCTTGCGACGCTCGAGGCGCTCGAGGTCGACGTGATCGGGCTCAACTGCTCGACCGGACCCGAGGACATGCGCGACGCGATCCGGTTCCTCGGCGAGACAAGCTCGAAGCCCGTCCACTGCATCCCGAACGCCGGCCTGCCGCTCCAGGGGCCGAACGGCGAGACGATCTTCCCCGAGCAGCCCGAGCCGCTGGCCGCGGTGCTGGGCGAGTTCGTCGAGCGCTACGGCACCTCGATCGTCGGTGGCTGCTGCGGCACAACGCCGGCGCACATCGAGGCGATCGCCGAGCGCGTCAAGGGCCACAAGCCCGGCGAGCGCCCGCAGCCTCGTCCGCCCCACGTGAGCAGCATGATCGCGGCGACCCCACTCGTTCAGGACCCCACCCCGACGCTGGTCGGGGAGCGCGTCAACTCGCAGGGCTCGCGCAAGGCCAAGGAGATGCTGCTCGCCGATGACTACGACGGCCTGTTGACGGTCGCCGAGGACCAGGTCACCGGTGGCGCCCACGTGCTCGACATCTGTGTGGCGCTGACCGAGCGCCAGGACGAGGATGAACAGATGCGCCAGGTGGTCAAGCGGATCAGTCTGACCCAGCCGGCGCCGATCCAGGTCGACTCGACCGAGCCCGACGTGATCGAGACCGCGCTCCAGCAGATCCCCGGCCGCGCGATCGTCAACTCGATCAACCTCGAGGCCGGGCGCGACAAGCTCGACCGCGTCGTCCCGATCGCCAAGGCCCATGGCGCCGCGCTGATCGCGCTCACGATCGACGAGGTCGGGATGGCGAAGACGGCCGAGCGCAAGCTCGAGATCGCGCAGCGACTAACGGAGCTCTGCTGCGATGAGCACGGCCTCGATCGCGAGGCGCTGATCTTCGACTGCCTGACATTCACGCTGACGACCGGCGACGACGAGTGGAAGCCGTCGGCGGTCGCGACGATCGAGGGCATCCGCGCGGTCAAGCGGAACATCCCCGGCGTCAAGACGAGCCTCGGCGTCAGCAACGTCAGCTTCGGCGTCGGCGTCCCGGCGCGGAGCGTGCTGAACAGCGTCTTCCTGCACCACTGCGTCGAGGCCGGCCTCGATCTGGCGATGGTCAACCCCAACCACATCACGCCATACGGCGAGATCGACAACATCGAGCGCGAGCTCGCGGACGACCTCGTGTTCAACCGCCGCGATGACGCGCTCGAGCGCTTCATCGCGCACTTCGAGTCCAAGGGGCCCGCCGAGGAAGCGGAGAAAGCCAACCCGACCGAGGGCATGGAGCCCGAGGAGGCCCTTCACTTCCACATCCTGCGCCGCAAGAAGGAGGGCGTCGAGGAGTGGATCGACCGAAGCGTCGAGAAGATCGGCGCCGTCCCGACCCTCAACGAGGTCCTACTGCCGGCGATGAAGGAGGTCGGCGACAAATTCGGGGCCGGCGAGCTGATCCTGCCATTCGTGCTGCAGTCGGCCGAGGTGATGAAGCGCGCGGTCGCCCAGCTCGAAAAGTACCTCGACAAGCTCGAGGGCTACACGAAGGGCACCGTCGTGATCGCGACCGTGTTCGGCGACGTACACGACATCGGCAAGTCGCTCGTCAACACGATCCTGACCAACAACGGCTACACGGTCGTCGACCTCGGCAAGCAGGTCCCGATCTCGACGATTCTCGACGCCGCCGTCGAGCACGACGCGACCGCGATCGGGCTGAGCGCATTGCTCGTCTCCACCTCCAAGCAGATGCCGGCCTGCATCCAGGAGCTGCACGCGCGCAACCTCAACTTCCCGGTGCTGATCGGCGGCGCCGCGATCAACCGCAACTTCGGCCTGCGGATCCTCTACCCCAACGGCACCGAGTCAGATGACCTCTACGAGCCGGGCGTGTTCTACTGCAAGGACGCGTTCGAGGGTCTCGCGAAGATGGACCAGCTGATCGACGATCAGGCGCGCGAGGCTCTGATGACCAAAACCCGCGACGCGGCGCGCGTGCTGCGCGAGGCGCCGCCGGAAGCCCCCGACGACTCGCCGCCGACCGACGATGCATCGGTCCGCGCCGCCGTCAAAACCGACAACCCGATCCCCACGCCGCCTTTCTGGGGCGCGCGTGAGATCGAGGTCGACCTCGACGCGGTCTACAACCACCTCGATACCCACGTGCTGTTCAAGCTCCACTGGGGTGGGCGGGGCGTCAAGGGCGAGGAGTGGGCGAAGCTGCTGCGCGTCGACTTCCAGCCCCGGCTCGAGCGGATGTGGAGCACGCAGGACTATCTTCATCCACGCGCTCGGCTCGGCTACTACCCCTGCAACAGCGACGGCAACGAGCTGATCATCTGGGACCCGGAGGCCCCCGGCGAGCGCGAGCTGGAGCGGCTCGTGTTCCCCCGCCAGCCCAGGCACGACCGCATCTGCCTGGCCGACTTCTACCAGCCATTCGGCACCGGCGCGGCCGATGTCGTCGCGATCCAGGCGGTCACGGCGGGCGACGAGGTCACCGAGCTGATGGCGAAGCTCGAGCAGGACGGCGAGTTCGCCGAGCAGCTGTTCGTCCACGGACTCGGGGTACAGACGGCGGAGGGCATGGCCGAATGGCTGCACGCGCAGGTGCGCTCCGACCTCGGTATCGCGCCCGCCCAGGGCCGGCGCTACTCCTGGGGGTACCCCGCCTGTCCCGAGCAGTCAGAACACGAGAAGGTCTTCCGCCTGCTCGACGCCCCGTCGATCGGGCTGCGTCTGAGCGGAGGGTTCGCCGTCGAGCCCGAGCAATCGACGCTCGCGATCATCGCCCACCATCCCCAGGCCGTCTACTTCGGGATGAAGTCCGGCTTCCTGCCGAAGACCGACAAGCAGGCCTCGGATGAGCTGATCGCTGGCACCGACAAGGACCCGAGCCGGCTCGCCGACCTGCCCGACGAGGATCCGGACGCCACCGACGCGGGCGAGCCGGCGATGGCCGGCGCCTGAGCGAGCGCTCCGAAATAGAAAGCCCGCAGCCGGGGTAGACGCTGTCGGAAGGGAAGGCATGAACGACACGTTGATGTCGAACACGTCGTAGAACGTGAACAGGAATCCGAGCCCAGAGCTGCACCGCCCTGAAGCCGGGCTGCACGCCGGCCAATGCGCTTAACACGATCCGCGTCCCGATCGCGCTGAACCTCGCCGGCTACTGTTCGCGGTTAAGATGACCTACGCGCTATCGGCCGAGAGCTTCCCCACACGCGCGCGCTCCACGGGTTCGGACTGGTCGACGGGCTCGGTCGTCGCCCAGTTCGCGCTGCGCACGCGCAACGGGCGCTTCGAGGAGCTCAGCCCGTGAAGCAGCGGACGAGCGTCTCCGCGACACACACCGGCTTCTCGCCGCCCTCTCGCTCGAACGTCAGCTGGGTCATGATCTGGACGCCGCCCGGGACGTCCTCGACCGAGCCGAGCACCGCACGCATCCGCAGCTTGCCGCCGACCGGCATGGGAGAAACGAACCGGACCTTGTTGAGCCCGTAGTTGAGCGCGAACGCGAACCCCTCAAAGCTGAACAGCTCGTAGGTGAACCGCGGCGCGAGCGACAGGACGTAATAGCCGTGGGCGATCGTGCCGCCGAACGGGGTCTCCTTGGCACGTTCGGTGTCGACGTGGATCCACTGATGGTCGCCTGTCACATCCGCGAACTGGTTGATCTCCTCCTGGGTGACCTCGTACCAGTCGCTGACGCCGAGCTCTTTGCCGACGTTCGCCTTGATCTCGTCGATTCCGTTCAATGTCAGCATGCGTAATCCTCCGGATCAGTTGATTGGTGCCCAGTGTTCTCGGCCGTAAGTGCCGCCAAGCCGGACGGTACTTGCGGTGGGGAGCACTATGCCTGCGCGCCGATCGGCCAGCTCTCCTGCGAAGAGTAGGAGTCGACCGTACTGGTGCCGTTGCGTGTCTCGACCAGACGCGTGAAGTGCCCGTTGACCGGATCGGACAGCACGATCGTCGTCGGCACCTGCTTGGTCGTGCCCTGGGCGCAATTCGGCACGCAGCTCTGGATCCCGCTCGCACCATCCCCGGTCGCGCCGGTCGCCGTCCACGAGACCCATTTGATCCCTGTGACGATGTTGCCGCCGTCGGCGCTGAAGTCGACCGTGGACGGTTCCACGCCTGACCAGCCCATCGTGATCAGCAACGGGAGCGCGGCGGAGCTGCTCGTGGTCGCAGCGCCGATCGTGGTCACCGAGGCCGCCGTGGTCACGCTCGAGCTCGTCGACGCCGACGCGGTGACGGTCGAGGTCGTCACGATCACCGTCTTCGTCGCGGCCGATGAACCGCAACCGGCGATCGCCATCGATATCGCAACCCCAGCCAACGAGATCCTTCGCCCACTCATCGCAGTCGGCGACTCTACCGACCTCAAACGCGCGGGTTGGGGTCCGCGACAAAGGAAGTGGCGTGCCCTTACCCCTCCGCCTCGACCCGTGCGCCCGGCCGCGACCGCAGGGACGAGTGCGATCTGCTCGGCCGCGCCGGGAGCTTGACCGGCGAGGCGTGCATCGCCCGCAGCCTGACCTCGCGCCAAGACATGCCCTCCTTGACGAGCGCCGGCATCCCCATCAGGATCGCCGTGGATACCTCAACCGCCTGGAGGATCACGCCGTAGGCGACGCCGGTCGCGATGCTCACGTGCCAGCCGGCGTGCAGCACGGCGACGCACGCGGCCTGGAAAACACCGAGGTTCGCCGGCGTCGCCGGCAGCACAGCCGTGATGTTGACCGCGAACAGGACAGCTGCGGCGGCTCCGAAGTCGACCTGGCTGTTGAGACCGAGCGCGACCAGCAGCAGGTAACAGGACAGGCACTGCATCGCCCACGCCGAGAGCTGCATCACGACCGCGATCGCGCCCAGCCTCGGGTCGCGGAACACGGTCAGGCCCGCGCGTACACGCGTCATCGCCCGGCGGACCTGTCCGGCGGCCGTGTGCAGGCGTGTCCCGGCGCGGATCGTTCCGGTTCTCAGCAGTACCGGAAGCACGAGCACGATCAGCAGCAGGGCCGCCGGCGCGATCGCGGTCACCAGCAGCGCTGTCTGGTGGCCGCTGAAGATGTCGACCGAGGAGAACATGACCGCGCCGAGGATCACGAGCGCGAGGATGTTCAGCAGCGTCTGCGACACGAGCGTCCCGAGCACGACCGGCAGGTTCTCCCGCGGGCGGCCGGTGCGGCGCGCGACCACGAGCGCGCGCGAGGGCTCTCCGAGCCTCGCGGGGAGCGTCGAGGACATCAGGACGCCGATCATCGTCCCCTGGACAGCGTCCGCCAGCTTAACTCGCGCTTTCGGCAGCGCCGCCTTCAGGATCGCGTGCCAGGAGAACGAGCGCAGCACCATCGCCAGGCACATCGTCGCGAGACCCAGCACAACGAACGAGGGGCTCGAGGACACGAGCGCCGAGGCGATGCTGGAGATCCCGATCTTCTCGAGCGCGAGCCACGCGAGCACCAGGCCGCCGATCCACACCGCCGCGAGCGCTACGCGCCGAGCGATCGCGATCGCCTTGCGACGTCCGGTCACCGCCGGAACGGGGTCGAGGCTCGGCAGCCTGCGCGCACGGACGCGCGGCTTCAGGTCGGCCGCACGCACGCCGAGGCGCACCGCGGTGCGTTCCCACCCGGACGCCGGCTCGGGAACGGCGATCGCGTCCTCGTAAGCGTGCATGACCTCACCGGCGACGTGCGACCACGCGAACCGCTCAACGTCGTGCGAGGCGGCGCGCGCCATCTCCAAGCGCCGCTGCGGCTCGTCATGCAGATCGCGAAGTGCCTCGGCCAGCGCCTGGGCGTCGCCTCGGGGCACGAGCACGCCGTCGACGCCGTCGCGGACCACGTCCCGGTAGCCGGCTATGTCCGATGCGATCACCGGGGTGCCGGCGGCGAACGCCTCCGTCAGCACCATCCCAAAGCTCTCGCCGCCAAGCGACGGGGCGCAGAGGACGTCGGACCCCGCGAGTACCTCGCGCTTGCGCGCGTCGTCGACCTTCCCGAGCGCGTTGACGCCCGTAGCGTCGAGCAGCATCGGCCCGAGTTCCTCGGGCGTCGGGCCGATCACGGTGAGCTCGGTCGGAATGTGGTCGCGCAGCGCCTCGAACGCGCGCAGCAACACCGGCAGTCCCTTGCGCTCGACGGCCTGACCGACGAACGCGATTCGCAGGCAGTCATCGGCCAGCTTCTCGGCGCCAAGCGCCGCCTCCACGGGGTCGACGTGGACTCCGTTGGGGATCACGCGGTAGTGGCCGCCGAACCACCGCTGTCCGGTCCAGGCGGCAGCTTGCGAGACGGCAATCCGGACGTGCAGGTGGTTGAGCACGCGCCGGGCACCGATCAGGTTCGCGATCCCGTTCGGCAGGCGCTTGTCCGAGTACGAGTGGAACGTGCCGACCAGCGGCAGCCGTGTCCAGTCGGTCGCGACCCAGCTCGTCAGCGGCGCGACCGGCTCATGGATGTGGACCACGTCGTAGCCGCCGGTGGCCAGCTCGTGGCGCAGCGCGGCGACGCCGGACGGGGTGATCGAAAGGTTCGAGACAGCGCCGTTGGCCTTGAACCCGACCGTGCGACCGAGCGATACGAGGTATTCGGGCAGCGTGGTCGCGGCGGGTTTGGCCCCGCGGTGCAGCGCCGCCGCGAACCGGTCCGGCGGATCGTAGGGCGCGAGTACCCGCACGTCGTGGCCCTCGCTGATGAACTGCTCCGCGAGCGCCTCGATGTGCCTGGTTACTCCGCCCGGATACGACCACGAATAGGGCGACACCAAGGCGATGCGCATCAGCTTCATGGTATCCGTAACCCAGCGCCAACACTAGGTTTCTTCGGCAGTTGTTCGGCGGCCATCTCTATCATCGAGGCCCCGATGCCGACCCGCCATTTCGTCAAGTACACGTTCCTCAAGGTAGACCCCGAATGGCGGCGGCTCGACGAGGATCGCCGCCGCGCCGACAAGCAGGAGTTCGCGGCGGCGTGCGAGGACTTCGCCGAGGGCCATCTGCTGCGCGCGTTCTCGCTCGTCGGCACCAGGGGCGACTGTGACCTGATGCTGCTCAGCCAAGCGGAGAACCTGGAACGCATCCATGAGTTCCATGTCGTGCTGGCGCAGAGCGGACTGATGAAATGGTCCACAGTCCCGTACTCGTTGCTCGCCATGACTAAGCCCTCCGAGTACTCAGACGAATCGAGGCTTGAAGTTCGACCCGCGCACGGGAAATACCTCTTCGTGTACCCGTTCGTCAAGACGAGAAACTGGTACACGCTGCCCGCGGATGAGCGCTGGCGGATCATGCAGGAGCACATCAAGATCGGTCGCGAGTACCCGTCCGTGGACCTCAACACGAGTTACTCGTTCGGGCTCGACGACCAGGAGTTCGTGGTCGCATTCGAGACCGACAACCCGGCCGATTTCCTCGACCTCGTGCAGCGACTGCGGAGTTCCGAGTCGAGCTCGTACACGCTCAGGGACACGCCGACGTTCACGTGCATCTCGTGCTCGGTCGAGCGGGCGCTCGGCGCGCTCGACGGAGCCGCGCTGAGCTTCGCGCAGTCGGGCTGATCCAGTGCTACAAGGTCGCGCTGGACGCTAACCGGGCGACCGATTCGGGATCGTGCGAGGGCAGGTACACCGTCGGATGCTCACGCCCATGCTCGAGGATTCGCCGCAGCGTCTCGACGTACACCTCCGGCTTCTGAGCGATCGCGTCGGGCCGCAGCGACCGTAGCTGCTCCAACGAGTCCGAGGTGTCGCCGGCGAGCATCACGTGGCGGCCGTCATCGTCGACGCAGATCACCGAGACGTGCCCCGGGGAGTGGCCCTCGGTGCCCACCAAGACGATTCGCCCGTCATCGGTGAGCGGCCGGCTGCGGGGAAACGCACCGAATGGGCCACCGTCGAGCACGTATGGGCTCCAGTCAACGCCGGTGGGGATCGGCTGACGGAGCAGCTTCGAGATCACGCGCGCACCCGTCGAGCGCGCGAACGCGAGCTCCTCTTCGTGCACGAGCACAGGCCCGTTCCAGTGCACCGCCCCGTCCATGTGATCGCCATGCATGTGTGTCAGCACAACGGTGTCGACGTCGCTCAGCTTCAGCCGGACTCCCTCCAGGGCGCTCGGGAGCTCATCGTCGCGACGCACCGTGAAACGCGCGAACGGGATGTCGTTGACCTCGGCGGTCTCGCCGGTGTCGACGAGGATCAGCCGCTCGCCGTGCTCGACCACCCAGCAGTGAATCGGGACGGGCCACGACCATGTGCCCGGCAGTAACAGATCGAGTTGCCGTCGCGGCCCGCTTCGCGCGTACAGAAACGAGTGCTTGAGCCGCACCGTCCCGGTGCTCAGCGCATGGATCCGCATCCTGCGCTAACCCTACGCCTCCATTTGACCAACGACCCTGCCGGAGGCCCGGATCGTCAATTGAAAGCTAGACAGCTGAGACTTGCTCTTCGTCCGCCACGCGGAACGATGAGCCACAGCCGCACGCGGCAACTACGTTCGGGTTCTCGACCTTGAAGCCCGCGCCCTGCAGACCGTCGACGAAATCAATCACCGACCCCTTCACGTACGGGAGGCTCGGCGGATCTACCAACAGGCGAATGCCCTTGTCCTCGAACACGGTGTCCCCGTCGCGCTGCTCGTCGAACGCGAGCGCGTACTGGAACCCCGAACAACCGCCGCCCCGCACGCCGACCCTCAGGCCCGCCGTGTCGGCTACCGCCGCTTGGGCTGACAAGAATTCACGGACCTTCTCGGCGCCGTTATCGGTGAGCGTGATCATGCTTCATTCAGTATAGCGATGGCCCCTCTGTACGCTAGAGGGTGATGAGCGCGACGCCCGAGGAGCTACGGGAGCGGATCGAGTCCGGGATCCCAGGCGCGCGCGCGGAGGTCTCCGGCGACGGCCACCACTTCAACGCCGTCGTGTCCGCGGACGCGTTCCGGGGCCTGTCGCGAATCGCCCAGCACCGGCTCGTCTACGACGTGTTCGGAGCCGAGCTGGGGGACCGGATCCACGCCCTCTCACTCCAGACCAGGGAGCCAACCTCATGACTGACAATCCAATGCGAGACGCGATCCAGTCAGCGATCTCCGAGAACCCCGTGATGCTGTTCATGAAGGGCACACCGGACGCTCCGGCATGCGGCTTCTCCGCGCGAACCGTCGCGATCCTCAATGCCCTCGACCAGAAGTTCGCGGCCGTCGACGTGCTGCCCGACCCGCGCATCCGCCAGGAGCTCTCCGCCCTGTCGAGCTGGCCGACGATCCCGCAGTTGTTCATCGATGGCGAGCTGGTCGGCGGCTGCGACATCGTCACCGAGATGTTCGAGTCCGGCGAGCTCGCGCAGGCGCTCGGGGTCGAGCAGTCAGACGAGGCGGAAACACCCGACGGCGCCCCCACTCAGGCTGCCCCGCTGACGATCGAGAACCGGCTCTAAGGACCCTTGGCTAGTGGTGCACCTCTTGGGGTGGACACCACGGCGATGCCGATCGTTGCGTTGCGATTCGAGTCCGGCGCGCTTTGGGCGCTCGATCAGACCGCGCTGCCATGGCAGGAGGTCGAGCTTGAGCTGCGGACGTCGGATGCGGTCGCCGATGCGATCGCGCGCCTGGCCATCCGCGGCGCGCCGCTGATCGGAGTCGCCGCCGGTTTTGGCGTCGCGCTCGGCATCGCGGCCGACCCGACCGAGGACGGAGCCGACCGCGCGTGCGCAACTCTGATCGCCGCGCGCCCCACCGCCGCCAACCTGGCATGGGCGGCGCGGCGCGTCCGGGCGGCGGCCGGTTCGCCTCCGTCGCCCGGGGCCGCGCTGGCGGAGGCGCGCGCGATCCACGGGCAGGAGATCGCCGCGAGCGACGCGATGGCGAATCACGGCGCCGGACTGCTCGCGTCGGCGCGGCGCCTGATGACCCATTGCAATACCGGCGCACTCGCGGCCCCCGGGCGTGGATCGGCGTTGTCGGTCGCCGCCGAGATGCATGCGCGGGGGCGGCTCGAGCTTGTGATCGCGACCGAATCCCGTCCGCTGCTCCAGGGCGCTCGGCTGACCGTCTACGAGCTCGGGCGGCTGGGGATCTCTCACGAGCTGATCGTCGACTCGGCGGCGCCAGGGTTGATAGCGCGCGGCGCCGTCGACGCGGTGATCGTCGGCTGCGACCGCGTGGCGGCGAACGGTGACGTCGCGAACAAGGTCGGCACGTACGGCCTCGCGCTTGCGGCTCGCGCCGCCCGCATCCCATTCGTCGTGATCGGGCCTACCTCGACCGTGGACCTTGAATGCCCGTCGGGCGAAGAGATCGAGATCGAGGAGCGTGACCCCGCTGAGATCCTGCACGTCGGCGCGACGCTGATGTCGCCGCCGGAGACGCCGTGCCGTAACCCGGCGTTCGACGTCACACCGGCCGAGCTCGTGAGCGCGCTCGTGACCGAGCGCGGCATCGTCCGTGACCCGCGGCCGGGATCGGTGGCGGCGCTGTTCGGGCCGCCATGAGAGCCGCACGGTCGTTCCCGAACGGCGACGTGCGGATCGAGTCGTTGAGCGACCCCGTCCCTGACGCGGGCGAGGTCGTGTGCGACGTGCTCGCCTGCGGCGTGTGCGCCTCTGATGTAACCGGGTGGTATGTCGCCTCGCGGTTGCCGGCGGTGCTCGGTCACGAGCTGGCCGGGGTCGTGCGCGCCGTCGGCGACGGCGTTTGCGCGGTCGGGGTCGGCGACCGGGTCGTGATCCACCATCACGTACCGTGCGGCGAATGCCGGCGCTGCCGCCGGGGCCACGAGACGATGTGCGAGCGGTTTCGCGCGACCGCGCTCGACCCGGGAGGGTTCGCCGAGCGGCTTCGCGTCCCGGCCGAGCTGGTCCCTGAGCTGCTCATGCTCCCCGACGGCCTCGACCCCGTCGCCGCCACCTTCGTCGAGCCGCTCGCGTGCGTGCTCCGTGCGCTTGACCGGACGGGCGTGCACGCCGGCGACAGCCTGCTCATCGTCGGTGCCGGCGTCAACGGTCTGCTGACGATCGCGGCCGCGCACGCCCGGGCCGTGGATGCCGTGTGGGTGCGAGAGCCGCGGGACGAGCGGCTGTCGGTCGCCGAACGGTTCGGTGCCGAGCGCCACGGCAACGAGCCCGTGGACGCCGCGATCGTTTGCACGCCGAAGCCGGACGCGATCGACGCAGCCCTCGCGGCGCTCGCCCCCGGCGGAACGGTGTGCCTGTACGCGCCCCCGGCACCGGGCAGCCCACCACCGATCGACGGGACCGCCCTCTTTCTGCGCGAGCTGACCGTGACCGCGAGCTATTCCGCAGGTCCGGCCGACATGCGCACGGCGCTCGAGTTGATCGCCTCAGGTCGGATCGACCCCTTGCCTCTGGTCTCGCACCGCTTGCCGCTCGACGAGACGGCGCACGGGCTGGAGCTTCAGCGCCGCGGCGAGGCCTTGAAGGCGGTCGTGCTTCCGTGAAGGCGGCGATCCTTCACGGACCGGAGGACCTGAGGATCGAACATGTGCCTCAGCCGGCCGGCGATGTCGTCGTCGAGGTGCACGCCGCCACCACCTGCGGCACCGACGTCAAGATGTGGCGTCACGGCCATCCGGCGCTCGCACCGTACCCGTGCAGGTTCGGCCATGAAACCGCCGGCGTCCGGGTCGACACGGGCGAGCGCGTGCTGGTCTCGGATTCCGTCGCCTGCGGCGCCTGCGCTCCCTGTGTCGTGGGCCGCAGCCAGATCTGCCGCGAGCTCGAGTGGGTCCTGGGCGGCTTTGCCGAGCTGATCGCCGCACCGGCGGCGGCGATCCACGCGATTCCCGCAGGCCTGCCGGCCGCTGCTGCTCGCCCGCGGCGCCGAGGTGACCGTCGCCGAGCGCCATCCGGATCGTCGTGCACAAGCGGCGGCCCTAGGCGCGCGCGTGACCGGCCGGCTCGGCCGCCACGAACTCGTGTTTGAGGCTGTCGGCCGCCCGGAGACCTGGCGTGCGGCGGTGGAGGCGACCGCACCCGGCGGGGTCGTCGTGCTCGTAGGCGGCTGCCCACTCGGCAGCGACGCGAGCCTCCCCGCGGCGCGCCTGCACTACGACGAGCTCGATGTGCGCGGCACGTTCCACCATTCGACGGCGGAGGTCGACGCAGCGTTGCGCGCGCTCGCGGACGGCGTCCTCGACTGGCAAGCTCTCGCCGGCGACACGATCGGCCTCGAGCAGCTCCCGGCGGCACTCGCGGCAGCCCGCGGCCGATCACTCAAATGGGTGGTCGACCCGCGCCTCTAACCGCGCACCGCACGACTCTGGGAGCTTTTCTCACCTCCTGGGTGGGTTTCGCTCCCAGCGTCACCGCCAGCCCGCCGCCAGCGCAGGTGCTCGACGATCCGCCGCGAGTCGCAGATCGCCTCGCCGTCGATCACCAGCACCGGCACGCGCCGCTGGTCGGTGAGCGCCTCCACCTCCGGCCGCCGCGAGCGTCGCTGCGGCACGCGGACCTCGGTGAACGCGATCTCCTCGTGCTTCAGCGCGCGGGCCACCTTGCCGCAGGGACACAGCCAGTTGGTTGGCGTCGTGCAGCGGTAGAGCGTCGCCATCGATGCGGCACGATAGGGTGCCGCGGTCATGGGCGTCGCAATCGTTTCCGACACGTGCCACTACCTCCCAGCGGAGGTGGTCGCCGCCAACGACATCCATCTGGTCAGCCTCTACGTCCATTGGCACGGCGACTCGCGACGCGAGTCCCAGATCACCGACTACGACGAGTACTACGGGCGCCTCGCCACGGACTCCGAGCTACCGACGACCTCGCAGCCCTCGATCGGCGACTTCCTGGAGGTGTACGAGCCGCTGCTCGACGCGGGCCACGAGATCGTCTCGATCCATCTCGCGGGCGGCATGTCGGGCACGGTTCGCGCCGCGGAGCAGGCACGTGACCAGCTCGGTGACCGAGCCGAGAAGGTCTACGTAGTCGACTCGGCGACCGCCTGCGGTGGCGAGGGTCTGGTGGCGCTGGCGGCGGCCGCCGCGGCGCGGCGCGGGCTCGACGGCGCTGCCGTGGCGGGCCACGCGCAGGACGCGCGGACGCAGCTGAAGATGTGGTTCGCGATCGACACGCTCGAGTACCTGCGCCGCGGCGGCCGCATCGCCGGCGCGCAGGCGTGGCTCGGCTCGGCGCTCAGGATCAAGCCGATCCTCACGGTCGAGGAGGAGATCACGCCGATCGAGCGAGTGCGCACGTCGAAGCGGGCATTCGAGCGGATGGTGGACCTGCTCCGCTCCCGCGCGGAGGACGGCGCCGATGCGTGGATGGTGCAGCACATCCAAGCGCCCCGGGAGGCAGCGGAGCTGGCCGAAAGGGGTATTGAGATCTTCGGGTGCGAGCCAAAGGTTGTGTCAGAGATCGGCCCCGTGATCGGCACACACGTTGGACCGGGCCTACTTGGCGCAGGCGGTATACCGAGTTCCCTGCTCGCGTAATGCTCCCGATTTCAGCGGCAGTGAGAGGTTCGTCTGCCAAAACTGCACTAAAGCCGTCAACACGGTAGCGTGGCTCCCGGGTCCGGGATGATGTTGGTCGGGAGAGCACCAATGAGCGTGGGAATCATCTCAATGATCGTGGCGGCGGCGTGGGTAGCACTGATCGTCGTCGTGATCGCGATCTGCTCCGCGGCCTCCCATGCGGACGCGGTCAGCGAGCGTCTGCTCACGCGGGTGCGCTAGCACCCAGAGCGACGAGGGTGCGCTAGCACGCAGAGCGACGAGCGCCTAAGAGGCCGCCGCGCGGCGGGCCTTGCGCTTGCGGCGACCGAACAGGAGCGAGCCGAGCGCGGCTACCCCGCCGCCGAGCACGAATCCGCCAGCGCCCGCGGCGATCGTCAACTGCTGCTGGTGGGCCGCGAGCTGCGAGCGCCAGTCGGTGAGCTGCTCGACCTCGTCGCGCAGCTTCTCGAGCGATTCACCGAGCTCGAGCCGATTCGCCTCGATCGACGCGCGGATCTCCTCGGGGGTTCGGGTCGGCAAGCTATTCGCTCTTGGCGGCGTCGGTCGCGCCGTCGTCCGTATCGGTCGCGGCATCGAACGTGGCCGTCGGGGCGTCGACCGGCTCCGTCGGGGCATCGGCAGTCTCGGCGGGGGCCTCAGCCGTCACGGTCGGGGCTTCGGCCGTAGCGGTCGCGGCCGGTTCCGGGGCCGGCGGTTCCGGCGCGGGCGGTGTGAGCACGGGAGTGGGAGCCGGGACAACCGGGGCGGTCACGACCGGCGGCGGGATGATCGCGGCGGGGTGACTCGCGCCGTTGCCGTTGCCGTTGCCCCTTGCCGAGACCGTTTCGCGGATCTTCTTCGCCTCTTCGATCGCCATCTTCGGCGCCGGCGTACCGACTTTGATCTTGCGCCACGCAAACAGGAATGCGCCTCCCGTGAATACGAGCAGCAGCCCGGCGACGATCACAAACCCGAGCCAGATGCTGGTGAGGAGCGAATTCAGACCCCAGGCGAGCGCGAGCAGCGCGAATGGGACCAGCAGCAGCGCGAACACGACACCAATCGCACCCGCGATCAGGCCCTTGCTGAGGCTCGAGACCTTCTGCTGGACCTCGGCCTTCGCGAGCTCCAGCTCCTCCTTGACGAGCACCGTGACCCGCTCGGAGACCTCCGTCATCACGGTCGCCAGGTTGTCCGGCTTGCCGTTCTTGTTTCCGTTAGCGGGCAAGGCGCTTGAGGATCAGGGCAACAAGAAAGCCGCCGGCGAATGCTGCGCCGATCGCGATCTCCGGTTTGCCGGCTGGGGAGGAAGTGCTCACTCGGGGGGCTCCTCGTCGAACATGCGCCGCCACACGACCGCCGCTGCGCGCGTCGAGGCGATGCTCGCGAGCGCTCCGAACCCGGCCAGGAGCCCCGACCAGATCAGACGTTTCATCAGCGGGCTCTCCTTCATCGGCAACGGATTCAATCAGAGTCCCCGGACCCGAGGAAGGGCAAACTCACATCAAAGCTCGAGCCCGTGGCAGATTGTCTCCACGATCAGCGTCTTCGCGGCCTGAAGTTCGTCGTTCGGTACGGCCACGCTGTCGAAGATCCAGGCAGTCAGCACCTGCTCGACCAACCCGTAAAAAGCGAGGGCCGCGAACTCGGGGGTGACCTCCGGCCGGAACACGCCCTCGCGCTGCGCGCGCTCGACGATCGCCGCAATCCCTCGATATGCGTCGCGGATCTTCTCGAGGTGGGTCCGGCCAAACGTGTTCGCCGCGCGCGTGACCTCGACGATGATCACCTTCATCAGCTCGGGGTCATGACGGTAGGACTCGATGATGAACCCGGCGATCGCCGCGAGCCTCTCCCGCGGCGACCTGTCCGACGCGTCGGCCTCGGCGATCGCCGCGAGCATCACGTCCCACCGCTCCAGGAACAGCGTGTCGAGGATCTGGTCCTTCGACGAGAAGTAGTGGTACACGAGCCCGTACGCGACTCCCGCCTCGTCGGCGATGTCGGATACGCGGCAAGTGTGGAATCCCTGACGCGCGAACACTCGCACCGCGGCGTCCAGGATCAACCGCCGCTTGTGGACTCCGCCCTCGGCTGCAGTCGCGGAGGCCATCAGCGCGCGTAGACCTCCGGACGGCGGTTGGCCAGCGATGGGAGCCGGCGCCGAATCGCGCGCAACGCCCCAAGGTCGAGCTCGGCGACGATCGCAATCTCGGTGTCTGGCGCGCTCGCGAGCACCAGGCCCCACGGGTCGACGATCATCGACCGCCCTCCCGAGCGGAGGCCTCCCGGGTGCTCGCCGATCTGGTTCGCGGCGATCACAAAGCACTGGTTCTCGATCGCTCGTGCGCGCACCAGCACCTCCCAGTGGTCCCGGGTCGTCGGCAGCGTGAACGCGCTCGGCACCGCGATGATCTCGGCGCCGCGCACCGCCAGCTCGCGGTACAGCTCCGGGAAGCGCAAGTCATAACAGACGCTCATCCCGAGCCCGACCGCTCCGTCGGCGATCGAAGAGACCACGATCTCGTCGCCCGGCTGCTCGTGCGCCGACTCCGCGTAGCGGACCCCATCGACCTCGACGTCGAACATGTGGACCTTGCGGTAGATCGCCTGGCGTGAACCATCGGGCGCGAAGTGGACGCTCGTGTTCGAGAGCTTCTCCGCTCCCTCGACGCGCTCGGAGAACGAGCCCGCGATGAGCTCGAGCTTGAGCTCCCGCGCGATCGACGCGGCCCACTTCATCGCCGGCCCATCGAGCGGCTGCGCGCCGGTGGCGAGCTGTTCGCCTGTGCCGATCACGGTCCACTTCTCCGGCAGCACAACCAGCTCCGCGCCGGCGGCGGCCGCCTCGCGCACGAGCCGGTCCGCCGTCTGAAGGTTCCGTTCGGTGTCGTCGGTGGAGTTCAGCTGGACGGCACCCGCTCGCACCGTGTCGCTCCTCGTGAAGGTCGATTGACCAGTCAGTCAGTCCCCGTGAATCATAGGGCCACGCCCGGCTTTCCGCTCAATCCGCCGCGCTCCCGCTGGCCTCCCCGGCTGCCTGGTGTCGATCGGCCGCAATCTGGCTCTCGATTCCCGCGCGCACAGCGTCCCAAGCCTCGTGGAGATCCGCCGCGTCCGAGTTCAGCGCTCGCTCCGACTTCGCGGAGTCCTCGACTTCTGCCGCTGCGTCCGCCAGCCGCCCGGCGCCGATCAGCTGTGCGCTGCCGCGGATGCTGTGTGCTGCGGCGACGGCGCCGGCACTGTCCCCGCCCTTGAGCGACGCATCGAGCCGGCCGACGTCGTTGCCGAGCTCGGCAACGAGCTGGACGAGCATCTCGGTCGCTTCGTCTCCCGGGAACAGCGCCCGCAGGTGCTCGAGGCGGTCTGCGTCGAGCGTGTCGTCCGTGGGCGGTCGCGCCGGTGCGGGCAGCCAGCGCGAGAGCGCGCGTTCGAGCTCGGCCTCCGCGAGTGGCTTGGTCAGGTAGTCGTCCATCCCGGATTTGAGGCACTTGCGCCGGATGTCCTCGGTCGCCGCGGCGGTCATCGCCACGATCGGTGTGTGCGCCCGTCCCGCCTCCTCCTCGCGGCGCCGGATCGCTCGCGTGGCCTCGTAGCCGTCGAGCTCCGGCATCTGGCAGTCCATCAGCACGAGGTCGTACTCGCCTGCCGCGTAGGCCTCGACTACCTGCATGCCATCGACCGCGACCGTCACGTGATGCCCCGAGCGGGCGAGCAGCCGCTCGACGTACGTGCGGTTGACGTGGTTGTCCTCGGCGACCAGGACACGCCCCCCTTCACGTCTGAGCGTGCTCGCCTGCCCGGCCGCCGGAGATTCGGGCTTGGACTCGGCCGGGGCGTCCAGTCCGTCGCTCATGGCCGGCTCTGCATCCGCGACCGGCAGCCCGGCATGGAGCGAGGCTCCGATCGCATCCAGCAGGCTCGACTGGCTCACCGGCTTCTCCAGCCGGTGAGTGATCCCGTTCGCCTCGAGATCCGCCGCGGTGGCGCTGGTCGACGCGAGCAGGATCAGGCGCGTGCCTCGCAGACGCGGCGTCCCTGCGATCCTCCGCGCGAGCTGTAGCCCGTTCTCGCCCGGCATGTTGAAGTCGAGAAGCGCCAGGTCGAACGGCTCCCCTTCATCGGCAGCCTCCTCGAGCAGCAGCACCGCCTGCGTAGCGTTGCGTGCGCTCCCGGCCCGCATCCCCCATGCCGAAACGTACGCC
>Ga0335074_10004928_pt1 | contig 18449 bp, 24 predicted proteins | sample Lox_Sample_23_FD_206715 | JGI IMG/M metagenome (GOLD analysis project Ga0335074, IMG submission 206715) | Soil microbial communities from Loxahatchee National Wildlife Refuge, Florida, United States - Lox_Sample_2.3 | ecosystem: Environmental > Terrestrial > Soil > Wetlands | place: USA... | reverse complement strand
CCGCCGCCCGGTGCACAGGTTCTTACCCTCAATTGTCATCCTCGCAAGCGAGTGCCTGGAACGCATCTCTACTGGCGGGTAACGCCACGCCGCGCGAGCCGTGGCGGCTTCACTTCGCTGTTCGCCTATGCCAGTCTGGGTAGGACCAGGGGCTAAGCGGAGGACCTGCGGAGGAGGTGGACGTATTGCAGGCTGTAGTCGGAGACCGGCTCCACGTGCACGGCAATGTGGTGGGCCACCCCGAGCGGACCGGCGTCATCGTTGAGGTCCGCGACTCGAGTGGCGCACCGCCCTACCTGGTCGAGTTCGACGACGGCCATACCTGCCTGATCTTTCCGGGGCCCGATGCGGTCGTCGAGCACCCGGCGCGCAGGAGAAGCCCGGCGCCAAAGCGGCGCAAGGCGAAGGCCTGACCAACGTGACGCCGCGTTCCGCATGAAAACCCGGATGATCCAGGTGCACACCGGGCACTCCGATTCCGTCTACGACATAACGCCGCAATGCGAGGAGTTCGCGCGTGCGGCGTCCGGTGGCGGCGACGGCCTGCTGCACGTGTTCGTGCCGCATGCCACGGCGGGCGTCGCCGTGATCGAACTGGGCGCGCACAGCGACCAGGACCTGCTGGCGGTGCTCGCGGGCCTGCTGCCCGCGGACGAGCGCTGGAAGCACGCGCACGGCTCGCGCGGGCACGGGCGGTCTCACGTGCTGCCCGCGTTCGTGGCGCCGTTCACGCTGCTGCCGGTGGCGTCTGGGCGGCTTGCGCTGGGAACCTGGCAGTCCGTCGCGATTGTGGACCTTAATGCCGATAATCCGGACAGGCAGGTGCGCCTGTCGCTGGTCGGGTAGCGCGCCGGCTGCGGGGGAAGATCAAGCCATGACCGTTGTTTTGGGCCTGTGTGCGAATTGTGACTTGCGCACTGGGCCTGCCCAGTGTGAACTGTCCGATCAAGAGGTGACGGCGCTCACAGCGCCGCACCAGACTACAGCCGCCATCGGCTGGCGCGGCGCGGGGCTAGCTGCGCGCCGGCAGAGGGCGGGGAGGGACTCAGGAGGACGTCAGTGAGCGCGACCGCGGGCCAGGCGCAGGACCAGCGCGACCTGGCCGGGCGGCTTGGCATCAAGCCGGGCCAGGTGGTGCAGGAGATCGGCTGGGACGACGACTGCGATGAGCAGATTCGTGAGTCGATCGCCGCAGTGCAGGATGTGGAGCTCGTCGACGAGGACTTTGACGACGTCGTCGACGTGGTTCTGCTCTGGTGGCGGGACGGGGACGGTGATCTCGTTGAGGCCTTGCTCGACGCGCTGACGCCGCTCGCCGACGGTGGCTACATCTGGCTGTTCACGCCCAAGGCGGGCCGGGACGGTCACGTGGAGCCAAGCGAGATCGGTGAGTCGGCGCCAACGGCGGGGCTGTCGCAGACATCCACCGTGAGCGCGGGGAGGGACTGGTCGGGCACCCGGCTGGTCTCGCCCAAGGCACGGCGCTGAGCAGCGGCCTCATCCACGCCGGGTCTGCGTGGCGCTGAGGCCTGCTCCCGGGTGGCCGGAGTGAATGGCCAGCCCTGGTGGCAGACTGTGCTCGTCCGGCGTGCGGGCTCGCTCTGTTGCCCGCCAGCGCCCCACCATGAACGAAAGGATCGGCAATGGCCGTCGAGGTTGGCGACGAGGCACCGGATTTTGAGCTGAAGGACCAGCACGGCACGCCTGTGAAGCTCTCCGGCTTCCGCGGCAGCAAGAACGTCGTGCTCGTGTTCTACCCGCTGGCGTTCAGCGGCGTCTGCACCGGCGAGCTGTGCGCGATGCGCGACGACTTCCCCGAGGTGTCGCGGGACGACGTGGAGCTGCTCACGGTGTCGGTGGACTCGACATTCACGCACCGTGCGTGGGCCGATGCCGAGCACTACGAGTTCGGGCTGCTGTCCGACTTCTGGCCACACGGCGAGGTTGCGAAGGCATACGGCGTGTTCGATGAGAAGATGGGAATAGCGACGCGCGGCACGTTCATCATCGATAAGAATGGCGTCGTGCGGTGGCGGGTTGTGAACCCCATACCGCAGGCACGCGACATCGCCGAGTATCAGAAGGCGCTGGCCGAGCTGGACTAGCCAGCTGACCGGGCGCGTTCTGGGGGAAACGGCAGAATCGGAAGCATCCTTCATGCCCTGCTATCGGTGTGGTGCACGGCAGGTCGATCCCGACCGGGGTGAGAGCCCCTGGAAGCGGGGTGTCCGGGCCGACCGCCAGGTGCTGATCTGCCCGGCCTGCCAGTCGACGGTCGACTGGACGGCCGAACTGGACCAGTGCCCGGTCTGCTCGAGTGTGCACCTGGTGCGCAGGCTTGGCGAGGTCGAGTGCCGCGACTGCGGTGACGTCCGCGAGCCGAGCCCCTCCGCGGCGGGCGTGAGCCCGATTTCCGGCGTGCCGCCGTCTGCTCCGGCTGCGCCGTCTGCTGCGTCCGCTGCGGCCGGCGGGGACGCGGGCTTCGCGGAGGCCCCGGGCCTGGCCGAAGAGGTCGAACTCGCGCTCGCCCGCGTGCTCGGCCGGGCGGGCAAGCCCGCCCGCATCGGCTGACGGCGCTCAGGCCATCAGGCCGCGGAGGATCGTGTCGACGGTCGCCCGGTAGGTCGCCTCGGGGTCGGGCGTCAGCACCAGGCCCTTGAGCTCGAGCGCGACGGCGCCGTGCAGGGCGCTCCAGACCTGCTGCGCGACCTCGGTGGGGTCCGGCGCCTCGATCCGGCCGGCGGTCGCGGCGGCCTCCACCTTCTGCACCAGCGCGCCGAACGCCGCGATCGCGTGCTCGCCCACCTCAGCCGAGAAGTCCCCGCGCGGGATGGCGTCCTCGAACATGATCGCGTAGAAGTGGCGGTTGGCCAGCGCGAACTCGCGGTAGCGCAGGCCGCAGGCGCGCAGCCGGTCCAGCATGTCCGGCTCGCGCCCGGCCTCGACCGACGCGCGCAGCCGGTCGAAGCCCATGATCAGCAGCGCGTCCACCAGGCCTTCCTTGCCGCCCAGCCGGTTGTAGACACCCATCGGGGCGATACCCGCCTCGGCCGCGACCGCGCGGACGGTCACCCCGCCCGGCCCGTCCCGGACCAGCACCGCCTCGGCGGCTGACACCAGTTCCCGCTCCACGTCCGCGCTGGGCGTCCGCGACCGCCGCCCGGCCTCTGGATTCACGGCACTCATCGTTGACCCTCCTGCCGCGGCAGCGGCCCCCGGTGTGGTGGCCCCTCCGCCTGACATCGCAACCCTGCCCGGTCCGGCAGATCCGCTTGACATCTGTAGAACGACGTTACATAGCTATAGTACAACGTTCTACAGGAGGTTCCAATGGCAACGCGAACCCTTTCGCAGGCCGGGCCGGGCAGCCGGCGCTGGTGGATCCTCGCGGTCCTGTGCCTCAGCGTGCTGCTGGTCGTGGTCGACAACACGATCGTCAACGTAGCGCTGCCGACGATCAGCCGGAAGCTGTCGGCGTCAACCCAGGACCTGCAGTGGGTGGTGGACGCCTACACGCTGATGTTCGCCGGGCTGCTGCTCGTCGGCGGGAACATGGGGGACCGGTTCGGGCGGCGGCGCTGGCTGCAGATTGGCCTGGTGCTGTTCGCGGTCTTCTCAGTGGCGGCGGCGCTGTCCCGGAGCACCGGCGAGCTGATAGCCGCCCGTGCGGCCATGGGCCTGGCCGCCTCGCTCATCTACCCGGCCACGCTCGCGCTGCTGATCAACGTGTTCACCTCGGCGAAGGAGCGGGCCACCGCGATCGGCATCTGGTCCGGCGTGTCCGGCCTGGCCGTCGCCATCGGCCCGGTGACCGGCGGGCTGTTGCTGCGCCACTTCACCTGGAGCTCGGTGTTCCTGGTCAACGTGCCGATCGTGATCGTCGCGCTGGCGGCCGGTGCCTGGCTGCTGCCGGAGTCGCGTGACCCGAAGGCCGGGCGGTTCGACCCGGTTGGCGCGCTGCTCTCGATCGCCGGCATCGGCCTGCTCACCTACACGGTCATCGAGGCGCCCCGGCAGGGCTGGGAGTCAGCAGCCACGCTCGGCGGGTTCGCCGGAGCGGCCGTACTGCTCGCCGTGTTCGTCGTCAGCCAGTTGCGCCGCCGGGACCCCATGCTCGACGTGCGGCTGTTCCGCAACCCCCGGTTCACCGCGGGCAGCGTCTCGATCGCGCTGGCGTTCTTCGGCCTGTTCGGGTTCATCTTCATGATCACCCAGTACTTCCAGCTCGTGCGGGGCTACGACCCGCTGCGCGCCGGCGTGGCGACGCTGCCGTTCGCGATCGTGACCGGCGCGTTCTCGCCCATCGCGATCACGGTGATGAAGCGGGTGGGCACCAAGGCCGTCGTCACCGGCGGCATGCTGCTGATGAGCGTAGGCTTTCTGGTCGCGTCCACCACGGGCGTCGACACCCCTTACTGGGGCCGGATCATCATCTCGATGGTCCTCATGGCGGCCGGTCTCGGCCTGACCGCAAGCCCGGCCACCGAGGCCATCATGGGCGCCCTGCCGCCGGACAAGGCGGGCGTCGGCTCCGCGGTCAACGACACCACCCGCGAGCTGGGCGGCACGCTGGGCGTGGCGGTCGTCGGCTCGGTGCTGAGCTCCGCGTACGGCAGCCACGTGGTGTCCGCGCTGAGCGGCCTGGGCGTCCCGGGCCGGGTGGCGTCGGAGGCCGGGCAGTCCGTGGCCGCCGGGCTGGCGGTCGCCGGGCACCTGCCGGCCGGGCTGCGCGAGGCGGCCGCCGCCGCCGCGCAGCAGGCCTTCGTGACCGGCTTGCACCAGGGCTCCCTGGTGGCGGCGGGGACGACCGCCGCTGCCGCGCTCGTGGCGCTGATCTTCCTGCCGGCCCGGGCACGCAACGTGCTGCCCGCCGCTGCCGCTGCCGAGCAGGAGATGGCCGTGCAGCGCGAGAAGGCTGCGTCTGCCCAGGCCCCGGAGGTCTGCGCGATCAAGTCCTGATCAGTAGCCTGGCAAACGTGCGTGCCTGTAATGGGTACGCACGTTTGCCTTTTAGCGGAAGCGCGGGGGAGTACAGGAAGGAGCCGCAGTGCCAGAGGTCGCCGTCATCGGTGCGGGCGCCATCGGGACGGCCGCCGCGTCCGCGGCCGAGCAGGCCGGGGCGGACGTGGTCATCTGCGCGCGGTCGCCGGTGGGTGGGCCGGTCACGCTTGAACTCAACGGCGAGGAGCGGCAGGTCGAGGCGCCGGTGATCTGCGATGTCGACGCGGCGCGGCCGGTGGACTGGGTGCTGCTGGCCACCAAGGCACAGCAGACACCGCAGGCCGCGCCCTGGCTGGCCCGGCTGTGCCGCCCCGGCACCGTGGTCGTCGTGCTGCAGAACGGCGTTGACCACGTCGAGCGGGTCGCGCCGCTCGCGGACGGCGCAGCCGTGCTCCCGGCGCTCGTATACGTGGCCGTGGAACGGGTCGCCCCGGGGAAAGTCGTGCACCGGCGAGGCCGTCGCGTCGTCGTGCCCGCCGGCGCGCCTGGCCGGGCGTTCACCGACCTGCTGGGCGGGTCGTGGCTGGAGATCGTCGAGGACCCGGACTTCCGCGCCGCTGCCTGGCGCAAGCTGCTCGGCAACGTCGCCGCCAACCCGGTAACCGCGCTGACCGGGCGCCGGATGGGCGTGCTGCGCGACCCGGAGGTCCGCGAGCTGGTCCGGGTGCTGCTGGCCGAGGCGGTGGCCGTCGGGATCGCCGAGGGCGCGAACCTGGGCCCGGACGATGTGCCCGCCACGCTGGCGTTCTACGACGGGTTCGGGGAGCAGGACGGGACCTCGATGCTGTACGACCGGCTGGCTGGCCGGGAGCTGGAGAACGAGCTGCTCAGCGGCGCGATCACCAGGCTCGGCCGCCGCCACGGCGTGCCCACACCAGCCAACCAGGCGATGTACGCGCTGATCGGGGCGCTGGCGCCGGCGCCCGGGGGTGGCGGCTGATCGCGGCCCGGCGTGCTTTGCCCTATTTGTCGGTGCAGACAGCTACTCTTTCGTCATCACCGAGCGGGTACGCTAGCCGGGGCTGCGGCTGACGAGAAGTGTCGTGTGCCCAGCGACTTCAGGGTGCATAGCTCAGCGGTTAGAGCGTCCGCCTTACAAGCGGAAGGTCATTGGTTCGAACCCAATTGCGCCCACCGGATTCTCCGGTCTGTCTTCAGTTCCGACGGACCAAGACGGGTGACCATCTCGGCCATGGCGGCCAGCCTTGTCCCGCCTCAGCTCACCCGGCTCGGCCCCGGGCACCGGCTGCCCGAACTCGGCACGATCGACCTGGTACTGCTGACGAACCCGAGAACCGAGCAGGAGCCGGCGGTGCGTGCCCTGATCTCGACCGTGCTGGCCAGCGGATCCGGGCCATTGGCCGCGTATCGCGACGAGGCCGTCGTGAATAGCGATCGCCTCGCGCCGGCACCGGCCTATACCGGAGCCTCGTAGCCGGATTTACTCACGACACGGGTTCCTTTGGACGAGAGGACAGACATGACCACGGTGCTTGATCGCTTCCGGCTGGACGGCAAGGTCGCGATCGTGACGGGGGCCTCCTCGGGGCTCGGGGTGGCGTTCGCCACGGCGCTGGCCGAGGCGGGGGCAGACCTCGTGCTCGCGGCGCGCCGCACGGACCGGCTGGAGGCCACCCGTGCGATGGTCGAGCAGGTCGGCCGGCGCGCGATCACCGTCGCCGCCGACGTTGCGCTGCCGGAAAACGCCACGGCCGTCGTCGAGGCAGCGATCGAGGAGTTCGGGCGCGTCGACGTCCTCGTCAACAACGCGGGGAAGGGGACAGCGGTGCCGGCCACGCGTGAGACGCCCGAGCAGTTCCGCGGGGTCATCGACATAAACCTGAACGGCAGCTACTGGATGGCGCAGGCCTGCGGCCGCGTCATGCAGCCGGGCAGCGCGATCATCAACATCGCCAGCGTCATCGGGCTCACCAGCGGCGGGCTCCCGCAGGCGGCCTATTCGGCGAGCAAGGCCGGCGTGATGGGGCTGACGCGTGACCTCGCCGTCCAGTGGACCGGGCGCAAGGGCATTCGCGTTACGGCCATCGCGCCCGGCTACTTCCCGTCGGAGATGACCGACCAGTTCCCCGATGGCTACATCGACAGCCAGCTGCCGCGCGTGCCCGCCGGGCGGGCCGGCGATCCCGAGGAGCTCGCGGCCGCCGTCGTCTTCCTTGCCAGCCCAGCCGCTGGCTACATCACCGGAACGACACTGGTCGTGGACGGCGGCCTGACGGCGTTCTGATCTAGTCGCCCGCTTCGGCCAGCGAAACGAGCACGGCCGCGACGTCCTCGAAGGGGTCCATGCTCCGCTCGGCCCGGCACAGCGCGACGGCACCCTCGGTGGCGGCGATGACCGTCACCGCGAGCCGCCGCGCCGAACTCTTGTCGCCCGTGCTCCCGGCGCAGAGCTCGGTGAGCAGATCGGTCCAGGCGCGAAAGATCGCGCCGGCGTGATCCAGGAGATCATCGTCGCCCGCGGCGACCGTGACCGCGACGACGGCACATCCCGCCGTGAGGCGCGACCATTCCAGAAGCGTTCGCCACAGCGACAGGAACCGCTCGACGACGACCACCGCGGGCTCGCCGCGAGTTGCTTCCATCGCGGCCAGTCCGCGCTCGCTTGCGCGTTCCAGCGCCGCGTGCAGCAGCTCCGACTTCCCGCCGGGGAAGTGGTGGTAAATGGAGCCCCGGGGCGAGCCGGTCGAGGCGAGCACGTCGGCAAAGGACGTTCCTTCCACCCCGGCGGTGGCGAGCAGCCGTACAGCACCGTCCACCATCCGGGCCCGGACATCGCTGCGAGCAGTCCTGCCCGCCTCCTGGGATTCGCCTCCACTCTGATCCATCAGCCCGGTCCTCACGTTGAGCGGTTTCGGAAATACTACCCGTGCTACGCTCCTATGTATGCCGTCATACATAGGGGAGTCGCCATGCCAATGATCGACGTGTACGCCACGGTTGGCACGTTCGCCGATAAGCACCAGCTCGCTGCCGATCTCGCGGCCGCCCTGAGGGGCATCGAGGGGGTACCGGACATTCCGATGTTCCGCCAGAACACGGCCGGCTTCGTCCACGAGCTGCCCGAGGGTGACCTGTCGAACGTCGACGGCGAGTCAAACTATGTTCGCGTGCAGGTGCTGACGAACGCCGGTGCCCTCGACCGAGACAAGCAGCTCGCGGTCGTCGGCCAGTTCACCGACCTCGTGGCCAAGGCGGCCGGGGACCCCTCGCTGTCGAAACGGACCTGGGTGCTGCTCACCGAAGCCGTCGACGGAGGCTGGGGGCTGTGGGGCCATGCGCACACCAACGCGGAGCTGGTCCAGGCCGCTCGTGACCAGATCGCGCAGCTGAAGTCCGGCCAGGCGACCGGGTAGCGGGGTGACCTGCGGTGCTCTAGTGGGAGAGCGCCGCGTCGAGCAAGGCGGCCGCGGCGGTGCGGGCGGCTGCCGCGGCGGCGGGGTCGTGGTCCAGGCGGGCGGACTGCCCGCTGCCGTCGTAGAGCAGGTGGAGCTGGCGGGCCAGGGCCTCGGGCTCGGGAACGCCAGCCTGTGTGGCCAGTTCGGTCAGCAGCCCACGGACCCAGTGGCGGTAGCCTTCGGTGGCCCGCTCGGCCGGGTCGCCGGGGCGTGATTCGGCGCTGGCGCGGGCGAACGCGCAGCCGCGGTAGTCCGGCTGGGCGAACAGCTCTCCCTGGCCTTCGAACACGGCCAGCAGGCGCTCGCGCGGGGTGTCGTAACGTTGCACCGCCCGCGTGATGGTCTCGGTGACGGTGGCGTGGCGGGTTTCCAGGTACGCGCGGACCAGCTCGTCCTTGCTGCCGAAGGTGTTGTAGAGCGAGGCCTTGGCCACGCCGGCTTGCTCGATGATGCGGTCGATGCCGACCGTGTGCACGCCCTCGTTGTAGAACAGCTCGTTGGCCGCCGCGAGCAGCCGCTCGCGCGCCGAGGGCCGGGCCGCGGTCGCTTCCTTGACAGACATGGTGAAGGCCACCTTCCTAGACAGCCTTGTCTATTGTATGACCCGGCCGGGGGAAGTGGCCGGCTGCGCCGCGGGGGCGGGCCGCGGCCCCCGGTTCTTCAGCAGGCCGAACAGGGCAAGCGCGGCCAGCGCGATCACGGCAACGCCGTAGTAGCGGGCGGTGGGGATCAGGCCTCCGCCGTGCACCACCCCGAACCCGGCCAGCACGGCCGGCACGCCCAGCCCGAGGTAGGAGACCACGTACAGCAGCGAGACCACCCCGGCGCGCTGATGCGCCGCCGCCAGCGGAACGACCGTGCGGATCCCGCCCTGGAAGCCGCTGCCGAAGCCGGCGCCGGCGATCACAGAGCCCGCGAAGAACAGCGCCACGGACCCCAGGCTCACGCCCACAACCGTCACGGACACGCCGCTGATCAGGGCCGCAATGCCGATAAGCATGACCGTCCGTGCTGCGGCCCGGCGCAGCGCGATGATCGCGACGACGGCCGAGGCGGCCAGCAGGAACAGGCTCGAGGCGCCCAGGATCACGTCGCCCGATCCGGTCAGTGCGTGCACCAGCGCCGGGCCGAGCGCGCCATACAGGCCGGCCAGCGCCCACACCGCGAACAGCACGGGCACGGCGGTCAGCACCGGTGCCCGCAGCGCGCGGGGCAGGGTGATCTCCGGCCGCAGGCTGGCGAGCGCGCCCGGTGCCCGGCTGACGGTCTCGCGCATCGCGAGGATCGCGATCGCCTGCGCGGCGAGCAGCCCGATCAGGGCCAGGTAGATCAGGTGCGTGGGGCCAGGCAGGAAGCGGACCGCCAGCGCGGACAGGATCGCGCCGCTGGCGGTGCCCATGCCCGGCGCCACCGCGTTGGCGAAGGTTCCGAGCTCGCGGTCCATGTCCAGCATGGCCGCGCCGATGGCGCCCAGCGCCGCGCCGGTGGACAGGCCCTGAACCACCCGGGCCGACAGCAGTTCCGGCACTCCGGTCGCGGTAGCGAAGATCACCAGCGAGGCCGCGTGCACGCCGATCGCGGTCAGCAGCACCGGCCTGCGCCCGACGTGGTCGGACAGCTTGCCAAGCGTCAGCAGGCCGATCAGCACCGCCACCGCGTACGCGCCGAACACGACCGTGGTGGTGATCGGCGTGAAGTGCCACTTGGCCTGATAGATCGCGTACAGCGGCGTGGGGGCGGCAGAGGATGCCAGGAGCGCCACGATCAGCGAGGCCAGCATGAAGACCGCCGGCCGCCCGGTCAGTCGGCGACCGCCCAGCTCGTGCAGCCAGGGCCGGCGCGCGAACGGGTCGGCCGGAAGAACCGCGGCGATGTCGCCAGCCGGAGCGCGGACTGTGGAGGCGCCATCGCGCTGGACCCGCTCAGCCGGATGCGGGGACGGCGCCGCCTGTGCGACGTTTCCCTTCGGCCCGGGACCGTAGTGCGTCGTCATGTCTGCTTACCCGCTCTCATTGAGTAGACAGGTCTGTTCAGTCGCTATGTTAGACAGATGGGTCTACTCAGTCAAGCGGGACTGGCGTCCGCCCGCTGCCTCGGCCCCGGCGGTCATGTCGTCGACCGCGCTGACCAGCCGACGGCCATACGATGAATGGCGTGACCCTCGCCTCGGCCGGCGCGCAAATATGAAAGGTGACCGATGGCCTCGGTGTTCACCCGGATCATTGACGGCGAGCTGCCCGCCAGGTTCGTCTAAACCGACGACCTGGTCGTCGCGTTCCTCACGATCGCGCCGCTGACTCCGTCGCTGTTGATCAGCGCCAGGCCAAGCCCCACCTCCATACCGGCTCGCGAACCTGGATTGGCTTGCCGAGCGGCATCGCGGTCTGCCAGCTTGCGCTGACGTCGGCGCGGGTAGCGGCGTTGCCGCTACCCGCGGGGCCTGCGGTGCTAGAGGGCTGCCTCACGCCAGAAGCGGCGGGTTGGCCGGAGATTGTTATGCTCGCGGGACCCGCAGCTACGTGCCCGGCGAAGGGGGAGACCGATGGCAGGCACGCCGGAGCCCGTCGCGGTGCTGGGCATCGGATCGATGGGCCATGGGATGGCGGCCAGTGCTCTGCGCGCTGGTATCCCGACGATTGTGTGGAACCGCCGGATGGAGGCGACGCGGGATCTGGCTGAGCTCGGCGCGCACGTCGCCGGGACCGCCGCCGACGCGGCGCGGCCGACTGAGGCGGTTGCCGCGTCGGTGGCTCTGGCCCGCGGGCTGGGTCTCGAGAGCGAGACGGTCGTGGACGCGCTGGGCGGCGGCCCGCTGGTGTCACCGTGGCAGGCTGCCAAGCTGCAGCGGGTCGCTGGCGGCGAGTTCTCTGCCCAGTTCGCGCTGGCGCTCGCGCTCAAGGACGTGCGCCTCGCGCTGCAAGCAGCCGGTGACGGCCGGTTCGCCGCCCTCGCCTGCCTGGCTGACGAATGGCAGCAGGCCGTTGATCAAGGGCTCGGCGGGCAGGACCTGACCGTCGTAACCCGCGTGCTCGAACAGCAGGGAGGCTAGCCGCCGGCGAGGCGGCGGTCGCGCTGCTCGATGCCTAGCTGACCGTATGGGTAGTCGGTGGGCTGCGGGTCGCTGGCGGCGTTGAGCTCGGCGGTTTCGGCTGGGCTGAGATGCAGGTCAGCGGCGCCGAGGTTGATCTCGAGCTGCTCGGTTGTGCGGGCGCCGAGGATTGTCGAGGCCACTGCTGGCCGGTCGCTCACCCACGCCAGCGCGATCTCGGCCATGGACACGCCGCGCTGGTCAGCGATCTTCTGTACCGCGTCGATGACGTCCCAGGTGCGCGCCGTGCCTCGCCGGTCGTAGGCTTCCATGCCGCGGTTGGGGTCCTCGCCCAGGCGGGTGGCGCCGGACGGGCGCTGGCCGCGCTGATATTTGCCCGACAGCCAGCCGCCGCCGAGCGGGCTCCAGGGCAGCAGGCCGAGGCCCGCGTCCATCGCTGCGGGCACGATCTCCCACTCGACCTCCCGCACCAGCAGGCTGTACTGCGGCTGAAGCGTTACCGGGCCGGCGGCATCCAGCGCGCGGGCCAGGTGCACCGTCTTCGTCAGCTGCCAGCCGGTGAAGTTCGACAGCCCCCAGTAGCGGATCTTGCCCGCGCGGGCAAATCCGTCCAGGGTACGTACGGTTTCCTCCAGCGGCGTCCACGGATCAAACGCATGAACCTGATACAGGTCAACGGCCTCGACGCCGAGCCGTCGCAGTGACGCGTCAAGGGCCCGGGACAGGTGCCGTGCCGACAGCCCGGCACCGTTCGGCGAACCATCCAGCGGGAAGCGCCCCTTCGTGGCCAGCACCACTGGCCCGGTGATGTCGGCCGGCCGGCTGGCCAGCCAGCGGCCGATGATTTCCTCCGATCTCCCGCCGCCGTATACATCGGCCGTGTCGACCAATGTGCCGCCCGCCTCGGCGAAACGGTCAAGTTGGTCATGCGCGCCCGGCTCGTCAGTCTCCACGCCAAAGGTCATGGTCCCCAGGCCAAAGGCCGACACCGCGCAGCCGCTATGCCCCAACGTGCGATAGTCCATGCTTCAACCTAAACCCGGGCATGATTCGGCAGCAGCTGTAATGCCGCCGTCTGGCGGTTGCCGGCTGCCTGGGTCGCTGCCTGACTGGCCAGGGCCCGGGGCGCCGCCTCCTGCAAGCGAGCACGAAGGCCATGCGGCTGGCAGACCGGCAGCGCGCCCATGGCCTCGGCGGCGTGGCGATGCGCCGCCGAGGCCTTTTGGCGACAGTTTCCGGCGCGAAGCTGGAATCCCGGTCCCGCGGCACGCTGAGCCCCGGTGCCGGTGCCGTGCTGTTGCCCTCGGGGTGGGAGGTGTGATCGGTTGTCCGGACCCTCGGCGACATCGCCGATCGGCGATGACACCCCGCACTGCTCGTCAACAGGGAATCAGCCGTGCCTTTAGCGGCGGCGTAATCGTGGGGCTGCTGCCTGGGCGCGGTACTGTGCGACGGCGGCCTCGCAGACGGCCCGCACCGGCCAGCCCAGGGCCATGGCGGCGGCTTCCGCCTCGGCCAGCTCTGCTGTGGCCGTTCCGAAGCTCGTGAGGTCATCTGTGGTGGCGGCTACCTTGACCGTGACGACCTGGCTGCTGCCCGGCGGTCCCACCTCCACTTTCACCGACGTCCGGGAGACGGTTAGCCGGTTCATCCGGGACCAGCGGACGCCGAGCGTGCCGGTGTGGGCGAAAATCGCGGCGGCCACGGCGCCGTGGACCGGTTCAGCGCACAGGGCGGTGAGGACCTGCCCCGGGCGGCCGTGTCGGCCGACGATAGGGGTACACCAGCAGTCCCAGGCGCCGGCCGCCCGCACCGCCTGAAGGACCGAGGGCCACAGCCGGGGGTCAAGGTCATCGACTGTGCTCTCGACCACGGTCACGTCGCCCTCGCGCAGGTCCCGTTCCGCGCCGGGCGCCCCGACCACCACCCGGGTGATGTTGGGCCCGTCCGGAGTGTCCCGGCTGCCGCCGCCGGTACCCACTGCGCGTACCGTCATGGCTGGGAAGCCGCCGGGTCTGGCCGCCGCCGCGACCAGGGCCGCACCGGTCGGCGTGGTGCGCTCACCGATGAGGTCGCCGCTGGCCAGGTCCAGGCCGGCCGCGGCGGCGATATGGAGGACGGCCGGAGCCGGCACCGGAAGACGGCCATGCCGGCTGGTGACGAATCCGCTTCCGGCGGCCAGCGCCGAGCAGCGAATCACCGCGCCAGGCCGCAGCAGCCCGAGATCGTCCAGCGCGGCCGCCGATCCCACCACGTCAGCCAGTGAGTCGAACGCACCCACCTCGTGGAAGTGCACATCTTCGGGTGGCTCGCCGTGCACCGCTCCCTCCGCCTCGGCCAGCAGCCGGAAGACCCGTGCCGCGAGATCCTTCCCGGCCGGGCCGAGGTTACTGGCGCCGACGTGCCCGAGCACGTCGGCGAGGTGCCGCTGGCGGTCGGTCGCCGCCGGCATGGTGATCACGGCCCTTTGGCACGCGAGGCCGCCCCGGCGGGCGGTCTCAGTCCGAAGCCCGAGACCGGGCACGCCGAGTGAGCCAATGGCTCCACGTACCCTCTCCACGTCGGCGCCCGCATCGAGCAGGGCGGCAAGCAGCATGTCACCGGCCACGCCCGCGGTCGCGTCGATGTAGGCGGCACCCGGCCGGTCCGTCACCGGTGGACCGCGCGGATGATCTTGGCGGCGTGCGCGGCCGCCCCGAACCCGTTGTCGATGTTGACGACGACGAGACCTGGGCTGCACGAGGCGAGCATGGTGGCCGCTGCGGCCAGGCCGCCGGCCGCGACGCCGTAGCCGACACTGGTCGGGACGCCGATCACCGGCGCGCTGACCAGCCCGGCGACCACACTCGGCAGGGCACCATCCATCCCGGCCACGACCACCACGCACTCGGCGGCACGCAGGTCGTCCAGCCGGGACAGCAGCCGCCCGATCCCGGCCACGCCCACGTCGGCGAGGACATGCGCGCGGACGCCCAGGACGGCCAGCGTCGCTGCGCATTCGCGGGCCACTTTCAGGTCGGTGGTGCCGGCCGTCACGACCAGTACGTTGCCGCGGGCGGGCGGCAGGGCCCCCACGGCGACCGTTGCGGCCACGTGATCGGCGTGGACGGCGTCGCCAGGGAAACGGGTGGCCGCCCCGCCCAGGACGCCGGCGGCGCAGCGTGTCGCCAGGGCCGGTGCCTCCGGGTCGCGCGCCCGCATCTCGGCGAGAAGCGCAAAGATCTGCTCGGGCGTTTTGCCTTCGCCGAAGACCACTTCCGGGACGCCGGTCCGCCGCCGGCGATCCACGTCCAGCAGGGCGAACTCGCCCAGCGGGACGCCAGCCGACCCGACGTCCATTCCGGACGGCACACCGGGACCGTCAGCCGTCACGGCTGACCGGCGTGATATCGAGGTTCAGCGAGCCGGACCGCAACGGCCGCTCGTCGATCTCCGCGCGCTGATATCCAGCCGCCCGGACGCAGGCCAGCACCGCCGCATGCTCGCCGGGATCTGCCGTCCGCGGCAGGTCCGCCGCGCCGAGCTGCACCCGGCCGAGGTCACCGAAATGCCGCACCCGCAGTTCCAGGTAACCCCGCTCCTTCAGGCTCAGCTCGGCCCGGTCTACCTGCGCCAGCACGTCGGCGCTGACCGCGGTGCCGTAAGGCAGCCGTGACGCCAGGCAGGGCGAAGCGGGCTTGTCCGCACTTGGAACCCTCAGGTGCCGGGCCAGCGCCCGCACCTGGTCCTTCCCCATGGAGGCCTCCAGCAGCGGATGCCGGACGCCATGCTCTGCTGCTGCCCGCAGCCCGGGCCGCCAGTCACCCATGTCGTCGGCGTTGGCGCCGGACAGCACGGCGGCGAATCCGCGGCGCCGGGCCAGCGTGGCCAGCCGATCGTACAACTCGGATTTGCAGTAGTAGCAGCGGAAGCGGTCATTGCGCCGGTAGTCGTCGCGTTCCAGCTCGGCCGTGCTGACCAGCTCGTGCCGGACGCCTACGGCCCGGGCCACCGCCCGGGCGCCGTCCAGCTCTCCGGACGCGAGGGCCGGCGAGACGGCGGTTACGGCGAGGGCTTGTTCCCCCAGCGCCCGGGCGGACAGCGCGGCGACCAGAGAGGAGTCGACCCCGCCGGAGAACGCGATCAGGGCACTGCCCAATCCGGCCAGACGCTCGGTCAGCTGACCGGCCAGCGCCGCAAGCTCGTCAGGCACGGCTCCCTTCCCATTTCGCAGGGGTCACTTCGGACGTCGGAGGCATGGCACGCCATTGCCCGCTGCCGGTTCACCATCGCCAGGCAGCCAATCCCATTCCTGGCCGATCGCCCTCTTGCCGCAGCTGATCATACGATTCGGACTGTGCGCGTGGGCGCGGTTGCAGTGACCCGCCGCCGCGATCAGCCGTATTCTCAGATTCAGCTTCGGCACCACGGGAGGCATCGTGCCCATTGAACAGGCTGAGTTCGGCCGCACCGGCCACCAGAGCAGCCGGGTGATCTTCGGAGGGGCGGCGCTTGGGCAGGTCTCCCAGCGGGCCGCGGACGAGGCCCTGGACCTCCTGCTCGCTCACGGGGTGAACCATCTGGACATGGCGTCGTCCTACGGCGAGGCGGAGGTGCGCATCCGGCCGTGGCTGCAGCGCGAGCAGGGCCGGTTTTTCCTGGCCACTAAGGGTGACGAGCGCACCGCAGCCGGGGCCCGCGAGGAACTGCACCGGTCCCTGGACCGGATGGGCGTCGACCACGTCGACCTCTGGCAGCTGCACTCCCTCGCCGACCCGATCGAATGGGACGAGGCCCTGAGCCCTGGCGGGGCGCTCGAGGCTGCGATCGAAGCCCGGGAGCAGGGCCTCATCCGCTGGATTGGGGTGACCGGCCACGGCAGCCAGATCGCCGCGACCCACCGCCGCAGCCTCGAGCGGTTCGGCTTCGACTCGGTGCTGCTTCCGTACAACTTCGTCACCATGCAGAACCCGTACTACGCCGAAAACTTCAACGCCCTGTACGAGACCTGCCGCGAGCGGCGCGTGGCGGTGCAGACGATCAAGTCGATCGCGCTGCGCCCCTGGGCGGGCCGGCCGCACACCCGGGCGACCTGGTACCAGCCGCTTGAGCAGCAGGACGACATCGACCTGTCCGTCTGGTGGGCGATGAGCCGCCCCGGGGTATTCCTCTGCAGCGTGGGCGACCTGGACCTGCTACCGAAAGTCCTCGACGCGGCCAGCCGGTTTGCCGGGGCGCCGGACGACGCGGTGATGAGCGCGCTGGCCGACCGGACGGCGGCCGATCCGCTGTTCGTCTGACTGCGGTTGCACCGATCACGTCGCCCGCCGGCTGGCCACGGCGGCGTCGCAGCCGTCCCATAGCTGGGCGGCCAGGGTCGCTGTCAGCTTCCTCGGCCAGGAGTTTGACGAAGGCGCTGGAGTCGGAGTAGACCAGCGGCACCGGTTACCGCCGCTGGTCGCCTCGTGCTGGGGATCAGGGGAGCAGGGGAGTGCAAGGGCACCGAGCCACGCGGGTGACCCGCCTTAAGCGAGAAGTCCTTGGTCCGAACCCAAGCTCCCACCAGCAGCGCTTCCCTCTGCCCGGGCAATTGGGAGCTAGATTGCGTGCCGCAGCGTGCGGAACGTCACCGACCACCGCTCCTGCTCGACTGGCGGGATGTGGTGCTGCCATTGTGTCCGTGCCGGGCCGGACAGGACGTAGGCGGAGCGGGGCTCGAGGGTGAGTTCGGCGGTCTCCCAGGCCCGGGGCCGGCCGCGCCGAAACCGCATCCGGCACGCGGTCAGCAGCGAGATGCCGCTGACATTGCCGAATTGCGGCGCATCGCGGTGCCAGCCGATCCCCGCGCCCGGCGGGTAGCGCGTCACGAGCAAATCCACCAGTTCCTTGGGTTCGCGCCCCATCAGAGCGGCACAGCGCTCCCGGAGCCACTCCAGCTCGGCGGGGATCGGCGCTGCGGGACCCGCGTCGTATCCTCCGGTGACCTGGGCGAGGCCGAAGGTTCGCACCAGCCGTCGCGACGGCGTGTCATGCAGCACGTACGGATGCAGTTCGACGGCCGCCACCGCTGCCAGCACATCGCGTTCCTCGGGCTCGGTGAGGAACCCGGGCACGTAGGTCAGGCCATCGGGGAGCGTCATCGCGGTGCTCATATCTAGTGGGATTCCCGCGCCGATGATGGCCTACGCGGGGTCATCAAGGTGGCCAGCTGGGTGCAGGAGAAGATGGTCGCCATGGACGTGGACAAACTGCTGGCGAAAGCGGGGGACCATCTCTCGGCGCACCGCGCGTTCGGCACCGCATACGAGAAGGACGGCGTGCTCATCATTCCGGTCGCGCTGGTGGCTGGCGGAGGTGGCGGGGGCACGGCGCGCCCGGGCCACGGTGAGCCGGCTGGCGATCCCGAGGGGCGGACGGAGACCGGCGGAGGCTTCGGCGCTTTGGTGCTGCCCGCGGGCGCCTACGTCGTCAAAGGCGACCAGGTCCGCTGGGTACCCGCGGTGGATACGACCATCGTGGTTCTGGCCTCGCTGACCCTGGTGCGGATGGTGGCCCGCACATGGGCGCGGTCGCGGCGGCATCACACGAGAACTCCGGCGCGATAGCGGCCGATCGATCCGTGTAGCTCGTTACCGGCGTTTCAGCAATTCCCGGACCGCATCGGCCAGGCGGTCGTAGTCGTCCGAGGTGTTGTGCAGCGCGGCGGCCATGCGCAGGTACCCGGTGCCTGCGAAATGGACCGGCGCGACTTCGACGCGTTCGCGCGAGAGTGCCTCGTAGAACGTGTCGGCCTCGCCAGGATCGGAAAGAACTCCGTGCAGCGGAACCAGCCGCATCGCCGGCGCGGGCACGGCCGGGAGCCGCTCGAGCGGAACGCCAAGCGCGCCGGCCACCCGCTCCTGGCCTTCCGATACCAGGTCGGCCAGTCCTGCTACGGTCTGCCCGCCGCCCAGTGCCCTCCAGTGCGCAAGGCCATCGGGGGGCAGCCAGCCAGCCGGCATAGT
>Ga0335074_10004927_pt1 | contig 18454 bp, 13 predicted proteins | sample Lox_Sample_23_FD_206715 | JGI IMG/M metagenome (GOLD analysis project Ga0335074, IMG submission 206715) | Soil microbial communities from Loxahatchee National Wildlife Refuge, Florida, United States - Lox_Sample_2.3 | ecosystem: Environmental > Terrestrial > Soil > Wetlands | place: USA... | reverse complement strand
ACTGCGTCCGCTTGGAAAACGCCCTGGGCGTTTCCCACTTTCCCACAGCTGCGGCGACTGCTAGGGTAGTTTGAATTTGTATTATCACGCGTGCGGATTCTGGGGGCAGGTCATGTCGGCAATGCAACCCCCGCCGAACACATCAGGGGCATTGACGAGCAGCGCCGCATCCTTATTGTCGATAAGTTTCGTGACCAACCTAGGAATGCCGATTATCCTGAGCGAGAGTTCTTTTCTGATGTGAATACCCGCGAAGGAAACCGCATCGGGGTGGATTTCGGAGACTTCTCAATTGTAGGAGATCAATATAGTGAAAAAGGTGGGCCAGCCATGGCGGTGGCGGTTCACCACATTCATTATCGTGAAGGAGATTCGGGATCCTTGGATATAAGCCATTTTATTTCCGACAGAACCGAGACCACTGCGGATACGCCGGGTAAGATCATAGAAGCGGTGACTCACTTGGTGGATGGTCTCGATGAGTTATTGCCGAACAATACCGATGCCTGCGACGAGTACCGAGAGATGGTTAGCACCGGGGACTCTCGCGGGTTGGGTTATTTGAAACGTCTAGCCATTATGCACCATCTGGAATTGATGCTCGATGGCGGAATTCAACTCGGTTGAAAGTCATCTTTCAAAGATCCCGAATAGATGACGGAGCGTTCTCGTAAAAAAGTTGCTCGGCCTTGGTGCGACTTCGCTTTGGGTACATAAACGGACATCCCACCGAGCGACTGACGAACGACCTAATCCATCCTTCGACTCGCTCGTCTTCATCATCGTACTTCTTGGGAACTAACCCTTCCCTTATCTCGGCGTACCGGCGCAAGAAGAAAGCCGCAACGTCCGCCATTTGTATAAGTCCCACTTCCTTTGAGTCGCCAAAATATGGAACATCTACTATTTGGTCAAGTACTTCCTGTTTGTTTGTTTTGGAATAGTACTCCCCACTCCAATCAGGCGGTCGCATAATAATATCCGTGAACCGCATCCGCTCTCGTTCTTCATTGTCGAACACAAAGATAGTATGGCCTTTGTTCTTTTGCTCTCGCTGACAACATTTTTGCATCGCCAGGATTAGATGAAACCCTAAAAACCTCCACACTGTGTTGAGTTCGTCGGGAATGAATCCCTTCGAGAAATTATGAAAGTAGGTTTCCTTGTGCACTGCGGAGTAGACCACTTCGTGCTTGCGCTGCACGAGCCACTCAAAAATCTCAGTTAAAATCTCGGCGCGTTGCGTGCCGTCCAATTCGCTCCATATACCCTTGCCGTGATAGAAGTTGCGTGTGTGAATTTCAGCAATGTCGCGCTTGGCTATTGCCGAAAGATTCCTGAGAAGGTTCCCCCAATGCTCCTTGGTAATGTGCATCCGGTGAGCATCGACAACGATGCCGACCATAACAGCGATTGGCTCGTCGCCCGTGCCACTCTCATCGCAATAACACAGATTCATAACGTCATCCAAAAAGACAATGCGACCAGCTTGACTGTGGCACACCACAGCGTTACCCTGCTTTCTAGGAGCAGAGCAACATACCAGTGGCGAATCGCCCCCACATCAAGGCGAAAGACGTTCAGGGCGATTTCCCGGCCTTCCAAGAAATGTTGCGCCGCGTTGTGTCCGTTCCACGACTGCGAATCGAGGAACGACTTGCGGCGGAGAAAAATCAAAAGCAGAAGCGAACGCGGGCAGCTACCCGCGTTTCGGCTTCGGCCCGCGCTTCCCGCGCGAAGTACTAGAACGGCGTTTCTTCCACCTTTCCGGTGACCTCTTTGTAAGTCAGCCGCTTTCCCGCAATCTGCGAAAGAATGAGATTGAACCTGTCGGAGTTGGTGAGCTTGCGCTCGCCGTCCTTGCGATAGTTGTAACGGAACATCTCTTCGTCGAGATAGCGGAACAAGTGGAACGGCTCGACGCTGACGTGAGTCCCACCCAACTGTCGTTTGAACAAGCTCCAGAAATTTTCCATGCCGTTGGTGCTAACATGGCCGCGAACGTAGGCTTCCATGTGATTGATGACTTTGTGAATGTAATCTTTGTCGAGTCCCTGATAGCCCGCGTGCTCGTCGGTATGTATCTCGCTTCCCGGCTCTACGTAATCGCGCACGATCTGCTGGACGGTGGGCCGCTTGCGATCTGGGATGACCATCGCTTTGACTTTGCCGCCACGTTGCAGCATTCCCATGACGATGGTCTTATCGTTTCCGCCAGTGCCCTTGATGCGCTGCTGGCGCTTGGCGCGGTGCATATTGCGAGCCTTGCCGCCGATGAAGGTTTCATCCACTTCGACCGGAGCGCCAGTGTTGGGCAGCTTCATGATGGAGCTTTCCTGCACAGCGGTGCGAATGCGGTGCATCATGAACCACGCGCTGCGCTGAGTGACGCCAATTGCGCCAGCGACTTCATAGGAGCTAATGCCGTTCTTGCAGGAAGCCAAGAGCCACATTGCGGTGAGCCATTTGTCCAAGCCGATGGGCGAATCTTCGAAGATGGTTCCGAGTTTTACCGAGAACTGGCGACCGCATTCCTTGCACTTCCAGATGCGGCGAGTCTTGAGGTAATAGTGGTCTTTGCCTTCACAAGCTGGACAGGTGACGCCGTTAGGCCAACGAGAAGCGGCCACAGTCTGAATGCAGGTTTCGGGGTCGCTGTAGTGCCGGATAACTTGCTGAAGGGTTTGAGGTTGGACTTTCATAACCATCTCCAAGTGCTAGATTAGCAAATTGGAGTTGGTGTGTCAAGTGATTTATTACCAAAAAAAGAGCCCGCCCCTCGCGAAGCGGGCACGAGTTTCAACAGCTCCTTCCTTCTTAAGGTCCTGCAGCAGCTCTCGGTACGCCAAGGCCCCGAGTACTCGTTCCAACCAAAGTTAGCCGGTGCCTAGCTGCCGCATTAGGTCGGGTTATATGCCGCAATCGTGGACTGAGATACTTCGTCTCGCTAGCGGGTGATTTGCCAAACGGTTCCCCATCCGGTTGCTCCACCAAGTGAGGTGGTGCCGTACAGGTTGCCTTGTGCGTCAAAAGCGACTGAGCTGCACGGGTTTTCCCCATCCACGCCCGGTGTAAAGTCGTGCAGTGAGGTGTATGCCCAACCAGCCTCGCCAGGGCTCAGTTCGAATACGCTTCCCCAACCATACTCGCCATCATCGATGGTGGTGCCATACAGGTTGCCCGCACTATCCATAACCAGGCTTGCAGCCGGACCAAAACCATTGCCAGCGCAATAGGGCTGGTTGTGCGGGCCGCTGGGGAAGGCATAGATAACGTTGAAGGTATAGCTGCCGTTACTGGGTGACAGCTCGAAGACGGTGCCCGACCCGTATGCACCGCCTGTGATCGTGGCGCCGTAGAGGTTGCCAGCTGCGTCCAGGATTACTCCGGCTTGTACGCCACAGCCTTCACTCCCATCTCCCGGGAAAGTGTAAAGCGTAGTTTCGGTCCAGCCTGAGCCGTTCGGCGACAACTTATATACTGCGCCGCAGTTGTTATTGCCGTCGTACATCGTTGTGCCGTAGAGGTTTCCCGCGGTGTCGAAAACTACTCCGCTCCAAGGACTGCCACCATCAGCGAGCCCGGTGAAAGAATAGAGAGTGCTTTCGGTCCAACCTCCGCTGGAGGGCGTCAACTCAAATACCATTCCGTCGGAATTAGCTCCACCCAGGTAGGCGGTGCCGTACAGATTCCCCTGCGAATCAAAAACCAGTTGGCTATAGGGAAACGCTCCGTCGGGGGCGCCGGTAAAGTTGTGGAGTACATTCTCATTCCAGAATGCGATCGCACTGACTGGGGCGGTAGTCCCAGGCCTTACCTCGTATACCGTCCCCCAGACTCCACTGCTTCCACCCATGAAAGTAGTACCGTATAAGGCCCCATTACTGGCACGAGTTACCTGGCCCATCGGGTTAGTCCCATGAGCACCCGCGAAGGCATATAAGGGGTTGAACAACCAGCTGCCTTGCACTTGAGTCATTTTAAAGAGCACGCCTGAATATCCGGTGCCGCCCCCGCCAATGGAAGTGCCGTAAAGGTTGCCGGCTGGATCGATGGTCACGCCAGCGTAGGGGCGATAGCCATCGGGTCCGTTCTGGGTAAAGTTATGGATTATTGTGAGGGTCTGCGCTTGCCCCATCTGGAATGCAAGAAATACAAATGCGAGCAAAACCGCCAAGTGACGCGTCCCCTCTGTTTTGGTGAATGACTTCAGCATAGAAGAATAGCCTCCTCTGTAGAGATAACTGATTGTGTTATGGAACTGTCCCCTTCAACGGAAAGCGGAGCCATGGTTCGCGAGGGGGAAACGCAACCGAAATGCCGATTCCGCAGCTCGATGAAGAGGGCTTCGATCAGTGACTTTCATCACGGTTGTTCGTGATTGAGGAACTACTTGCACTCCTCCTAGTCCCCCTATAATTGCTTAGCAAGAAATAGAAGAAAAAACGGACAGAAATTTTTTCGCCTGAGAATTTATCTCCCGAAAGCCGCTGCTGTTACCCCATGCAGGCGGCGGAGCAGCACACGAGGAAAGTGCTTTTGGGGTTGACATGCTTCATCGTCAAGCAGGTTCAAACCCGCTACCTCAAGTCTCTTCGACACAGGGCGATTCCAACCCATCCACTGGAAATGAGATAACCCACCTGCTGCGCGCCTGGAGCGACGGTGACTGTGACGCTCTGGACAAGCTAACCCCGTTGATTTACCGCGATTTATACCGTATCGCCAGGACGTACATGGGACGGGAAAAGCCCGGGCATGTTCTGCAGAACACCGCGCTGATTGGCGAAGTGTATGTGCAACTCGCCCGCATGAAGGGCGTTGAATGGCATGACCGCTCTCACTTTTTTGCTGTTTGCGCGCGCCTGATGCGGCACATCCTGATCAATCATGCGCGTTCCCGCTTGTACTTAAAGCGGAGCGGTGAAGCGCACCAGGTCAGCCTGGACGACGATCTGCAACTGTCGCAAAGCCGCAGCCTCGATCTGGTGGCGCTCGACGACGCGCTTCAGAGCCTGGCCACCGTTGATCTGAGAAAAAGCCAAATCGTGGAACTGCGATTTTTCGGGGGCTTTAGCGTGGAGGAGACGGCAGAGATCCTGCACGTTTCGGAAAGAACCGTGCGGCGGGATTGGAGGTTTACGCAGCTTTGGCTGGCACGTGAACTCGATAGAGGCAACAAACGTGCAACCTGAGCGGTGGCAGCAAGTGGAAGAATTGTGCCAGGCGGCGCTCCAACGGGAAGAGAGCGACCACAGCGATTTTCTCATAGCCGCCTGTGGTGATGATCAGGCATTGCAACGCGAGGCCGAATCGCTGCTTTCTTATGAGAAGGTCTCCCAAGGCTTGCTGGAATCCTCGCCGCTGGAGTTCGTTGCGAGAATGCTTACCGCAGAGAAGCGGGGGCGGGAGATTTCGGACTGCGCCTCCGATTGCCGCCTGGGCCAGATGGTTTCTCATTATAGGATCATTGAGAGACTCGGCACCGGGGGCATGGGTGTTGTTTACAAGGCTGAGGATACCCGATTACGCCGTTTTGTTGCTCTAAAGTTCCTTTCCGATGACGCTACACAGTACCTGATCGGCGGTTCCGCTGACCCTCTGGCCAATCGGCAGGCGTTGGAACATGTTGAACATGAAGCCCGCGCTTGTGCAATCCTCGATCACCCGAACATCTGCACGATCTACGAAGTCGATATCCACGAGGGAACTCCTTTTATCGCGATGCAATTGCTCGTCGGCCGAACCCTTAAGCAGGACATTGGGGGAAAGCCGCTGGCGCTCCCTCAGGTACTGGAGTGGGGTTGGCAAATTGCGGATGGACTGAGCGCCGCCCACGCTGTGGCCATCCTGCATCGCGACATCAAATCGGCCAACATTTTCATCAGTCCGCGTGGTAATGCAAAGATTTTGGACTTCGGCCTGGCAAAACTGGTACCAGCCCGGCGCAATTCCACCGGCGCACAGTTCCAAACGGCGGCCAATGGCTGCCCGGCACCGGCGCTGCTTGAACATTCATACAGTATGCCTGGTTTCGGCACAACGGCCTATATGTCTCCGGAGCAGGTTTCAGGGCAGGAACTAGACCTGCGCAGCGACCTCTTCTCTTTTGGGGTTGTGCTGTATGAAATGGCAACAGGCACGCTGCCTTTTCAAGGCGAAACCCCAGAGGAAGTCTTCGATGCAATTCAGCACCGCGAACCCATTGCACCTTCGATCCTGAATTCGAGTGTTCCTAGCGAGCTTGAGCGCATCATTCGCACGGCTATGCGAAAACAGCGCGAGCAACGTTATCAGACCGCAGAGGAGATTGGTGCTGATCTCAAGCGCCTGAAACGCAAACTGGAGGAAACGCCTCTGGCAACCGTTGCCAGACGTCGATGGCAAGCCCTCGCCGTCGGCACCGCACTCGCAGCGGTGGTACTGCTGGCAGGGATGGGCATTTACCTGTACTCGAATCAAAGACAATCTGCGCTGCTCTCCCCAAAAGATACCGTCGTCCTTGCGGATTTTACGAATTTAACCGGCGATACGGCTTTCGACGAGACTTTGAAACAAGTGCTGCGAGGTCAACTGGAGCGATCCCCGGTTCTGAATATCCTGTCCGATCGTGAGGCCAATCAGACTTTGCGGTATATGGGCCATCCGGCTGGCACTCCGCTGACGGGGGAAATCGCGCGAGATGCTTGCCTGAGGCTGGGTAGCAAGGCTCTCGTCGCCGGTTCGATTGCACGCTACGGGCAACAATACGTGATCGGCTTAAAGGCAGTAGATTGTGACAGCGGGAACGTGCTGTACAGTGAGGAAAGAAAAACAACCAGCCGCGAGGCCGTCCCGATCGCTTTGAATCTCGAGTCCCAGCAAATGCGCGCCGCGCTGGGCGAATCACTCGCCAGCATCCAGGCATACGATCCTCCCGCGGAACAAGCCACAACACCTTCGATTGAGGCACTTCGTGCATACAGCCTGGGGATCAAAATGCGCTCTACCGAAGGCAGCCGGATGGCCATTCCTTTCTTCAAGCGCGCAACCGAGTTGGATCCCAACTTTGCCATGGCCTTCGCCCATCTCGGTACCGCTTATTACAGTATTGACCAGGTTGAGCAAGCCACTCGCGCTGCACGAAAGTCTTTTGAGCTGCGCAATCGAGTCAGCGAGCGGGAGAAGTTGTACATCGAATCTCATTACTATCTTGTTATGGGGCAAGTTGATCAAACCTTCGGGCCCTTGCAGCAATGGGTACGGGACTATCCCCGTGATCCGACCCCTCACCTGGTCAGAGGAATCGCCTGTTCCATTCTTGGCCGCTACCGCGAAGCACTGAGTGATTTCCAACGAGCGGTCGAGCTTGAACCATCCAATACCGGTTTTCACACGGCGCTAGCGGGTGGGTACGTCAACCTCGACCGTTTCGACGAAGCGAAAGCGGTGCTACAACAAGTGGCAACCCGCAAAGTCGACGATCCTTACTTTCTTCAGGTGCGATATCAGCTGGCGTTCGTGACCGGCAACCTCGATGAAATGCAGCGTTTGGCAAATACTGATGGCCATGGAGTTTCGACTTCTCTGCTGCCGTATGAGGCCGATGTGGCCACTTACTATGGAAAATTGCGCCAGGCTAGAAAACTGATGCAGCAGGCAGTCCAGGGTGCATTGAGTAACCAAGAACCCGAAACCGCGAACGCCTATCGTGCGGTAGGAGCTTTGCACGAAGCGGAACTCGGAAATGCTGAGGAGGGGGCGAGATTGGCCCGTATGGCGCTTGCCTCCGGTCCCGGAAGGCAAGTACGTATTCTTGCCGCCCTCGCTTTAGCCAGAGCCGGCGAGGATAGCCAACCTTTGTGGATGGCAGACAACCTACACTACCAGTTTCCAGAAGATACCATCTTGAACGGCTACTGGTTACCATGCATTCGGGCTGCTGTCGAGATTCGACTGGGAAACCCGGCGGAAGCGGTCGAGCTGCTGAAGGCAACCGCTCCTTATGAGCTGGGCGGTTCCGAAGCACCCGCAAACCTCGCTCCTTACCCGGTTTATCTAAGAGCATTGGCGTTTCTAGCCGAAGGAGACGGAGCGAAAGCTGTTACCGAATTCCAGAAGATCATCGACCATCCGGGAATTGTCTCCACCTCGCCACTGCGGGCCCTCGCCCGACTGGACTTGGCTCGCGCTTACGCGCTGCAGCAACATCCGCCGCAAACGGCGGCCTCGGCCGCAAGTTGGACGAAAACCGGCCGCAGCAAGGCAGCTACCGAGGCTAGTGAGCAGTATCGCCAGTTCCTTCGGCTCTGGAAAGGAGCCGATCAAAATATCCCCATTCTGAGGCAAGCTCGAATCGAATATGCCCGGCTCGGCTCTTAAGCAGGCGGTCCAGCGTGCCGAAAAACCAGCCTTGCATCAGGAAAATCAAGCTAAGTAATTTCCTGTTAGCGAGTTAGACCGTAATCCAAAATTAAGTTACGCTGCTGGCGGCGCGTGATACTCTCTCCCACCAAGATTTGCTCAAAACGAGGGAGGCCAACATGGCCCAGCAATCGATCGCAGTTTCGATTTTCGACATCAACTTACAAGTTAGAAAAACCACGCTCGTTGCTTGGGCCATTCTCGTGGCCATCCTCACCGTGATTCCAACCGCACAGGCGCAGAGCTTCACCGTCCTGCACACCTTCACCGGAGGAGGCGATGGAGCTGACCCGCTTGCCGGCCTCACCTTTGATCGCGCTGGAAACCTGTACGGCACAGCCCACAGCGGCGGTAACAACGGCTCTGCCGGCACCGTGTTCAAGCTGAAACAAAGCGGGTCAGGCTGGCTGCTAACCCCGCTGTATGAGTTTTCCGGCCAGGGCGGCGGCGGGGCGAATCCCAGCAGCGGAGTTGTCTTCGGACCCGATGGCAGCCTGTATGGCACAGCGTCGGCCGGCGGCTCTGGCTACGGCACGGTCTACAAGCTGCAGCCGCCTGCCAGCGCGTGCAAGAGCTCCATCTGCTTCTGGACGGAAACCGTGCTTTATAGCTTCGCGGCGGGCACGGACGGGCACCAGCCGACCGGCAACCTCATCTTCGACCCGGCCGGCAACATCTACGGCACCACTCAAGCCGGAGGCGCATCCGGTAACGGCACGGTGTTCAAGCTGACCAACTCTGGCGGTATCTGGAGTGAGAGCGTCCTCTATAGCTTTGCCGGCGGGCAGGATGGCAACCAGCCAACCGATGGCGTAGTAATGAACAATGCCGGCGACCTCTTCGGTACGACTCCGTATGGAGGAATTAACAACTGCCAGCAAGGCTGCGGTACTGTTTTCGAGTTGACACCGTCGGACTCGGGCTGGAGCGAGCAGATCATCTACCGCTTCCAGGGAGCACCCGATGCGCAGCGGCCCTACGCAGGACTGATCATCGATTCCGCCGGCAACCTCTACGGCGCCAGCTACGAAGGAGGAGAAAACGGAGGCGGAGCGGTTTTCGAACTCAGCCCCGCAGGCAGCTCGTGGAACTACGCCGTTCTCTACAACCTGTCCGGCAGCGACAACGGCCCAGATGTGAGATTGACCATGGACTCGTCGGGAAATCTCTATGACACCACGATTAGCCCCAGTACGATTTTCGAATTGAGTCCTTCGGGTGGCGGCTGGATTTATACCGATCTGCACGATTTCAGTGGCAATGATGGAATTTATCCGCGCGGCAGTCTGATCCTCGACGGTGAGGGAAACCTGTACGGCACAACCTCCATGGGCGGTGCAGATGGGCAAGGCACCGCCTGGGAACTCACGCCATAAAGAACCCGCTTCTATGGCTTACTCTGCGGCACGCTGCGCAGCCGCCATAATTGAAAATAAATTTCAATTTCATAATTATGCGATTGGCATGACGAACGATGTGACTGCTCTCACCCGGCTTAGGGACTTGGCGCACCGCGGTTGCAACCGCTGTGAAACCACCGTCAACCGGGTACTGATTTAATCTCGGATTAGATGGGCACCGTCAACCGCCATAATCGTGCGAATGCCCAATTGCTGTTACAATGATTCCTCCGCAAACAAATATTCTGTAGCGGCTTGCGCCCTCTGAAACGGACCCCAATCCTTGGCTCAGCAGACAGAACCTCGCACCATCACCTACGCCGACTCGGGGGTCGATATCGAGCGCGCCAACCGCACTAAGCAGCGCATCAAGTACCTCGCGCATAAAACCTTCAACCGTAGCGTGCTGAGTGAAATCGGGGGCTTCGGCGGGCTGTTCTCGCTGGACAAACGGAAGTACAACGATCCCGTGCTGGTCTCCAGTGTCGACGGTGTCGGCACCAAGCTGAAGATTGCCTTCGAGATGAACCTGCACCACACCGTTGGCGCTGATCTGGTGAATCACTGCGTCAACGACATCTCGGTTCAGGGCGCATCTCCCATGTTTTTCATGGACTATTTCGCTACCGGCAAGCTTCGGCCGGAGGTTGCCGAGAAGGTGATCGCCGGCATCGCCGACGCGTGCAAGCACAACGGCTGCGCGCTGATCGGGGGGGAGACGGCCGAGATGCCGGGTTTTTATAGCGACGGCGAATACGATCTTGCGGGCTTCATCGTCGGCGTGGTCAACCGCGACAGGATCATCACTGGCAAAGAAGTCGAGGCGGGCGATGTGCTGATTGGCCTCGCATCCACCGGCTTGCACACCAACGGTTACTCGCTCGCGCGCAAGCTACTCTTCGAAAACGCCGGCTACACGCCCGATACCTACGTCAACGAGATCAAAGGCAAGGTGGGCACTGAACTGATGCGTCCCCATCGCAGCTACTGGCCCATCGTGCGGCGCATGATCGAAGCCGAAGCGGTCTCGGCCATGGCACACATCACCGGTGGGGGCATCACCGAAAATCTGCCACGCGTTTTGCCCAAGGGCTGTGGCGCGATCGTTGAGATCAACTCCTGGCCGGTCCTGCCCATCTTCGAGCACCTGCAAAAGATCGGAAACGTTCCGCAAGATGAGATGCTGCGCACCTTCAATATGGGCATCGGTATGATCCTCATCGTACCCGCAAAGAAGTTCAAGAAAGCGCAGACCATCCTCGATCGCTGTGGCGAAAAAGGCTTTACCATCGGACGCGTCATCAAAGGCGAGAAGCGCGTCACGTATCAGTAACTCACCACTCGGCGCCTCGGGCAAACCGCTGGACTGATTTGTCGCCTTCTTGGGCGACGAGAACCGCCATTCGTTCCTAAAATATAGTTGACAGCGGGATCCCGCAGTCGTCGACACTACGCTCCACCGGTGATCTATGATCCCGATCCCGGGTACTCTGAAAAACGCGCCAGAGTGATATTCAAAAACAATCATCCCGTCCGGGAAATCTCCCTGGGTTCAAAGGGGAATTCGCCGGCCGGTACGGAACGATTCGGTTGATCAGCGACTTTGGCCGACGCGCACTATTTTCCTGCGGTGCAGGTGTCAGCCATATGCGTTATCGTCTTCACCTTGAAAACGGGCTGCTCTTTGGCACTGGACGCGGCGCCCTGGGTGGTGGTGTCGACGGTACGTTCCCCAGGCATGCCGGTGACTTTTATCTCATGGCCGATGTGGTGCTGCAGCTTGTTGGCCTCGTTAGAAAGCTGATACACCTTCCCGCTGCTGTCAGTAAGTCGATAGTGGCCGTCGGTGTAGGACAGGCAGCCTTGGATGGTGGTCGGGCCAGACGACGACTTGCTCATCTGATCTTGAGCTGCTACCCACATGGCGGAAACGAGTACTACCAGGGTAATCACTAGTGTCTTGCGCACAAACAGCCTCCTTCGGTTCCAGTTTGGTAAGAACTTAATGCTGTTTTCAGTAACAAACAATTATTATCTTTGGCCTCGACAAAAACAACCAGTCTGTCGCAGGACTGAAAGGAGCCGTATGCACGCTACGCAACCCAAGCAATCAGCAGCCACCGAGGGTGGACTGATCCGAGTCGGTCTCGGCCTTGCCAATTGGAGTGAGCGCTGGTTTCCCGATCCCCTGGTGTTTGCGCTGCTGGGAATCGTCATCGTCTTTGTCGCCGGCCTTCTCCTGCATCAGAGTCCCGCCAAGCTGGCAATCCAGGGCGGCAAGAACTTCTGGTCTCTGGTGCCGTTCACCATGCAGATGGTGATGATCATCATCGGCGGGTATGTGGTGGCGTCGACGCCGATCGTCTATCGCGCGATCCGCCGCCTGGCCGAAATTCCGAAGACTCCGCGTGGAGCGGTCGCGATGGTGGCGTTGTTTTCCATGCTGACCTCGCTCATCTCCTGGGGCCTGAGCCTGATTTTCAGCGGACTGTTTGTTCGCGAGCTTGCCCCTCGCGTCAAAGGCATGGATTATCGCGCGGCCGGGGCGGCTGCGTACCTGGGATTGGGTGCGGTGTGGGCGATGGGCCTGTCGTCCTCAGCTGCCATGTTGATGGCGACTAAGTCCACCATTCCAGCTTCGTTGTTTGCCATCAGTGGTCTGATCCCGCTTACGCAAACGTTATTCCTGTGGCCGAGTATCGTAACGACCGCAATATTGATTGTGCTTTCGGTTGTGATCGCGTGGCTGTCTACTCCTTCGCCGGAAAATGCCAGGACCGCCGAGTCCTACGGCATCGAGTATCAGCCGATTCGTTCCAGCCTTGAGCCTCAGAGCAGGCCCGGCGAGTGGCTGGAATACAGCCCCCTGCTGACCATCCTGGTCGCGGCGCTGTTGGTCTGTTATCTCGTCGATGTCTTCCGCACTTCGCCGCAGGGCGCGCTGGCAGCACTCGACCTCAATACGTATAACCTCATCTTCATCACCGTTGGACTGCTACTGCATTGGCGTCCGAAGCGTTTCATGCACGCCGTCGCCGACTGCATTCCCGCGACCGGCGGAGTGCTGATCCAGTTTCCGTTTTACGCCGTGATCTTCGGAATGATTAGCGGAACTGGGATTGCTGAAGTGCTGGCGAAGCTATTCGCTGCGATCAGCAGTCACAACACCTATCCCTTGCTGGTCGCGACGTACTCGGCGGTGCTTGGCGTGTTCATTCCGTCGGGTGGTAGCAAATGGATCATCGAGGCGCCCTACCTTCTGGAGGCCGCCAATCTCCACCAGGTGCACCTGGGATGGGTGGTGCAGATCTACAACGCGTCGGAGGCGCTACCGAATCTCGTCAATCCTTTCTGGATGCTGCCGCTGCTTGGAATCCTGCGACTAAAAGCGAGAGACATTGTGGGCTATGGGGTACTGCAGATGTTCGTCCATATCCCGGTGGTGTTCTTCTTGTGCTGGCTGTTCGCGCACTACATCCCCTATATCCCGCCAATGAAGTAGCGGAGGCCGCGAAACACTACTTCAGACTGTCAGCCCCGGCCTTGGCGCACTGGGCATCTTGAGCGCTGGTGGCGCCAGAAGCTCCGATCGCGCCCACGATCTTTCCATCCATCACGATGGGAAAGCCGCCTTCAAGCGGAACCGCGCCCGCAAGCGCCAATACGCGCAGGCCGTCACCGCCGGCTGCCACTGCATCCTGAAAAGCTTTCGTCGGCCGCTTAAACCGCGCGGCCGAGCGCGCCTTGTCAATCGCAACATCGGCACTGGCGGTTTGCGTGTTATCCATCTTCTCGTAGTACACCAGCGTGCCGGAAGGATCCACGACGGCAACCGCAATCGTCCAATGATTTCTCTTTGCTTCCGCGATAGCCGGCACGGCGGCTCGCTTCGCGTCGTCAACACTGATCGGCGCTCCGTAAGGGTTCGGCATTTGTGCCCACAGTGACTGCGCCGCACTAACCGCCAAAAGGAGAGCCGCACCGCATGCCAAAGCCAATTTCCGTGTCATGACGTTTCCTTCTCTAGATCTTGATTTTGGATCAACGATAATACAGGTTTATTGCGGCGGATCTGGAAATAACAGGTCTCGGGAAAAGGTCGTATCGACTGTGTAGAACGGGCGGCTCACCTGCGCGCCGCCCGTTCCCGTCAGGTACTGCTGGGGTTGTTAGAAGGTGAAGATTGGTCCAAACTCAGTCCGCCAATCAGCCGCACTGCAGGTTGGCTTGTTGCCAACTTTGGTAGCGTTACAGACGCCCGCATCAGTTCCGCTGATCGCCGGCACAGCATAGCTGCTGTACTGGCTCTCTTCAAAGCCGAACTGTACCCAGGGATTCATCTTGTAGAAGACGGTCGCGGCCTTGAGGGTGCTCTTGATGGGACCGGCGCCGTCAGCTCCAATGCCTTTATCAAGGTAGAAGTCATTGGCATTTGCCGCGTCGATACCATATTCAAAGTAAGCTTGCCATCCGGCATTTCTGCCTTTTGGATTGGCGTTGAACCAGCGCGAGAGAGGGAAACCCGCCTGGATGAATCCGCCGTAGCCGCGTACCGGTAGTTGCGGCGCAACTGTCGCCGCACCGGCAGCATTGGTGCCAAACACTGCCGTGTTGTAATCGGTAGAGTATCCGTCAGCGAGATCGGTCAGCCCTGCCGTGCGGTTGTAGTAGGACAGGGTCTGGCCACCGAAGAAGAATCGCAGATCAGCTCCCATATAGCCACTGGCTACAACGGTTGCCCAGCGGGTGGGGAGTGAAACAGCGATCTGGTTGCCGTAGCCGTTGCTGTCGAGGGACACGCCGTTGGGAAAAGCAGAGGCGTAGGCGGTTGGGACGCCGGAAGAGAGCACGTTCAACTGCCGCTCGGTGTAGAATCCGCTCCACAAAATCTGAGCGGGAACGACGCCTGGAGCCTTGTCCAGTTGGAACTGCAACACCACTCTGGATTCCAGCTCTGGCCTTGCCGCGTCTGCTCCCTCCCGCTCGCCGTAGCCAATCTGGCTGGCGAGACCAAGGTTGACGAGGTCGCAAACGTTGTTTGACGGAACGGTGGTTACGTCGCAGGTGATCCGGCTTCCGGGCAGATCGCCTTCGGATGGCATCATGATGGCAAACTCAGGGGAGAGCTTCCAATCACGCTGACCGCCCAGTTTTTGTACCAAGCCCAGACGGAACTGAGGTGAGCGCTCGTAAACGTTGCCCCAGTAGGCGCCGTAGAAGGTCGTCTCCAGCAGGTTCATAAGCGCGCTGGAACCGAAGATACTCCAGTCCTGCCCGCCTTCGAAGAAGACGTCGCTGTTTGGCGCCACGGTCCAGTCGATTCGTCCGTAGGCCAGGCGCAGTTGAAAACCGTTGCTGCGAATACTGGAGACGTTGCGGTTATCGACTGCGCTGAAGTTACCTTCGAAGTCGCCTTCGATTTGTCCGGTGATGGTGATGTTCTTCGAAATATCCGGCCACTCGAACCTGGATCCTACACGACTGGATCGCGCCTTCAAGTGAAATTCAGGATCGCCGCCGGGCGCGGAATTGGTCCCGCCCGACAGGAACAGTGGCTTGATGAAGTCGTCGCCATAGGGATTGTACGAGTCGTACGCGGCCGTGGCCTTGACGAAGCCGTACGGCATCAGTCTGGCGCCGGAGCCCAGTTTTAGCCCGTTCATCAGGCTGTCTTTGGTCGGCGGATCGAGACCGAGAACTCGAACCGGCGCAATCGCGGGAATCACGATCGGTCCGGTCTCGGCAGGCTTCGTCGGGGTCGCTTGCGGGCTGCTTAAGCTCGCGGTCTGCATGCCGCCCGACTCCGTGTCGACCAGCGAATGCATGGTGTAGGCGTCGGGGCCTGCAGTCTTCAGCTCGGCTGCTTCCGTATCAGTAACCACGCCTTTGGCCTCAAGTAAGCGCAGCAGCTGTTGCATTCCCGCAGCGCCGGAAACATTGCGCAGACTTGACGCCTCTGCGCTCGTGAGTACCCCCTTCTTCACCAATAGGTCGATGAGAGTGGGGCTGATAGGAGAGCCGGGTCCCGCGGTTGCAGGCGCAGCCACGGCCGCAGCAGTTGCGGACTCCGTTGTTGCGCTGCTGCTGCTTGTGTCCGCAGCAACTGCAATTGCTGCGAGCGCAAGACACAGAGCGGCAACCCAGAATCCTGTGGTTGACCGGAAGGAGTTTCGCATCGTTTCGCCTCCAAGAGTTGGCCCATTTCTGTTGAGGTGGGAACGTAAAGTGTTACTGGGATCCACGCGCGTAAATCCCACCTAGTGAATGGCCTGACCGAACTCTAAAGAAAGGCGGGTGCGGCTAAATGTGACGCACGCACGGCGCGAATGTGACGAAACTTGCGGTCGAAAGCAGTAGCTTGCCGAAATACGTTGTAAACAATACAGATATTCTCGACCAGTGTCCTGTCCACAACCTTCTACAACTTTAAGGTTATGGACTATAGATTTTCCCGGCTTAGAGTCGAATGGTTAGCTCATACACATAAATTGCTGTCAAGGCCGGTAAAGCAATCCTGGGGAGAATTCTTAATGCGCAAGCTAATGATGTTTACTCTCGTCGTGATGATTTCGAGTGTCTGGCTGCAAGCGCAAGACGCTGCCAAGACTTCTTCATCCGATATCACTACAGTTCAAGGCTGCCTCAAAGTTTCCATGGGCCGCTACACGCTTACCGAAGAGGATGGCACTCTGCATTATCTTGCCGGCGCTTCTGGCAAGCTTGGACATCAGGTAGATCGTCAGGTCGAGATCACTGGCAAGCCGGGAATGCGGACCTTGGACAGCACGCTTGTCGGCGCCGCATCAAGCGTGGTGGAGCAGCCGGTCATCGAAGTGAAGACCGTGAAGCGCATCGCCGACACTTGCAAATAATCTCTGGCTTCTCAATGTGAATAGCTGCGCGTGTTAATCAAGGTAATAGGCGGATGTCGTATTGTCACAACGCTTCAGGTTTTACGTCACTGCGCTACTTGTCGCTTAACCAATAAAAGAATAGCTGGACGTATCTTTGCCGCATAGCATGCGGCAATTGGGGAGCTAGATGGGTCCGATCGGCTTCCCTTTCAGAGCTTCCCGCTGGCTCGACCGTCCCTGCCCTCGAGTCGAATCGGCGGAATTTATATTGGAGGCTTTCATGAATGCCTTCCCCGTCCTCTTAGGTAGCTTGTGTGTTTTTGCACTTGCCTATCGCTACTACAGCGCCTTCATAGCGGCTAAGGTTCTCACGCTGGACGACACGAGAACCACGCCTTCACACGTGTATGAAGATGGTCACAACTATGTGCCGTCGCCCAAGTGGGTGCTGTTCGGTCATCACTTCGCTGCGATCGCAGGCGCCGGCCCACTAGTTGGACCGACGCTAGCCGCACAGTTTGGCTTTGCTCCAGGATTTCTCTGGATTCTGTTCGGCGCAGTGTTTGCCGGCTGTGTGCACGACTTCACCGTACTGGTGGCTTCAGTGCGCCATAAAGGACGCTCGCTCGCCGACGTTGCGCGTACTGAAGTTGGACCGTACGCCGGCCTGGTCACGATGATCGCGCTGCTGTTCATTTTGCTGGTCACCTTGGCGGGTTTGGGTATTGTTGTCGTCAACGCCCTGTCCGCCAGTCCATGGGGCGTCTTCACCATCGCAATGACCATCCCCATCGCGGTGTGTATGGGTCTGTACATGTTCAAGAGCGCTCCTGGCCAGATCAGAATCGGCGTACCCAGTACTCTTGGGGTGGCGCTGCTGATCGGGGCGGTGATCGGCGGGCGCTGGTTTGCTGCCTCCCATTACGCAAGCGCCCTGACCTTCAGTGGACACCAAATTACCGTCCTGATGGGGCTGTACGGTTTCGTCGCCTCCGTATTGCCGGTGTGGCTTGTCCTGGAGCCGCGTGATTATCTGTCCACCTACATGAAGCTCGGGACCATCGCACTTCTCATTATTGGTGTGTTCATTGTTCATCCCAACATTCAGTTCCCGGCGATTACACAATTCATCCACGGCGGTGGTCCCATCATCTCCGGCAAGCTCTTCCCGTTCCTGTTTGTGACCATCGCGTGCGGCGCAATCTCCGGGTTTCACGCGCTGATTTCATCTGGGACCACCCCGAAAATGTTGTGGAAGGAAACTGATGCGCGTTTCATCGGCTACGGCGCAATGATGTGCGAAGGCATCGTTGCGATCCTGGCGCTGATTGCCGCCTGCTCGATGTATCCGGGCGACTACTTCGCGATCAACTCGGCTCCGGCCGTATTCGCAAAGCTCGGCCTGCACACGGTTAACCTCAATGCGTTTTCAGCGGAAGTTGGCGAAAAATTGGCGGGACGCACAGGTGGCGCCGTCTCGCTTGCCACCGGCATGGCGCAAATCTTTAGTGGCATTCCCGGCATGAAGACGCTTGCCGGCTACTGGTATCACTACTGCATCATGTTCGAGGCGCTCTTCATTCTGACCACCGTCGACACCGGCACGCGCGTGGCGCGCTACGTTTTGCACGAACTGCTTGGCAAGGTGCACAAGCCTTTCAGCAATACAGCATGGTTGCCGGGCAACCTTGTCACCTCGGCGGTCGTGGTCTTGAGTTGGGGATACCTGATCTATACGGGCTCGATCTCGACGATTTGGCCTCTGTTCGGCACGGGAAATCAGCTGCTGGCTACCAT
>Ga0335074_10004926_pt1 | contig 18455 bp, 20 predicted proteins | sample Lox_Sample_23_FD_206715 | JGI IMG/M metagenome (GOLD analysis project Ga0335074, IMG submission 206715) | Soil microbial communities from Loxahatchee National Wildlife Refuge, Florida, United States - Lox_Sample_2.3 | ecosystem: Environmental > Terrestrial > Soil > Wetlands | place: USA... | reverse complement strand
ATCGCCGACCATGGCGACCTTTTTTCCATCGCCGACAAGTTGTTTGATGATTGCGTTCTTTCCATCGGGCAGTACTTCGGCGTGAATTACATCGATGCCGACCTCTCGCGCAATCGCTTCCGCAACCGCTTTGGCATCCCCCGTCAGCAAGACGGTTCGCAGTCCCATGGCGTGCAAAGCGCGAACCGCATCGCGGGCCTCCGGGCGCAATGTATCCGCAATACGGATGGACCCGACATACTGCCCGTTGGCTGCCACCAGGATCTCGGAAGCGTCGTCCACTCGTGTGCCATGCCCATTAACCCCGATCTGTTGCCGCTGCAGGAATGCTTTGCTTCCCACCAGGATTTCCAGGTGATCAAGAGAGCAAGAGATACCAGCGCCGGGAATGTATTGGAAACGTTCCGGCGCAGTCACCGTCAGCCCGGCGAGCGCCGCTTTTGCGACAATCGCCTTGCCCAAGGGATGTTCGGACCTTTGCTCCGCAATGGCGGCGAGTTGCAAAACCTCCTGGCCTGTGTGCCCTTCCGCGGCAACTATGGACGTGACCAGAGGGTTGCCGACCGTCAGCGTGCCGGTCTTATCAAAGACCACAGTCTCCACCGAGCTCAGCAGCTCCAGATATAGACCACCTTTGATAATTGCACCTCCGCGGGCTGCGCGGCCTATGCCTCCCAGAATCGCTAGCGGCGTGCCGGCAGCAATTCCACAGGCACCGGCCACGATGATGACCGAGATCGTCGAAGTGAGATTGCGAGTGATGATGAAGGTGAGGACCGCACAGCCGAGCGCGAACCAGACAAGCTGGCCGGCGAGCCGGTCCGCGGTTTTCTGGATGGGAGCGCGCGATCGTTCCGCTTCTTCGACCGCGTTCAAGATGCGGCCAAACGCCGTATCCCGGCCAATGCGTGTCACTCGAATTTCGAGCGCTCCGGATTGGTTGACGGTTCCGGCATAAACTGAGGCCCCGGGCAGTTTTTCGACAGGAAGAGATTCTCCCGTGATGGCGGATTGATCGACGAACGAATTGCCGCCGATCACTTCACCGTCGACCGGGATACGCCCCCCAGGATGGACCTCGATGATCTCGCCGGGATGAATGCTGGCCGTGCTCAGTTGCTCGGTTCTACCGTTTCTGCGAACCGTCACCTCGCCGGGAAGCAAGTCCAAAAGATCTCTGATCGCCATGCGTCCGCGCCGGACGGTGAGTCCTTCGAGCACTTCTGCAATCAGCACGAACAGCACAATGATTAAGGCAGTAAAAAACTGACCGATGGCAAGCGCCGCTAGGATGGCGATGGTCATGGAGAGTTCCATGGTCATCCGGCGCTCCATCACATTCTCTCCAGCCTCTTTGAGAATGGGATAGATACCGATCAGCGTGCCCGCAACGCCGATCATGCTGACGCGCGTAAACGGCTCCCACACTCGGAACCAGACCAGGGCAGCCGCAAACGCCACCAACAGGATTCGTAGTCCATCTTGCCATTCGAAGCTCTGGTCGTGGTCATGCTCGTGGGTTCCGGGATGGTTTTGCAGCGAAGCTGAAGAAAAGGGCTGGTCGGCGTCTGGGGACAATGGCTCACCTTGCTTCACAACTTGCATGCGTACCTCATTACTTCAAGTAGGACTTGGCGATCGTGACCACTTCTTCAACCGCGTCGCCCTTGTGTGATTTACCTTTCTGCGTGCGCTCCACCAAATGAAACCGGATATGCCCTTCCAGGACTTCCGACATCAGCCCGTTAATCGAGCCCCGGCAAGCGGCAATCTGCTGAAGAATGTCGCTGCATTCGCTCTCGTTTTCCAACAGCCGTTTCACGGCCTCAATTTGGCCGCGAATTCTTCGGACGCGGTTCAGCAGCTTCTGCTTGTCTCGAACGGTGTGTGCCATATTGGTAGCAAGTATATACTGGGGAGGAGTATTACAGTAAACCGCGTATCGAATCGACTTTGGTGGGCTGATTGAGTTGCCGGTGCCAGCAGAAGACGAAAAGTCATTGCCTATGGTTACTTCGTTTGCCGGCTCTTGCGCTCCCGAATCAAGTCTTGCTGCTCGATGAGCCTGCGCTGCGTGCCGGCGGGATCCGCTTCCGTTTCGATGTACGTGATGTAATCGCGCGCCCATTTGGGTAGGCTGTTGATACGGTCAACGAGGGAGCGCTTCTTAGGCACGAATGACTCTATCCTTCCCGCACCACGTCCTTTGGCTTCTTGTCGTCGCGCAAAGCGATAAAGCGTGAGTGGCGCAGGTGATTGTCGGGCGTCCATTCCGTGAATTCGAATTGCCCGACGAGGACCGCCTTCAGCCACCGGCAGTCCTTCATTTTCGCCGCCGTCAGCCCTGCGCCCCACCTGCCGCTTTTCGCCTCGAGAAGGTTCGCGAAAGGACATTCTTCAACCTCCAGCGGCTTCAACTTTTTGAACAGCTGCTCGCGAGATCACGGCGTGAACCCGCTGCGTGTGCGCGCGACATATTGGAGCTCCCCGCCATTGGTCGATCTTCTGCTGGAATTCAGTCCACAATCTGATGTAAAGTTTTGCGGCAGAAAGTCACCCGTTAGAAGTCACACGTTGCTCGCTAAGAAGAGACCGGCAGAGAGCTGGCCGAAAGAGGGTTTCATCTCCGTGCCTAGATACGCGCATTTCGCATCCGTGTTGTTCTCGGCCAGCCTCTTATTAGCGCAGGCGCAGCCAACTTCTGACACCCAAGCCTTAACACAATTGGAAGCAACTTGGAACAATGCCCATCTGAAAGGGGACACCGCGACGCTCGACAGCCTTTGGGCAGATGACATGGAAGTGGTTGTTCCTAAGATGCAGCCGTTGACGAAAGCGCAGTCACTTGCCTTCGCTAAGTCGGGGCGGATGCACTTTCAAAGGTATGAGACCTCTGACATCCAAGTCCGAGTTTACGGCGATGCGGCGGTTATTACAGGAAGACTCCAACGAACACGTTCGATCAACGGCAATCAAGTGGACGATGACTGGCGCTTCGTGAAGGTGTACGTTCGCCAAGCAGGAAATTGGCGGGTTGTGCTATTTCAAGCATCAGATTCCGCCCAGCCCTAGGTTGCGTGATTCAAAATCCTACGCGACACAGAGAGATCAGAGTCGAACTCTTGTGAGCCAAAGGCCATTGTGACGCCGGTAGTTGGCGTAACATGTATGGTCCGCCGCCGAACTGCAAGAAGAATCGGGCTCTCAACGAGAACAGTCTGCGAAAATGTATCCGGCCTCTTAGTGGAGAGCGATCTCCGGGCACTCGATGATGATCCGCGCGTGCCTGTCCTTTGGGATTTGTGGCTAATTGTTCCCATTCCTGATTGCTAACTGCTGCGCTCGGATTTCCCATGCCGCCACGGCCCATGCCGCCGCCGCCCATTCCACCACGCCCCCTTCCCTCCGCCGCCGGAGTAGCCGCCGCCCATTCCACGACGCCCCATCCCTCCGCCGCCGGGGTAGCCGCCGCCACCTCCCGGATAGCGGCTGCCGGGGTACCCACCACCGCCGCCCGCATAGTTACCGGCGCTTCTCGTTTGGCTACTCTGCTTTGTCTGCTGCACCTTTTGCTGGGCATCGTCACTCTGGTCAGGGTTGAAGTTCCAGCTGCCGCTTAATTGAGCCTTGTCTCCAGCGTGCGCCACGATTATGAGAGCCAACAGACAACGCTGTAAACGGAATCGCTCCTCGTATCGAAAACCAGCTAACCAACTTCATTTGGAATCTCCTTATTTTGATTCAAACCCGAGCAAAGAGTCATATACCCGCTACCAGCAAGCGACAATCTACGAGAAATTATCTCCTTGATCGATATGCTCGCAAACCGCCAATCGTCTTGCCGGCCCATTGTTTTCTTAGAACCGAGAACCTTACTGCGCCCAACACTCCGGCACATCCAGTGTTCATGATACACTACAATCATTACCAGTAAGGCTGCTCGCAGAAATGCGGAACACTGCTGTGGGGCGCCATTCTGGAGGACAGCATTGTGGCATCCCCGCCTCGTTAACGGGACGGAAGCGCAGGCTTGGGGGCGATTGGGCAATGGTTTAATGGCTGGCGCGTGCGCCAGAGAAGGTGCAACGATGTACTCGGCGCATGTAGTTCGCTTCGTTATCGCCGCATTGTTGGTCATATTCGCTTGCGGAGCTCTCGGGCAGACGACGACACCGTCGGATGCAAGCAGTGTCCAAAGTCCGCCATCTTCAGAAAAGCCCGACAAGAACGCTCCCTCTTCGGATACTCTCAAAGACATCAACGCCATTGGACATCGTAATGTGGGTTGCGACAAGGGTCTCGGCAACTGGTATTCGCTCGACAAACAGGTGGCAATGGGACGCCAGTACTCGCAACAGGTGGACCACAGCGTCAAACTGATTACCGATCCCGTCATCACGGAATACGTGAACCGAGTTGCACAAAACCTGGTACGCAATTCTGATGCGAAGGTCCCATTCACCGTCAAGGTGATCGACGATAGCGAAATCGAGGCTTTCGCTCTTCCGGGTGGCTTCTTCTACGTGAACTCTGGTTTAATCCTGGCGGCTGACAATGAGGCCGAAATGGCGGGAGTTATGGGGCACGAGATCGCTCACGTTTGCGCCTGCCACGCCGCGCGTCAGATGACACGAAGCAACATGGCCAATCTGGCCAGTATCGGGCTGATCTTTGTGCCGGGTGGCTGGGCCGTTTATGAAGGAGCGCAGGCGGCCATGGGCGTAGGTGTGCCTTTGGCCTTCATGAAGTTCTCGCGCGGTTACGAAGCCGAAGCGGATTTCCTGGGCTTGGAATACATGTACAAGGCCGGATACGACCCGCAAGCTTTCATTGCCTTCTTCGAGAAGATTGAAGCCGAGGAGAAGAAGAAGCCGGGGCTGATCGCCAAGGCATTCGAGTCGCACCCGCCGACGCCTGATCGCGTTGCGGCCGCCCAGAAGGAAATGGAGACAGTGCTGCCGCCTCGGTCAGAATATGTGGTCGACACCTCGGAATTCCAAGAGGTGAAGGCGCGTTTAGCCGCAATCGAGAACCGGCACAAAGTTCAAAACAACGGGAAGGACAGTGATCGTCCCGCGCTGCGGCGGGCAACCGCGGAGAATCCCGGGACAGACCAAAGCGCTGGCACAGCTAATGACCCAGCCGATGACAGGCCTACCTTGAAACGCGGAGACGCGCCCGGCTCTTAGGGTTGAACAATTCCATCCAGGGTGCTTGAATGGGGGACGGTTTGTCCTTGCGATGCAGTGCAGGACGTGGGCCTCCGGCTCCGCTGGATAATCCAAAAACCAATAACTTTGCGTTGAACTGAGAGGCTATGCCGCCATTCCTACTTCCCAGATCTCACACTCATCAGGTACTCGCTCTGAGGGTTTCGCGTCCAGCGAACCATGCGCTTCATACAGTGATCCTGCTGGCTTATGCGTTGAGTTCACCAGTCCTACTCTCTGGGACTTCTCTCCACTCCCTAAAGCCTAACCGCAAGCAGTCTGGCAGACAGCATCGGGCGTACGGACTGTGGAACCCGATGTTTCCGGGATCGCATGCCCTCCTCGTGAAGCAGAACATTGAATTGGATCGCCTGCAACTACCCCGCATCGCTGATGAGTACGAACTGGTGAGGTATGAACTCTTGGGTGATCTCGTACCAGTGCCCGAATCGGATGCACTGAAGATCGCTCCCGACTTGCCGGAGAATCGGAGATACTGCAGGCCGTGGACGCGCGATTTCCTGCTGGATCTGAGTCAGGCTTACTACGCGGAATTTCGGAGCAGTCTGCAAGTGAATTCGCTCGTTCGCACAGCAGAGCAGCAGCATCAACTGCGTTTGCATAATCGCTTTGCTGCGCCCGAATCGGGCGATACAGCTTCTACTCATCTGACCGGAGTAGCGGTTGATCTTTCCCTCCGCGACGTGAGCCCGGCACAATACGAGTGGATTCGCAGCTACCTGCTGCCTCTCCGCGAAGCAGGAATGGTTAATCCGATCGAGGAACGTCAGCCGGTTCTCCACATTGTCGTTTTCAAGAGCTATGGAGAGCGCTTCGATGATGTCAACGCTAATTCCGAGGCGAATGAACCGACGGAGGGTGCTCCGGCGAGCTTTCCAGGGATGCCCTAGCGCGGAGTCGTGGTCGGAATTCTTTCGAATTTGTCGTCCTGGCGACAGCGAAACGCAACCATGCCAACCGAATGGTTAAGGAGAATCACTAATGATATTATAATCGCAACAGGATACTATTGCGATGATCTCGCGCCTGAATCCGTATTATGACCGAGCATGAATAACATCAACTTCCCGGCAGGTATTTTGCAGCCTCCGCTCTACAGCCGTATGGCGTCCGACGCCAAGTTTGGTGACAGGTAGAACAGTCGAAGTGGCTGAATGGAGATGCACTGCGGTGATGAGCAAGACTATTCTTCACACATGCGCTCGCGAGCGCCCCGGAACGCATTCCGCACAGGTGCCATACAAAAAGAATTCATGACCGGTAGCACGAAATCCCTTGGGGAGTTTCGGCTTGGATTGAACGGTGCATTCCTCCAGATCAAACAACCGGTCACAGCTGTGACAGCGGAAATGATGATGGTGTTTCTTGCCAGTCACTTCATAGCGCGCTGTGTCGCCTGGGATTTCTACTCGTTGAAGCCATCCCTCTTCTACCAGGGTCTGGATATTTCGATAGACCGTGGCAATCCCGAGCGTGCGATGATGGCGGTGAGCGCCCTTCAAGGCCTCTTCCGGAGAGAGTGGCCGGTCCGCTTCAAGGAAGGCCTGGCGAATAGCTGCTTTCTGCTTAGTATTGCGCTTGTCCATTATATTAAGAATAACTTCTCAGTTAGACATTGGCAAGCCCTAGCTAGGAGGACTCTTTTGCGATCTTCGTCCACGGAGCTTCCCCAAATCAATAACCCATATGGTGCAAGCCCGCAACTACTGCTGCGCCAAGGAGGCAGTAGATTCCGAAGAGATACCAACGTCCGCCCTCGAGCCATCGGCTCAGCCACCTCAAGGCAAGAAGGCCAGCGACAAACGCAAGAACTGCGCCCACTACGCTCGGAAACACGGCAGAAGTCAGGTTTGCGCTTCCGCTCAGGTGTTGTGCGTGGATGAGGCGCATCGCTTCCCGCAAGACCGCTGGAGGAGTTAGAGCCACGGCCAGTGCGAAGCTGAAACTTTCTGCCCGCGACTTGGTTAACCCTGCCAGCGTTCCGGCAGAGATGGTTGCACCCGAACGGGAAAAGCCGCGAAAAGGCAGGCAAAGTCCCTGCACGGCTCCTATCAAACCAGCCCGTCGCATGTTCAGATCGTTTGTTTCTGGCCGACTTCTAGTGGGGTACTTCTCAAGAACGCCGGCGATCGATATTAGTACTCCGGCTGCGGCAAGTGCAGGAGCAATGAATTCGAGGTGGCTGAAAAGATCCTCGATCTCGGCATGGGGCGAACCTCGAAGAGCCGTCTTTTCAATAATCTTGATGATTAATTCGCCGACGACTCCTGTAAGGGCTGTAGCCAAGATGAGAAATCCAGCGAACTTCTTGAAAGCAGCGAAACTCTGGAAATACGTGCTGCGCCACATGTGCCAGAAGTAAACGATTACGGCAAACATCGTGCCCGTGTGGAGCATAACCAAGAGCAGGGTCATGGGCGGCGACGATGGATCGACACCCATGAGTTTCTCCGCGACGATGACGTGAGCAGAACTCGACACAGGGAGCAATTCGGCCAATCCTTGCAGGATTGCAAGGACGACGACATCAAGCAATGACATCTACCGATTTTAAACTGCTAACCGAACAGGCGACACGGGCTCGTCGAATAATGTGGCGTCCTTCCGGTGCCCGCTGCCCATGAACCTTTGCGTACGTGACGGATGTCACGTGAAGCCGTGACCCAGAACACGGCGGCGTGAGACACCCTCTTATATCAATCCCAAAATGGAACATTTTGGGAATTATTCGAAGGCTGGGTGGCAGGCAATCCGGGGAGCGCCCGCTTAAGTCGGTTCTGGTGGAACACAGGCATGAATATCTTCCGAGATACAGGACATCTTTTTCGCGTGGCGGCGGTTTTTCTGGTTGGGTTCGTCGCGTTCCTGGTACTGCGCAGTTTGCTGGTACCGCGCAGCTTTGGGCGCTACGGTCATTACCGCGCTGACGCCATAACTGGAATCGCGGTCCTGCCGGTTCACTATGCCGGGCATCAGGTTTGCGAGGGCTGTCATACCGATGTACTGGATGTGAAGAGTAAGGGTGTACACAATGGCGTAGCGTGCGAGTCCTGTCACGGCCCGCTGGCGGCGCACGCCGGCGATCCGGCAGCGGTGACGCCGCCGAAGTTGGATACGAGAATCCTTTGCGCTCGTTGCCATCAGGAAAACCTCGCCAAGCCGAAGGACTTTCCCCAAGTGGATGCGGCTGAACACTCCGGCGGGGCAGCCTGCAACACCTGTCACCAGCCGCACAGTCCGGCGATGAATGTTGGAGTTGCGCAATGACCATGACCCGAAGGCAACTCCTCATTCTGCTGCCCGCCGCCGCTATTGCATGGGATTCCATTCTGGCCGGCACGCCGGAAGCGTCACCGAACTACGAAATGGCGGAACACTGGTGGGCGATGCTCATCGACGTCACCAAGTGCATCGGCTGCGGCAGTTGCGTGCGCGCTTGCCAACTGGAGAACCAGGTTCCCGACGGCTACTACCGCACCTGGGTCGAGCGCTACCACATCGCGGATTGGGAGATGGAATATCCCCAAGTCGATTCGCCGGATGGCGGCAAGAACGGATTTCCTCCGGCCAAGGAAGCTGGCGGCAAGAACTTCTTTGTTCCCAAGCTCTGTAATCACTGTGCAGATTCACCCTGCACCCAGGTCTGTCCCGTGGGTGCGACCTTTGTTTCTCCTGATGGAGTAGTGCTGGTCGATCAGAAATACTGCCTCGGCTGTCGCTACTGCGTGCAGGCTTGTCCCTATGGCTGCCGATTTATCAATCCGCAGACCAATACGGCAAACAAGTGCACGCTCTGCTATCAGCGGATCACCAAGGGCCTGACCACGGCATGCTGCGAGGTCTGTCCCACCGGTACGCGACAGCTTGCTAATCTTAAGGACCCGAAGGACCCCATCCATGAATTCCTGCGCTCGCATAGCGTGCAGGTCCTGAAACCACAAATGGCAACGCATTCGAAGTGCTTTTATAACGGCCTGGATGGCTCGGTGCGATAAGGAGACTCTTGTGCAGATTCCAGTGGAAGGATTCATGTACCCGAACGAAGTGGAACTGCAGTGGAGCGTGCTGATCGTGCTCTATCCATTTATTACGGGGTTGGTGGCCGGAGCGTTCATCCTGGCCTCGCTGGAGCGGGTTTTTCAGGTGCAGGCGGTGAAGCCTACGTACCGTTTGGCGCTGCTGACGGCGCTGGCGTTCCTGCTGGTTGCGCCCATGCCGCTGCAATTGCATTTGGGCCATCCCGAGCGCTCTTTCGAAATGTATCTGACGCCGCATGTCTCGTCCGCCATGGCAATGTTCGGCTTCGTCTATCTCTGGTACCTGCTGGCGGTGTTAGTGCTGGAAATCTGGCTAGATTATCGGCACGACATCGTCGTGCTGTCGCAGACCACTACCGGCTGGCGGCGCTTGATTTATCGCATGCTGACGCTGGGCTCGACCAATGTCAGTCCGCACGCCTTGCACATCGACGAACGCGCCGGATGGCTGATTACCGTGATCGGCATTCCTTCGGCTTTCCTGCTGCATGGGTATGTGGGTTTCATCTTTGGCTCGGTGAAAGCCAACCCGTGGTGGTCATCGCCGCTGATGCCGGTGGTGTTCCTGTTCTCCGCGATGGTCTCGGGCATAGCGGTCGTCATGCTGCTGTACATGCTGCTGAACTGGATGCGGCGGGAGCCAATTGACATGCGCTGCGTCGATACCGTGGCGAAGTATCTGTTCTACACCTTCATTATCGATTTCAGCCTGGAGATGCTGGATCTGATTCACCGTATCTACGAGGCCGATGAATCCTTCCGCAGTCTGGATTTCATGGTCCACACCAAGCTCTATTTCTCTCATATCGTGGTGCAGATTCTGCTGGGCACGGTAACCCCGATTGTTCTACTGGGGATAACACAAGTCGCGAAGCTGGCCGATCTCGCTCGCAAACGTATTTACGTACTATCTGGCTGCCTGACGCTGATCGGAATCTTCGCCATGCGTTGGAACGTGGTCATCGGCGGCCAGCTCTTCTCGAAAAGCTTTCTCGGATATACGACCTACAAAATGGGCTTCGCCACTAGGGAAGGCTTACTCACGGCAATCGTACTGACGATTCTTCCATTCATGTTTCTTTGGGCATTAGTCAAGCTCCTACCGCCATGGCCTGAGAAAGCTGTGCTTGACGAAGCTGCATCGGCGCAGTAGTTCAAGCGCACCCGTTTCGGCCTCAAAGGACAGCGGCTATGGACGATCTTTCCGAAACATTAGCGCGGCTTTGCAGTCGCCTGGAGCAGCTCGAAGATCGGGTTTCGGCTGGAAAATCCGGAACTTGAGCTGAGCAACCTTGCGGACAATTCAATGCGTCCCGTGGCTCTGGGCCGGAAGAACCGGATACCCATCGGCAGCCCACAGGCGGGACCGAAGATTGCGGCGCTTCTCTCGCTGGTGGAGAGCTGTCGCAGGTTGAAGCTCCCAGTGCGCGACTATTTGGCCGCGGTTCTCCCAGGGTTTGCCGATCTCCCGGTCCAGCGTCTCCCGAACCTTACTCCCACTGCCTGGGTCGCCCAGCATGCACAGACTCAAACGACTGAGGTGTCAGTGAAGGGTGATTTCCGACCACAACCGCATAGCTTTCTGTTTTGCCGATCACCCAGGAGTTTGAGACGTCAGCTCACGCGATGCCTTGTTTTCATAAAGCGGTATTCCGATGAAACCGGTAACGGCAAGAGGCTCCTATTCGTAAACACAGGCGACTTGCCTGACTAACCGCACAACGACCCAACCAGTGGGCGTGAGAATCCAGAGCCACGGCTTATAGATAGTCACGTTAGCGTGTGAGCGTCATCACTGAATGGCTACGACGCGGCATGGGATAAACACCCATTGCTTCTGTTATCGAACGGACGTTCGCTAAGGGGAAGCAGCATTGCCTAGGGGCGCGCTGCAACGCCATGCCCGGCTATCAGCCTTTCAGCGCCGCGAATGATAGGCCGAACTGGACGGCTCTTGCCTTCCAGAGTAGCAACGTATGGCCAATGGCAGTCGTCTTGTTCGGCGTTCTAGCCTACCTGACGCAGTGTTCGGCCATGCAGCAACCTTCAAAAGATGACTGCCTGGCGTGTCATAGCGACAAATCACTGACTACCAAGCGAGGCGGCCGCCCGGTTTCTCTATACATCGATCCGAAAAAGTTCGCTGGCTCGGTCCATGGTCCCCTGCAGTGCACTAACTGCCACGCCGATCTCCAGGGCAAAGACCTGCCGCACTCGACTCCGCTCGCCAAGGTCAACTGCGGATCGTGTCATAGCGACGAGTTTCAGCAGCACGCGAAATCCGTTCATGGTAAAGCGCTGTCGCGCGGTGACGCGCTGGCGCCGCGCTGCGTTAATTGCCACGGCAATCACGACATCCTGCCGGTGAAGGACCCGCGCTCCGCGGTAGCGGCGATCAAGATTCCCTATCTATGCGGCCAATGTCACCAGGAAGGCACGCCGGTGCAGCTCAATCGCAACATCGGCCAGCACGACATCCTGGAGAACTACACCGAAAGTATCCATGGTGAAGGCCTGCTGAAAAAGGGGCTGATCGTGGCGGCCAACTGCGCGTCGTGCCACACGGCGCACTCGATCTTGCCGCACACCGACCCCGATTCGTCCATTGCGCGGCGCAACATCGCCGCAACCTGCACCAAGTGCCACGCCAACATTGAACTGGTACATCGCAAGACGATCCGCGGTGAGTTATGGGAGAAGCAGGCCAACACGCTGCCTGCTTGTGTTGACTGCCATCAGCCGCACAAGGTGCGGAATGTTTTTTACTCGCAGGGCATGGCCGACGCTGATTGCATGCGCTGTCACGCCGATGAGCGCCTCATGGCGAAAGATGGCCGCTCCATGCTGGTGCGCGTCTCTGAAGTGGCTAGCTCGCGCCACGTGAAGGTGGCCTGCAGTCAGTGTCATTCCGAGGTGAACGCCTCGCACGTCCGTCCCTGCGAAACCATCACCCACAAAGTGGATTGCACCGCCTGCCATGAAGCCATCGGGCAAGAGTACTCGCGCAGCACGCACGGCCAGATGCATGCCAGAGGTGATGCCAATGCGCCGTTCTGCAAAGATTGTCACGGCACGCATCAGGTGCTCGGCAAGCGTAATCCGGATTCGCTGACCTTTTCGACCAACGTGCCTGATCTGTGCGCCAAATGCCACCGCGAAGGAAAGAAGGCTGCCCTGCTTTATACCGGCAAGGAGCACGAGATCATTCCTCGCTACACCGAGAGCATTCATGGCAAAGGATTGCTGAAGAGCGGCCTGACAGTAACGGCCACCTGCACCAGTTGCCATACGGCGCACCACGAACTGCCGGCATCCGATCCGGAATCGACCGTCAACCCGAAGAATGTGCCGGCGACTTGTGGCGCGTGTCATCACGGGATTGAAGAGCAGTTCGTGCAGAGCATTCACTCCGCAACCGTTACCCACACCAGCCAGCCGCTGCCGGTTTGCAGCGATTGTCACAGCGCACACTCCATCCGCCGTACCGATCTGGATGGATTCAAGCTTGACATTATGAACACCTGCGGGCGCTGCCATGCAGAAATCGCCAAGACATACTTCGATACCTACCATGGCAAAGTCTCCCGGCTGGGATACACCGCGACGGCGAAATGTTATGACTGCCATGGTTCGCACGACATATTGAAGGTGACCGATCCGCGCTCGCACCTGAGTCGCGCCAACGTAGTCTCAACTTGCCACAAGTGCCATTCTGATGCAACCCGGCGCTTTGCCGGATATCTAACTCACGCTACCCACCACGATCCCAAGAAGTATCCTTTCCTCTTCTGGACATTCTGGGGGATGACAGCCCTGCTGGTGAGCACGTTCACGGTGAGTGGGCTGCACACTATGCTGTGGCTCCCTCGCGCGCTACAGATGCGCCGTCAGTTGCGAGCCGAGGAAGCCCGACAGTCACAGATCAGCAAACGTTCGTCGACGACGCCCTCCGGAGATGAGGAGAAGGACAGCCATGATGGCAAAGAGTAGTCATGCAGCCGCTGCGCAGGCGGCCTACGACGTCGACACTGCGGTCATCACAGAGCCGCTGCCGCCCCTCACCGCACCGCAGTCGGTTGTGGCGGACGGACGCGAGTTCGTACGCTTCTCCCGTCTGCATCGGACATTGCATGCCTGCATGATCGTGAGCTTCCTGACTCTGGCGGTAACCGGTCTTTCGCTGAAGTTTTCCTATACGGCTTGGGCGTTCAGGTTGGCGCGCGTGCTGGGCGGCTTTGAGACTGCCGGATTCATCCACCGAACAGCCGCGCTCGTTATGTTCGGCACTTTTACTACCCACTTGGTGACACTTGTCTGCGACAAGCGGCGCAACCAGACTTCATGGCGCCTGCTTCTTCTTGGGCCGAACACGCTGCTGCCGACTAGGCGCGATGCGCAGGAATTCGCTGGCACCATGAAATGGTTTCTGGGGCTGGGGCCGCGACCGGAATATGGCCGCTGGACCTACTGGGAAAAATTCGACTACTTCGCCGTGTTCTGGGGAATCGTAGTCATCGGTTCCACCGGGCTGAGCCTCTGGTTCCCCGTGTTCTTCACTCGTTTTCTGCCGGGATCCTTCATCAATGTTGCCACTATCATTCACAGCGATGAAGCCCTGCTCGCCACCGGTTTTATCTTCACTGTGCATTTCTTTAACACGCACCTGCGGCCGGAAAAGTTTCCCATGGATACCACCATTTTTACCGGTCATATGCCAGTGGCGGAATTAAAAAGGGACAAGCCTCGCGAGTATGCCGCTCTGCTGGCAGCGGGGGAACTTGAACAACATCTTGAGGAACCGCAGCCTGCCATCGTAGTCAAAGCGTTTCGGGCATTTGCCTGGACCGCTCTGGGCATCGGTCTTAGTGTTGTGGTGTGGATTATTTACGCCATGATTTTTGCCTATCGCTAGGAGATTCGCGTACGCGCCAAAACACTTCTATCGATAGCTGAGGAGTAGGTCATGAGAAAACAAATTCTTGGTTTAGTAGGAGCAAGTTTTCTGGCTCTGTGCTTAGCCGGCTGTTCTCACGACAAAGCAACCGCAGCTCAGGGCGCTACTACGGATTGGCTGAAGCTCGTGGACTCCGGCAACTATGCTCAGAGTTGGGACGAGGCGGCAACCGTTATGAAGACCATGGTCGCCAAAGAGCAGTGGCAACAAATCCTGAAAACGAATCGCGCCCCCCTGGGAGCGTTGGTGTCCCGGAAGCTTACATCAGCCGAGTACAAGGAGGATCCTCCTGGCGCGCCCCGTGGGCAATACGTGGTGTTGCAGTATGTGAGCAGCTTCGAGCACAAGAGCTCGGTAATCGAGACGGCTACTCCCACCTTGGACAAGGATGGAAGATGGAGGGTTTCCGTCTACTTCGTCAAGTAAGCGGTGCGGAAGCGTCACGCACAGGTTGCGCTCGCCACGGCCAAGTGACGAGAAAACATGTTGGCGCACGGCGAAGCGCTGGTCGAAAAACTGGAAGCCTTCTTACATCAAGCGCCCGGCCGGAGGTATGCATCCGGCACAGGTGTGGGGTGGAGGAAATGCTCGCGCACCAGCCACGCTGCCGCTTCCGGCACCGCACGGCTCACCGCCTCCGATAAGCCCTCAAACACTTCCTCCGGCAGCGGTCCGGTCTGACAGGCCAGCACTCTCACCTTGACTCCGCAGGTTTCCTGCAATTCGCGGAGCATATTCGAAGTCGGCAACTGATGCAACGAGAAGTCGTCGAGCTTGGCGACGGGAATTCCGGAGGGCTTGATCTCAAACACTTCGCCGGGTGTGCGCCCGGCATCGATCGCATCGACAATGATCAGTCTCTGTGGCCGCGCGGGACTTAGGCAGAGCGTAAACAGCAGCTTACGCACTCCCGTGCCGACGTCCAGCAGGCAGACGTCTTCGGGCACTTGGCAATGCGCCTCGACATAGTCGATAACCGCACAGCCGAACCCGTCATCGCCAAACAGCGTGTTACCGATGCCGAGCACCAGCGTCGGCTTGCAGCAGAAGTCGGGGAGATCGGAGGGATCGATCTCCCATATGGTTTGCTCCATCTGGCTCATCCTCAATTCGCCAGCGTGTCCACCAGCTTGCCATCCGCATCGAAGATATCCAGCTTGACCGAGAGCTTCCCATCCAGACGATGGGTTGCGCAGGACAAGCAGGGGTCATAGGCGCGGATCGACATCTCTACCGTGTTCAGTACTCCCTGGTCATACTTGCCGCCCTTGATCAGGCTCTTCGCAGCCTGAGTTACGGACATATTGATAGGAGCGTTGTTATGAGTCGTCCCCACAATCAGGTTGACGTTGGTGACCATGCCGTCAGCGTCGGTCTCGTAATCGTGGATCAGCGTCCCACGAGGTGCTTCGGTGCATCCCACTCCGCGTCCCGCGCGAGGTGTTACCTTGACGCGTGTCTGCGTGCTCGTGATCTCCGGGTCGTCCAGCAGACGGATGGCGTTCTCCGCGTTGTAAAGCAGTTCGATCAATCGCGCCCAGTGATAAAGCAGGGTGAGCTGGGCAGGCCGGCCGAACTTCTGCCGGAACTCTTCCAACTCGGCCTGAGCCAGAGGCGTGTCGATGTAATCGCACACATTGATTCTCGCCAGAGTATTGGCGCGATAAACACCCTTGGGGCCATCAGTGTCCATGGAGAAACCTTCGCCCCACTGCTTGGCATAGGGGAACTTGAGGTAGCTCCACGACTCGATGTGCTCGGCAATGTAGTCCGTATAGTTTTCGTACGGAAAGTCTTGATAGGTGCCGCTTGGCGTCATCAGGCGGAGCTTGCCATCGTACAGATTCAACGCACCGTCGTCTTTGACGGTTCCGATGAACCCGGTGTTGATGACTCCCAATGACTTCACCACATCGATGTACTTCGGGAATACGCTCTCCTTGGCAAAAGCGATGGAGAACTTCGCGAGCTCCAGCGCCTCCCCTGCCTGCTTGCGCAACTGGTCGCGCTCGTCGGCAGAGAGCGGTTTGCTGAACCCGCCGGGGACAGCTGCCTGCGGATGGATCGGCTTGCCCGCCAGGACTTCAAGCATCTTGGCGCACATATGCCGAACCTTCACCACCCGCTGCGCAACGTCCGGAGCTGCCTGCAGAACACCAATCACATTGCGGACGGAGTACGGAGCATCAGGCCCGAGCAAAAAGTCAGCCCCAGCCAGGAAGTAGAAGTGCAGAATGTGCTCTTCCATAAAGGCGACACTATTGCACAGTTCGCGCAGTTTCTTGCCCGCCGGAGGTGGTTCGACTCCGAAGACCGCGTCGCAAGCCTTGGCCGAAGCCAGATGATGCGACCACGGACATACTCCGCAGATGCGCGGCGTGATGCGCGGAAGGTCTTCGACGGGACGCCCCATGCAAAAGCGCTCGAAGCCACGCAGCTCGATGACGTTGACGCGGGCGGTGTCCACGTTGCCAGCATCGTTGAGCTGGATGGTTATCTTGGCGTGGCCCTCGATGCGGGTTACAGGTTGGATTACAAGAGTCTTTGCCATGGCTTACCTCCGCGCCGGGGTTGGCCGCAGACGGCCAGCGCCAGAGAATCGGTTGAAAGTTGCGGCCCGATCAGGAATCTGTTTGGGATCGAGGCCAATGGAAGAGAGTGCGCCCATCATGTCCACCATGGGGTTGGCTTTCTCCGACAGCGGGCCGAAGCAGCCTTCACATGGCATGTAGGCGCGAATGCAACGCGGTATGCCGTCGCCGCCGCCGCATCCGCAACGCGTCGCCGGGCCGAGACACAGGATGCCCTGTTCCATGAGGCAACGCATCTCGCTCAATGGCGCACCAGGAGTGAACTCCGCTCCCTCCAGGCGGCGCTTCAAGGTTGAGACTGCCTTCTTCTCGCGCCTGGTGGGGCACTCGTCGCACACGCTCTTGTTCGGGAGCAGCGGAAGTGGTTTGCTGGCGAGCAGCGCGAGCAGCGCGTTGGCCACCATCTCCGGCGTAGTCGGACAGCCGGGCAAGAAAGCGTCCACGGGCACGACTTCCTGGACCCCGTAAACGCGATCGGTCAGCACAGGTATCTGCTCGCATGGCAGCCCGTTCTTCTCGGTCGTCACGCTGCCGCGGTAGACTTTCTCCAGCAGTTCTTCCATGCTGAACTGATTCGCAAGGGCGGGTACGCCTCCATAGCAGGCGCACGATCCCAGGGCGATCAGGAATTTGCACTTTTTGCGCATCTCTAGCGCCAGCTTCTTGTGTTCTTCGCTGCGGATACCTCCCGATATGAGTCCAACATCAGCAGCCGGGATCTCCATCTCGGCCTCTTCACCGGTCTGACCAAAGAGCTTGTGGTCCATCAGGACCGGCATATGAACGATTTCTACTTGCTTGAGTACGTCGATGAGCGGTTCGCCAATGTCGAGGATTGTGACTTCACAGCCTCCGCATATGGCAAACCATTCCTCGGCAAGCCGAGCCGCCATGCTGCACCTCCTAAGTGAACTTGAATCGTTTATTTCTGTAATCGCGGATGAATTCACCAAGAGACTCAGAGAACACAGAGTTTGTTTTCGTCTTCAATCCTCTTTGGGTCTGTTCTTCTTTGGTTAAGAAAATCCGTTACTGCTTGTACGGGCTTGCACCCAACTGCTTCACCTGCTCCGTAAACTCCTTCACCACCTGTGCGAACCGTGCGCCTTCGGCGGCAGAAACCCACTCCAGGCGAAACCGCTCCTCCTCAATGCCGAAATCAGGAAGCATCAGCTTGATCGCCTCGGCGCGCTTGTCCGCCTTCAGATTGCCTTCCTGGTAATGGCAATCTCCAGGATGACAGCCGCACATGAGCACGCCATCGGCGCCCTTGGTCAGCGCGTCGATGACCAGGTTGGGATGCACCATGCCGGAGCACATCACCCGAACGATGCGAATGCTCGGCGGATACTGGCTGCGCGAGACGCCCGCCAAATCTGCGCCCGCATACGAGCACCAGTTGCAGCAGAGCGCGATGATCAACGGTTCGAAGGTGTCTTCCATTTTCAAACTCCTAGAGCCGCATGGATCTGCGCCTCGATTTGGTCGAGGGTGAACCCGCGCACGAATACACCTTTCTTGGGGCAGGTAGCCTGGCAGCAGCCGCAACCCTTGCAGATGGTTTCGTTTGCCTCGACTGACTTCTTCACCGTTCCCTGCCACATGTACTCGAGCAGAGTGATGGCCTTGAATGGGCAGGTAT
>Ga0335074_10004925_pt1 | contig 18456 bp, 19 predicted proteins | sample Lox_Sample_23_FD_206715 | JGI IMG/M metagenome (GOLD analysis project Ga0335074, IMG submission 206715) | Soil microbial communities from Loxahatchee National Wildlife Refuge, Florida, United States - Lox_Sample_2.3 | ecosystem: Environmental > Terrestrial > Soil > Wetlands | place: USA... | reverse complement strand
CACCCGCAATAGAGATTTGCACAGAAAAGGGAAGACAATACGAAAAAAGTCAAGCCCAAAATCGCACAGAACGGCGTCGATGGGTCAGTTCGAACCCGTTTTTTCAGGGCACGACTTCACAGTTTGCTGAAAATCGATCTCCGGAAGGCGTTTTGAAAGGGCACGGATTTATCCGTGCCGCAAAGGCCCAAAAGAATCATTGGGGTTTTGGCCCCTGCAGGATGGTTTTTCGGGAACATCATTCCACTCAACGAGTTTTTCCGCAGCCCGTTCAGCCGCCGAGGAATGGTTTTCGCCGTTCCCGAATTGGCCGGTGGCTGCTGGCCACCCGCCACGGAACTTCATGGCTCTGGGTGCTACTGCGCGTGGGCGGCTGCTGCTGCCAGGTAAACATCGACATTGCTTTTATCAACGAGCGATGTGCCGGTGTCGATGAAGGCAGGGTAAGGTGCGAAGGCGTCGCTGCTGTAATCCTTGTTGAGCTGCGTGGGCGGATTGTGGAAGATTTCGTCCAGCGCCTTGAGCCCGACGTAACCCATCGTGAACGGCTTTTGCACGATGGTGGAGTCGATTACCCCGTCCTTGATGCCGGCAAGAGTATCGGGATTCACGTCCCACGCGACGAGGACACGGCTGGTGTCGCCGGTGCGCTTGATGGCGTCAGCCACCACCTTGCCTGATGCCGATTCCAGGCAGACAAAGGCATCGATTTTCTTGGCTCCGGTCTGGGCCATCATTTGCTGGGTTTTGTCGAAGGCGACGTTGACATCGCCCTTGATGTCGACCACATCGACGATCTTGATGCCGGGCTGGCTTGAGAATGCGTCCTTGAAGCCCTTGAGCCGCTCTTCAGTGTTGGGCTGGCCGGCAATGGTGAAGAAGACGACGTTGCCCTTGCCGCTGAGTTTTTCCACCACGCGGTGACCGCCCAGGCGGCCGGCTTCAAGATTATTGGTGCCGATGAAGTAGAGCCTGTGGCTGCCTGCGGCGTCCGAGTCCACGGTGATGACGGGAATGCCCTCGCTGACCGCGGCATCGATTCCGGGCGTGAGGACGGCGGCGTCGGAGACGGAGACGAGAATGCCTGCAGGTTTGGCGGTAACCGCCTTCTGCAGCTCGGCCAGCTCACCCTGGGGATCGTATTTGTCGGGGCCGGCCACTTCGGCCGTCACGCCGTATTGCGCCGCCGCTTTTTTGAATCCAACGACCGCCGTCTGCCAATAGTTGGCCGACATGTTGGAAGCAACCAGGTAATAGACCTCTTTGACCGAGTGCCTTGCCCCGCAGCCCGGCATCAATGCCGCTGCCAGCGCCGCGAGCGCCAAGGCTGTCCCCTTCATTGGTTTCATTGCTGTCCCCCTCTGGCGAGAAGCTTCGCCGCGGCGGGCGCCGGCCGTTTGCCGCATGCGCCAGCCTATCAAAAATTCCGGCAGGATAGTACTCCCGCGTACCTGCCATTGTCTACGATTCGCCGAACCGGCATTTATAACAGCAGCGGATGGTTCGGGCCGGTGATTGCCGGCACATTGTCTGAACCGGCGATGGGGGCGGCGATTGCGGCAACGAGGCTGGGTGAGCGTGATTACATTCTGGGTGCGGATTTGCAGATCATGCGGCGCCAGGCACGGGAGGATGACATCTAATTTACTAAGGCATTACCGAGGCGATGGCGATGCGGACGGCCCTTGCTGTACAGAGAACCGACGAGTTGTATCGACACCTCAACACCGCATGGTGGGATAAGGCAGTCAGCCGGTTTTCTCCCGATCTCGATAAGGACTCCAGGTTGAGACCTACGGCTGTTGAGCGCGGAGCGCAGGCCAAAAGGATGGAGCCGGCGCATCGCGGTGCATTTGACGAGCGGCTGAAATTGCGCGGCGAGCTGGGGAGCCTGGCGGATACGTTTCAGCTCCAGCGGTTTGGCCACGCGAACAACGATGCACCAGTGCAAAACGGCGCGCAGAAGCCGGTGTGCGGTATAACCAGAGGTGAACTCCCTCGTGCCCTGCCGATGAAAGATTTCGAGATCAAATCATTGCCGCCGGGGATTGCGGTGAACGGGAGTGCGGGCAGCGAAATGACGGCCCGCGCTTATGCCGAGTCGGCTCATGCTTATCGCACGCCGTTTGCGCGCGACGCGGCTCGCATCCTGCATTCGCGCGCATTCCGGCGGCTGGCCGGCAAGACGCAGGTGTTCACGCGGCTGCCTGCCGAAGGGCTTTCAGACCACTTTCGCAGCCGACTGACACATACGCTCGAAGTGACCCAGATTGCGCGCACTGCGGCGGCGGCGCTGGGGCTCAACTCTCAACTGGCTGAGGCGTTGGCGCTGGCGCACGATATCGGGCACCCGCCGTTCGGCCACGCCGGCGAAAAGGCCCTGGACCGAGCGCTCCGTGCGCACGGGCTCCACTTCGATCACAACTTGCATGCGCTGCGCATCGTTACCTGGTTTGAGGAGCGGTATCCGGCGTTCCGCGGGCTGAATCTTACGCTGGCCGTGCGCGAGGGGATTGTGAAGCACTCGCGCGACTACGCGGCAGCGGAGCACCCGGAACTGGCCCAGTATTTTCTTGATGAATTTCCGCCGCTTGAGGCGCAGTTGATCGATCTGGCAGACGAAATTGCGTATTTGGCGGCCGATCTGGACGACGGATTGGATTCCGGGATTCTGGCGCTCGACCAAGTGCGCGAGGCATCGCCGCTGTTCCGCGCCTTCCATGATGCAGCGCGCGCGAAGTACCCGAACGCTGCGCCGAAACTGACGACGTATGAAGCACTGCGGCGGGTTCTGAATGCGCTTGTCACGGATTTGATCGATACGGTGCGCGGACGCGTTAGGGCGCTGGGGGCAACGAACCTGGCTGAAATCCGGCGCGCGCCGGAAAGGCTAGCCGTTCTGAGCCCTGAGATGGAAGCCGCGCGCATGGCGGTGAAGGATTTTCTCTACGCGAACCTCTACAACTCGCCCGGCCAGGAGCAGGTGCACGCTCACGCCGAAGAGGTGGTGATAGAGCTTTTTGCTGCGCTGATGGCCGAGCCGAATCTGATGCCGGAAGACCACCAGACGCAGATTCCCACGGAAGGACTGGCGCGGACGGTAGCGGATTACATTGCCGGGATGACGGACAGCTACATTGTGCAGTTGTGGAAGCGGTGCAGCCGAGGCTAAATCAAGAGATCGTGTCTTTCGCCCTCCTCACGAAGCCGTTTTGACAGAGCAGTTATAAAGCCACGCAAGGATCGCGCCGCCGATCAGGCCATCGACAATTGCATACACGGTCACCAGCAAAATCTCAGCGAAGCTGTGGGACACATGGTAGCCGGGATAAAGCGACGCAAGAAAGTCGAGGAAACGCACTCCGTATGGGGCCCAAATCAGGTTGGCTACGCACATAGCCAAAACGCACCCGCCCCAAAGGATCGCTCCAGCAAAGGCCAGCGCTTTGACATCGAGTTTCATGGCTTCTTCCCTCCGAAACGGATTGTAGCCCGTCCGGATGGAGCCGGCTGACGAATCGCGAACTGATTTGGGCACTTCAAAACCAAATTCGCGCGGGGCGCATTATTGCACGGTTCCCTGCGGGCGGAGGCGGCGCAGGTCCAGGGCGCACTGCACGGCGTTTTGCGCGTTCAAGCGGAGATTGTCGATCGCAGCCCAGAGCCAGACCCGCGAGGCCCGATTGGGATTGCGGGGCGTGAGTTCCGGACGCAGGCGCACCAGGATGTCATTTTGTCCGGTGGCGGCAAGGTTTGAGGGCGAATCGGTGTCTTCAAGCACCAGGTCGACGTGCTCGCCGCTGAGAGCCTCTTCGAGGGCCGGCATTTCGACTGGGCGCTCGAGTTCGACGGCAACGGAAAACGCATGGCCGTGAAAGACTGGCGCATGAATGACCTGGACGGCCAGCATGGGTCCGCGGCCGCCGGTAAGCGCCTCGTATTGGCGTCGAATGCGCGCCTCAACCGATTGCAGGCTGACTTGAGCGGCTTCGCCGAAGCCGGAGAGCAGGTTGTAGGCGGCCTGCGCGTCATAGACGGCGCGGGGCAGGGACTGAAAGCTGAGCAGGCTGACGGTCTGCTGGTGCAGTTCGTCCATGGCAGCGCGGCCGAATTCGCTAGCTGGCTGGAGGACCGTGGCGGCGGCGAAGCGGATGGGAGCGGCCTGTTGCAGACGCTCAAGAAGCAGAGCCAGGGTAATGACGGCGGGGTGGGCTGGCACGATGGCGGGAGTGAAAAGATCGATGTCAGCCGCGGGGCCGGAAGCCGGCAATGCCAGCCAAGGTGCGCGCACGAGCACGCCGGGTTCCTGATCGAGCGCGCCGGAGAGATCGAGGACGGTAGAACCGGCGCGGAGGGCCTGGTGCCAATGGCGGCGCGTCAGGTCCTCATTACCGCAGAAGAAGGTGAAGTCGGCCGCATCGAAGGCCTCGGCGCTGATGGCCTGGATGAAAGTGACCTCATCGCCCACCTGATCCAACTGGCCCTGCGCCACCTCCTGGTCGAGCAGGGCAAAGTTGGCCGAGGCAAGCGGCGAATCGGAGAGCACGTCTTTCAACTCCCGGCCCAGGAGGCTGGAAGCGCCGGCGATGGCAATTTTGTACACAGGCATCCTTAGAGAAGCAGCAAGTTAGCAAGTCAGCGCAAAAACAAAGACAGCGAGTGAGCGAAAAAGCAAGAACAGCGGCTCAGCGAACCGGCAAGATCGCACGGGGATCAGCCGGAAAAACGGGGACCGAGCGATTCCGATTCTACATTCGAAGCCGGGGGTGCGCCGGAGGGGGACGCAGTTGCAGGTCGCCGGCGGCGGCGCGACCATCCATAGGCGGCGCGCGCCCAGATCCCCGAGAACATGTAAACGAGTGCGGCCGCAAACAGCGCGGTGTTGGAGTAGCGGACCATGACATAGGCGACAATGGCCAGCGGCACCAGCAACTGGAAGGGATGGCGGCGGGAGAAATTGATTTCCTTGGCCGACCAGAAGCGCCAGGTGCTTACCATCAGGAATCCGCAGAGCCCCACGAGGATGAGCCAGGAAATGGCGATCCACCAATAAGGATTGGGAATTCCGTAACAGAGGTGAACCGAGGCTGCGAGAAGGCCTGCGGCGGCGGGAATGGGCATGCCGACGAAGTACTTGCGCCCTGGGCGGCCGGGATTGCGCGGCAAGGGGTCGTGGCTGATGTTGAAGCGAGCCAGGCGCGAGGCGCCGCTCAGGAGAAAGAGAAAACAGATGAAGGCACCGGCCTGGATGAGGTGCAGGCGCAGCTCGGGATTGATGGAGTCGGGCAGGAAATAAAAGCCCCAGACGAAGGCCAGCAGGCTGGGCGCCATGCCGAAGGTGATCACATCGGCGAGGGAATCGAGCTCGCGGCCGAAATCGGTGGTGGTGTTGGTCATGCGGGCGATGCGGCCGTCGAGACCGTCAAAGGGGATGGCGACCAGGAGAGCGATGGCGGCCAAGTCGAGATGCGACTGGGCGTCGCGGCTGATGGCGAGGATGGTTTGGGTGACGGAGAAGTAGCCGAGGGCGAGGTTGCCGGCGGTGAACAGTGAGGGCAGCAGGTACATGCCGCGGCGCAGACGCGCCTGCGCTCTGGCTTTGGCTTGGACTGGATCGAGGTGGTTCACGCGCCCTCCCGCTGTGGCGCTGCAAGTGCGGTTTCCGGGTGGTCTTCGCGGGCGGCGCGGACGGCGGCCAAAATGCTGGCGCCGCCCTTTACCTTGTCGCCGACGTTGACACGTAACTCGGCGCCGGCGGGGAGCAGGACGTCGACTCTAGAGCCGAATTTGATGAGGCCGACGCGCTGACCGCGCTCGACAGCCTGGCCCTCCGAGCAGCGGAAGACGATTCGCCGTGCCAGCAGGCCTGCGATCTGCTTGAAGGTGACTTCGAAGCCTGCGTCGGAGCCCTGGCCGAGCAGCGTAACGACATTCTGCTCATTGCGCTCGGCTGAGTCGGGGTTCATCGCGTTGAGAAAACTGCCTTTTTGATAGTGCACGCTGCTCACCATTCCGGCGATCGGCGCACGGTTGACGTGGACATCGAAAACGCTGAGGAAGATGCTGATCCGCTGGCGGACGCCATCGGGGGTGGTGATGAAGGCGGTTTCGGTGACGTGGCCATCGCCGGGGGAGACGATCAGTCCCTCGCCTGAGGGGATGGCGCGCTGAGGATCGCGGAAAAACCACAGGAAAAACGCGGCCAGGAGGAGCGGGACGATGCTCCAGGCCCAACTCCCTGTGAACCATTTGAGCGCCATAGAAACGACAAGCAAGCCGAGCGCGTAGATGTATCCGTCGCGAACCATCGTTCCCAACGATTATACGGTGATTTATGGTATCGGATGCTTTGAAAGGAGAAGTGAGGAGCACACACACGAGACAATCCGCGCGCCACCTGGCGTACAGCGGGGCGATTGCCCTCAAATAGGCCCTTTACCGAAGGACCGCGACCTGCGCTTCAGGCTACAGCGGGTACGCGGCGCTCAAGCGCGAAGATCAGATCTTTTGCATGCAGCTTGAGTTTCTTCAAGCGCACTTCTTCAAGTTGCTCATCTTCGGTGAGGTAGGGCTTTTGAAGCAATTCTTCCAAACGCTGAGCGTAGCGACGATGTTCTGCGTGGAGGCGATCGATCTCATCGCCCAGCGTGGAACCCTGTATCTCGTCCATCAAGCACCTCTTTGGTTCGGCGGTTCGGATTGGGAGAACCGCTGAATTCTTAGAACATTTACATATATCGCCGTTATGGGTGAATCGGCAAGCGGGAAAAACGACGAAGGTAATCTGGGGCTGTGAAAATCGAGGAACGGTGTCCCCGAAGTTGCCGGTATGGACGCTTAGGCCAAGCTCAAGCAGGCTCTTGCGGTACAGCCGGTCCGGCGAACGGCGTTACCTGATGCGGGAACTCATGAGGATTGCATCTTCAATGGGATCAGTGTAATAACGGGGGCGGCGGGCGGTTTCGGCGAAACCTAGGGAGCGGTAGAAGGCGATTGCCTGTTCGTTGGAGGCGCGCACTTCGAGCAGGATTTCGCAGGCTCCGGTAGTACGCAGCTCGCCGACGAGGGCCCGGAAGAGGCGCTGGCCAAAGCCCTGGCGCTGACCGAGCCCCGGAAGGCCTCCTGAGGCGCCTACGGCGACAGTTTCTAGTTCGGCCTGCGGCGGCAGCAGGCTGGCAATGGCAAAGCCCTGGACCTGGTCGGGTCCCGGAGCGGCTGCGGTGAGGACGATTACCAGGGCGATTCGGTGCGGCGTGGATTCGGGGTTGAGGGCGTTCACATAGTCCGATAGCTTCCATTGAGGCGCGGTCGAAAGGCTAGCTGCGATTTCCATCACCTGAGGCAGGTCCGCGACGGCCATTCGCCGGATATGGATGGCATTCGGAGGGGGATTCACGCGGTTTGCGGTCCGGTAGCGAGGGGGTCGGCGACGGCGTCCGATGGGTCAGCTTCGGTGAACTTCGGGCCGAAGATCTCTGCGTCGGAGCGGCGGAGATAGTGGCCGTCGAGGAGGGCAAGATCGGCGCTTGCGCCGGCGGTCAGGCGGGCTTCGCCGAGGCGGAGCGCGTCGGCGGCTAATGGCGGGGGCGTCTTTACGAGCTGAGTTTTTGGCCAGGCGGACGCCAGCAGCGCCGCTGCGCCCTCATCGCAGACGGCAACCCGGACGGAGGCGGGCCGAAAGGCCGTGAGCTCCTTTGGACCGGCAAGAAGCTCGGCTGGAGCGGAGCCGGCGCGTTCGAGGCGCAGGAAGACTTCGCCTCGATGGGCGTCGAGGGCCGCCGAGGGAACGCCGGATTTGCGAGAGAGGATTTCGAGTCGCGAAAGAGCGACCAGGGGAATTTCGGCGCCCTGGGCAAGGCCCTTGGCGGCGCTCACACCCACGCGGATGCCGGTGAAACTGCCGGGGCCGTTGACGACAATGATGCCGCCCAGGCCACGAAGATGCGTGCCTGCCGATTTGAGCAGGCCCGTGACCGCCGCGACCAGAGTTGCGGAGTAGGTGCGCCCGACAAGTTCGGTCTGGCCGAGGATCTCAAGGTCACGGCCCGCGAGTCGCGCCAGAGCGACTGAGCCCGACGGCCCGCAGGTGTCGATGGCGAGCAGGAGCGAGCCGAACAAGGGCGGACGGTCAGACATTGTTCTGCTTCATACAGCGGCCAGTGCCTGGTCGAGGTCGGCGATGAGGTCTTCTTTGTCCTCGATGCCGACGGAGAGGCGCATGCGGCCCTCGTTGATGCCCATCCTTTGGCGCGTCTCCTCGCTGACAGAGCCGTGGGTGGTGGTGGCCGAGTGGGATGCCAGAGACTCGACGCCGCCGAGCGACTCCGCGTTCAAGAAAATCTTGACCGCTTTCAAGAAACGGGCAGCTTCGTCGCGCGACTTGAGCTCAAAGCTCATCATGGAGCCAAATCCTTTTTGCTGCTTCACGGCGAGATCGTACTGGGGGTGGGTTTTGAGGCCCGGATAGGCGAGCTTGCTGATTTTCGGGTGCTTGGCGAGGAATTCCGCTACAGCGCGACCGTTCTCCTCGTGCTGCCGAATGCGGAGAGGGAGAGTTTTGATGCCGCGCAGGACGAGAAAGCACTCGAATGGCGACATGACCGCGCCGGCGGCCTTTTGCACCAGGAGAAAACGGTCCTTATGCTCGGGTTTGGAGCCGATAAGCGCGCCGCCGAGTCCGTCGGAGTGGCCGTTCAGGTATTTGGTGGTGGAGTGCATTACGATGTCGGCGCCAAGTTCGAGCGGACTCTGCAGCACCGGCGACATAAAGGTATTGTCGACGCTGACTTCGACGCCGCGCGCGCGGGCGATGCGGCTGACCGCAGCAATGTCGGTGAGGACCATGAGGGGATTGCTGGGGGTCTCGATGTGTACCAGCTTTGTATTCGGCTTGATGGCGGTTTCAACCGCCTTGAGGTCGCTGGTGTCGACGTACTCGATCTCGATGCCGTAGCCCGAAACGATCTGATCGAAGAGCCGGACTGTGCCGGCATAGACGTCGCTCGAGCAGACGATGTGATCACCGGCTCGCAGCATGGCGACGAGCGCGGAGATGGCGGCCATTCCGGAGGTGAATGCGTGGCCGCTCGAGCCGCCTTCGAGCGCGGCCAGGGCAGCTTCAAGGCGGTCGCGGGTGGGATTTCCAGCGCGCGAGTAGTCCCAGCCGCGGTCCGTGCCGATGCCGGTGAGCTCGAATGTCGAGGAAAGGTAGACGGGCACATTCACCGCGCCCGTAAGCGGATCGGGGTGCTGGCCGGCATGGACGGCAAGGGTCGAGTATTTGTAGTCGGGCATTTGTTGGCTGCTTGCTACTGGCTCCTGTTTCTAGCTTATCGTGGCGAACCTGGAAGCAGCCCCGTCGTTTTCTGCGAGCGGGGATTTGCGTGGCGTCAAATGCAGTTAAGGCGGTTAGGTTGCGACTGGCAAAACAATTCTTAATCGCCCGTGAGCTAACCGTCTCAACGCCACTGTATATTGAACGGGGTTAAACAGATCATGATGAATCCACAACTTAACGGGTGAAGAGACCATCCCGCGAGCGAACGAGAATTTCCCTTGCGAGTCGCTGGTCGTCGAGTAAAGAGTGGTATCGTCTGCGACTGACCTCAATTCGATTTGGGCTCCGGAAATGGGCGATCCGTTCGGGTCAACAACTGTGCCGGCGATGCGATTCAGGTGGACTGGCTTCCCGTAAACGATCAGCTCCTGAGCATATGCAGGGAATGCAGATGTGAGCAGAAAGATTGCAAAGACGGCGCCACAAGGCGACCGCTGAAATATCCTGCGCATTTCCATAATCGCCCCCGAAGAGTCACGTGAACTGGCTACGGAAGACGGCTTTGATGTGCGCCAGGCGCTTGCTGAGTGCGTCGTGCTCTTCATTAAGCCCCAAGCGGCGGGCGAGGCCGATGGCGTCGTAGAAGCAATCTTTGGCGTCGCTGTAGCAAATGTTTGCGTCGCGCTGCGAATGCGCTTCATACATGTCGTCGTAGTGCTGCTCGCCGAGTTTTTTCAGGTACTCGAGCTGCGCGAGTTGTTGCTGGCGGTCCGGGTCGTCGGCCATGTATAGGGTTCCTCGCCAGCCGCTATTTTTCCGCCGCCGACGCTTGTTTCACCTGATGGACCGTGGGAAAGTAACCGGTGCGAGTGCGGACGGTGAGTTTGCCCGCTCCCTTGGCCTCAGCCGTCACTTCAACCTTGCGAAAACCCGGCGTCGAGGAGGGCTTGGTGGAGTGGTAGCCGATGGTGTACTGGCTCCGGATATCGCGAGCCACCTCGGCAGCGATCTGATCTACCTGGTCGATGGTTTTGGGAAAGAACGCCATGCCGCCGGTTTCAGAGGAAAGCAACTCGAGCGCGTTGCGGGCGTGTCTGATCTCGGCGCGGGTCATTTCGTCGCCGAAGAGCAGGCCGATGGAGTAGATGACGGGTCCGGAAAGCTGCTGCACCCTGTGGATGGTCTGTTCCAGAAGCAGGCTGGAGGCGTTGTCGTCGCCGTCGGTGATAAGGATGAGGACCTGCTTTGGGCGATGGGCGTCGGCCGCGAGCTTGTCGGCCGATGCGGCCACGGCATCGTAGAGCGCGGTGCCACCGCGGGATTCGATATGCGACAGGCCGTCGCGCAGCTTCCTTATATCGGACGTGAAATCGCAGTCGATGAAGGCTTCGTCAGAGAAGTTGACGACGAAGGCTTCGTCCTGGGGATTAGAAGCCTGGACCAGATCGAGCGCAGCTTTATTGACCGAGGGGCGCTTGCGGTACATGGATCCGGAGTTGTCGATGACCAGGCCCATCGAGACGGGAAGGTCGGTGCGCTGGAAGCTGATGATGGATTGCTTGACGCCGTCCTCAAAGACCGTAAAGTCGTCCTTGGTAAGGTTTTCGACCAGCTGGTCGCCATTGAGGACGGTGGCATTGAGCACGACCTCCTCCACATCGGTGTGGAGAAGATAACCTTCGCCCTGCCTGCGGATGGCACCGGTGTTTGCGCCAGGGGCGGTGACCGCGTCGGGCGAACGCACCGGGTCAGTATCGACGGTGAGGGATGGCGGCGCCTGCGGAAGCGGCGTGCCGGCTTGTGGCGCGGCCTGCGATGCACCGGCCTGCGTGGCCGGAAGCAAGACTCCGGACACGGCCAGAACTAAGAAGAAAGCTGCATTACTGCAAAGGCGCATAGTAGCCGGTGCGAGCATAAACCGTAAGCGGAGGCAATCCCGGCGGGGGATTCACCTTCACCTTCACTTTACGCCACTTGCCATCACGGGAAAGATCCTTGGGCTTGTAGCCGATTACATATTGGTTACGCAGCTCGGTGGAGATTTTCTCGGCGATGTCGCTCATTTCGTCGACGTCGTCAACGCGAAAGAGGCGTCCGCCGGTGGCGGAGCTGACGTCGTCGAGAAGCTGCGGGCCCGTACGCTCCTCGGGCGTGGGCGCGTAGGGATCGAAGATGCCGATGGAATAAATTTCCACATCGGCCTCGCGCACTGCGGCGCGGACTTCGCCCTCGGTGTAGCGGGAGCGGTTATCGCCGCCGTCAGAAACCACAAGCAGCGCCTTGCGCTCGTGATGGGCGTCTTTCATCTTTGAGATGCCGTAGTAAATGGCGTCGAGCAGGGCGGTGCGATGGCCGGCGTGGACGGTTGCCAGTCGCGCTTCAATGTCTTCGACGGAGCTGGTGAAGTCCTCAATCAGCTCTGGGCGATCGTTGAAGCCGATGACGAAGAATTCGTCCTGGGGATTGGCGGTTTTGATGAACTGCAGGATAGATTCGCGGGCGCGGACCAGCTTTGAAGTCATGGACCCGGAAAGATCGAAGATGATGCCGATTGAAACCGGGGCGTCTTCGCAGGCAAAGCTGGTGATGAGCTGTTCGCCGTTATTCTCGTAGATCTGAAAGTCCTCTTTTTCGAGGCCGGTGACGAGGCGGTTGAGGGGGTCGGTGACGGTAACCGGCACCAAAACCATATCCACATTCATGCGGATGAACGAACCGGGATGGATTCGGAGGGCCGAAGTGCCGGTTTCGGGTGCCGCTTCAGCGCCCTTGGGCTCGGTGGCGGGCGCTGTGGAATTCGGGGCGGGCGGCTGAACGTGGACGTTGTTGAGTGGGTCTTGTTGTGCACGGGCCCCGGCGAGGAAAAAGATGGCGGCTGCAAATGCGCATGTGACTAAACGGAAGGACGGGACACAGAAATTCAGGCGGCGGCAGATCCGAGCCCGATTGCCGTTTCCGATTTGGTTCGCGCGCTTTTGGAGAAGCGTCGTCATACGACACCATAGGGGTTGAAGGCGATATTACCACTAATTACGCACCCTGGCTGTCACCAGAATGTCATTGCAACTTTTGGGGTACCGCAATTCGCGAAAGCGGGCGGCGCAAGGCGCTGCGATACAATCGAGCCTGAGCGCACCCCGGCAATCCCTAACATTCATAAAGGCATGACGGGGCTCAAATTCCACCCATTCAACCCGGAGCAAGACCTCCCTCATGGCTTGCATTTATCCCTTTCGTGCCTGGCGCTACAATCCTTCCGCGGTCCGCCTGGAAGACGTCGTAACGCAACCCTACGACAAGATCTCGCCGGCCATGCAACAGGCCTACTATCAGCGCAGCCCATTCAACCTGGTTCGCATCATTCTGGGGCTGCCCGAATTGTTTGACGCGGCTGGGGGTGAAAACGTCTATACTCGCGCGGCACGCGATTTTCGCGCCTGGCGCGAGCAGGGTGTCCTGATTCAGGAAAACAAGCCCTGCGTTTTTGCTTATGCGCAGCGGTTCAAGGTTCCCGGAACCGAGATTATGAAGGAACGGAGAGGGTTTATCTCCTTGGGCAGACTGTACGAATACGCGGAGCGGGTTGTTTTCAGGCACGAGCAAACGCTGTCGAAGCCGAAAAGCGACCGGCTGAACCTTCTGAAGGCGACGCGAGCGCACTTCGGGCAGATTTTCACCCTTTACAGTGACCCCGCCGGCAGCGTGGAGAAGATTCTGTACGAGGGCAACGGCTTGGCCGACGCCGAGGTTACGGATGAATACGGGGTGGTGCACCGGCTATGGAGGGTCGACAGGCCCGCGGCGATCGGGCTTCTGACCACGGCCATGGCAGACAAGAAGCTGATCATCGCTGACGGCCACCACCGTTACGAGACTTCGCTGAATTACGCGAAGGAGCACGCGCAGGCCGGAGGGGCGAGATCTGAGACGGGCGCCGGCGGATTGCCGCAGCCGCCGTATCCCGAGGCTGCCACAATGATGACCTTCGTGAATATGGATGCAGAGGGGCTGGTGATTTTGCCAACGCATCGCGTGGTGCACAGTTTGGAAGGATTCGATGCGGCGGCATTTCGAGCCAAGGCCGCGGAGTTCTTTACCGTTGAGGAGCTGTCGGCGGGCGACACGCAGAGTTACATGCGCAAACTCACCAGCCAGCAGGGAACTGCTTTTGTGGCCGTCACGGGACAAGGAGCTTTGTTGCTGCGCGCGAAACCGGGGCCGGTGGCCGCGGTTCTAGAGGGGCTGCCCGAACGGCAGCGCCAGCTTGACCTGACGCAACTGCACGTGATCGTGCTTGACCGGCTGCTGGGCCTGGACGCCGATAAGGTGCGCGAACAGACGAATCTGCGCTACCTGCGCGACGCCCAGGAAGCGGTGGAACAGGCGGAGAAGGGCGAGGCCGATGTAGCGTTCCTTACCAATCCTGTGACCATGGAACAGTTGAAGGAAGTGGCTTTCGCGGGCGAGGTGATGCCGCAAAAGTCGACTGACTTTTATCCCAAGCTGCTGAGCGGCCTGGCGATCTATGCGTTGGAGTGAGCGGATGCCAGGACCTTTGCAAATCGCACTGCTCGCCGGCTTCATGTCGCTCCCGGTTTTGGCGCAGGGCCAAACAGTGCAGGAGCAGCCTGGGGCCGCGCAACGATTTGTTGTGGTGATTGACGCGGCGCATGGCGGCGAGGATGCCGGGGCGCGGCTAGGCAGTGAGCTCGAGAAGAACTACACACTTGCTCTGAGCGTGCGGTTGCGATCGCTGCTGATGGCTCGCGGCATCGCGGTGGTGACGACGCGCGAGTCCGATGCAACCGTGGATGCGGATCGCCGCGCCGAAATTGCCAACCATGCCAATGCCGCAGTCTGCCTGAGCCTCCACGCGGCTCTGGACAGCGCGAAGAGCGGGTCGAGCGTGAAGAGCGGCTCGGCGGCGCATATTTTTGTCTCGTCGCTTCCGGCCGTCGATGACACCCGCTTTCTGCCTTGGAACACAGCACAATCTGGGTCGGTTACACGCAGCGTAGCACTGGCTGGCGTGATGAATTCTGCGCTTTCACATGCGGGAATGACAGTAACGCTGGGGCGAACGGCGCTGCTCGGGATCGACAGCATGAACTGCCCCGCTGTTGCGGTTGAAATCGCGCCTGAGCAGACGGCGAATGGAGGCGGCCCGGACGATTCTCAAACCCAAGCGCAGGTGGCCGAAGCGCTGGCCGCAGCTCTGGTGGAGTGGCGTGCGGAGGAGACGGGAGAGCGCCGGTGATTCCGCGCTACCAGACGATTTTGTTCGGCGTATTGCTGGCGGCTTCAGTGGTGATGGGAGTATCGCTATGGAACCAATTGCGGCGCGCGCATGAGCGATTACTTGAGGGCGGAGACTCGGCGCCTACGCAGGCGCCCGAGGTGGCGGCGGCCGAGCAGGCAACGCTGATGGTGGCCAACGAGGCCGATAATTCCCTTGAGCCGCGGGTTTTGTCGCTGCCACTGCCGGAGAATCCCGAGGCCCGCGCGCGGGCTGTGCTGGGCAAACTCCTGGATCTCTATGCCGCGCCCGACGCAGCGCATCCCGTTCCCGGAGGCGCGAGCGCGATTGCGCAAGTGTTTCTGGTGCCGATTGCGGAGGCTAACGGAAAAACCACGCCGAGCGGAGCAGAGCTTGCGGTGGTAAATTTGACGGGCGCGTTCGCCGCCGGCCATCCATCGGGGCTGGAGACCGAGACGCTCACGATCCTGTCAATTTGCGCCACGCTGAACGCGAACCTGCCGCGCGTGACCAAGGTGCGATATCTGGTAGATGGCGAGCCGCGTGCCACACTGGCCGGCCATGCCGACCTGACGCGCACGTATATTGCCGCGGAAGCCCAAGTAACCGGGGGGGCACAGCCGTGACAGCGAATCAGACAGCTGCGACTCCCACCATCGGTGTTTTCGATTCCGGATTCGGTGGATTGACGGTACTGCGCGCGCTGATTCAGTGGCTGCCGAGGGCGCGATTCGCGTTTCTGGGAGATACGGCCCGGCTGCCCTACGGATCCAAATCGCGGCGGACAATAGTACGTTATGCGGCGCAGAGCGCGCAGTTTCTGGTTCGCGAGCAGGGCGCCGAGTTCCTGGTGATTGCCTGCAACACAGCCAGCGCGCTGGCGTTGGATGCTATTCAGGATGCAGTTTCGGTTCCGGTGCTAGGCGTGATCGAGCCGGGCGCAACCGCGGCGCGCGCCGCTTCGCGCACGGGCGATGTGCTGGTGATTGCCACGGAGGCCACAGTGCAAAGCCACGCCTACGCCGCTGCTTGCTGCGCCAAAGGACTGCGTGCCCTTGAAAAGGCCTGCCCGCTCCTGGTGCCGCTCGTTGAAGAGGGTTGGACCGGCCATCCTGTAACGGAAGAAGTGATCGACGTGTATTTGAATGAATTGCGCGCCGAGGCCGCCGCACAGGGACTCATCCCCGATACGCTGGTGCTGGGCTGCACACACTACCCGCTGTTGCGGCCGCTGATCGAGCGCGTCGTGCGGCCGGGAGTGAAAGTGATCGATTCGGCTGAAGCTGCGGCACAGGCTGCTGTGCAGCTGTTGAATGGACGCGGCGCGCCGGGCGCTGAGGGGGCAATTGAGGAGACTGAAGTGCGCTGCTTTGCCACGGATTCGGTGGAGAAATTTGAACGTTTGGGCTCGCGGTTTCTGGATCGCCCCGTGGGGCATGTGGAGCTGATCGACCTGGGTGGGTGAGGGGCGGCGCGGAGGCATGGTTCAATCGCAAAAGGCCATTCTTACGCCCCTGTGGAGCTGCGGCCGTAGCCTGACATGAATTCCCAGTCTCACGTCTGGGGCTACCGTCCTTTGCCCGCTTCGCAGACTAGGTCCGGGTTGAGATGCGCCGAAAATCGCTCTGGTATTCTGAAAATTGGCGCGGCTCCGCCGCTTTCCCCTTTTGGACTGGATACTCGGAGGAACCATCTTCGCATGATCAATTTGGTGGGCAAGACGGCCGTGGTGTTTGGGCTGGCCAACAAGCGGTCGATTGCCTGGGGCATCGCCCAGAAGCTGCACGAGGCCGGCGCGAACTTGGCCATCTGTTACCAGAACGAGCGCATGAAGGCTGAGGCCGAGGACCTGATCAACGATTTGAGCGGGGCGAGCGGCTTTCAGTGCGACGTGTCGAATGACGCCGAGATCGAGTCGCTGTTCGCCACGCTCAGGGAGAAGTACGGCAAAATCGACATCCTGGTGCACGCCATCGCTTACGCGCCCGCCGAGGACCTGAGAGGCGAGTTCATCAATACCAGCCGCGAAGGCTTCCGCATTGCGCATGACGTGAGCGTCTACTCGCTGATTGCTGTGAGTCGGGGTGCGGTGCCGCTGATGACCGAAGGCGGCAGCATTATGACGTTGACGTATTACGCTGCTGAGAAAGTGGTGCCGCACTACAACGTGATGGCGTTGGCCAAGGCTTCGCTGGAGTCGGCGGTGCGGTATCTGGCGTTTGAGCTGGGGCCGAAGAACATCCGCGTAAACGCAATCTCCGCCGGACCGATCAAGACTCTGGCCGCGCGCGGCGTGGGTGCGCTTGGCGACATGCTCAAGGCCCACGCCGAGCGCGCTCCTCTGCACCGCAACGTGGACCAGCTTGAAGTGGGCGGAACGGCGCTGTATTTGGCCAGCGACCTGGCCAGCGCAGTGACGGGCGAGACGCTGTATGTGGATTGCGGGTACAACATCATGGGGTTTTAATGCCGCGAACTTCTGATTCCATCGCGAATGCGCGTGTGGGCGCCCGCACGTCAGCCGGTCTTCCATCCCAATGACGAGGGCCTGTCGCTGAGGACCCTTGTTTTCCGCCCCAACAGCGAGGACCCGTCGCTGGGACCATTCTGGAGACCGGCGTTATGCCTTACCTGCGCGTCACGCAGTCTGCAGATATTCATGGCTGTGATCAGTTTCGCTTTTTGCCTGCGCGCGGCTGGCGGCGATTCCGGGGCACATTGAAACCAGATTTCTTCCGCGCCTCTTGGCCTCGTACATGGCCGCATCGGCAACGCGCATCATTGCCTCCCACCCGCAGGCGGGGTCGAGCTGGGCTGCGCCGGCGCAAACAGTGAACCGGATGGGCCCGGTTTCAAAGGGAACTTCCAGTTGTTCCATGGCCTGGCGCACGCGTTCAGCGATGGTGAGAGCCTCTGGAGCGGTGATTCCAGGCAAGAGGATGGCGAATTCCTCGCCTCCGGTACGCGCCAACAAGTCCTCCTGGCGGAGCACGGCTCTGGCGCGGCAAGTCAGAGCCTGCAGCGCGCGGTCGCCGGCAGCATGACCGCGCGTGTCGTTCAGGTGTTTGAAGTTGTCAATGTCAACAACAATCATGCTGAGCGCGTGAGCGGAGCGGATGCTGTGGGCAGTCGCGCGCAAAGCCGCTTCTTCCATGGCGCGCCGATTCATGACGCCGGTGAGCGGATCGGTGCGGGCTTGCACGGCTAATTCACTTTGCAGCTCTGTGACGAGAAACCACAGGTCGCACATGACCATAAATGTAGCGAGAAACGCCATGGCGGCGAGAGAGTAGAGCCAGCGGGGATCGTTATGCGCAATTACAGTTTCCCAGGGGCGCGCATAGCTAAGGTTGGTGAGAATGGCGCGGTATGCAGCGACACACATTTGCGCGCAAAGGATGGCAGCGGTCACTTGCGACACCCCGGTAAATGGGCGGCGCCCATGTTTTATCAGAGTCCACGCAGAGGCGCCGCAGACAGCCACGAAGGGGAGATTGATCACGTTGCCGGTGTAGGGAATCTTCGCGAGAAACGTGAATGTATAAGCTGCAATCACAAGGCCAAACGGGATCGAAACGCGCAGTCCAAGATTTCGCTTCGGATCGCGCATCACAAACCAGCGCAGTCCCACCCATTGCATCAGAATCGAAACCAGGTAAAGCTCGTTGGCAGCCATGCCGGTCAAAACTGCTGGCGCTTTGCCTTCAAGCCCCTGCAAAATCAGTTTGACCAGCCCAACAATGAGCCCGCCGGCAAACCAGCGCAGGCCTCGAACGCGACGGTTGTATAACGCAAGCAGACTGATGCACACCGTAAACACGGTGACCGAGGCAATGTTCGTAAAGAAAAAGGTCCCGTAGTCCATGCGCAAATACAGTTCTGCCGGAGACGCTTCTCCAGCGATCTCTATATCGGCAGAAAT
>Ga0335074_10004923_pt1 | contig 18457 bp, 11 predicted proteins | sample Lox_Sample_23_FD_206715 | JGI IMG/M metagenome (GOLD analysis project Ga0335074, IMG submission 206715) | Soil microbial communities from Loxahatchee National Wildlife Refuge, Florida, United States - Lox_Sample_2.3 | ecosystem: Environmental > Terrestrial > Soil > Wetlands | place: USA... | reverse complement strand
CCCAGCTGGCATCATCATCGCCGCCGTGGCCGTTCCCGGCGCCGGTGCCGTTGCCGGCGTGGGTGCCATCGGCGTCGCCGGCGTGGCCACTGTCGCGGCTGTCCGCGCTGCCGCCATCGCTGCGGCTGTCGCTGGTGCTGTCGCGGCCGTGTGTGCTGCCGCCGGCGCCGGTGCCACGTGACGTTGGGCTGTCTTGGCTGGCGTCCGGCGTGGCCTGCCCATCCGGCGCCGGGCCGGTCTCGGGCGGGCGGGGGCTGGTGAGGCGGTCGCGGGGGTCGCGGCCCTGGGTCAGGTCGGTCAGCGCCAGCACCCGCAGCTGGCCCAGCGTGCCGGGCAGCCCGCCGCGGCGCAGCGCGACCGCCAGCGCGTCGATGTAGGACTTGGACGCCAGCGCGTCCTCGATCGCCAGCTCGCGGCCGGACAGGAACGCGTTCCCGGATTCCTCCCGCCCGGCTGTCACCCGCTGCTTTTCCCGGCGGGCCTGGTCCTTGCCCCGCGTGAACGCCTCGGGGTCGAGTTTCATCGCCGCCGCGTGCGCCTTGCCGGCCAGCGCGTCATACCGCAGCTCCGGCGCGAGGGGGGCCAGGATCTCATCGGCGCGGCCGGCATCGGCATCCGACAGGTGCCGGGTGGGGCGCCAGATGAGCCGGGCCCGGCCGGCGTCGATCAGCCCCGCGGCCAGCGCGGCGTGCGTGTTCGGCAGACGGGTTTCCAGGTCCACCGCCAGGTCCATGATGTCGCGGGCCGCGACGGAGGAGGTGACCAGCTCATAGCCCAGCTCGGCATCGGGGAACTCCCCGTCCCGCTGGCCGGGCGGCACCCCGCGCGCCTGATCGCCCGCGAACTGGGCCTGGCGGCGCCGGGTGAACTCGGCAACCGCGGCCAGCTCCAGGTATTCCGCGCGGGCCGCCACCCGCCGCGCCGCGGACACCGCGCCGAGCACCTGGTTGTCACTCAGCCGCCCCAGGTCCCCGGCCGCCTGCTCGGTCAAAGCGGCCAGCAGCGGCCCGGGCCGCATCGCATCCGCCGACCGGTCCCGGGCGAAGATCTCCCCGCCGAGGCCGTCGGGGCCGAGCAGCGCGGCCAGCTGCGCCGGGTCCACATCCGCGGCGTCCCCCAGGCTGATGGTGGCGGCCGGTCCCTCGATCTCCCAGTCCTCGGGGATCCGCGCCCGGCCCGCTTCCAGGTCGGCGATGTAGGCGGCCATCTCCGCGTCGCCGTCCCAGTCATCCTCGTCCCGCGCCGGGACGCCGGGCGGCGGCTGCTCGCCGTCTGGCCCGGGACCGGGGAACGAGGATTCCGACACGACAGCTCCTATCAAGGACTACGTTTAGTGCTACGTGAACACTATATCGCTCACTACCGACAATCGAGGCCTCGAAGGCCACCTGTTTTAAAGATCTTTCTGGACTTCAGTAAAGCTGGAGCTCCGGAATCGGAGATCTTGGCCGCCTCGACCGACGCGCAGGTTCAGCTGAACGGGGTGCGGGGGCGGTCCAGGAGTTCGCCGTCGACGTAGAGGTCGACCTTCTCGTTGTAGAAGCAGGCGAGGCCCGCGATCTTCTGGCTCTCGGGGAGCGGCGTGCGGTAGATCCACACCAGGTCCTGGTGCACGCCCTGGCCGGTGTCGATCGACCAGTAGCCGGCGGTGCCCTTGTAGGGGCAGTGAGACTGCGTGGGCGTCGGGACGAGCAGTTCGGTGCGGACGTCAGGGAGCGGCAGGTAGTAGCGGGGCGGCAGGCCGGTCTCGAACAGGATGTGCGGCCGGGTCGAGTCGGCGACCGTGACGCCGTCCAGTTCCACGCGGACGTGCCGGGAACTCGCCAGGATGTCCACCCGCTTGTAGGGGTCCCTCGGGTGCGTGTAGACCGGCTCATCTTCCTCGAGCCACTCGTCCAGCGCGGCCCAGTCGAACCGCACCAGGTCCCGCAGCTCCTCGAGCGGGGAGTCCGGGTACCGCTTAGCGGCGCTCTCCGCGGTCGCACCGTCCACGCGCACGTCGAACAGCCGCGCGGTGCCGCGGCTGGGGGAGTGCTCGACCTTCTCGATAGGTTTCAGGTCCGCCACTACGTCCGCCAGCGGGATGTAATACGCCGGGTAGTAGGGGATCTCCCAGACGAGGACGGGACGGCGCGTGTCGGCGACGAGGCGGCCGGCCAGGTAACAGCGGACTCGTTTAGGACCCCGTTCGACGCGGACCGCGCCGCGCGCGTGCTCGTTCATGCTGCTGACGCTACCCGCAGGCCGCCGGGACCGGAACAGTGCGGATGACGAATCCGCTGCTGGCGGGCACCGAGTAGTAGATGAAGCCGCCGGTGACCGTCATCAGGTAGTCCTCGGCCAGGTCCGGCAGCGGAATCGTCGCGAGCCTGCGCCCCGTCGCCGGGTCCGCGCAGTAGTTCTCCACGGGGCCCCCGGACTGGTCCCTGACCCACAGCACCCCGCCCCAGACGTCGGCGTGCAAGCCGTTGCTGCCGTGCACCTGGGTCTGCGCCTGCGGCGTCATCGATGACGCGGCAAAGCGCTCGATGTAGCCGAGCATCCCGGTCGGTTCAGAAACCCAGGTCCCGGCGGCGGACACGCCGCCGATCATCGGGGCGGTCACGCCCAGCATGGGGTGAGTCGCCAGCAGCGTCCCCGTCACCGGGTCCCGGCGCTGGACCGAACCGTCCCCGCCGGTCGACTCGCTGACGATCAGCGTCCGGCCGTCCCGGCTCGCGTCGACGTCGGAGCTGTCCGCGCCGGTCAGCGGGATCGTCCGTTGGGCGGTGACGGTCGCCGGGGCTACCCGGACGAGCTCGTCAGAGCCGTCCACCCAGATCGAGCCGCCGGCGAACGCGATGTGGCTCTGCTCGGCGCCGCTGTTCACCGGCGGGATGGTGAGTTCGCCGGTCACCATGAGCGTGCGCGGGTCGAGCCGGAGGAGCATGGTATGGCCGGCGAAGGAGCCCGTCAGCCACAGCGATCCGGCGGCAGCCAACGGAGCGCCGATCCAGCCGGCGCTGAACTTGTTCGTCGCGAGAATCGCGCCGGTCGCCGCGTCCACGCGGGCGAGCTCCACCTGCGGCGGGTCCTGCTGCGCGGGCGACAGGGACAAGCGCGCGTACAGGCCGTCCCCGGTGACGGTGAGGTCGGGGTTGGTCAGCACCCGGCCGACGATGCCGCCCGCCGGAGCGCTCGGAACGCCCGGGCTCCCCGAGGAGGGCGGCGCCGTGGAGCTGGCCACTGCCGCGAGGGTGCTCGCCGGATGTTCCGCCCGCGGGCTCGCGCAGCCGGCCCCCACGGCCACGAGCGCGAGCACGGCGGCGGCGGCCGCATACGCGGCCGGCAACGTCCTCATGCCCTTCTAGACCACGTCACCCCCCGTTAGGTTGCTCAGGTTCGTCGGAAAGTGGGGAGAACCGGCGGGCGGGAGTTGAGCGCGGCCACATCCTCCGCAAGTCCCAGCTGGCTAGGCTCATCCGCGACGGCTGTCGTAGGGATGGGGAGACCTCGTGACCAGTACATCGCAGGAAGATCGCGGCCCCCGGTACGGCCTGCTGCTGGCGATCCTGGTCGGAACGTACCTGCTCGCCGCCTTCAGCATCACGAAGCCCGCCAACGAGCTCCAGGTCGTCCTGTTCGCCATCATCCTGCTGCTGGCCCTCCGCAACGCGCCGTGGCCCGCGCCGTGGCCCGCGATTATCGGAGTAATCACGGTGATCGGAACGGTGGTGACGTTCTTGGCGTCGCAGTCCGGTTCCTCGACAGGAAAGGGCGCCGAGGACCTGTGGAAGGCGCTGCTCTTGCTGCTGGCCGTGGTCCTGGTCGTGCGGCGCGTGCTGGCCAGGCCCACGGTCACCATCCAGAGCATCTACGGCGCCCTCAGCGCCTATCTCATCACCGGGCTGATGTTCGCCTCCTGTTACGCCGCCGTGCAGCACCTGGGCACCACTGACTTCTTCGCAGACGGCCAGCCCGCCAATACCGAGACGTTCCAGTACTTCAGCTTCACCACGCTGACAACCCTCGGGTACGGGGATTTCACCGCGGCGGGCAGCGGCGGGCGCGCCATCGCGGTGCTCGAGGCGCTGACCGGCCAGGTGTTCCTCGCCACTCTGGTGGCCCGGCTGGTCGCCGCGTACCGGACCCCGGAAAAGCCCGAGCAGTAAAATAGAGGTTAATGACCGAGCGCAAGCCGAAGCAGCAGAGCTTCCCCTCCTGGATTGACCAGCAGATCGCTGACGCCGAGCAGCGCGGCGTGTTCGACAAGCTGCCCGGGGCCGGCAAGCCGCTGAACCTCAAGCCGACGACGGGCGACGGCGACTTCGGGCAGGCGTGGATGCGCGACTACGCGCGCCGGGAGGGGGTTCCTCCCGAGGACTTCCTGCCGACGCCGCTGAAGCTGCGCCGGGAGATAGAGCAGCTGGCCGAGATCGTGCCGGAGATGCGCTCGGAGGCCGAGGTGCGCGAGACCTTCGGCGACCTGAACAGGCGGATCGTCGAGTGGCGCCGGATCCCCGTCGGACCGCCGATTCACGTACGGCTGGTGAACATCGACGAAATGGTGGAGCGCTGGCGCGCGGCGCATGCCCCGAAGCCGACCGCGGCGCGCGCTGAGCCGGCGTCGACGCCCGCGCCTAAGGCCCAGCGCCCGTCCTGGCTGCGCCGCCTCCGCCACCGGTAATGCAGGTAACGAGCTGATCTGCACCACGCTGTGGTCGCCGAGCACCAGCCGGTGCACCTTCGGCACCCGGGGCGCGGGCATCACCTGCGCGTGCCGGCCGATGAGGGACGCCCCGATGCGGCTGACCCCGCGGATCGACGCGCCGCGCAGCACGATCGAGTACTCGATCTCGCTGTCCTCGATCACGCAGTCCGCGCCGATCGCGCTGAACGGGCCGATGTAGGAGTCGGTGATCCGCGCCCCGGCGCCGATCACCACCGGCCCCACGATGCGGGAACCGGACACGTGCGCGCCGGCTTCGATCGCGACCTTCCCGAGGATCTCGCATTCGTCCCCGGTCGTGCCGTCGAGACGCGGATCGAGGCCCTCCAGCACCAGCCGGTTGACCTCCAGCATGTCCGCGACGTTGCCGGTGTCCCGCCAGAACCCGGTGATGATGCTGGAATGCACGGTCTTGCCGTGGTGGATGAGCCACTGGATCGCGTCGGTGATCTCCAGTTCCCCGCGCCAGGAGGGCTTGATCTCACGGACGGCTTCGTGGATGACGGGGGTGAACAGGTACACCCCGACGAGAGCCAGGTCGCTCCTGGGCTGCCGCGGCTTCTCCTCCAGGCGGATGACCTGGCCGTGGCCGTCCAACTCGGCCACACCGAAGCCCCGCGGATCCGGGACCCGCGTCAGCATGATCTGCGCGTCAGGCCGCCCGGCGCGGAACTCCTCGGTGAGCTGGGTGATGCCCCCGACGATGAAGTTGTCGCCCAGGTACATGACGAAGTCGTCGTCGCCGAGGAAGTCCCTGGCGATCAGCACCGCGTGCGCCAGGCCGAGAGGCGCCTCCTGGCGGATGTACGAGGCACGGATCCCGAACGCGGACCCGTCGCCGACCGCGGCTTCGATCGCCGCGGCGGTGTCACCGATCACCAGCCCGACGTCGGTGATGCCGACGTCGGCGATCGCCTCCAGGCCGTAGAACAAGACCGGCTTGTTCGCGACAGGAACCAGTTGCTTGGCGGAGGTATGCGTAATCGGGCGAAGTCGTGTCCCCGCGCCCCCGGCGAGAACCAAGGCTTTCACGGCGGTCCTCTCTCGCAGCGACCTTTCCGCCAAATATAAGGGCCGCCCGCCACACGCCTGATAACAGCAAGAAGCGGGCCGCCGCAGGACGGATGGCTATTTCTGCGGTCGTAGCTGCCTGTTAGACAGATTCTCGCGGCGGCAGGTGCCCCTGGTTTACGATTCCGGAATCGGCTGGTTTGCCGTGGCGTACTCGGGTTTGCGGGGAGGGGCCGGGGGTGGCGGTCAGGGTTGTTGAGGTGGTGCTGCCGAATAAGGCGGTGGCGCTGGTACGGGCTGTGGACCTGGATGAGGGCGGACAGGTCGCAGAAAAAGTGGGCTGGCGGGACGTCTTCGATTTCGAGGGCGTGTCGGGGACCCTGGAAGGCATCGCGCAGGCGGTGCGGTCCGGGCTTCAGAAGGTGACTCCGTCGAAGACGACGGTGGAGCTGGGGATCGAGCTGGCAGTGAAGAACGGGAAGCTGACCGGCCTGATCGTGGAGGGGGACGCGAAGGCGTCGCTGAAGGTGACGCTGGAGTGGGGCGGGCAGGCCGAGGCCGATGTCCCCGGCGCCTGACCAGGACCCGAACCCGCTGATCAGCCTGTTCCGCCGGTGCGTGGTGTGCATCACCGACGAGCAGGGCCGATTCCGCGGATCGGGGTTCTTCGCGGCGCCGGGTCGGGTGGTCACCTGCGGGCACGTCGTGCACGGTGCTGCCACGCTGCGGCTGCAGTGGCAGGACCAGACAGCGCGAGTGAGCGGGGTCGCCGCGGTGCCGCCGCTGGAGTCGGTGGCCAATCCCAGGAACTACCCTCTGCCTGACTTGGCGGTCCTCAACGTCGATGACGCGGCCGGGTGGGGGCATCCGTGTGCCGCACTGACCGCAGAACAACCGGTGCTGGCCGCGTCGCGGGACGGCCTGTACCTGGCCGGGTACACCGTCGAGCACGGCCCGACTCCTGCGCTGACCGGGGCAACGACCGAGTTTGAGTCCCTGATCTCCGAAGACGGGTACACGTTCTTCAAGCTAAAGCGCGGGCTGGTGCTGCATGGGTTCAGCGGCTCGCCGCTGCTGGACCTGCGCACCGGCCTGGTCACGGGGATCACAGAAAGCACCCGGGGCGCCGACAGCGACCTGGGCGGGTTCGCGGTACCGGCTGCGGAACTGGCCGCGGCGTTCCCTGAACTGCTGGAGGCGAACCGCGCCTTCCAGCTGGAAGATAAACGGTGGAACGCTGCGGCTGAGGCGGAAAAGACCCGTGCCAAGGAAAGGAAGGGCGGCCGGGGACGGCTGCCGCTGCGGCAGCCAGTCGTCCCCCTGATGCCGGATGAGGATCTGTCGCCGGCGAAGATCCTGCGGCCCCGGCACGCAGTGGTGGGCTATGTCGGCCGCCAGCAGCTGCTAGCGGAGCTGGCTGACTGGTGTGAGCTAGAACCAGACGACGGCGGGCCGGTGGGCTTGTGGTTTGTGACGGGTGCGGGCGGGTTCGGCAAGACCCGGCTGGCAGTGGAGGCCTGCCGGGAAGCGGAGGCGCGGGGCTGGACCGCCGGGCTGCTGAGCCCCGATGTCAGCCCGGAAGGGCTGCAGGCGCTGGCGGAGTGGCCGGGCCGGCTGCTGATAGCCCTTGACTACGCTGAGACTGCCCCGGTCCTGGCCGGGCGGCTGACCGAGGAGCTCGCGGCCCGGGCGACGCGCCCTGCAGCGCGGGTCATGCTGCTGGTGCGGCGCCGCGCCTCCCGCGCGGAACTGCTGGAATGGTTCAACGAGCAGCATGAGGAGCAGCTCGATGCGCTGCTGCGCCACGCCCAGATCTCCCGGCTAGACGATGAGGCGAGCGAGGTCGACCGGCTCGAACTGTTCCGGCAAGGCACAGAGGATTTCAGTCCTTTCCTCGGCCCGCCACCGGTCGGGCTGCGGGTGCCGCGGCTGCGGGCGGCGCATTTCGACAGGCCACTGTATGTGCTGGCCGCCGCCTACCTGGCCCGGGCATCAGCGGGCGCGGACGTCGACGCCCTCAGCGAGGCAGGGCTGCTGCGCGCCCTGCTGGACCAGCACGAGGCCATGCACTGGGCCCGGCTGGACAAGCAGCGCGATCTGGGCCTCCATCCGGCCGACCAGCGCGCCGCGGTCGCCGTCGCGACCCTGATCACCGCCGACGGAGACGACGAGGCCCTAGCCGTCGCCCGGCTCATCCCGCACCTGGATGGCGAACCGGAATCCCGGCTGATCGCAGTCGCTCGCTGGCTGGCTGGCCTCTACCCGCCGGCGGGAGGAGCAAGGCAGCTTGTTATCGCCCCGCTGGAACCGGACCGGCTCGGCGAGATCCTGGTCGGCGACGTCCTCGCCCAGCATCCCGGCCTGCTGGCAGCGGCGCTGGACGCGGCATCCGACTCCCAGCTCGCCCGCGCGCTGACCGTCGCAGGCCGGGTCGCACGGGACGATCAGGCCGTGAACGCGCAGCTCCGCGACGCCCTCGACGACCGGCTGCCCGGCTTCATCCAGCGCTGCCTAGGTGCCGACGGCGGCGACCTGCTCAGCGCCGTCACCACCGCGACGGTTATCAGCCGCCCGGCACGCGGCGCCCTTGAGAGCGCGGGCATGTTCCCGAATGTGCTGCCGATCTGGGCGCGGCCCCTCGCGGTCACTATCACCGACATAGCCGTCGACGGACTCCGGGTCCAGGCCGGCGACGACCCCACTGCGGTACCTCACCTGGCCATTTGGCTGAACGAGCTCGCCAATCGCCTCAGCGCTGTGGGGCGGCAGGAGGAGGCACTGGAGACGGCCGGGGAGGCCGTCGCGCACTACCGGCAGCTGGCCGAGGCCAGTCCCGCTATGTATCTCCCCGACCTGGCTGGGACGCTGAGTAACCTCGCGGGTCGCCTCAGCGAGGTGGGGCAGCGGGAAGAGGCGCTGCAGACCGCCCGCGAGGCCGTCGCCATCGGTCGGCAGCTGGCCGGTGCCAGTCCCGCCCATCTCTCCGGCCTGGCCATGTCGCTGAACAACCTCGCCGCGTTCCTCAGCGCGGTAGGGCGGCGGGAGGAGGGGCTGGAAACCGCTAGGGAGGCCGTCGCCATCGGTCGGCAGCTGGCCGAGGCCAGTCCCGCTGCCTACCTGCCCGACCTAGCCACGTCGCTAAGCAACCTCGCCAATGGCCTCTACACGGTGGGGCGGCGGGAGGAGGGGCTGGAGGCGGCCGGGGAGGCCGTTGCCATCCATCGGCAGCTGGCTGAGGCCAGTCCCGCCGCCCATCTCTCCGGCCTGGCCACGTCGCTGAACAACCTCGCGGTCTTCCTCAGCGCTGCGGGGCGGCGGGAAGAGGCGCTGCAGACCGCCGGGGAGGCCGTTGCCATTCGTCGGCAGCTGGCTGAGGCCAGCCCCGCTGCCTACCTGCCCGATCTAGCGGGGTCGCTGACCAACCTCGCCATGGGCTTGAGCTATGTGGGGCGGCGGGAGGAGGCGTTGGAGACGGCCGGGGAGGCCGTCGCGCACTACCGGCAGCTGGCTGAGGCCAGTCCCGCTGCCTACCTGCCCGACCTGACCTCGTCGCTGACCAACCTCGCGGTCTTCCTGGGCGATGTGGGGCGGCGGGAGGAGGCGCTGGAGACGGCCGGGGAGGCGGTCGCCAACTACCGGCAGCTGGCTGAGGCCAGCCCTGCTGCCTACCTGCCCAACCTGGCCATGTCGCTGAACAACCTCGCCAGTCGCCTCAGCGATGTGGGGCGGCGGGAGGAGGCGCTGGAGACGGCCGGGGAGGCCGTCGCCAACTACCGGCAGCTGGCTGAGGCCAATCCCGCTGCCTACCTGCCTAACCTGGCCATGTCGCTGAACAACCTCGCAGTCTTCCTCAGCCATGAGGGGCGGAAGGAGGCGCTGGACACCGCCGGGGAGGCCGTCGCCATCCGCCGCCAGCTGGCTGAGGCCAGCCCTGCCGCCTACCTGCCCGACCTCGCCACGTCGCTGAACAACCTCGCCAACTTCCTCAGCAATACAGGGCGGCAGCCCGAGGCGCTGGAGACCGCCGGGGAGGCGGTCGCCATCCGCCGCCAGCTGGCTGAGGCCAGCCCTGCCGCCTACCTGCCCGACCTCGCCATGTCGCTGAACAACCTCGCCAGCCGCCTCAGCAACGCGGGGCGGCAGCCCGAGGCGCTGGAGACGGCCGGGGAGGCGGTCGCCAACTACCGGCAGCTGGCTGAGGCCAGCCCTGCTGCCTACCTGCCCAACCTGGCCACGTCGCTGAACAACCTTGCCAACCGCCTCAGCGAGGCGGGACAGGCCGGCCACGCAGACCAGCTATTCGCTGACGTGCTCGGCGTTTTTCCAGACACCACCCGTGGAATCGGGCATATCCTCCTCGCCCGGGGCCGCTGGAGGGCAGCCCAGACGCGCCTGGCTGACGCGATTTCCGACCTGGCAGCTGCGGTAAGCGCATCCGATCGTGACGGCGACCGGGTCACCCGCGGGCAAGCCCGCAGGGAACTGCGCATGCTCAGGGAAAATGACCAGCCCGCCTTCGACCACGCCTGGGTCCAGGTGAACGGGCCGATCCCCGTCTGGCTTGACCACTTGACCGACACCCAGCTGGTAATAGACAAGGTCCTCGCCTGGATGCGCACCCCGGGCTGGGAGGCGTCCAGAAGCTACCTTGACGACAACGCCGCCAACTTGCTGACCGACGAGGCACAAGCGGCCACCGAGCACCTGATCGACGTTAACCCCGCAGTAGACACGCTGCGAGATTACCTGGAACTACTGAAGGCAGCACGCCTGCACGGCGCCGACGCCGCCTACGCCAGTTACCAGGACCAGCTCCTGGCCAGGGGCCTGACGCAGACCCTAGGCCAGTGGCTGGCGGCACCGACCTGGGTTGCATCGCGCGCCTTCGCCGCGGCCCACGGCGACAGCCTCCTGCATCCCGCCACTCGGGCCATACTGGACGACCTGAACAACAAGAACCCCGCCGACCTGGGGCTCCGTCTTTTCCGCGGACTGCTCGGCTACGCCGCCACGGTCGGGTTTGACGCCGCCTACGACCTGCTGCCCGACACCGATCATCAGCGCGCCGTGATCGCCGACCCGGCCACCTCGGCCGGCATCCGCCTGGCGGTCGCCCGGATGCACAGCGCACAGGCCGCCGACGATCCCGAAGCCCACTTCGAACTCGCCGCCATAACCCTGCTCGGCATCCCCGACCAGGCCAACACGGAGGCCGCATCACCGCTCACCCGCGAGGCCGCCGCCGCGCTCAGCGACTGCACCGCCAACGCAGCACCCTACGAACGGCGAGACTTCGTCCGCCGCCTCAGCCAGCTCGGCGCCGAACACCCGGCACTCACCCCGTACATAATCGAGCTGCAGGACATCCTTACCGGCAACGCCGCAGAGGCGTTACGACGGGAGGCGGACACCGCCTTCGGGGTGGGCGGTCAGCGTCTCCTCGCCCTCCGGGGCGTCGCCGGAGTCGATGTGCCGCAGCACGCCGAGGCCCGGGTCGTTGGACAGCACCCGCTCGATCTTCTGCCCGGCCAGCGCAGAACCGTCCGCCACGCACACCTGCCCCGCGTGCAGCGAGCGGCCGATGCCGACCCCGCCGCCGTGGTGGAACGACACCCACGTCGCCCCCGACGCCGTGTTCGCCATCAGGTTCAGCAGCGGCCAGTCCGCGATCGCGTCGGACCCGTCGGCCATCGACTCGGTCTCCCGGTACGGGGACGCGACCGAGCCGCTGTCCAGGTGATCGCGGCCGATCACGATCGGCGCGGAGACCTCGCCAGACGCGACCATCTCGTTGAACCGCACCCCGGCCTTGTCCCGCTCCCCGTAGCCGAGCCAGCAGATCCTGGCGGGCAGCCCCTGGAACGCGACCTTCTCCTGCGCGGCGCGGATCCACCGGTCCAGATGCTCGTTCTCGGGGAACAGCGACAGCACCGCCTCGTCCGTCGCGTGGATGTCGGCGGGATCGCCGGACAGCGCCGCCCACCGGAACGGGCCCTTGCCCTCGGCGAACAGCGGCCGGATGTAGGCGGGCACGAACCCGGGGAACGCGAACGCCCGCGAGAACCCGCCGAGCCGTGCCTCGTCGCGGATGGAGTTGCCGTAGTCGAACACCTCGGCGCCCGCGTCCTGGAAGCCCACCATGGCAGCCACGTGGCGGGCCATCGAAGCACGGGCCCGTTCAGTAAATTCCTGCGGCTTTTTCGCGGCGTAGTCGTGCCAGTCAGCCAGTTCGACGCCGACGGGCAGGTACGAGAGCGGGTCGTGCGCGGACGTCTGGTCGGTGACGATGTCGACGGGGACGCCGCGCCGCAGCAGCTCGGGCAGCACGACCGCGCAGTTGCCCACGAGCCCCACCGACAGCGGCACGCGCGCGGACCGCGCGGCCTCGCAGCGCCGCACCGCGTCGTCGAAGTCGTCGGCCACCACGTCCAGGTACCGGGTCGCGACGCGGCGCGAAAGCCGCCACTCATCCACGTCGATCACTAGGCAGACGCCGTCGTTCAGCGTGACGGCCAGCGGCTGGGCGCCGCCCATCCCGCCGCAGCCGCCGGTCACGGTCAGCGTGCCGGCTAGCGACCCGCCGAACCGCTTCGCCGCTACCGCCGCGAACGTCTCGTAGGTGCCCTGCAGGATGCCCTGGGTGCCGATGTAGATCCACGACCCCGCGGTCATCTGGCCGTACATGGTCAGCCCGAGCGCCTCAAGACGGCGGAACTCCGGCCACGTCGCCCAGTCGCCCACCAGGTTCGAGTTGGCGATCAGCACCCGCGGTGCCCACTCGTGCGTGCGGATGACGCCCACCGGCTTGCCGGACTGGACGAGCATCGTCTCGTCTTCGCGCAGGTCGGTGAGGGTCCGCACCATCGCGTCGAACGCGCCCCAGGTCCTCGCGGCGCGACCGGTGCCGCCGTAGACGACGAGGTCATCGGGACGTTCCGCCACGTCGGGGTCGAGGTTGTTCATCAGCATCCGCATGGGTGCCTCGGTCTGCCACGAGCGGGCGGTGAGCGTGTTGCCGCGCGGTGCGCGTACGGGTCGGGCGCCATCCATGGTCAAGGTCCTTTCCATCATCCAGAACGTAAGCCGCTTACTGCAGCGGCCCCGTTACCGTCTCCGCGGCGCGCACCGCGTCGCCGGATTTCACGTAGTCAACGGCTGTTTCGATCTCGGGGGCGAGGAACCGGTCGCCGCCGGGGCCTTCGGTGCCGGTGGCCCGCAGGCCAGCGACGACCGCGGCCGTGGCGGGCGCGGGGGTGAGCGGGGAGCGCAGGTCCAGCGCCCGGGCCGCGGTCAGCAACTCGATCGCCAGCACCCGGGTCAGCCCGTCGACGGCGCGGCGCAGCTTGCGCGCTGCCGACCAGCCCATCGACACGTGATCTTCCTGCATGGCGCTGGACGGGATCGAGTCGACGGAGGCGGGGGTGGCGAGCCGCTTCAGCTCACTCACGATGCCCGCGGACGTGTACTGGGCGATCATGTGCCCGGAGTCCACGCCTGGGTCGTCGGCGAGGAACGGCGGCAGCCCGTTCGACCGGGCGACGTCGAGGAACCGGTCGGTGCGGCGCTCGGCGATCGAGGCGAGGTCGGCGACCGCGATCGCGAGGAAGTCCAGCACGTACGCGACGGGCGCCCCGTGGAAGTTGCCGTTGCTCTCGACGCGACCGTCCAGGGTCACCACCGGGTTGTCGATGGTGCTGGCCAGCTCGCGTCGCGCGACGGTTTCCGCGTGGTCGACGGTGTCGCGGGCCGCGCCGTGCACCTGCGGAGAGCAGCGCAGCGAGTACGCGTCCTGGACGCGGGTGCAGTCGGGGCCGCGGTGGCTCTCCATGATCGCGGAGCCTTCGAGGAGGGCGCGCAGGTTCGCCGCGCTGGCGGCCTGCCCGGGGTGCGGGCGGAGCCGCTGCAGGTCGGCGGCGAACACCGCATCGGTGCCGAGCAGCGCCTCGACGCTCATCGCGGCGGTGATGTCGGCGGTGCGCAGCAGCTTTGCCAGGTCGGCGGCGGCGAGCACCAGCATGCCGAGCATGCCGTCGGTGCCGTTGATGAGCGCCAGGCCCTCCTTCTCGGCGAGCACCAGCGGCGCGATGCCGGCCGCGGTGAGCGCGTCGGCCGCCGGGACGAGCGTGCCATCGACCCGCACGTCGCCCTCGCCCATCGCCGCCAGCGCGCAGTGTGCGAGCGGCGCCAGGTCGCCGGAGCAGCCGAGCGACCCGTACTCGCGGACCACCGGGGTGATACCGGCGTTCAGCATGCGCGCGTAGGTCTGCGCCGTCGTGAGCCGGACGCCGGTGCGGCCGCTGGCCAGCGTGGACAGCCGCAGCAACATCAGCGCGCGCACCACCTCGGTCTCCACCTCGGGCCCCGAGCCGGCCGCGTGCGAGCGGATCAGGCTGCGCTGCAGCTGGGCGCGGCGGTCGACCGGGATGTGCCTGGTCGCGAGCGCCCCGAAGCCGGTTGAGACCCCGTAGTGCGGCTGGACGTCCTCGGCCAGGTCCTCGATGACCTTGCGGCTGGCGGTGATCTCGACCTCGGCGTCGGGGGAGATCTCTACCGGCGCGCCATGACGCGCCACCGCGACGACGGCGGCAAAGCTGAGCGGGCCGGGGCCCAGGATGATCGTGTCCACGTATTTCATGTCACCGCACGTCAGATAGTTCGCGCTAGGGGCGGAACGGTCATGGTGTCTGGTATCCAAGACATCATGAGCGATGTTCCAGCGGCACGCCAGGTGCTGGCGATCCTCAGGTACCTGTCGCGGCAGCCGCGGCCGGTGCCGGCCAGCGCGATCGCGCGTGACCTCGGGCTGCCACGGTCGACGACATACCACCTGCTCAGCGAGCTGCTGACGGCGGGTTTCGTGGTGCACCTGGCCGACGACCGGCGGTACGGGCTCGGCGTCAGCGCCTACGAGCTCGGCACCGGATACGTCCGGCAGGCGCCGCTGCAGCGGCTCGCCCGCGTGCCGCTGTCCGCGCTGACCGACGCGACCGGGCACAGCTCGCACCTGGCGGTCATGCACGGCCGGGAGGTGCTGTACGTGATCGAGGAACGGGCGCCGGGCCGGGCGCCGCTGGTCACCGACGTCGGGGTGCGGCTGCCCGCGCAGCTGACGGCCAGCGGCCGGGCGATGCTCGCCGCGCTGCCGGCGGCCAGCGTGCGCGCGCTGTTCCCCGGCCCGGCGTCGTTCGTGCTGCGCACCGACCGCGGCCCGCAAAACCTCCGTGAACTGCGCGTGCTGCTCACCGAGGTGCGGCGGCGCGGCTACGCCACCGAGGACGGTGACGTTACCCCGGGGCTGCGCTCGGTCGCGGCGGCGGTGCTCGACCACGCCGGCTACCCGGAAGCGGGCGTCGCGGTGACCTTCCCCACCGCCGACGTGGACGACGCAACCGCGGATCGCATCGCCGCCCGGGTGGTGGCGGCGGCCGCCGAGATCGGCCGCCGCATCAGGGGCGAGCCGGCCGGCCGATAACATCGGCTCCGTGGGCTCCTACCTGCTGGTGCAGCTGTCCGACGTTCACCTGACTGTCAGCGGGATCGGCCCGCACCACGCGCGGACCAGGGACAACCTGCTGGCCGCGCTGCGCGAGGCCGACGCGGCGGGCCTGCGGCCCGATGTCTTCCTGCTCACCGGCGACCTTACCGACCGCGGCGAGGGCCCGTGCTATGACGATCTCGCCGCGATCATGGCGGACGCGGCGCGGGGGAGCGGCGCGAGCGTCGTGTTCCTGCCGGGCAACCATGATGACCGGGGCGAGTTCCGCAGGCGCCTGCTTCGCGACGGGGCGGCCGACGGCGGCGACACTCGCGGTCCCTGCGGTCCGGTCAACCAGACGCACTGGCGCGATGGGCTGCGCATCATCGCGCTCGACTCCACGATCCCCGGCGAGGATGGCGGCACCCTGGACGACGAGACGGTCGCCTACCTGCGGTCCGAGCTCGCCTCGCCCGCGCCGGACGGCACGATCGTCGCCATGCACCACCCGCCGGTCCTGTCGCCGATCGAGCCGATGGCCCGGATGGCGCTGCGGAACCCCGGCCGGCTGCGCGCCGCGATCGCCGGCTCCGACGTGCGGCTCGTGCTGTGCGGGCACACCCATCACGAGGAGTTCGGCATGCTGGGCACGACGCCGGTCTGGGTGTCGCCCGCGCTCGCCTACCGGCTCGACGTGACGAGCACGGGCGCGTTCCGCGGCGTCCCCGGCACCGCGTTCTCCGGCATCCGCCTCGGTGAGGCGGACGACGGCCTGGCGGTGACGGTCTACCCCGTCACCGTTCCGGCCTGACCGCGGCCGGCACCGGGACCTCGCCGCGCGATGTCGCGGGCCTTGCGTACGGCGGGGCCGGCGTCGGGAAGGTGACGTCGATGACCAGGCCGCCGCCGGGCCGCGGGCGAGCGGTAATGCTGGCGGCGTGCGCGGTGGCGATGGCCTTGACGATGGACAGGCCGAGGCCGTGACCGCCGTCGCGGCGGGCGGGGCGCGGGCCGAGCCGCTGGAAGGGCTGGAACAGGCGGTCAACCTCGGCGGCCGGGATGACCTGCCCGGAGTTGGCCACCGACAGGACGGGGCCGTCCGGGCTCGTCGTGGTGCCGACCTCGATGTCGCCGCCGGGGATGTTGTGCCGGACGGCGTTGTCGATCAGGTTGCCGGCCAGCTGCTGGATGAGGAACGGGTCGCCGTCCAGGGCAGCGGGCTGGATGCTGGCGCGGACGCGCAGTCCCAGGCGGCTGATCTCGGGGCGGGCGGCGGCCAGCGCGGCGCTGGTGATGGCGGCCAGGTCGGCGGGCTCGCGCTCGCCGATGCCTGCTTCGCTGCTGGCCAGGGTGAGCATCGCCTCGATGAGGCGTTCCTGTTCTGTGTTGGAGGCGAGCAGTTCCTGGCCGACGGAGTCCCAGGTGGCGGTGGTGGCGGCCGGGTCGGCGAGGGTGACCTGGAGCAGGGTGCGTTCCCTGGTCAGCGGCGTGCGCAGCTCGTGCGAGGCGTTGGCGGCGAAGCGCCGCTGGGCGTCGAAGGAGGCCTCTAGCCGCGCGAACAGGCCGTCGAGGGTGTCGCCGAGTTCCCTGAGCTCGTCGTCGGGTCCGTGCAGGGCCAGCCGTTCATGCAGGCTGCTCGCGGAGATCCGCCGGGCGGCGGCGGTGATCGTCCGCAGCGGGCGCAGCACCCGGCCGGCGATGACCCAGCCGATCACGCCGGCCGCCACCGCGATGACGGCCAGCGCGGCGGCGGAGATGATCACGATCTGCCGCTCGTCGTAGGAGACGTGAACGTGCGCCTCGGACAGCAGCTGAGCCCGCTCAGCGGGGGTGAGGCTAGGCCCAGATGCGGGCATCCGGATGTCGACGATGTCGTAGCCGCCTGACTGCCGGACGTCGGAGACGGGGACAGCCACCGGAATGATGTCGTTGCTGCCTTGCCGGTGGACGAGGGCGGCGGGGATTCTGGCGTTGAGATTGGCGGAGGCTGTGCTTCCGTTTCCGCCCTGGCCGATGTTCGCGTGCCCGAAGACCAGGTAGGTAACGACGCCGAGCACGGCCGCGCCGCACACGAGGAACGCCGCGCCGTACAGCACGGTCAGGCGCAGCCGGGCGGTGCGGCGGGGCAGTCGCGGGCGGGGAATGCGCATTAGGTTCCTCCGATGCGGTAGCCGCTCTCCCGGACGGTTTCGATCACCGGCGGGTCGCCGAGCTTGGCGCGGAGCCGGCCGATGGTGGTCTTCACGGTGCTGGTGAACGGGTCGGCCGCCTCGTCCCACACCTGCTCGAGCAGCTCCTCGGCCGACACCGGGCGGCCGCCGGCGGCCAGCAGGCATTCCAGCACGGCGAGCTCCTTGCGGGTGAGCGGCAGCCGCCGCCCGGCGCGGACCGCGACGCGGCGAGCGGGGTCCAGGCTCAGGTCGCCGTGCGCGAGGGCGGCCGGCAGTGGCGCGGCCGCTCGGCGGCCGAGGGCCCGGATGCGGGCCACGAGCTCGGCGAAGTCGAACGGCTTGGGCAGGTAGTCATCGGCCCCCAGGTCGAGGCCCTCCACCCGGTCCCTGACGGACCGCGCCGCGGTCAGCATCAGCACCCGGCTCTGCGACCCGCCCGCGGCGAGGGCCCGGCAGACGTCGTCGCCGTGCACGCCGGGCAGGTCCCGGTCGAGCACCACGACGTCGTACCGGTTGACCGCCGCGCGTTCCAGGGCCGCGGCGCCGTCCAGGGCGACGTCGACGGCCATTCCCTCCCGGCGCAGCCCGGCCGCGACCGTGGTGGCCAGGATCTCGTCGTCCTCGGTCACCAGCACGCGCACGTTCCAAGCATCACATGGGGAAGGTGACAGGTAGGTCACATTTTCGGTCACCGTGCTGTCACCTCCTGTTTTGTAAACCGGGACCGTGATGACTAGTTCCGGCTCTCTCTTCGGGCTCACGCGCGGCCCTGTGCCGCGCTGGGTCGCGCATGTGCAGCTCGCGGTCTTTGTCGGCGTCGGAGTGGCACTGCTGATCGGCGGCGTGCGCCGCTATGACGCGGTGCAGCCGATCGCGGGCGGGAAGACGGCGACCGGCACCGTCGTCTCGGTCGGCACCGGGCAGAACTGCAGCCGCCACGGCTGCTCGTCCTACTGGGTGCCTGCTATCCAGTTCACGGCCGCGGACGGCCGCACCGTCACGTTCGCCGGGCCCGAGTCCGGCAGTCCGGTCAGCACCGGTGACCAGGTGCGCGTGTCCTACGACCCGGCCAATCCGGTCGTCGCGCGGGAC
>Ga0335074_10004922_pt1 | contig 18457 bp, 18 predicted proteins | sample Lox_Sample_23_FD_206715 | JGI IMG/M metagenome (GOLD analysis project Ga0335074, IMG submission 206715) | Soil microbial communities from Loxahatchee National Wildlife Refuge, Florida, United States - Lox_Sample_2.3 | ecosystem: Environmental > Terrestrial > Soil > Wetlands | place: USA... | reverse complement strand
GACCTGCTGCGCCGAGATCGCTAGCGGGACGTTCAGCAGGGACGGGTTCGTGACCAGGTCACCGCTGGACAGGTAGGCGTCGGACGCGCCGATCCTGACCTTCCCGGCGGACGCGTCGGTGATCCCGACGGCCGAACCGGTGCCCGCCGTGGTAAAGGACACGCTCGGGTGCTGCTGGTGATAGGCCCCGGCCCACGCGCCCATCAGCGGGAGCAGCAGGGTGCTGCCGGTCTCGGTGAGCGTCTGCGGGGTCGCCGCCGGCGTTAACGGAATCGCGCCGCCGGATGATCCGGGGCCGGACACCGACGCCGCCGTGGCGGAACCCCCGGAGTCGCCGTTGCCCCCGCCCGCGGCGCTGCACGCCGTTGCCAGCACGAGCGGCACTGTGGCAGCCATGGCCAGCAGTACCCGGTATCGCAGCGCCACCGCCCCATGCTCCTCACTCGGTGCATGCACCTTACCGCTATTGCCCCGATTGGCCGCCGGTCTGTTCCGCGGCGAAGTGCCCACCTATGAGTAAGTGACGGGAATGAACATTTATCAACGCCATCACCAACTTCAAGTGAGCAACAGACCATCAGTAGCGGAACGCCGCGGCCGGAGCCCGCGGATGCACCCGCGGGCGCTGGAGGCCGCCAATCGGTACATCTATTGCGAACGGCGGCGGTCGCGGCACGGTTCAGAGGGCGGGGTTCAGAGGGCGGGGTTCAGAGGGCGGGGTTCAGCGCACCACCCCGCCGAGGCCGGCGTCCGTGGCGCGCTGGACAGTCATTGGGGTGCGGCCCGGTTTTTTTACGCTCCGGCGCGGCCGGGACCGGGCACCGAGCACGTGCTGCGGGCCGCCGGGAAATGACGGCCCGGAGCACGCTCGGCCGGCCTAGCAGCCGTCGTACGGTGCCCAGTTGAACTCGCCGCCCCGGGCCAGGGCGTTCATGAACACGGCCTCCTGCTCGGCCACCCCGGCGTGGCCGAAGTCGGCCGGGTTGCCGCCGTACTCGGCCCAGGTCGAGGCGCTGAACTGGTACAGGCCCCAGTGGCCGCTGGCGTTCCACACGTCCGGGTTGCCGCCGGACTCGCGTTCGACCACGCAGTTGCCGAACGCGCCGCCCGGCCACGGCCCGCTCGCCGTCGCCGGCGGCGCTGGTGCCGCCGGAGCGGGATCAACCGGGGCCGGGGCCGGAGCGGTGGCCGGGGCCGGGTCCGACTGCGCCCGCACCCGCGAGGTGCTGGCGTGCTTGGCGTGGAAGTCGGACGTGGTGGTGACCGTCGGCGCGGCGGGCGGTGCCAGCTGCGCCGGAGGCGCCGGTATCGTGGCCGGCTCGGCCGGGACCCGCAGCACCTGGCCTACCTCGATGTCGTTCGCCCAGCGGATCTCGTCGTGGTTACGCCAGTACAGCACCGGCCACGCGGCCTGGTTGCCGTAGAACCGCGCGGCGATCGCCGACAGCGAGTCACCGGCCTGGACCGTGTACTTGGCGGGGAACGCCGGCTGCGACTTGGCCGACACGGCCGGCTTCGCCTGCCACGCCTGCCGCATCTCGCTCATGAGCGCCAGGCGGGTTGCCGAGACCAGCTGCGCCGAGGACATCGTGCCCGGCAGGTACGCGGCGTCCAGTTCCGCCGAACGCGGCGCGCCCTGCTGCGGGGCAGCAGCGGCTAACGGGGCGACAGGCACCTGCTGTGACAAGAATGCCGCCGCGGCCACGCCAGCCAGCGTGGGAGCGGCGGCAACGGCAGCCGGGGCTGCCTGCGGAAGCCGGATACGTGACGGCTTACGGTGCTGGCCCAACGGGCTCCTCTCCGAGCAGGGCGCGCTCACCGGGCAGGTAACGGGGGGCAACCTGCGGAGCGCCTGAACAACTGAGCGGGAGCCTAGCGACGGCTTTATTGTCCCGTTCAGAGAATCCGTCACCGTGGGTCAAACCACGCGACGGCCGGCTAAGCTCTGCCGGGTCGCGTTCCGCCTGCCAGAGATGCACTATTTTCCCCCGAAAAAACCGCTGGCCCGGCGAGATAGATGGTGACATCGACTGCGGTTCACGCCCATTTTTTCCAAGCCGCTCCGCGACCCGGCGATGGGCGAGACTGGGCGTTATAAATCCTTATCTATTCTCTCAGTGCGCACATTAATCAGCACCGTAACAATGAGCACAACAATAACTGTTGGTAGCTTTCGGTCGCGACCGTCGCTTCCGCGCCACGCGTCTCGGCGTGTCTCAGCCCTGACCGGGCCCGCCGTCGCCCTGGCCCTCGCCGTTGCCGTTGCCGTTGCCGTGACCATGGTGGTGGCCGTGGCCGTTCCCGTGGCCCTCGCCGGACGGGTGGCGGCCGTGCGGCGAGCCGGACTCGGCCGCTGGCCGGGCCGCCGTCTTCGCCGGCTGGCTGGAGGACGGGACCGGCACCGGGCGCTGCGGCGGGGCGGAGCCGATCACGCTGGCCAGGGTCACGGCGGCGATCACGCCGGTCAGCACGGCGCCCGCGACGATCAGGCCGCGGGCGTGGCGCGCCCTCGCCACGTGCCGGCCGGGCGGTGACAGCGACGGCGGCAGCAACGTCAGGCCACGCGTCGGCGCCTGCGCGCCGGACGGACCCGGCCCGCCCGCAAAATCCGGTCCGCCCGCAAAATCCGGCTCACCGGCAAACCCCGGGCCGCCCGCAAGGCCCGCGGCGTCCGGTACGGTCCAGGCATCCGCGGACCCGCCCGCCTGCGCCGCGCGGCGGGACGCGTCGGCGGCGCTTGGCCTGGCCCCCGGATCGCGGGCGGTGAGCTCCATGACGAGCATGGCCGCGGCCGCTGGCACGCTGGCCGGCAGCGGGGGAATCGGCAGATTGGCCTGGGCCAGCACGGCCTCGCCCTGGTCCCGCGGCAGCGGCGCCGCGCCGGCCAGGCACTCGTAGGCGACCACGCCCAGCGCGTACATGTCGCTGGCCGAAGTGCCGCGCATCCCGGCCGCCCGCTCCGGCGCCAGGTAGCCAGGCGTGCCCATCACGATGCCGGTGACGGTGACCGGCGCCGACCCGGCCGCGTGGGCGATGCCGAAGTCGGTGACCTTCACCGCGTCGCCCGGGGCCAGCAGCAGGTTGCCGGGCTTGATATCGCGGTGCATGAGGCCCGCCGCGTGGGCGGCGTGCAGGGCCGAGGCGGCCTGAGCCACGATGCGCATGCTCCGCGCCGGGTCGAGCGGCCCGCCGGCCAGCACCTGGGCCAGCGACGGCCCGGCCACGAGTTCCATAACCAGGAACGCCGGGTTTCCTGGCCCGGGCTCGCCGTAGTCGTAGACCCGCGCGATGTTCTCGTGGGCGAGCGATCCGGCGTGCCTCGCCTCGGCCCGGAACCGTCCCGGACCTCTGCGTCGCAGGCGTATTCCGGGTGCAGCATCTTGATCGCTACCGGCCGCCCCAGCACGCGGTCGGTGGCGCGCCAGACCTCGCTGAACCCGCCCGCGCCGATCCGTTCCTCCAGCTCATACCGACGATCGAGCAGCATGCTGCTGGTCAGCGACATGCGCAGGCCGCTACCCCGTGACCAGAGGGTTAATCACCGCTCAGCGCAATGCCCGGCCGATCAGGTCGTCGGCGCTGCCGGTGTTGATCACCCGGCCGGGCGGTATGCCGCAGCGCTCGGCACGGACGCAGCCGTTGTCCAGCCAGTCGAGCTGGCCCGGTGCGTGCGCGTCGGTATCGATCGCGAACACGCAGCCCGCCGCGGCCGCCAGCCGGAGCAGCCGGTCGGGCGGGTCCTGGCGCTCGGGGCGGCAATTGATCTCGACCGCGACGCCATGGTCGCGGCACGCGGCGAACACTGCCTCGGGGTCGAACGCCGACTCCGGCCGGCCCCGCCCCATGATCATCCGGCCGGTGCAGTGGCCGAGCACGTCGACGTCGGGATTGCTGACGGCGGCCACCATGCGGGCGGTCATCGGCGCGGCGGGCATCCGCAGCTGCGAGTGCACGCTCGCGACCACGACGTCGAGCTCCGCGAGCAGGTCCTTGCGCTGGTCGAGCGCACCGTCCTCGAGGATGTCGACCTCGATCCCGGTCAGGATCCGGAACGGGGCCAGCGCCTCGTTGAGTTCCCGGACCAGCCGCAGCTGCTCGGCCAGGCGCTCCGCGGACAACCCGCGCGCCACGGTGAGCCGCGGCGAGTGATCGGTCAGCGCGACCCACTCGTGCCCGAGGTCGCGGGCGGCCGCCGCCATCTCGCCCGGCGGGCTGCCGCCGTCGGACCAGTCGGAGTGGGTGTGACAGTCGCCGCGCAGCGCCTGCCGCATGGCGGTCGGCTCCGGCACGGCCGCCTCGTCCAGCAGCCGGGTCAGGTAGGCCGGCCGCTGGCCGTCCGCCGCCGCCGCGATGACCGCGGCGGTGACCGGGCCGATCCCGGGCAGCTCCTGCAGCGTGGTCTCGCGGATCCGCTGCTCCAGCACGTCGGCCGGAAGGTCGCCGACAACCTGGGCCGCCCGGCGGAACGCACGGACCCGGTAGGTCGGCGCGCCCGCCCGCTCGAGCTGGAACGCGATCTGCCTCAGGGTTTCCGCCGGATCCATCCCGCATCACCTACCCAGGCAGCCCCCGCCCATCCGGGGGAGATCACGCGGGAGGTTAGTCTGAGCATTTGAACCTCCCTGCCGCCCCCCGGGAAAGGAGACGACAGGATGAGCCCCATTTCGCGCGGCTTTCACGGCCGCCGGCGCACCCCGCCGGGGGAGGAAGGCCGCGTGCCGCCCGGGCAGTACGTGACCACGGACTTCCCCGTGCTGTCGGCCGGGCCGACGCCGCACACGCCGACCGAGAAGTGGACGTTCTCCATCACCCAGGGCGGTGACACGAAGAAGTCCTGGACCTGGGACGAGATGCGGGCGCTGCCGGAGGAGAACGTCACCACCGACATCCACTGCGTCACGCGCTGGTCCAAGCTGGACACCCACTGGCAGGCGGTCTCGATCGACACGCTGCTGGCGCAGGTCGAGCACCAGGCCGGCTACGTGCTCGCGTTCAGCGACGGCGGCTACACCACGAACCTCCCGGTGCAGGACGTCACCGGCGGGCAGGCGTGGCTGGCGTACGGCTACGACGGCGGGCCGCTGCCGCCCGAGCACGGCGGCCCGGCCCGGCTGCTCGTGCCGCACCTCTATTTCTGGAAGAGCGCCAAGTGGGTCCGCGGCCTGGAGCTGCTCGACCATGACCAGCCGGGCTTCTGGGAGACCTACGGCTACAACATGTACGGGGATCCATGGAAGGAACAGCGGTACGCGGGCGACTGACCTGGCAGACAGCCACGGTCAGTCAGCTCATCCCGGAGACGCCGCGGACGTCGACAATCGTGTTCGACGTGCCCGAATGGGCGGGGCACCGGGCCGGCCAGCACCTCGACATCCGGCTGACCGCTGAGGACGGCTACCGGGCCGAGCGCTCGTACTCGATCGCCTCGGCGCCCGGCGAGCCGGTCGCGATCACCGTCGAGCGGCTGGAGGACGGCGAGGTCTCGCCCTACCTCACCGAGGAGCTGCGCCCGGGGGACGAGATCGAGCTGCGCGGCCCGATCGGCGGCTACTTCGTCTGGGACCCGGCCGCCGACCAGGGGCCGCTGCTGCTGGCCGCCGGCGGCTCCGGGGTGGTCCCGCTCCGCTCGATCCTGCGCGACCGTGAGCGTACCGGGTCGACGGCGATGGCCCGTCTGCTCTATTCGTCGAGATCACTGGCGGACGTCATTTACCGCCAAGAGCTGGAACGCCCCGTCTCGGGGCTGGACGTGGTGTACACGCTGACCCGGTCGCAGCCCCCGGGCTGGCGCGGCCACTCCGGGCGCGTGGATGACGCCCTGCTCGCCGAGGTGGCCTGGCCGACCGGCCAGGACCCGCTCGCCTTCGTCTGCGGGCCGACCAGCTTCGTCGAGGCCGTCGCCCAGAGCCTGGTCGGGCTCGGCTACCCGCCGACGCGGGTCAAGACCGAGCGGTTCGGGGCGACGGGGGTGGCGACGGGAGGAGGAGTGCGATGAACCCGCTGGACGGCAACGCGATCGGCGGCCTGCTGCACGAGGTCTTCGGCACCGAGATGACCGCCGCGGTGAGCACGTGCGCGAACTGCGGCGACACCGGTCCCGTGGCACAGACGGTCGTCTACCTGGACGCGCCGGGGACCGTGGTCCGCTGCCGCACCTGCTCCGACCTGCTGATGGTGTTCACCAGGGTGCACGAGCGAATCTGCGTCGACCTGGGCGGCCTGGCCGCGCTTGAGGTTCGCTGAGCACTGCCGGCCACGGTATGAAAGGGAGATGGCCAGGTACGCCCTCCTGATCCTCCCGTCGGCCAATCGCGTTTACGCGAGCGCGTCGACCGCGCTCACCCGCGCCGAGCTGGAGGTCTTCAACCGATCCGTGCTCGGCGGCCGGCTGAGCGGCGTGTCGGAGGCGACGATCGGCGGCGTCCCGTACGTGACCTTCACCGCCGACGGCATTGACGCTGCCGACGCCGCGCTCCTGGCGAACCTGTCCTCGATTTACGCTCTGTTCGGCGTGGAGGGCGACCTGCTGCGGCCAGTCGAGCTCCGCCCGCTCGCCCGGTTCGACGACGACCTGATTACGATCCCGAAATACCAGGGAAAGACCAACGAGCAGTTCACCAAGCTGCTGCTCAACGTCACGCTGCTGTCGTCGGCGTTCGCGCCCGTCATGCTCGAGCGGCAATTCGCCGTGCTCGACCCGCTGTGCGGCCGCGGGACGACGCTCAACCAGGCGCTGATATACGGGTTCGACGCCGCCGGAGTCGACCTCGACCGCAGCGACTTCGACGCCTACGCGGCGTTCATCCAGGCCTGGCTGAAACGCAAGCGGCTCAAGCACCACGCCGAGCGCGGGCCCGTGCGCCGCAACCGGCAGGTGCTGGGCAGGCGGCTGCAGATCAGCCTGGCGGCGGACAAGGACGACTACCGGGCCGGCGTGACCCAGCACCTGGACGTGGTCAACGCCGACACCACCAGGGCACTAGACATCTTCCGGCCAGCGGCGTTCGACCTGATCGTGGCCGACGCCCCGTATGGTGTGCAGCACGGCAGCCGGACCCAGGCCAAAGGCCTCGTGCGCAGCCCGGCCGACCTGCTGGCCGAGGCGGCCCCGGTGTGGGCCGCGTTGCTGCGCAGCGGGGGCGCGTGCGGCATCGCCTGGAACACCCTGGTCGCGCGGCGCGACGCCGCGGCCACGATCCTGGCGAATGCCGGGCTCGAACCGCTCGACACCGGCCCGTACCTGGAGTTCCAGCACCGGGTGGACCAGGCGATCGTGCGGGACATCCTGGTCGCCCGCAAGCCGTAGCTTGACGTCGCTCGCTCAACTGTCAAGTTACTTGACTGAACCGTCCGCCGCGCCTAGTCTCCCGGATATGGATTCCATCCCGGCACCGGGCGCCGCCCAGGCCTCGATCCCAGCACTGATCCGAGCGGCGCGCGGCAGCTACGCCCTGGTGATCGGCACCCATCTGGCCGCCGGGGGATTCGAGGACCTCCCCAGGAACGGGCCGTTCGTGCTGGGCGGGATGGCCAACTGGGCCGGGTCGGCATCCGACATGACCCGCGCGCTGGGGGTCACGAAGCAGGCCGCCAGCCAGCTCATCGACACCCTGGTCCTGCGCGGCTACCTGACCCGCGAGGTCAACCCCAGTGACCGGCGGCGGATGACGATCGACCTCACCGACCGCGGCCGGGCCGCTGCCGCAGCCGTGAACGCGGCGGTAGCGGAGGTCGATGCCCGGCTCGCCCGGATGATCTCAACGGGGCAGATGGCCGGGCTGCGGGCCGGGCTGACCGCGCTGGCGGCGATCAAGGACGAGGCCCAGGAAGCGTAAGCCGACCGAAGGATGGCGTTATCGGGCGGGTGACGCGCGGCGGGGCCAGCCCGGCCCAGACTCCAGGCTGACCCCGCGCTGCGCGCTGGCTATCGGATCAGGTGCTGCGCTCCCAGGTCACGCTGAACGCGTTGCCGCTGCCGTTCAACGCTCCAGGTTGGGCCTCGACCCGTCCGGAGGAGTCGACCATGGTGATCTCGTCGTCGGTGAACGAGGAGATCGTGCCCGACTTCGAGGTGGTCGAGACCGTCGCGCTGCTCAGGCTGAACGTGGAGAAGTGCGCCAGCGGGTAGACGCCGCTCGAGCCGCTTGGCGCCTCGGCGATCCACTCGGCCGAGGAGTTGGCGCACGAGCAACTCTGCTTGGTGCTGAAGCTGTCGCCGGACCGGCTGGAGTCCGTGACCGCGAGCGTGTAACTAGTGCCGCTGCGTACCACCGAGGCGGAGATGGCATCGCCGGGCCGCAGTGTCTCGCCCACCACCTGGATGTCGTTGGTGGGATACATCTCCCACCAGGTGTAGTAGTAGGCGCTGCCCTCGTAGCACTCGGCCAGCGTCCCGTCCTGCTCAACCGAGTCGCTGCTGTAGCCGTCGATTCCTACCCAGAACGCCGCCAGCGATTCCGTGCGGCCGCTGCAGGTGACCGATGGCTCGCTCCACGAGCCGGTCGCCTTGCTGAAGCCACTGCCGGTGTCGGCGTACCCGGACCAGTTGCCGCTCTGCACCTGGGTCAGGCCCTTGAGCGTCTGTGCGTGCCCGGACACCCGGTGATCGGCGCCGTGCTGGCCGATCGCGAGGTGTTCGATAGCGGTGCGCGCGGCCGCCGCGGCTTGCGCGCTCGGCGAGGCGGCTGCTGCTTTCGCGGAGCTGGCCCCGGCCGCCGGGCCAAAGGCCACGGCCAGGGCCAGCGCGGGCACGCTCGCGATTAACGCTCGGGCGAGTAGTCGGGAGGGACGACGAAGCATGGGGGACTGCCTCTCGCTCGACGCGGCCTTCGGGTAGGCCGCTGGGTATACCGAATCGTAACTTTTCGTTATGTAGTTGAGAAGTACCTGTCTGCAACATTGCCGGGGGACGGAACCCGTGCTCGGGCGCGGCCCGGCACCGGCGGGCGGGTCCGCGGCGCGGGCCGGACGGACGGGGCAGGTCACGCCTCGGGCGCGGGGCAAGGCACATACTCAGGCCCGGGTACACACCTGGGGCGCGCCGGGCGGGCGTGCCCTGGCGTCATCGCGGCCGCGGGGGAATGGCGGCTATCGGCCCGGTTCGGCCCTGGCGCCTCCCCGGCGAACGGCTCCTGATACGGTGCCGTTCGTCAGCCATTGCTGCCCTGGCTGAATCGTTCTTCCGCGGCCTCTCGCTTCGGTCTCCGGCGAGGACGCGAGCCGGGAAGCCGGTGTTCGCCTACGTGGACCAACCCCCGTGCCTGTTTCAGTCCCGCCGCGTTCGTGAAATATTGCCATTAAGCGAGGTGTTCGTGCCGATACTTTGCCGATCTCCGCAACGACCTTAGCGAGGAGCGGCGCTTGTCCATCGAGGAGATCGAACGCGAGATTCATGATGCATACCTGCGCCTTGCCGAATCGGCCACAATGGTTCGTTACTGCCACGAGCATTACCTGGATAACCTGACCTCGCCAAGTGGCCAGCAGGCTCAGCAATCGCACCAATCACAACACGACTTCATCGTGTGGCACGCGGATGTCGATACGGCACACGAAACGGTGATCGCGGCGGCGACGGCGGCGCACGATCAAGCAACCGGAGACTTGCCAGGCACCGTCGCCGCGCTGACAGACGCGCATCCGTGGGCACTGGCCGGCTACGGCGACCCGCGGTGGAACGACTACCGGCCCGATCTGACGGCGCCGTCGCCGACCGGCGTCCGGGTCGGTGCGCTGACCGTGGCCCGCGGCAGCGAGACGCCCCTGGTCCCGGCGGTTGCCCAGTTCACGGGGCATGGCCACCTGCTGATCAGGGCGGAGACCGGCGCCGCCGCTGGCGCTCGGTCGCTGCTGCAGGCGGTGACGTTGCGGCTGGCCGTGGCCACCAGGCCCGGCACGATACGGTTCGCGCTCGCCGATCCGCTGGGCCAGGGCGAAAAGCTGAGCGGCTTCCTGAGGCTGCCCCGCGAGCTGAGGCTGGGGACCGGCGTGGCGTCCAGCGCGGCGGAGATCGAGGCGCTGCTGCGGATGCTCACCGAGCACGTGGTCGAGGTGACGCAGACCAGGCTCACCAACGTCTACGACTCGATCGAGGCCTATAACGAGGGCACGACCGGGGTGTCGGTGCCTTACCACGTCCTGGTGCTGGCCGGGCTCCCGGGCGGGATCAGCGAGTACTCGGCCGAGCTGCTGGCCCGGCTGGCCCGCAACGGGCCACGCGCCGGCGTATACGTCGTCGCAACCCTCGAGGAGGGTCAGGAGCGCCCGCGCGGCTTCGGCCTGGCCGAGCTGACCGCGAGGTCGACCGAACTGCGCGTCGATCGCCGCGGCCGGGTGATCTGGGATGACCCGGACTTCGGCCCGTGGCCGATCGAGCCGGACGTGATGCCGCCGGCGGCCAGGGTCAACGCCTGGCTCGACACTGTCGGCGCGGCGGCCAGCGCCACGTCGCGCGACCTGCCGTTCGCGCGGATCGCCGTCCCGCCCGCGCAGCGCTGGTCCGGCGACACGACCGACGGGCTGGACGCCCAGATCGGGGTCGATAGCAAGGGCGAACCGCAGCACTTCGTGATGGGATCCAGCGGTGTGCACAACGGCCTGGTCGGCGGCGATGTGCGGATGGGCAAGTCCAACCTCCTGCACGTGCTGATCACCCAGCTCGCGCTCAAATACCCGCCCGAGGAACTCGAGTTCTACCTGCTCGACTTCAAGGAGGTGGAGTTCGACGCTTACCTGACCCATAGATTGCCGCATGCCCGGGCGATCTCCTCGCGCACGGATCGTGAATTCGGCCTGAGCATGCTGCGCCGCTTCCACGACGAGATCGAACGGCGGGTCCGGCTATGCCGGGAGGCCGGAGTCACCCAGCTCCCGGAGTACCGAAGGGAAACCGGAGAGATCCTGCCCAGGTCGCTCGTGATCATGGACGAGTTCCAGGTGCTGTTCGCCGAGGACGACCGGTTGTCCCGCCAGGCCGGCGCGCTGCTCGCGGACATCGCCAAGCGCGGCGCGGCGTTCGGCCTGCACCTGTTGCTGGCCACCCAGTCGCCGGGAAGCGGCTCGCTGACCGCGCACCTGCGGCCGGCGTACGAGCAGATGGCGCTGCGCATCGCGCTCGGGTGCATGCTGCCGAGCGTGTCCCAGGCGATACTCGGCGAGGGCAACGAGGCCGCCGCCCGGCTGACCCGGGCCGGCGACGCCATCTACAACGATCGCCGCGGCGAGGGCGCGAACCCGGTCATGCGGATCGCGATGCTGCTCACCCGGGACCGGCGGGAGTGGATCGCCGCCACCAGGGCGCTGGGCCGTGGCCGGACCTTCCCGCCGCCGGCCACCTTCGACCCCGACCTGCCCGCCGACATCGCCGCCAACCCGCAGTGTGCGGCGTTTGCCGCGAGCCCCGGTCGCTGGCAGGCGCCCGGGCTCACGGTGCAGGCCTGGCTCGGCGAGGCCATAGAGATCAAGCCCGCTACGACCGCGACCTTCGAGTGCTTCCTGCGGTCGAACCTGCTCGTGGTGGGCGACGAGCGACACGGCCACGGCCTGCTTCTGGCCACCGTGCTGAGCGCAGCGGTCCAGCGCTCGCCTGCGGACGTATCGTTCGTGATCGCCGAATTCGCGCGGCCATCCTCGCCGTTTTACGACTTCTTCGCCCCGGCCGCTGACCTGCCCCATGAGGTGCGGGTCGCCGGACCTGCCTCCGCCGGGGCCGCCCTGGCAGGCCTGGCCGACGAGCTTGATGCGCGGATCGCCCGGCCGGGCGACGCGCCGTATCCCCGGCGGTTCTTCATCGTCGCCGGCCTGCACCGCTGGCAGGATCTCGGCGCGGACGGTGACTGGGGCAAGCCGAGCGAGACGACCGCCAGGCTGACCAGGCTCGCCGAGCTCGGGCCCGAGGTCGGGATCCACGTCGCGATCTGGTCTGACAGCTACGCGACCGCCGAGCGCGCCCTGCGGCGCGCCGGGATCAGCCAGTTCGCCCTGCGCGTGGCGCTGCGGCTGCCGTCGACCGCGGAGAGCGACGCGCTGCTAGGCGTGGCGTCAGCGGCCAGCCTGGGCGACGACCGGGCCCTGTTCCGCGACTCAGACTGGCCGCATGAACAGGTGGAGAAGTTCAAGCCTTACTCGATCACGTCCCTGTATTCCTTTGCCCACAGCGCCCTCAGGAGACCGGCATGACCCTCCCCGCCGACGCGCCTGCAACGGCCCTGTCGCCCTATCTCTCGCTCCGTCAGGCGGTGCGTCCCGCGATCGTGACGTATACCGTCCTGGCCAACGAGCAGGAACAGGCCGGGGCACTTGCCGAGGAGGCCGATCAGCTGCTTGAGGCCACGCGGGAACTGCTGGAGGCGGTTGGCCTGGTCCACCTGCTCAGCCCCAGACCGGGCGCGGAGATCGCGGGCGACGATCACGAAGACCGGCAGGCGCGGCTGCTGGCCGCCTACGCCGACGCCGGGATCCTTTGGGCCAAGGTGGTCGGCAACTCGATCGCGCTCGCCGACGGCTTGCTCAGCCAGGCAAGGTGGGACGACGTGCTGCGACTCGCCGACTTCCTCGACAACGCCGGCGAGAAGCTCGTCGCCGAGAGCCTGCGCGCTCAGGCCAACGAGGCGCTGAAAACCAACTACTACGCCCGGATGAATTCGATACACGACAAGATGTCTAAAGAGGAAACCGCGGCGGCCATCCAGACGCTGCGATCGCTCCCGCGCGCGTTCCCGGAGCGGAAGCTCGAAGTCGCACTGCGGCTGCGCCCGCTGGGCACGTCAGTGAAGAACCTCACGCGGCCGGATCGCCAGTCAAGGAACACGATTGAAGCGGCGATGACAAGCCTGCCCGACTCGGCCGACTATTACCTTGCCGTTCTGGCCGATATCTTTCACAGCCTGGTGAAATAGAGTTCCCGTCCTGTCACCCGTTTACTAGGAGAGCAAGCCTTGGCTGAGGTCAATATAAGCGACATCGAGGCGCTGGCAGATTTCCGTTCGCATCTGAGCGAATTTAACAAGAATCTGGCCGAGAGCTTCGCGACGATGCGCACGCACTGGCGTGACCTCGGCGAGATATGGCGCGATGACATGTACCGCCGCTTCGGCGATGCTCTCGAGGAAGTCACCCCGGGGGTCGAGAAGTACCTCGAATCGACGGAGAGCCACGAGATGTATCTGCTCGCCCTGGTCGAGCGGCTCCGGGCGGTCCGCGAACTGTCGGCGGGATGACGTTCGTGGCCGACATACACGCCGACATCGACGCGCTCAGGGAGCTCGCGGACGCGCTCGCCCGGTTTCGGCACGCCCAGCGCGAGGTGGTCGAGCGCGGCGATCACGAGATCGAGGCCACGCGCGCCTCTCTCGAGGCCAAGGCAGGGCGCTGGCGGTCCCTGCTAGCGCGCCGCCGGGCTGACCTGGCCGCCTGCCAGCGCGCCGCCGCCGCGGACGGAGCGGGCCCGGCGCCCGACTGCTCCGCCGAGGCCCGTGCCGTCCGCGAGGCCGAAGAGCGACTCGATCACATCCGGCGCTGGCAGCTGCGGGTCGACGACGAGGCGGGAGCGTTCCGTAGCGTCGCCGTCCAGTTCCGGGACCTGCTCGATCTCGAACTCCCGCGAACCGAGAATCACCTCCGGGCTGTGATCGGCGGGCTGGAGGCGTCGCGCCGGATCCAGGTGCCGGGTTCCTGACCATGTTCGCTCGTCCGGATGAGGACGGGGGCCACCTGCTCCGGGTAATCGACTCGATCTGGCGTAAGACTCAGCAGAGCTGGCGCGACGACCTGGCCCGCAACTTCGAGACCGCCTACTGGACCCCTCTGCTGACCGAGTCACGGACTTACCTGTCCGCCCTGGGCGAGTGCCTGGAGACGATGAGCGCGGCCGAGCGCGACACCGAGTTCTGATGACGACCCGGCACCGCCGCCGACCAGGGCAAGATCGGCACTGGCCCCCCTAGGGGGTATTCGCTCACTCGAAACCCATTAGTCCCATGTCTGGGCATCGCCACATGGACTAATCTGCCTCCCGGGGAAGAGGTTAGTTAACGGATTCCCCTGGCCCGAAGCCCACGCCTGGCTCGGGCGCCCTTGGCTGTGGGAGAACCAGTGGTCACTGTTGCCCCCGGTAAGCACCGGCGTCCCTTCGCAGAGATGCCGGAGGCACCCTCCGGCGTGCCGCTCGGTTCCGCCGAGTTCCTCCAGGCGCCCGTGGACGCGGCAGGTCCCGCGGCCGGTAACGACGGAACGTGGGGTTCTGGTCACGGCCAGACGCCTCTGCCTGCGCGAACCGATCCCGGCTGGCCGCCAGACGCAGCGGCGCAATGGCCAGGGTTTGACGCACCGCCGCCGATCCTTCACCCCGACCATCCCTCCGCTCCGGTTCCGCGAGTCCGCATGCCGCTGGCGCAGGATGCACCGCGACGGGGCCGACCCGGCAGCGCGGGCTCGCAGTCTTCCCAGGCGATGCCCGACGCAGGAACACGCCTGCCGCAGCGCCAGCCCGGCCGGCAGCCCAACCCGGCGTCTGGCCGACCCGGTGCCGGCCCCCAGGGCTACAACACCGGCCAGTACCCCGCCCAAACCGGCCGCCCCGCCCGCCAAGCCCCCCGGCCCAACGGCCGCCCCCAAGGCTTCGGACCCGGCAACGCCCGGCCGCAAGGCTTCGGACCCGGCCCCGACCGCACCGCTCCCCAGGGCTACCGACCTGGCAACGCCGGCCCCCAGGGCTACGACACCGGCCAGTACCCCGCCCAGCCCGGCCGCCCCGCCCGCCAAGGCCCGCGGCCCAACGGCCGCCCCCAGGGCTTTGGGCCTGGCCCCGGCAACGGCCGCCCGCAAGGCTTCGGACCCGGCCCCGGCAACGGCCGCCCGCAAGGCTTCGGACCCGGCCCCGGCAACGGCCGCCCGCAAGGCTTCGGACCCGGCCCCGGCAACGGCCGCCCCCAGGGCTTCGGGCCCGGCCCCGCCAACGCCGCGGCTCAGGGTTACGCGCTCGCCCAGGGATACGCCCCGGAGGCGGACTACGTCCCGGATCCATCCCAGCCGCCCCGCGGAGCCCGGCGGCTCTATGCGGTCCCGGACAACGCCTCTCCCGCCGGCCTCGCGGAGCGGTCCGGCGTCGGCCTGATGGCCCCGGATGCCGGACCGCAGGCTCCAGGAGCGGTCGGCTTCGTCAGGCAGCAGCCCGGGTTCGATGATGGCACCCAGGCGGCCGCCATCATCAGGCAACAGGCCCTGGACGAGGCCGCGGCAATCCGGCAGGCCGCCGAAAACGACGCCGCCTCGATCCGGCAGCAGGCCACCGCGCTGCGCCAGGCTACCGAGGAGGAGGCCGCGCGCATGCGCGCGGTCATCGCTTCGCTGTCGAACCAGTTGAGCGAGATGTCGGCCTTCGCGACGGAGAACCTCGCCTCCCCCGGGGGCGCGCTGGCCGCGGCCGCCACGGCTGCTCTCGTCGCGGCGCCTCCGGCCGCGCTCCCCGCAGGGCCGGCCACCCGGCCCGCGCGCCCGGCCACCCGGCCGGAACGGCCGGCCAGGCCCGCCCGGCCGGCCACCCAGCCCGGGAAGGCACCGGCCCGGCCGACCACCGGAACCCAGGGCAGGCAGGCCCGCGCCGCACGCAAGATGGTGGCGCTTCTCGCCGCACTGGCCACGGTCGGCGTTGTCAGCGGCGCCGCCGAGCTAGTGATGCACGGAGGCCCGTTCTTTATCTTCCGGGCGAACGGGGCGGGAGCGTCTGAGACCGGTCCCGTCGAGAACCAGGGCCCGGGTCAGCCCGATGCGCCGGGCGCCCATCAGGTGCCGGTCCCGGTATCAGGCAAGCACGCCAAATAACAAACCAGCAGGCCAGCTAACAAAGGACGGCAGATAGCCTGCGAAAGCCACCCAGGCTGGGCTGCGCTCGCACGCCAGTGCCGATGCTTCAGGAAGGCAAGAGGAGGCGGCAGTAGTGAGCCAGAGGGACATAGTCCAGGAAGGGCATTATCCCTATCCTGAGCCCCCGTACACCGAGGGTTCCTATCAAGCCGGGAACGGCTATCAGGAGGCTCCGTACCGCGAAGCTCCTTACCCGGCCGATGACTACCCGGAGGCCTTCTATCCGGAATACGAGGAACCCGAGCAGCCGAAGCCGAAGGCCAGGAAAAAGAAGTCCATCGACGCCTGGATGGCCAAGCAGTCCACGAACCTTCCTCGGTTCAAGCGGCGGTCGATTGCCCTGTTCTTCCTGCGTCTGCCGGTGTTCGTCCCGTGGTTCTTCATCCTGCGCGGGTGGCTGTCGCTGAATGCCAAGGACGTGCTGACGCTCAGCGAAGCTGACGTGCTGGGGACCGGAGGCGAGTTCTTCCTGCTGGCGTGCGTGTCGATCACGCCGTTCATTACCCTGACCGGTGCGCGCTGGTACGCGCCGCTGCGGCGGTGGTACGGCATCTTCTTCGCGCTCATCGGGATCTCCGACGGGACCACTGCGGCGATCACGACCGACTTCGACGGCGGCATCTTCGGCCGGCTGGCCGGTCACACCTTCCTCGTGACCGGCTTCCTGATCGTCCTCATGGCCATTCCGGTGCTGCTCACCGCCAACACGCCGGCGCAGCGCAGGCTCGGGACATACTGGAAGAAGTTGCAGAAGCTGACCTACGTGATGTGGGCATTTCTCGTCCTTCACCTTGCGCTTCTCGATGGATTCCGGCCCTTCGACGGACCGCAGGGCGACGGCGACCCGGTCTTCCACCAGCGCTTCTACCAGGCAATGGCCATCAGCCTCCCGCTGGTCATTCTGCGGCTGCCGCCGGTCAAGCGCTGGATCACCGAAACGCGGGCGGCGGGCCAGCAGTGGAAGGTGTGGTGCGCGATCGCGCCGATGGCCGCCCTGTACGTCCTCGCGTTCGCGTTCGTCATCAACGAGGAGTTTTTCACCGGGCTCCAGGTCCTTACGCTGCATCCCCCGGCGAACTGATCCGAATCGATGCGGTGCGGCAGATCCAGGTTCCCTTGCCTGCGTGAGGTGGATTGATGAGCGAGCGGTCGGGCGGAAAAGACGCCGGAAGGAACGTCACCGGATTCCTCCTGATAGCGGTGCCGTCCGTGGTGGTCTTGGTTCTGCTTTTCCTGGCCGTTCCCTACTACGCGGGCGCATCGGCGAGGATCACCAAGCTGTACACGAACCTGGCGGTACCGGCCGACCAGGCCCTGGCGCCGGACATCGCAGCCTACAGCCATGACATGGATACCAGCCTCGCCGCCGCCAAGCTCGACCTGCAAAAACAGGTGCAGGCGGAGACGTCGTTCGACAACCAGCTCGGCGACATCACCTTCCCGCCCGCGCCCGATCCTCATGCCGACCTACTCATAGCGGCCGACCAGAAGCGGATCAAGCTAATCAAGCTGCAGATGCAGGCCAAGACGCTCCGGAAGCTGCGGTCGTTCAATGCCCGCGACCTGGCCGCCAACGCCACCGTCGAGGAGCAGGTAACCATCATCCGACAGGATCTGGGGCTGCCGCCCGCCAGCGGACACCTGTACTAGTGCCACCGCGGCCTCCGGCCGATGAGGGCGGCTGAGGCGGCTGGCGACCCCTAGGGGGTATTCGTCTCCCGGGAGCTATTCGTCCACGTCCGGGGCGTGGGCAAATGGGCTAGTCTGCGGCGTGGGGATGAGTTAGTTAACTCGTTCCCCTCGCCGCCCGAGACCAACAACTGGCTCGGACGTGCTCCGGAGGGTGAGTTAGTTAACTCGTACCCCTCCCCGGGTTGAGACCTGCTCCTGGCTTGCGCATCCCCGAAATCGCTGTTGGAGGCCCCGTGGTCCCCCTTGCCCCCGGAAAACACCGGAGGTCTGAGGCCGAGCCGTTCAGTACAGGCGAGTTTCTCGCGGCGCCCGCCGACGCGACGGGCACCCAGTGGGGCCCCGGAGGTGGTGGCCCGCTCGGACTTCAGCCCAGCGATATCGCCAGCCATCCCGTGGATGGCGGCCTAGCCGCGCGCGTCGACGCAGACTGGCCGCCTGGCCCCGGCGGATCGACGCCCTGGCCGCAGTGGGACGCGCCGCCCCCCGACCTGCCTGCCGATCATCCGTCGGCGCCCGTACCCAGGGTGCGCGCGCCGCTGGCGCAGCCGCCAACCCGGCCTGCCTCGGCCGAGCGCCGCGGCGGCCCAGACGCCTCGTACGGCGAGCCGAACCGCCTGCCGCAGCGGCGGCCGGGTACCCGCCCCAACCCGGCGTCCGCCTCACGGCGGGCCAACGCGGCGGCCCGAGGACCCCAGCCGGGCGCTTTGGCTCAGGGCTACGACACCAGCCAGGGCTACGACACCGACCCGGTCCGGGCCGGTGGACCGACGGGAGCGGCCGGACAGGGTACAGCCATGGGGCCGGGCGCTGCTGCGGGTTACAACTCCGGCCAGTACCGGGGCCGACCGGCCGCTGCCAGGCCCAACCGAGCTCCTCGAGGCTACGACCAGCGCCAAGGGTCCGG
>Ga0335074_10004921_pt1 | contig 18458 bp, 13 predicted proteins | sample Lox_Sample_23_FD_206715 | JGI IMG/M metagenome (GOLD analysis project Ga0335074, IMG submission 206715) | Soil microbial communities from Loxahatchee National Wildlife Refuge, Florida, United States - Lox_Sample_2.3 | ecosystem: Environmental > Terrestrial > Soil > Wetlands | place: USA... | reverse complement strand
GGCATCGAGTACTGAAAAGCAGCGAACAACCGGTCGGCGAAGAAGCGGTCAGCGAACAACCGGTCGGCGGCTGATGCCTCGTCAGCGCCAGGCGTCGAAGCGGCCGCTGCGGAGAGCTGCGGCCAGCGCCTCGATGTCTCCGGAGAGCACGCGGTCCTGAGCGAGCGTGCGCACAATCTGCCGGACGTGCGTGAACGCCTCGCCCACGCGAACCGCCGGCTTGAGCGGCGCGCGATACTCCAGGCCCTGCGCCGCGCAGATCAGCTCGATAGCCAGCAGGTGCTCGGCGCGATCGACGATCTCCCCGAACTTCAGCGCCGCGGTCATGCCCATGGAGACGTGATCTTCCTTGCCTCCCGAAGTAGGCACGCTGTCGACGCTGGCCGGATGCGCCAGCACCTTCGCCTCGTTCAGCAATGCGGCTGCGGCCACGTGGGCGATCATCAGGCCGGAGCTGACGCCCGGCGTGTGCGAGAGAAACGCGGGCAGTCCCTCGTTGATGTCGGGGTTGACAAGCCGGTCGATGCGCCGTTCGGCAATGCCCATCAGGGTGGTCATGGCGATCGCCGCTGCGTCGAGCGCCAGCGCAAGCGGCGCAGCATGAAAATTTCCGCCGGAGAGGACATCGCCCTCCGCGAAGACCAGCGGATTGTCGGTGGCTGCGCCGGTCTCCGTAGCAAGCGTGTCCTGGGCGTGAGCCAGCATGCCGCGCGCGGCGCCGTGGACCTGCGGCATGCAGCGCAGGCAATAGGCATCCTGCACGCGCGGGTCGTTGTGCCGGTGCGACTCGCGAATCTCGCTCTCGGCCAGCAGCGAACGCAGATGCGCGGCGGCGGCGGTTTGGCCCGTGTGCGGGCGCACCGCCTGGATGCGCTCGTCGAAGGGCGTTGGCGTCCCGCGCAGAGCCTCGAGGGTCATGGCGCCGGCAAGGTCGCTCAGCTCTGTCACGCGCAGCGCCCGCGCCAGGGCGAGCGTGCCAACGGCGGTGATCGCCTGGGTGCCGTTCAGCAGCGCCAGGCCCTCCTTGGCTTCGAGCGTCAGCGGCGTCAGCCCCGCCTGCAGCATCGCCAGCGCGGCCGGGAGGGTGCGGCCCTGAAAGTGAACCATCCCCTCGCCCATCACCCCAAGCGCCAGATGCGCGAGAGGCGCCAGATCGCCGCTTGCCCCCACCGATCCCCGCGAGGGGATAACCGGATGGATGCGGTGGTTGAGCAGGGCAATCAGCGTCTCCACCACCTGCGGGCGAACGCCGCTGAAGCCTTTGGCGAGAACATTGGCGCGCAGCAGCAGCATGGCGCGCACCGCGTCCTCCGGGAGCGGCTCGCCGATGCCGCACGCGTGGCTGCGCACAAGGTTCCGCTGCAGTGCCTGCACCTGATCGAGCTCGATGCGCACTTCTGAGAGCTTGCCGAATCCGGTGTTGATGCCGTAAGCGGTCCCTCCGCCGGCCAGCAGCGCATCGACCACGCTGCGGGAGGCGCGAATCCGATCCAGCGCCTCAGGCGCGAGCGCGACGGCGCGGCCTTCCACAGCGACCGCACCGATTTCTTCAAGCTTCAGCGGTTGACCTGCGAGCAGCAGCGGAGAGGGCATAACCAACGATGGTATCGCGGGATGCGCAGCCGGCGCGACCCTGGCAGGATGCGCGAACGGCATGGCCGTCAGCAGGCCGGAGTCAGGAATCCTCTGTCCAGGCGATCCTCCAGGCCCTATAGTGTTCTTTACGGGCTGCGGAAACAGGCTGAACCGGAACCGCCGTCCTCACCATTCACCGCGCAGGCATTCTCACCTTTCAGGGAAGCGGAGACACCACCCACATGGCGACCAAATCCACACCGCCGGCGAACGTAGAGCGGCAGAGTTACATCGGGCCCTTCATTGTCATCACCAGCCTCTTTTTTCTGTTCGGCTTCATTACCAATCTGAACATGGCGCTGGTCCCGCACCTGAAAAAGGTCTTCACGCTGCCCTACGCGTGGGCCATGCTGGTGGAGTCCGCGTTCTTCCTGGCATACTTCGTATTCTCGACCCCCTCGGCGAAGCTGATTGAGGCCATCGGCTACAAGCGCACGATCGTGGTGTCGCTGTTCATTCAGGTCGTGGGCGCGCTGCTCTTTGTTCCTGCCGCCAAACTGGTCAGCTTCCCGCTCTTCCTCACCGCTGTTTTCATCGTCGGCGCTGGTGTCACGGCGCTGCAGACAGCCGCCAATCCCTACGTCTCCATTCTCGGGCCCGAGCACAGCGCGCCATTCCGTCTCACCCTGGCGCAGGCTTTCAACTCCATGGGCGGCATGATCGCGCCCATCATTGCCGGGCATTACATCCTGACTGACCTGCCGGCGACCGCTTCGCAGCAGATGATCGCCGGCACCGTGCGCGGCCCGTATCTGGCGATCGCCGCGGGTTTGCTGCTGCTGGGCGTCACCATGGCATTCATGCACCTGCCCGCCATCGGGGTCACGCGCGAATTCCGCCCGACCGAAAAAGGCGAGCCCATCCTCGACCGCAGCATCTGGTCGTTCCGCCACACCGTCCTCGGCGCGATTGGTATTTTCCTTTATGTCGGCGTTGAAGTGGGGCTGGCCTCCATCGCCGTCAACTATTTCCTCCAGCAGGGCGTGAACGTCGCCGGGACCGTGTCGTTCTTTCAGGGCTGGGGCGTCTTCGGTCACTGGATCATCAGCACCTTCGCGCTGTCGGACCGGGTAGGCATCGCTTCAGTGCTGGTCTCGCTCTATTGGTTCGGCGCGCTCGTGGGGCGGTTGCTCGGCTCCTGGATGCTGACCAAGGTCAAGGCCGGAGGACTGCTGGGGGTTTTTGGAATCGCCGCAACCATCATGCTGGGAGTCTCCATGATGTCGAGCGGTCAGGTGGCCATCTGGAGCCTGGTCCTCTGCGGCTTCCTGAACTCAATTATGTTCCCGAACATCTTCGCGCTGGGCATCGCGGGCCTGGGGCCGCTGACCAGCAAGGGTTCCGGGTTGCTGATGACGGCGGTGGTTGGCGGCGCGGTAATTCCAGCGCTGATCGGCGTCCTCGCGGATCACTTCGGCATCCAGCACGCATTCGTTCTGCCCATGCTCTGCTACATGTTCATCGCGTTTTACGGCCTGGCCGGACATAAGCCGAAGCGCACCCTCGCCTGAGCGGCTCGCGCAGCAGCAGGGAAGAAACGTTCCTCAATCGCGCAGAACGCAGCCTGCTGTTAACATAGTGGTTAATATATGTCCACACGTGGACATCGCGGGCCCCAATCGCATCCGCGGCGGCCGGATCGGTGAAACTTTAGGAGAGGCTTCGCGTCAGATTGGCAGGGCTCATCTCCTCTGGAGACGCATGGCTATCCGTTTAACTGGAAGAAAATTCGGGCTTCTTGCCGCGGGATTGGTGCCGCTGCTGGCGCTCGCGATGGTTTCCGCCGCGCACGCTCAGCAGGCGCCCGCTGCCGCTCGCATCCTGGGCACCGTCACCGCCGTGAATGGCAGCGCTTTGACGGTGAAGACGGACACAGACGGAATGGTCAACATCACCGTCTCCGGCACCGCGAAAATTCTGAAGACCGCGCCGGGGCAGAAGAGTCTGGCAGGCGCAACGCCGCTGACGGTCAGTGACATTGAGCCCGGCGATCGCGTGCTGATGCTGGCGCCCGGCAATCCGCCCACGGCGACGGTGGTGATTGTCAACAAGAAGGCGGACCTCGAAGCCCTCCAGCAGCAGCAGCAGCTGGACTGGCAGCGCCGCGGAGTGGGCGGACTGGTGAAGGCCGTGGATGCCGCGGCCGGCACGGTCACCATCACCTCCGGTACGCGCACGGTCACGATTCACGTTACGCCGTCGACGGTCATCCGCCGCTATGCGCCCGATTCGGTCAGGTTCGGCGACGCGCAGCCCTCCACCTTTGCAGCCATTCAGCCGGGCGATCAGGTAACGGCGCGCGGCGACCGGAGCGCAGACGGATCGGAAGTCACCGCGGATGAAATTGTGTCCGGGTCGTTTCGCAACATCGCCGGACTGGTCACCTCGGTGGACGCAGCCGCGGGCACCTTTACGGTGAAGGACTGGGTCACGAAGAAAGCAGTCACGATTCACATCACCAGCGACTCCGACATGCGGCAGCTCGATCCGCAGATGGCGCAGATGATTGCGATGCGGCTGAAAGCGGCCAATGGCGGCGGAGCGTCAGGGGATCACGGTGGTACGCAGAACGCGTCGGCGGGCGGCGGCCAGAGCTGGCGCCAGAACGGCGCCGGTCCGGGCACGCGCGCTTCCGGCGCAGGCGGCAGCGGAGGCGGTTTGGCTCGCGTCCTGGAGCGCTCGCCGCAGATTCACGTCGCCGATCTGCACAAAGGCGACGCGGTCATGATTGTTGCAACGTCGGGCAATGCGGATTCCGCTACGGCCATCCGCGTCGTCTCGGGCGTTGAGCCGATGCTGGAGGCCTCGGCAAGCGGGAGCCAGAGCATGTTCTCTTCAGCCTGGAACCTGGGTGGTGGGTCGAGCGAGGACAGCGGTGACGCTGGAGGTGGTGGAGGACCGAAATAGCAGGCTCCACGCCGCAAAATAATGGCAGTGATCTTCGAACGGCGGCGCGACCTCGCCGAAGTACTGCACGAATCTATTCATCTTCATTCATATGGATACGGAGAACTGTGAGAGCCGGACTGATCAATCATCGGTGGACGTCGAGTGATACCGCGGTGCGCCGGGCGCGCACCATGGGATGGTGCCTCCTGGCTTTGCTGGCCGTTCTTGTGGCGGCGCCCGCTCCTGGATGGGCGCAAAAAGCTCAGGCGAGCTCATCGTCGGCAACAACCACCGGCGGCATTCGCGGCCAGGTGACCGACCCCACCGGCGCGGTCATTCCCGGAGCGACCGTTGTCGCCAGAAGCACCACGGGCGCGCTGGCGGGCAAAGCCACGGCAGACAGCGGCGGCGCTTTCGCCATTCGCGGGCTGGCTCCCGGCAAATATAGTCTGACCGTTACCGCGCCGGGATTCGCGGCCTACGCGGTGCCCGGCATCGTGGTGACCGCGGGACAATTGCGCAGCGTGAATCCGGCCCTGCAGATTGAAGTCGCCAAACAGGAAGTCCAGGTGCAGGCGGAGAACACCACCATCAGCACCAGTCCCGACAGCAATGCCAGCGCCATCGTGATCAAGGGCAACGATCTGAACGCGCTCTCCGACGATCCCGACGAATTGCAGAACGAGCTCGAAGCTCTCGCCGGGCCCTCCGCCGGACCCAACGGCGGCGAAATCTACATCGACGGCTTCACCGGCGGCCAGTTGCCGCCCAAATCGTCGATCCGCGAGATTCGCGTCAACCAGAACCCCTTCTCGGCCGCATTTGACCGCCTGGGCTACGGCCGCATCGAGATCTTCACCAAACCCGGAACCGACAAGCTGCACGGGGAATTCATGGCCTCCGGCAACGACTCGGCGTTCAACTCGCAGAATCCTCTCCTGGTGAACCAGACCGAGCCTTCCTATGATTCCTGGTTCCTGCACGGCTCGATTGGCGGGCCCATCTCGAAGAACGCCTCTTACTTCGGCAGCTTCTTTACCAGACAGCAGCAGAACGAGAACATCCTCGAAGCGCAGGATCCGGCAGCCGTCAGCGCCGGAGTCTCTCAGGCTCCCTCCGTCGATGAGGCCTTTGGTTATCCGACCTCACGCCTGGACCTGAGCCCGCGCCTGGACCTGCAGCTGGGGCCAAGCAACACGCTGACCACCCGCTGGGAGTACAACCGCAGCGCCAGCAACAATTCGCTGGGCGGAAATGCGCTCACGCTGCCCCTGCAGGCCACCAATTCGAACGATCAGGACAACACCCTGCAGCTTTCCGACAGCGTGGTCATCAGCAAGAACCTGGTCGACGACATCCGCTTCCAGTACCGGCGCATCCGGAATTCGGAGAGCGCGGTTTCGTCGTTGCCCTCGTTCTCGGTGCAGGGCGCCTTTGATGACGGCGGAAATAATTCCCAGACCGGCCAGGACCACGAAAGCGATTTCGAGTTGCAGAATTACTTTTCGGGAGCCGAAGGAGCGCATTCGCTCAATTTTGGAGCGCGCCTGCGCGCCTACGACGATGTGAATTACACCACCGCCGGCAACAACGGCTCGTACACGTTCTCCACGGCCGACGATTTCGTGGGCTGCTACTCGAGTACTCCCACGGCCGGGCCGGCGCCATCCACCTGCCAGCCGGAGCAATATACCTACACCGCGATTACGAATGGAGTTGCGCGAGCTGCCCCGTTCGACGCGGCTCTCTTCTACCAGGACGACTGGAAGGTGAGCCCTCGATTCACCTTCAGCTACGGCGTGCGCTGGGAAAGCCAGAATTACATCCACGACAAGAACGACTGGGCGCCTCGCCTGGCCCTGGCCTATGCCCTGGGCAAGTCTTCCGCCCGGCAGCAACCGAAGACCGTCGTGCGCGCAGGCTATGGCTGGTTCTATGACCGCTTTACCGTCGCCAACGGCTTCGGTGCGCAGGTGCCGTATGTGATCCAGACGATTCACGACAACGGCGTCAACGAGAAGCAGTACATTCAGACCGCAACCAGCGGGCAAAGCATCCCATTCTATCAATGGAAGACGCAGCCGATTTCGTCCAGCAACACCACGACCACGGGGATCCAGGCGCCGACCTTTTACACCATCGCTCCGAATTTCCGCGCTGCGAACGACATGGAAGCGGCGGCCGGCGTCGACCGGCAGCTGACCAAAACCATGACCGGGAACGTGACCTACGTCTTCTCGCAGGGCATCCACCAGTTTTTCACCGACAATCTCAGCGCGGCCGGCATCTTTCCCGCCTCTTCGGCTGCAGCCAACGAATACCCGGCGGCCTCTGTCGGCGAGCCCACGACCAATAATCTGCAGTATCAGTCGGGAGGGTTTTACAAAGAGCATCAGGTGATGGTCACGCTGCGGGCCACCTATCGAACCTTCAGCTTCTTTACCAACTACACCCACAGCGATGCGAAAGGCGACACCAGCGGCGTAGGCTCGGTGCCTTCGGTCTCGAGCGATCCAGGCCTGGACTACGGGCGCACCAGCTTCGACGTCGCCAACCGCTTCATGCTCTTCGGCAATTTCATGCTGCCGTGGAAGATCTCCGCGTCGCCCATGGTGGTGGCCAACTCCGGCACGCCCTATAACGTCACCATCGGCACCGATCTCACCGGCAACAATCAGTTCAACGCGCGCCCGACCTACGCCAACAGCTGCAGCGAGTCGACCGCGTTCCGCACTCCTTACGGATGCCTGGATGCGGCGCCCTACGGCTTTGGCGCGAGTCCCGGCTCCGGCGCCACCATCGAGCCCTATGCGGTCGGCGAGAAAATGATTCCCGAGGGAGTGGGCACCGGGCCGAGCAACGTCAGCGTGAACATGCGCCTGGCGAAGGTGATCGGGATTGGCCCGAAGCTCGGTGAAGGGCAGCGTGGAGCCGGCGGCGGCGGGGGCTTCCACGGCGGACCTCCGGGACTCAACGGCGGCGGCTTCAGCGGCAGCCGCGGCGGTCCGGGCCGCATGGATCAGAGCGTATCGCGCAAGTACAGCCTCACGCTTTCCGCCTGGTCGACCAACATCTTCAATCACGTGAACCTGGGAACGCCGAACGGCGTGATGGGGCCCAAGCTGGATCAGACCACCGGCACCTATCAGCTGAACCAGTACTTCGGGCAGTCGCAGTCGCTGATGGGTGGCTTCTTCGGCTCATCGACGGCCGGCAACCGGAACCTTTCCTTCCAGGCCATGTTCAGCTTCTAGCGGCGAACCACACTCATCATCGCCGGCCCCGCTCCTCGCGAGCGGGGTCAGCTTTTCTGCCGCTCCTTCCACAGCCGGTAGAGCCCCCACGCGGCGATGCTGCAGCTGTCGCGGATCGTCCCGTCCACCATCATCTGTTCGAAATCCGCGATGGCGACGCGCCGCACCACCAGATCGTGCTCCTCCGGATCGGGATCGGACGTCTCCATCGTCAGTCCCGTCGCCAGGTAGACGTGCTGCGGCTGGCGCGCGAAGCCGTACGCGATCCACATCGTACCCAGCAGGGTCATCCGGCCCGCAACCAGACCGGTCTCTTCGCGCAGCTCGCCGCGGGCCAGCTCTTCGGGATCGACTTCCGCCGTCTCCCATCCGCCCTGCGGCATCTCCAGGCTGCGCTGCTGAATGGTGTAGCGGAACTGTTCGACCAGATAAATCGAATCCCCGTCGATGGGCAGAATGACCGCGCAATCGTCCTTCTCAACCACGCCGTAGACGCCGCGCGTGCCGTTGCTGCGCTCGATCTCGTCCTCGCGCAGGCGCAGCCAGGGATTGCGATAGACCTCGCGGGTGCTCAGGGTGCGGATGCTCATCCTCGTTAGCCTACCAGCCGTCGATGAAGGCGAGGCCAAAGCGTCGCGTCCGGCGTTCCCGCTCCGCTGAGGTTGCCAACCTCCCCTCCGTCCCGGTAGCGTATAAGGTTTTCGCACGCACGGCGCCGCGCGCGCCCACCGCAGGAGGGAATCGATGCCCAGGGGCGATCTGCACTATCAGTCCGGTTTCGGAAACGAATTTGCCACCGAGGCCGTGGAAGGCGCTCTGCCGCACGGCCAGAATTCGCCCCAGAAAGCGCCGCTCGGCCTCTACACCGAGCAGCTGAGCGGCACCGCCTTCACCGCGCCCCGCTCCGTGAATCGCCGCACCTGGACCTACCGCATTCGCCCCTCGGTCACGCACAAGCCGTTTTCTGAAACCGGCAGCGGCCTCTTCCGCAGCGGCCCCTTCAACGAGCTGTCCACGCCGCCCAACCAGATGCGCTGGAACCCGGTGCCCATGCCGGAAAAGAAGACCGACTTTGTCGAGGGCATCGTCACCTTGGGCGGCAGTGGAGACCCCGCGCTCCAGATCGGCGTCGGCCTGCACGTCTACGCCGCCAACGCGCCCATGCGCGACCGCTATTTCTATAACGCCGATGGAGAGATGCTCATCGTGCCGCAGGAGCGCGCCCTCCGCGTGCACACCGAGCTCGGCATCCTCGGCCTCAAGCCCGGAGAAATCGGCGTCGTCCCGCGCGGCATGAAGATGCGCGTCGATCTCGACGGTCCCTCCCGCGGCTACATCTGCGAGAACTACGGCTTGCCCTTCCGCCTGCCCGACCTTGGCCCCATTGGCGCCAACGGCCTCGCCAATCCTCGCGATTTTCTCGCGCCGGTTGCGGCCTATGAGGACCGCGAGGGCGACTTCCGCATCGTCGGCAAGTTCCTCGGCCGCATGTGGGAGGCGGAGATCGACCATTCTCCCCTTGACGTGGTCGCGTGGCACGGCAACTATGCGCCGTACAAGTACGATCTCGCCCGCTTCAACTGCATCAACACGGTCAGCTTCGACCATCCCGACCCTTCCATCTATACGGTGATGACCTCGCCCTCCGCGATCCCTGGCACCGCCAACGTGGATTTCGTCATCTTTCCGCCGCGCTGGCTCGTGGCCGAGCATACCTTCCGCCCGCCCTGGTTTCACCGCAACATGATGAACGAGTTTATGGGGCTGGTCTTCGGCGAGTACGACGCCAAGGCCGAAGGCTTTCTCCCCGGCGGCGCCAGCCTGCACAACTGCATGTCCGGCCATGGCCCCGACGCGGAAACCTGGGAGAAGGCCGGCAAAGCGGAGCTGAAGCCGGTGAAGCTCGACAACACCCTGGCGTTTATGTTCGAGACCGGCTTGCCCGTGCGCCCGACAAAGTTTGCGCTGGAGACGAAGATCCTCCAGCATGAATACTTCGAGTGCTGGCAGGGACTGAAGAAGCACTTCAAAGGACCCAAAAAATGAATGCGGCCGAAGCGCTCCTGACCCGCATTGTCGATTACGCCGGGCTCTTTCCACCCGCAGCGCTCGACATGGAGACTGCCCTGCGCCACTACCAGCGTTACCTGGCCGGCGACGAGGCGTGGATGCTCGGTTCCTTCGTCGTCCAGGCGTCCCGGCTCGGCGAGTTCGCTCAGGTCTTCGACCGCATCTGCTGCGACGAGCAGGAAAATCCCTGGACGCTGAGCGTGGTGTGCGCAGCAGAGCGCCCCGAGGAAGTCCGCGCGGTCGAGGAGTTTCAGGAGGGCGCGCTCTTCATCGCCTCTCTCGAGTGCAAAGCGGCGGACGCTCGCGCCGCCGAGGCGGCTCTGGCCGCACTGCCGCCCTCGCGTGCCCGCTACGTCGAGTTTCCCCCGCAGCGCGCCGCGGAGATTCTGCCGGTTCTCGCAGCCAACGGCGCCCGCGCCAAGATTCGCACCGGCGGATTGACGCCGGAAATCATCCCCGGCCCCGAGGTCGTCGCCCGCTTTTTTGTGGCTTGCGCGCAGGCTGGAGTCGCCTTTAAGGCGACCGCCGGGCTGCACCATCCAGTGCGCGGCCTGCATGCGCTCACCTCGGACGCTGCGAGCCCGCGCGCCACCATGCACGGCTTCCTCAATCTCTTCCTGGCCGCCGCCATCGCATATTTCGGCGCGGGCGAGGCCGCGCTCATGAAGACCCTCTCCGAGTCGAAGCCCGCAGCCTTCCGCCTCGATGACGACGTGATTTCCTGGCACGATCAGGAGCTGATCTCCGATCAGCTCGAACAAGTGCGCCGCCACTTTGCCGTCAGCTTCGGCTCCTGCTCGTTCGCCGAACCGGTTCGCGACCTGAAGGAGATGCGTTGGCTGTGAAGCGTTGCTGGGTCGAGTCGGCCCACGATCCCGAGACGGATTTTCCCCTCGAGAATCTCCCCTTCGGTGTCTTCGAAGACGGCGGCAACCGCGGCTGCATCGGCGTGGCCATTGGCGACGCCATCCTCGACCTGAGCGGATGTGCCGAGGCCGGCCTGCTCGACTCGCTGCCGGGGCCGGTGCGCCAGGCGTGCCGGATGGGTGGGGACCTGAACGCCCTCGCCGCCCTGGGCAGCCCCTCGGCGCTGCGCGCGCATGCAGCAGAACTGCTCAGCAGCGAGGACCATCGCGCCTCGGTGTCGCCGCTGCTGATCCAGCAGAAAAATGTCCGCCTGTTTCCGCCCTTTCGCATCGGCGATTACACCGATTTCTACGCATCCATCCATCACGCGACCAACGTTGGCCGCCTCTTTCGCCCCGACAATCCTCTGCTCCCGAATTACAAGTGGGTGCCGATCGGTTATCACGGACGATCTTCATCGATCGTGCTCAGCGGCACAGCGATCCGCCGCCCCTGCGGCCAGACCAAAGCCGCCGATGCGCCTGCGCCCGCCTTTGGCCCCAGCCGCATGCTCGATTACGAGCTGGAGATGGGCTTCTTCGTCAGTTCCGGCAATGCCCTCGGCTCTCCGATTCCGCTTGCCGAGGCGGAGGACCACATCTTCGGCTTCGGCCTCGTCAACGACTGGTCCGCGCGCGACATTCAGTCCTGGGAATACCAGCCGCTGGGGCCGTTCCTCGGGAAGAGCTTCGCCACGACCATCTCGCCGTGGGTCGTCGCCCTCGATGCCCTGGAGCCGTTCCGCGTCGCTCCCGCCCCGCGGCCGGAGGGCGATCCCGCGCCGTTGCCCTATCTCACCGGCCACCTCGATCGGCAGCGTGGCGCTTTCGACATTCATCTCGAGGTGTCGCTCGCGACCGCAACGATGCGTGCCGCAGGCGAAGCTCCGTCGAGGATCAGCCTCGGCAACCTGCGCGATCTTTACTGGACGCCTGCGCAGATGCTCGCGCACCACGCCGGCAACGGCTGCAATCTGCGCCCCGGCGATCTGCTGGCGACCGGCACCATCTCCGGACCGACGCCCGAATCTGTCGGCTCGCTGCTCGAGCGAACGAAGCGCGGAGCCGAGCCCTTCACGCTCCCCAACGGCGAGCAGCGCAAATTTCTCGAAGACGGCGACGAAGTCCTCATCCGCGCCAGGTGCGAGCGGGAAGGGCACACCCGCATCGGCTTCGGCGAGTGCCGAGGGATCATTCTGCGGGCGCTCGGCTGAAGAGCCCAGAGGCAATTTCTATCGAGAGCCACGCGATCGGGAAAGCTCCGTGCTCTCTGCGCTCTCTGTGGTGAGAATCCGCTATCGAAAGAACCGCAGATACCAGTGCACGATCGGCCGCCCCGCGAAAATCGCATAGATCGCCGCCGCGCACAGAAACGCCCCAAACGGCAGCCGCGCTTTTGCGCCACCACCCCTTCGCGGACCCACCGCAATCATCACCATCCCCAGCATCGCCGCCGCCACCACGCCCAGCACCAGCGTCAGCAGCGTCAGCCACGGACCCAGCCACGCGGCGATCATGGCCAGCAGCTTGGCGTCGCCGATGCCCATGCCTTCCTCGTGCCGCACCAGGTAATAAGCCGACCGGACGATGAGAATCGCCATCGCCGCCAATGCTGCCCACAGCGCCGCCAGCGCCGCGTCGAGCAGGTGTGTGCCGGTGGTCGCGGCCGGCAGGAGCCCGCAATAGATGATGCCCAGCGCGATTCCCGGCAGAGTGAACGCGTCCGGCAGCCGCAGCGTCTCCGCATCCATCACCGCGAGGCCGAGCAGCAGGAAGCAGAGTGCGGCCATGCCGATCCCGGCGAGGGTCAGCCGGAAGCGCAGGAAGCTCAGCAGGAACAGCGCCGCGGTGGCGAACTCCACAGCCGGGTATCTCCACGGGATCTGCCGGCGGCAGTCTCGGCAGCGGCCGCGCAGCACCACCCAGCTCAGCAGCGGCAGATTGTCGAACACCCGAATCGCCGCGCCGCACTGCGGGCATCGCGATCCCGGCCGAACGATTGATTCGTGCCGCGGCAGCCGCGCAACGCACACGTTGAGGAAGCTGCCGAAGGCCAGCCCGAAGAGAACCACGAAGATGGAAACGACGATCGTCACCACAGGACTCCCCGCCAGCATACCCGAGCGCAGCCGCCCGGCGTTGTACATTGGAGCTATGCCTGCTGAACAGGACGCAGACGCATCGCCACCCACTGAACTGCGCCCCGAAGATACCCGCGCCGGCCAGTTGTTTGCCGAAGCGGTGGCGATCATGGCGCGGCTGCGCGCTCCTGGCGGCTGCCCGTGGGATCGCGAGCAGACCTTTGCCAGCATCCGCAAGTACACGCTTGAAGAGACCTACGAGGTGCTCGACGCCATCGAGCGCGAACAGTGGCGCGACCTGGCCGACGAGCTCGGCGATCTGCTCCTGCAGGTGCTCTTCTATGCCGAGATGGCCGAGGAAGCCGGCCACTTCACCATTTCCGAGGTTCTCAGCGGCCTGACGAGCAAGCTCGTCCGCCGCCATCCTCACGTCTTCGGCGAGGAAGCCTCAGCCGCCGCCGGAAATCGCGCCGAGGGCCTCGAAACCGAAGGGATCGGCTCCAGCCAGGTCCTCCGGAACTGGGAAGAAATCAAAAGCCTCGAGAAGAAGTCCCGCTCAATCGCAGCCGGCCGCCTCGACGGCATCTCTCGATCCATGCCCTCCCTGGTCGAAGCCGGCAAGCTCGGGTCGGCGGCAGCGCGCGTTGGATTCGACTGGCCCGACACCACCGGCGTCCTCGCCAAGCTCCGCGAAGAGACGGCAGAGCTGGCTGTGGAAATCGCCTCAGACCAAACAGAGCGAGCAAAGGAAGAGCTTGGAGATCTGCTGTTTACGGCCGCAAATCTCGCGCGTCACCTGAAGGTCGACGCGGAGTTAACCCTCCGCGATGCCAACGCCAAATTTCGCCGCCGCTTTGCCAGGATGGAAGCCTTGACGCAGCAGCCCCTCGAACGCCTCTCGCCCGACGAACTGGAAGCGCTGTGGACCCGAGCCAAATCCCCGGAGCCCGCCGAGTGAACCCGGAGACGGTCTACGCCCCCGACGGCGCCCCCATCGTTCTGCGCTCCTGCCACGGCCTCGCCGAGATGGACGCCTGCGTTCGCCTCCAGGTCGAAACCTGGGGCTACGCCGACGGCGACGTGATCCCGCGCCGCCTCTTCACCGTCGCGCAGCGCATCGGCGGCCAGGTCATCGGCGCCTTCGATGCGGAGGGCCGGATGGTGGGTTTCGCCATGTCTTTGCCCGGCGTCAAGCCCGGCAAAGCCGCAGACGCTCAGCCCATGCCGTATATCCACTCGCACATGCTCGCGGTTACGCCCAAATATCGCAATGCCGGCATCGGCCGCCGCCTCAAGCTCTATCAGCGCCAGGAGGCGGTCGGGCGGGGAATCCGCCTGATGGAGTGGACCTTCGATCCCCTCGAGATCAAAAACGCGTTTTTGAATATCCACAGGCTGGGCGTGATCGTCCGCTCCTACACCCCCAATTTTTATGGTGTATCCTCATCTCGTCTGCAGGCTGGGTTGCCCACAGACCGTCTCCATGCCGAGTGGTGGATGGAGTCGGCCCGGGTGCAGGCCATCCTGAGCGGATCCTCGTACGCTCCGCCGCAACCTCAGGAGACAATCATGGTTCCGAAGGCGATCGCTGAATGGAAAGCGTCTGCCGAGGGTGTCTCCAAAGCGGAGGCGGTGCACAGCGAGAACCGCAGCCGCTTCCTCGACGCGTTTGCGCGCGGTTTAGCGGTTACCGGATTCCGCGTGGACGATGAAGGAAACGGTACGTACGAACTCGCGCGACTGGAACCAGACTCGGGAGTCTTATGAGAATCGACGCTATCCTGCTTCGCGAATTGCGCCTTCCCCTTGTCAAGCCCTTTCAAACCAGTTTTGGCACCACCACCGAGCGCCGCATTCTCCTCATCGAGTTGCGCGCCGAGGGCCTTGTCGGCTGGGGCGAGTGCGTCGCCGGCGAGCACCCCTTCTTCTCCGACGAGACCATCGACACCGCCTGGCTGGTGATCCAGAGCGAGCTGGGCCCCATGCTGGCCGGCGCCGAGCCGGAGCACGGCGGCAAGTGTCCGGGCATCTTCCGCCAGGTGCGCGGGCACCGCATGGCCAAGTCCGCTCTCGAAAACGCGGTCTGGGACCTCGAAGCGCAGATGAAGGGCGTTCCCCTGGCCAGCCTGCTCGGCGGCACGCGCGAGGTGATCGACTGCGGCGTCTCCATCGGCATCCAGCCGACCATGCAGCAGCAAATGGCCGAAGTGGAGAAAGAGGTCGGTGCCGGCTACCAGCGCATCAAGCTGAAGTGCAAACCGGGCTGGGATGTGAAGATGCTCGAAGCGGTTCGCGACCGCTGGCCCGCCATCCTGCTCAGCGTCGATGCCAACTCCGCTTACCGCCTCAACGACGCCGACCACATCGTCAGCTTCGACCAGTTCGACCTGCTCATGATCGAGCAGCCGCTCTGGGCCGACGATTTCTACTTCCACTCCATGCTGCAGAAGCGCCTCAACACCCCCATCTGCCTCGATGAATCCATCCGCAACCGGCGCGACGCGCTGGCCGCCATCGAGATGGAATCGTGCCGCATCATCAACATCAAGTGCGGCCGCGTGGGCGGCTTCAGCGAAGCCATTGCGGTGCACAACGCCGCTCAGGAGCGCGGCGTCCCCGTGTGGTGCGGCGGCATGCTCGAGACCGGCATCGGCCGTGCGCACAACATCGCTCTCTCTTCGCTCGACAACTTCACCCTCCCCGGCGATGTCTCCGCCTCGAAGCGCTACTGGAAGGAAGACATCATCGAGCCGGAGGTCACCGTCTCCCCCGAGGGCCAGATCACGGTTCCCGATACGCCAGGACGCGGCTTCGAGGTCCGCGCCGACCTCGTCGAGCAGCTCACCGTGCGCAAAGAAGAGATCCGCGCCATGGCCATGGCGTAGCGCCCGGCAATCGGCAATCATCCACAGGGAGCGGCTTCGGCCGCTCCTTTTCGTTTCAGCGGGTGAACAGGAATTGCCGTACCATAACCAGTCACCCCAACCGCCATGCCCAAAACCATCATCGAGCCCTTCCGCATCAAGAGCGTCGAGCCCATCCGCTGGACGACGCGCGCGCAGCGCGAGCAGCTGCTGGCCGCGGCACACTACAACATGTTCCTGCTGCCTGCCGACGACGTGCTCATCGATCTGCTCACCGACTCCGGCACCGGCGCCATGTCCACGCATCAGTGGGCGGCCATTATGGAGGGCGACGAGAGCTACGCCGGCAGCCGCAGCTTCGAGCGCTTCCGCAGTTCCGTTCAGGACATCTTCGGTTACAAACATGTGATCCCCACCCACCAGGGCCGCGCCGCCGAGCGCATCCTCTTCGGCGTAGCCTGCCACAAGGGAATGGTGGTGCCCAACAACACCCACTTCGACACCACGCGCGCCAACGTCGAATTCACCGGCGCCGAAGCCGTCGATCTGCTCACCGCCGAAGGCCGTCAGCCCAGCCTCTCCGCGCCCTTCAAGGGAAACATGGATGTCGCCGCGCTGGAGGCGCTCATCGAGCGCGTTGGGCGTGAGCGCGTCCCGCTCGTCATGCTGACTGTGACCAACAACTCCGGGGGCGGCCAGCCGGTCAGCATGGAAAACGTCCGCGCGGTCAGCGCTGTCTGCCGCCGTCACGGCATCCCCTTCTACTTCGACGCCTGCCGCTTCGCCGAGAACGCGTGGTTCATCAAGCTGCGCGAGCCCGGCTACGCGGAGAAAACCCCGAAGCAAATTGCCCAGGAGATGTTCTCGTACGGCGACGGCTGCACCATGTCCGCGAAGAAAGATGGCATGGCCAACATCGGCGGCTTCCTCTGCACCAACGACGACAAGCTCGCCCAGCAGGAGAAGGACCTGCTCATCCTCACCGAGGGCTATCCCACCTATGGCGGACTCGCCGGCCGCGACCTCGAAGCCATCGCCGTCGGGGTGCAGGAGGCGCTCGAAGAAGACTATCTGCGCTACCGCATCGCCTCCACGGCGTACCTCGGCAACCACATCGCTGCGGCCGGCGTGCCCATCGTGCAGCCGCCCGGCGGCCACGCCATCTATCTCGATGCGCGCGCCTTTCTGCCGCACATTCCGGTCGAGCAGTTTCCCGGCGTAGCTCTCGCCGCCGAACTCTATCTCGAGGGCGGCGTCCGCTCCGTCGAGATCGGCTCGCTCATGTTCGCCGGCGCCGCCCAGATGGACCTCGTGCGCCTGGCCATCCCGCGCCGCGTCTACACCCAGAGCCACGTGGATTACCTCGTCGAAGTCATCCTCGAAGTGTGGAGGAATCGCGAGCGCATCCGCGGCCTGCGCCTCACCTTCGAAGCGCCGTTCCTGCGCCACTTCACGGCCCATCTCGAGCCGGTTCGCTGAGCGGCGGCCCCATCCGCGGAAAGTACGGCGTCAGTTCACCCGCATCGATGCGATTCGGCTGCAGCAGCCAGACATGGCGCCCCGGGAAAGCCGCGATCAACGCGCGGTCGCTGGCGTTGGAGAGGCTGCGCGCCCAGACGATGCGTGCGCTGGCGAGGTCGGCGCGGTTGTAAAGCCACTCCTCATCGGGACCGGGATCGCGCGAGGCATAGCGCACCAGGCACAACTGCTTGCCGGGCTTGCTCAGCAGGAGATGCACGATCCGGGGGCGATCCAGCGTTGAATAGAACGGCTGCCTCGGCGCAACCCCCGAGAGGACGTGCCCCCAGCAGACGCTCGCTGCGAAGAGCAGCTCGGCGAGGACGATTCCGCGCAGCAGATTCGCGCCATCGAGGCGGGGCAGCCGCAGCCGCTGCAGCCCATACACTCCGAAGCCCGCCAGCAGCAGAAGCAGGGAAGCTGCGGGCGCGCCATACTGCGGCGACGGCCGCCATGCCATCACCGAGGTTTCCACGCAGAAAGCGGCGAGTGCCAGCAGCGGCGCCCAAAGCAGACCCTTTCGCCTGCGTGCGAGCAGAAGACCAACCCCGGCCAGCAGCAGAATGCCGCATCCGAAAAGAAAAACGTGATAGTCCACCAGGAATTTCCACGTGAGAAAGCGAAATGGATGATGCCTGGACCAGAAGTAGTGCGTGAACTCCCACTGCACGTAATTCACGCGCATGGACGCGTGGTGATAGATCGGGATGGGGTGCAGGTGCGAAAAGATGAACGGCCCGGTGATGTGGTACATCCGGTAATTGACGGCGTACGGCGCAAGCCACGGGCTGCCGGTGCCGCGCCAGTTGTAGTAGCCGAGCCAGGCGCAGCACGCGGCTACTGCGGAGAGCGGCAGCGCCGAGAGCAGAGCGATGCGCTTCCATCCGGCGCGGCGCAGAAGCAGGATGAGCACCACCACGCAGGGCAGGGCGAGCGTCGCACCCTCCCAGGGGCGCGTGAGCATGAGCAGCACAAGGCCGATGGCCAGAGGAATCGTCGCCTTCCAGCGCCTGCGCCGCAGGATGCGTGGCAGGCTGCCCAGCACGAGGCAGCCGGCAAGCGCGGGAAGGCCAATGCAGAAATAATTGTCGAACCACCAGTTGCCGTTGCACGCGATGAGCGCTGCGAGAAACGCCACCAGCAGAGCGCTGGAGCGGGGCAGCCATCCCGCGATCATCCAGAAGACCGAGGCGCAGAAGGCCGCGGTGGCAAGCAGCACGGCGATCCACGGGCACCCGGCCA
>Ga0335074_10004920_pt1 | contig 18460 bp, 19 predicted proteins | sample Lox_Sample_23_FD_206715 | JGI IMG/M metagenome (GOLD analysis project Ga0335074, IMG submission 206715) | Soil microbial communities from Loxahatchee National Wildlife Refuge, Florida, United States - Lox_Sample_2.3 | ecosystem: Environmental > Terrestrial > Soil > Wetlands | place: USA... | reverse complement strand
GGCCTGCACATCGGCGGCAGGCTGCGGTTGAGACAGCACGTTGCCGTAGTCGAAAATTACGGCTCGCGGGGCGCCACGCACTCTTCGATCATAACCGCGGCGATGACGACCGCGATGACCGTTATCGCGCCGCGCCGAGGCTCATGGCCAGCACAACCACGTTGCGATTATTCGGAAGCGCGATGGATTTGGCGGTCTTGCCGCTCGTGAGATTGAAGGTGTAGGCGTATAGCGCGAGCGATCGCGTATCGCGGGTGCCATTGCTGTTGTCGCGATAAGACATGGGGACGGCGAGAGATTCGCCGGGATAATTTTGCGGCGTGCACCAATCGCTCAGGTTTTGGATGAAGGTGGACGTTGAGCCGTCCGTGTAAGTCACGGTGAATCTTTGGGCCGCTTGACTCCCGTTTACGGCCGTAGCCAGCAGAGTAATTGCGGCGTATTGGCCGGCGGGCAGGGGAACGGAGGAGCCGCTCACCGCGCCTGGGACGTTGGCGGGCGCGAGATTAAAGACCACTCCATTGACGTTCTGCACCGTGCCCAGCAGATTCGCCGAATAAGCCCGCCCGCCGCCATCCAGACCCCCGCTCGTGAACGCGCTGAAATCCGTTACCGAAGCGGGGACATTGTAGAGCGAGGACAGGCTCACCAGTGCGGTTTCGGGGCTCGATGATCCCCGCACGGTCAGGGTGATGGACGTGGCGATCGTGAGATTGCCGGACGAGCCGGTAATGGTGACGGGAGATGAACCGCTCGGAACTGTGCTCGCTACGCTGAACGTCGCGACGCTGCGGCCTGAGGTGACCGGGCCGAATGCGGCGGTCACTCCCGTGGGCAGGTTGGAAGCGGCCAGCGCCACGGCGCCGTTAAATCCGTATATATCCGTGATGACGATGGAGCCGGCGACGCTCGCCCCTGCGGTTACGGTGAGGGTCGGAGTTGTGGCCGAGAGGCTGAAGCTGGGTGGCGGGGTTACCGTGAGTGTAAGCGCCGCCTTGCTGGTGAGGCTACCGGAAGTGCCGGTGACGGTGATGGCGGAAACGCCAGAGGCCGCGGTGCTCGCGGCGGTAAATGTCACGGTGCTCTTACCGGAAGCGATGGCGCCGAAGCTTGCCGTAACACCCGAGGGCAGGCCGGACGCGGCGAGCGTAATCGCGCCGTTGAATCCATGGAGATCGGTGATCTCGATGCTCGATGTCCCAGTTTTGCCGGGACTCACGCTCAAGGTCGACGGGAACGCGGTGAGGCTGAAGCTCGGCGGCGGCGTCACCGTGAGGGCGAGCGTAGCTTTGCTGGTGAGGCTGCCGGACGTGCCGGTGATGGTGATGGTTGAAGTGCCGGCGGCGGCGCTGCTTGCGGCTGAAAATGTCACGACGCTCTTCCCGGATGTGGCTGTACCAATAGATGCCGTAACGCCCGCAGGCAGTCCGGAGGCCGTCAGCGCCACGGTATCGTCGAAGCCGTGCAGCGCTGTTATGGTGACCGTGGACGTGCCGCCTGCGCCGGGAGTGATCGCGAGGTTTGTCGGACTAGCGGCGAGAGTGAAGCTCGGCTCCGCAGTAATCGTCAGCGCAATCTTAGTCTTGCTGGAAATGCTGCCGGATGTGCCAGTGATCGTGACGGTTGAAACGCCGGCGGTCGCGGTGGAGGTGGCCTTGAACGTGATGATGCTGGCGCCCGAAGTCATGGCGCCGAAGCTGGCCGTCACGCCGGAGGGCAAGCCGGAAGCAGTAAACGTGACAGTGCTGTCAAAGCCATACGCGGGGGTCATGGCTATGGTGCTGGTTTCGCTCGCGCCCTGCACAACGCTCAGGCTGGCGGGTGATGCCGCAATGCTGAAGCTGGGCGCGCCAGTGATGGTTAAGCTGATCGCGGCGGTGTTTTTCAGGCTGCCGGATGTGCCCGTGATCGTCGCGGTGTAGGACCCCGGCGTCGCGGAACTCGTGGCGTTGAGTGTCAGGGTGCTGGATTTGGTTGTGCTCACCGGGCTCAGCGACGCTGTGACGCCTGTGGGCAGACCCGATACGGCCAAACTAACGCTGCCGGTGAAGCCTTCGACGGGCGCTATCGTAAGGGTGCTGGTGGTGTGAGATCCTTGCACCACACTCACACTGGCCGGCGACGCGCCGATACTAAAGTCCGGCGCCGTCGTGATGGTAAGCTGCAATCGCCCGGTGGCGGCCAGGCTTCCGGAAGTTCCGGTGATCGTAATAGTCGAAGTGGACGCGGCTGCGGTGCTGGCCGCGATGAGCGTGAGCGTGCTCGAGGTGGTCGCAGTTGCGGGGCTAAAGGACGCGGTGACGCCGGATGGCAACCCCGAGGCGGCTAAGCTCACCGTTCCGCTGAACCCGTTCTCCGGGCTTACCGTGATGGTGCTGGTGCCGCTCGATCCCGCGCCGATCGTAAGCGAACCGGAGGATGCGGTCAGCCCGAACGACGGCTGGCCGGACGCGGCTGTCAAACTGTCGATCAGGGATTGGCCTTGGGGCGTGCCCCAGCCGGTTACCAGATCGTAACCGGGTAGCGCGCTGAAGCCGTTGTTGCTCCCCGACGTGATGTCGTGAAGATCGCCGGAGAAGCTGGATCCGCCGCCGATGCCGTAGATGGTGGGGTTCAGAAAACCGACACGCGGCTTTCCATTGTCTGTGGATTGCTGGTTGGCGAGAGCGAGGAAACCGGCCCACAGAGGAGCCGCGGCGCTGGTGCCCCCGACCTCAATCCACTCTCCGTCGTCGCAGATCAGGAAAATCTGGACATCGGCGAGAAGCGCCACGTCCGGGATATTGCGCATGGTTCCCGAGCCGCCGGCCGCCGTCATGTTGGCAGGCTTCTGATAACTCGGAATCGGCCAGGTGGTGCTCACGCCGCCGCCTGAATCCCCCCACGCCACTTCGGATTGCCAGGCGCCGCCCGCGCCCGCCGTCGTTAAACTGGTGCCGCCGACCACCGTTACATTGGGATCGTCCGCCGGGGGCATAATCGTACCGTGATAAGCTCCATCGTCACCGGATGCCTGGAACAGGGACTGCCCCTGCGCGATCATCTCGCTGAAAATCTGTTCCGTAGTCGAGTTGGTTGGGCTGAAGGACCAGGACGAGCTCAACTGGCTGGCCGCGTTATCGGTGGCCATGCGGTTCAACACATCGTTCCAATTCGTGCCTTCATAGACGATGATGTTGTTGACGCCGGGCGCCATGTAGGAGGCCATCATGATGTCGAGCGTCACCTCGACGTTTGCGCCGCCGGGAGCGCCGGAGAAACCATCGAGCAGCACCGTTTTCACCGGCACGGGAGGCAATCCGGCCTGTTGGAAATTAGCGGCCACATCGCTTGCGTAGAATCCGTCCAGTTCAAAAAGCCCCACCGATTGTCCGGCGCCGTTCAGGCTTACCGACGGAGCGTAGGCGCTGCGAAAATCGTTACCGGTGAAAAGGCCGGCCGGTCCGGAACCGGTGGTAAGTGCCTTGGCCAGAGGCTGCGCACGGTTGAGCAAGCGCGAACGGAGATCCATGGGGTGCGGCACGACGAAGTCATCGAGACCGGTAATGTCGAGAATCGTGACGCCGGCGTCGAGCGAGGGTTCGCGGTCGGGCGCGAAGAATTCACCGCGGGTAGGATGACGCCACGTCATCATATTGACGTGCAGGGTGCGGTTGATGTCCGTCACCCTTCCGCTGATATCCAAAATCATGCGGTTGGGATGGGTGCCGGTAACCGTGAAGCCGTTTACCCCAAAGAAAGCAGCCAAAGCCTGATAATCCGCGTCTGTAGGTCCGAAGCGGGCCGCGAATTGAGCCGGTGTCAAATAATGGTGAAAATTCGGACTCGACGGATCGAAAAGGTCCTTGAGCAATGTATCAAGTTCCTGCTGATTCCGGAGCGGCAAGCCGACCGCCAGATTCATGCGCTGGGAAGCGGCCAGCGGCGCGACCGCGCTTGAGACGCGGACCGCTTCTGGTACCTGACCATGTAAAAATTGCCTGGCGGCTTGCGCCCTCAGGGTCTGTGCCGGTATCGCTAAGAAAATAAGGACTATAACTAGTAACGCGGATACCGCACGCGAACTTCTGTCCGGATGGGGTTTCATTCTATATGGCTTATCGCTTGGGAGCGGGGCTATTTCCGCGAATCTGGGCTTAGCGGTAACGGAAAAAACGCTCTAGCGGAATCTTGAGTGAGGTACCGGAGCAAGTAAGGTGCTGTGGACTCAATGGCCTACGCGGCTTTGATCTCCGTCCACAGGCGGTCGCGCAGGCGCTGCGTGGCGGGATCGAGCGTGATGGCCCATTCGCCGCGTGCGACTATATCGGGGGCGGGATAAAGCGTTGGATTATCGCGGAAAGCGGGCGGAAGGATTTTACGGGCGCCCGCGTTGGTCGTGGTGGTGCGGGCAGTAAGGGCGTTCGCGGCGGCGATGTCGGGGCGCAGCAGGAAGTTAATGAACCGGTGTGCCAGCTCCTGATGCTTGCTCTCGCGCAGGATCACCGTGGCGTCCGGGTAAACGGCATAGCCTTCAGCCGGATAAACGAAGCCAACCGTGGGCGAAGAATCCATGGCCTGCTGCGCGGTGGTATTCCACATGTGCGCGACCAGGATGTCGCCGGAGACCAATTGATCGCGCGCTTCGGCGTTCAAGTAGGCCCGCAGCAGCGGCTTTTGGCGGATGGCTTCGGCGCGGGCGCGATCCAGTTGCGCGGGATCGGTGGCGTTCACCGAAAACCCGAGCTTTTTCAGGCACGCGCCCATGGTGTCAAACGGGTCGTCGAGCATAGTGAGGCGGCCGCGCAGCCGCGGGTCCCACAGGTCGGCCCAGGCCTGGGGCGGAGGACTGAGTTTGCGATTGTAGGCGATCCCGGCGGCCGTGACCATATAAGGTACAGACCAATGCAGATCGGGATCCCAATTGGGGCGCTGGAAGCGGGGCTCCAGTTGCACCAGATTCGGCAACAGCTCGCGATGAATAGGGGCGAGCAGGTCATTTGCGAGCAGCGGCTTTACGATGTAGCTGGTGGGAAAGACGATGTCCCACCCGGAATTGCCGCCCATCACGCGCGCCAGCATTTCCTCATTGTCTTCATACGTGCCGTAGCGCACCCGCGCGCCGAATTCCGCTTCGAATTTTGGAACGGTCTCGGGCGCGATGTAAGCGGACCAATTAAGAACATTGAGGCGCGGGCGCTGATCACGCGAACAGCCGGCGAATCCGGCAGACGCCAGCGCGCCGAACAGGAAGTGACGGCGGTTCATGCCGAGCGCAGCCTCTCCGAGATCAAGACCAGCGATCCGAAGCCGAGCACGATCAGAGCCGAAATCGCATTGACGATCGGGTTCACGCCGCGCCGCGCGATGGCATAGATCACCATGGGCAAGGTTTCCGAATCGACGCCCGCGACCAGGCTGGTAATGACGTAATCATCGAACGAGACGGTGAAGGCGAGCAAAGCGGCCGCGATGACGCCGGGTAAGATGGCAGGAAGAGTAACGTAGCGGAAGGCCTGCCATTCATTGGCGCCGAGATCGAGCGCGGCTTCTTCGAGCGTCGGGTCCACCGTGCGGAGGCGCGCGATGACAACGATTACCACGTAGGCAATCGAGAACGAAACATGCGCGAGAATCACGGTGTGCATTCCGAGCTGCACGCGCAGGAAACGGAAGATCCATTGATAAAAGGCGAGCAGCGAAATGCCGGTGACGATTTCAGGCGTCACGAGCGAAAGATAAAGCGAACCTGCCAGCGGCCGCGATGTGCGCTTCCATAATCCGTACGCGCAAAGTGTCCCGATTACCGTAGATGCGAGCGTGGCGACAGCGGCGATGATCAGGCTGTTCCAGGCGGCGTCGGTGAGCTCGGTGTCGTGCAATGCGGCGGAATACCAATGCAGCGAAAACCCTTGCCAGATGGTGAATCGCGAGGCGTTGAAGCTGAAAATCGCGAGGATCAGCAGGGGCAGATGAAGGAACAGAAACGCCGCGGCGGCGTAGACGGCGAGTCCCGCACCGCGCGCCCGTTTCAAAGGAGATCCTCTTTCATAACAAACTTTCGCCTTCGCCGCGCGCAATCGTAAAGAGCAGCACCATCACGATCGCCATCAAAACCAACGATACAGCCGCGCCAAAGGGCCAATCGCGGGCGGTGGTGAACTGGTTTTGAATCAGGTTGCCGATCATGACAGATTTTCCGCCGCCGAGCAGGTCGGGCGTGAGATATGCGCCCAGGCAGGGAATGAAGACCAGGATCGCGCCGGCTCGGATTCCGGGCGCGGAAAGCGGGATCGTCACGCGGGTGAGAGTGGCCCAGGGCTTTGCGCCGAGGTCGGCCGCCGCTTCGAGCAGCGAGCGGTCCAGGCGTTCGAGCGTCGCGTAGAGCGGGAGTACGGTGAAGGGCAGATAACCGTAGACCAGGCCGAGGATCACGGCGCCTTCGTTATAGAGCAAGGGCAGGGGAGAGTGGATCAGGCCGAGCTTCTGGAGGATGGTGTTGACCAGACCGGTCTCGCGCAGGAGAAACATCCAGGCGTAGGTGCGGACGAGAAAGCTGGTCCAGAAGGGAAGCATCACAAGGGCGAGATAGATATTTTTTCGGGCGCCGGAGCGCGAGATGAAGAGCGCGAGCGGGAAGCCGAGCAGGAGGCAAAGCGCGGTGGAGACGCCAGCGATCCAGAACGACCGCCAGAGAATGGCGAGATAAATCGGATCGATCAGGCGCTGGTAGCTATCCGGCGTCCAAGGCGCGGTGATGCCGCCGTAAACGCCGCGCGTGAGAAAGCTATAGCCCAGGATGATGGCAAGGGGAGCCAGGAACAGCGTGATAACGACGGTCCAGGAAGGCGCCAGGAACCAGGCGCGCAGGCGGTTCATTCCTGGCGCAGCTCGCTAAAATGCAGCTCGTCGGCCGGTTCCCAACAAAGATGGACCGACTCGCCGGGCGCGAACACTTCGCCCAGGCGCGAAATCTCGACCACCGCGGGCTTGCCATCGGATAATCGCGTGTCGACGTGGACGCAGTTACCGAGAAAGGTGGAATGGACAATGGTGGCGGGCTGCGAGCGATGGCCGTTGCGGGACGCTTCGCGCGCGATACGCATGGCTTCCGGGCGGACGCCGACATCGCCGATCCAATTGACCGCTCCGAGAAAGGATGCGACGAATCGCGTGCTGGGGCGCAGGTAAATCTCCTCGGGTGTGCCGACCTGTTCGAGGATCCCTTTGTTCATTACGCCCAGGCGGTCGGACAGCGAGAGCGCCTCTTCCTGATCGTGCGTGACGAACAGAAACGTGATGCCGACGCGGCGCTGGATGGCTTTGAGTTCGGCGCGGACTTGCTTGCGCAGGTTGGGATCGAGTGCAGAGAGCGGCTCGTCGAGCAGGAGGACGTCGGGTTCGAGCACCAGTGAGCGGGCCAGGGCTACGCGCTGGCGTTCGCCGCCGGAAAGTTGGGCCGGGCGGCGGGATTCTTTGCCTGCGAGCTGAACCAGGTCGAGGACATCGCGCACGCGGTCCCCAATGTGGTTGCCCGCGCGGCGGCGCAGGCCGAATTCGACGTTGTCGCGCACGGTCAGATGCGGAAACAGCGCGTAATTCTGAAAGACGGTGCTCACGTTGCGCTGGTAAGGCTTCAGGTGCTGGATGCTGGCGCCGTTGAGACGGATTTCGCCGGAGGTAGGCTCTTCAAATCCGGCGACCATGCGCAACGTAGTGGTCTTACCGCAGCCGGAGGGTCCAAGCAGGGAGAAGAACTCGCCGCGGGCGAGGTTCAGCGAAACGCCGTTAACGGCGTGATGCGAGGGATAGTGCTTCGAAACGTCGCGAAGCTCTAGAACGCGCTCCATTGAAATTGCATGTTACCGCAAGTCGGCTCGGATCGGAGGGTCAAACGGTAGTTTTATCAAGCCTAATCAGCGCGGATCGATACGCCGCCTCAGAAGGACAGCCTCGGGCGCGTCCCAGCCGAGTGACCTGTAAAACGGAACTGCGTCGCGCCAGACATCGGCGATCAGAACCCGCTGGCCGCGATCCCGCAGAGCTTCTTCCACGCCGTTCACCAAATTCTTTCCGATTCCTTGCTTGCGGACCCTTGCGTCGACGATCAGTTCGCTCAGATAGGCCCGGAACCCTAAATCATGCGCGCAAACGAAGCCGAGAATCGAACCGCCGGACTCCCAAACGAATGCCAGCCCGTTCGCGGAGCGAATGGCGTCCGCGATCGTCTCCTCCGACCACCCGGATTGCCAGAACCCAGGAACCGTTTGCATCAGGGCTCGAATGCCCGGTACATCGAACGCGGAAGCATGGCGAAGCATGTTTCTATTTTGCATTGCGGCCGCCATTGGGTCTTGACAGCATGATACCTTGTAATGCAATATATGTGGCAGGATGACAGCGCGCGTGCAGGGCGATCCCGAGGCGGCGGAGAAATGGGAAGTCCAGCTTCGCAAAGGATGTCTCGAATTAGCTATCCTTGCGGCGCTGTGGGGCGGACGACTCTATGGCCTGGAGATCCTGCGGCGTCTCGAAGACGATTCCGGCCTGATTGTGTCGGAAGGCACCGTGTATCCGCTGCTCAGCCGGCTAAAGGCGCTGGCGCTGGTGCGAAGCGAGTGGGTGGAATCGGACTCCGGGCATCCGCGCAAATACTACGCGCTGACGGCGGCGGGCAAACACCGGGCGCGGGACATGGCTGCCATCTGGGCGCGATTCTCCAGCAGCATGGACCGGTTGCTGGGCCCGATCGCAAAGGGGAAATAGCTGACTATGGCAGAGGATCCGCAGCAAATCATCGAGGCCTACCTAATGAAATTGCGCCGTCGATTGCGGGGCATGAATGAAGCGGACGCTCGCGAAGTGCTGGAGGAATTGCGCGGCCATGTGACCGAAAGGGCGGGCGGGGCTGGGCACTTGACGGTGGCCGGAGTTCGTGAGGCCCTCGCACGGCTGGGCAGTCCGGAGGAATTGGCTCGCGAATACATGGCCGAGGACCTACTGGCGCGGGCAGAGGCTAGCCGGTCCCCGGTCCGGACACTGCAGAGTCTGTTCCGCTGGGCGGCGTTTAGCGTAGCCGGATTTCTCGTCCTGCTCGCTTCGATGGTGGGATATTTTCTCGGCATCGTATTGGTGATCGCGGCGCTCTCGAAGCCATTTCATCCGCAGAGCGCGGGACTGTGGACTTTTCCCGATAGCGCGGACGACGTTGAGGTTTCTCTACGGCTCGGATTTGGAACCCCGCCGCTGAATGGCCGAGAGCTGCTGGGCTGGTGGATGGCGCCGGTGGGGCTGGGCGTGGGGTGCGGACTCATTCTGTTGACGACGCGTGTCGCGCTTTGGTGCTCGCGGCGATACCGGAGATCACGGACGGTGCCCGGGAGTTAACAGATGGAACAAGCAGCAACGTTTGTGCGCGAAACCGCTGGCGTCGTATTGACCCCCGCCCGGCGTTGGTTTTCGCTGGCGGAGTTGGCGCTGGGAAGTGCGATTGTGATCGGTCACAACGTATATCATGTGATCCCCAACGAGGTGCCGATCCCTGTCGTCCTCGGCCTGATCTCGGTGCGATGGCGCGACGGCGGATGGACAGCAATGGGTCTGCGCTGGCCGGTCGCGTGGCGTCGAACGTTGTTGTTCGCGCTCGGCGCGGCTGCTCTTCGGATTTTGCTTGGCGCGTTGGTGGTCGATCCTATTACGGCCCGGTTCTGGCCACCGGCGAAGGCCCCTAGCGGATCAGATAATATTACGGGGCATTGGCTCAATGCACTCGGCTGGCTTTTGCTGGTCTGGACCTTCGGGGCTTTTGGGGAAGAGATTGGCTATCGCGGCTATCTGCTAGCGCGCGCTGCAGACGTGGGCGGCCGATCGAAGGCGGCCTATTGGATTGGGCCCTCGTGGTGGCCGTGCTTTTTGGATACGGTCATTACTATAAAGGCCCTTCGGGAATCGTGGACTCGGGCATGGCCGGCATAGTAATGGCAGGTGCGTACATTTTGTCGGGCCGCAACCTGTGGGTTTGCATTCTGGCGCACGGATTCATCGACACGTTTGGTGTCGCAGTGGCGTTCCTTGGATTCGGCTCCTGAAGGCGGCCCGCGCTTTCGCCAATGCAAAAACGTTCGCGCCGGTTCTGATCCTGACTAGGACCGCGGTTCTTGCCGATACGTACTCAGAGCAATGGCCAACGTCCAAATCCTAATTGTGGAAGAGAATGCCATGCAAGCGAAGCTTGCGAGGTTTCTATTGGAAGAAGGCGGCCACACGGTTCAAATCGCCGGGAGCGCGGAGCGAGCCCTGGAAGCCTTGCAAACATTTCTGCCGGATCTGTTTCTGGTGGATCTCGATCTGCCCGGCAGGAGTGGTCTGGAGCTGATGCGTGAGCTGCGGCTCGGGGCGCACAACCGGACGCCGATCGTCGCACTGACCGGCTACTCGGATCCCGCTGAATTGGCGAGCGCCCGCGAAGCCGGATGCAACGGGATGATCTCAAAGCCGATCGATACGGCGGCCTTCGAACGCCAGGTGCGGAATTACGCCGCCGGCAAACCGGGCGCCGATACGGATGCTCGGCCGGACAACGGCGATGTTCTGGCTGAAGTGAGGAACACCTTTCTAGCGGAGGGCCTGGAAGAGTGCGGCATGATTTTGCATCGGCTCAAAGCGAGCCCGGATCGCGCGATGCAGGCCGCTTCGAGGGTCCTGCGGCGTTGGGCAGAGGTTGCGGCAACGCTGGGGTTTGCTGAGATCGCAAATCACGCGCGCAGGGTGGAAGCTCTGCTGGCGTCCCCGGGCCTGGAATCCAATGAGTTGGAAAGGGCGATTGAGACCGCGCGCCGGCGGTTTTTCGCGGCGGCTCGCAACGAGCTGGAACTCCCGCTGGAGTTGATCCAGGGCCTGAGCGTTCTTCGGATAGGCCTGGTGAATTTTACCGAAGCCGAGGCCAACCGGATTCGGAAAGCGGGCCAATACGCGAACGTGAAGCTTGTGCTGGAGCATATGAAGGGCGCGTCCATTGAAGAGCAGGCCGGATACAGCGCGCTCATCGTCAACGAATGTTCCGTTTCGGCCGAGGCCAACCCGAGCCGGCCGCAGTGGACACTGCCGGCGATATTCATTGGATCGCGCGCAGCGTTGCAATCGTTCTCGAAGCTGCCGTCACGCGCGTATGATTTTGTGATTGCTCCATGGGACGCCGCGGAGATTCTGCTCCGAGTCTATCGGCTCATCGGAAAATCGTCTGCCGTGCAGCCGGAGGCGGGCCTCCAGAAACGACGGCCGCGCGTGTTGATTGCCGACGACGATCCCGACATGGTTTCGCTGGTGGTGGCTGCGCTCGGGGAATTTGGCTTGGACTGCGACGTCGCGCGCAGCGGCCAACAAGCTTTGGAAGCCGCCGGCCGGCAGCCACGCCCTGACGCGATTGTTCTGGATGTGAATATGCTCGATATGGATGGCTTTGGGGTTCTCAAGAGGCTTCGCCGGAATCTGGCTACACAAGCCATTCCGGTTCTCATGCTCACGGCCAGGCGCGAAAAGTCGGATGTAGCCGAGGGACTCAACTCGGGCGCCGACGACTACCTGGTGAAGCCGTTCAATTCCTCGGATCTGGGGACACGCGTGAATAAAATGATTACCGCGCGTCGCAGACGTGGGGACGTTGGCGCCATCTAGGGTTGCTTCGAAAAGAGCGCGGCCAAGCGCTCCACGAGCGACGGACCCTCGCCGGAGCCATCCATTTTGGCCAGCGTGTGTTGCAGCGAGTAATGCACGGCCATCCCGGCAACCAGCGCGGCCAGCAAAAACTTCACGGTCCTGAGCTGTTGCTGCCGGGGGCTCCGCGTGGTCTTCCGCTGGCGACGCCGATAGCGCAAGTACAGGAGCGCGAAGAAGAGGCCCATGATGACGAACGTGATCGGATGCATTAGCGTAGCTCCATGACTTTGCCGAACTCGCCGAAGGTCATACTTACTCAGTGATCGGACGCCGCGCACGATTTCGGGAGTACTAAGGTGTTTTCGTGGCATCATCAATTCAGTCCTCATGTGGAGTTTCCTGCGCATTTGGTCGTTTTTCTTAGCCATTTGCTGTGCGTCGCTTTTGGGTGCGCAGCCCGGGATGCGCTATCTGGACGAAATTGACGGCACAGGTACAGGCACCTACTTCCGTCCCTCGATTCTTCTTGGCCAAGCGCGAGCCTCCGTCACCGCGTACGATCAGGTGCGCGTCGAGGGGCGCGACGCCGCCGGCAAGGTTTGGCGTGCGCTTCTGCCCATCAGCGGCGGGCTCGGATACACGACTGTTTGGGAGGCGGACTTTGACCTAAACTCCCGGCCCGATCTGTTAATTGCTTCCGAATTTCCGAAAGTTGGCCGTTGCTTAGACGCCGTTACTTTGGCCTTTCTTCTATTCGATGAACGGGGAAAACCGATCCCTTGGTTGATCCAAACATTGACCCCATTTCAGAGGGGAGATGCCACGCTGCCCGCCGTTTTCAGCGCCGCGGGCGATGGAAAACTGAAGCTGGTGGCGACAAACTGCGAATATAGCGCGCCTCCCGTGCTCGGTGAGGATCGCAGCATCACCGGGATCTACGAGGCCAAAGATGCTATGTGGCGCTTAGTGCGGCCGGAGCGTCTCGATTCTTACATCGCTCTCGTTCAGCGGAAATACCGTATCCGCGATGTGGTCCGCCTTTTGCCGGTCACACCCGCCGCGTGGCCCGACCGAGGCAACTTCTTCGACGAGACGCAGGCCCAAACAACGATTCACGCGGTCCTTTCCGCTTCACCGGAATGCCGCGGGATTCGTCTGCCGATCGGCACGGACGGCAGAGTCTACATTGACCCGAAGGATCCCTGCAAAGAACTCGGAAAGGAAGGCATCCAGCTCTCCGATGGCAGCACCTGCTATGGTTGGCCCACCGTTATGGTGGATCGATCCGACGGCCGTGAAATTGTCGCGGAAACCGCGCGCAAGGAACTCGAACCGCTCTTGAAGGAGATCGCCGCAAAGCGATGGCCCGTCACGTTCGCGGGCCAAAAGGAGCTAGGAAAGTGCAGTCCATCGCTCCTCTGGACCCGTGCCAGGAATTAGCTATTTCGCCGCGCTGAAGCGCTTCTCGATCTCCGGCCAGTTCACCACGCTCCACCAGGCCGCGATGTATTCGGGCCGGCGGTTTTGATACTTCAGATAGTAAGCGTGCTCCCAAACATCCAGGCCCATGATCGGATAATGGCCTTCCATCACCGGGCTGTCCTGATTCGCGGTAGAGAGGATCTCAATTCCGGAGCCCTTCTTCACCAGCCAGGCCCAGCCGGAGCCGAAGCGGGTGGCGGCAGCGGCATTGAACTTTTCCTTAAACGTGTCGAAGCTGCCGAACGTGGAGTTGATGGCTTGCGCGATGCTGCCGCTGGGGCTGCCTCCGGCGCTGGGCGCGAGAATGGTCCAAAACATCGAATGGTTGATATGGCCTCCGGCGTTGTTGCGTACCGCGGTGCGGATGTTCTCGGGCACGATGGCGCAGTTGTTCGCGAGCAGCTGCTCAACCGTCTTGCTCTGCAGATCGGGCGCGGATTCGAGCGCCTTGTTCAAATTCGTCACGTAGCCGCCGTGGTGCTTGTCGTGATGAATCTCCATGGTCTTGCTGTCGATGTAAGGCTCCAGCGCGTCGAACGCGTAAGGCAGCGGGGGAACGGTAAATGCCACAGTCTTTCTCCTCTCGATGTTTCAATTTGAGCCAGCGAAGCCGCCGGCCTTTTCAAAAGCGTCTGCCAGGCGAAACATGGTGGTTTCGTCAAAGTGATTGGCCAGGATCTGCATGCCTACCGGCAAACCCTCGGATGTTTTCCCGCACGGCACGCTCATGCAGGGGATGCCGGCCAGATCGCCGGTAATGGTGTAGATGTCGGAAAGGTACATTTCGAGCGGATCGCCGATTTTCTCGCCGATCTTGAACGCGGGCGAAGGCGAAACGGGCGTGACGATCGCATCCACTTCGGCGAACGCCTTGCGAAAATCCTCGGCGATGAGCGCGCGGACTTTTTGCGCCTTCAGATAATAGGCGTCGTAATAGCCGTGGCTGAGAACGTATGTGCCGAGCATGATGCGGCGTTTGCATTCCGCGCCGAAGCCCTCGCCGCGGGTGGCGCGGTACATGCCGCTGAGCGTGTCTTCGTTGGCGCGCGTGGTGTAGCGCACGCCATCGTAACGGGCGAGATTCGAGCTGGCTTCGGCGGTCGCGATGATGTAATAGCAGGGCACCGCGTATTTGGTGGTCGGCAGGCTGATTTCGCGCACCTCGCAGCCGAGTTTCTTGAGCTGGTTTGTGGCGCGGTGGATCAGATCGCCCGATTCGCTTGCCAGCCCTTCGAAATATTCGCGCGGGAGTCCGATTTTGAGCCCCGAGACTTTGCCGTCGAGTTGCGCCGAGTAGCTGGGCACGGGTGCGAAGGCGGAAGTGGCATCGCACTCGTCGCGGCCGGCCATCGTTTCCAGCAACAAAGCCGCATCCCGAACGGTCCTGCCGAATGGCCCGATGTGATCGAGCGAACTGGCGAAAGCGACCAAGCCGTAGCGCGAGACACGGCCGTAGGTAGGCGTAACGCCGACCACGCCGCAAAACGACGCAGGCTGGCGAACCGATCCGCCGGTGTCAGAGCCGAGCGCAGCGACCGCGGTCCCTTGCGCAACTGCGGCAGCCGATCCGCCACTGGATCCGCCGGGAACGCGATCGGGAGCAACCGGATTACGCACCGGCCCGAACGCCGAGTTTTCGTTCGAGGAACCCATGGCGAACTCGTCGCAATTTGTCTTTCCGAGAATGACGGCGCCGGCCTGTTCTAAGCGCACCACCGCAGTGGCGTCATATGGCGGAACGTAGTTTTCGAGCAGGCGCGAACCGCAGGTGGTGGTGATGCCCTTGGTGACGATGACATCTTTTATAGCGATCGGCACGCCTGCCAGCGGGCCCACGTTTTCACCCGCGCCCGTCTTCCTGTCGACACGTTCCGCCGCGGCCAGCGCGCGCTCGGGGGAAAAGCGGAGATAAGCATTCGTCTTCGGATTCTCCGCCTGCGCGTAGGCCAGTGCCGCCTGCGCCAATTCGACGGCGCTGAACTGGCGTGCGGCCAACCCTGCTTGTACTTGCCCGATGGTGAGAGAGGTGAGGCTCGCGGGAGCACTCATCTCTCGATCACCTTGGGGACCTTGTAATAACCACCGCCCGCGAGCGGGGCATTTGCGAGAGCCGCCTGCTCGCCGATCGGCGGGATGATTTGGTCGGCGCGCAGCGTGGCAAGTTCCTCGCTCGGATAGAGCACCTGCGCCATCGGCTCGACTGCGGACGTATCGATTTCGCTCAAGGTGTCCATGTGCGTAAGGATCTCGTCCATATCCTTAGCGAGCCGCGCGATCTCCGGTTCGGTCAACTTCAGGTTCGCGAGGTCCGCGACATAGCGGACTTCGGGTTCTGTGATCTTCACGCGCTCGCCCTCTTTCGAGACTGCCTGTATAGGATGCGCAGCACGGGGTCTTCGATTCCATCGGCTTCGTCCGGCGGTGCGATTTCACGGTGACTTTGGGCTACTTGCGGCGGCCGGCGCGGTGTGGCAATGCGAAATTCGAGGTTTGTCACGATGCCTGAACCGATGACGGATGTGAGTTTCGCCAAAATGTCGAAGCGCAAATGAAAAAGCTGCTTCTGCCAGACCGTGTCTTCTACTTCGATGATGAGCGAGCCGCGCACCAGGGCCTTGGGCGAAGCTTTGGCGGCAATCCGCTTCCCGACGGTTGCGCCCCAGGCGGCGTGCGCCAGATCCTGGGGTGAAATCGTATCGCTGTTTTTAATTTTGGCGAGGATCTTGCCTGCGCGTTCCATGCGGACCGAACTCAATTTTAGCATCCAGTGGCATCATGAAAATATGACCTTCCGTTTCCGGCGCTGGATCGCTGGGCTTGCGGCGCTGTTCCTCTGGATTCCCGCGCATGCAGCCGCGCCTGCTCCGCAAAAAACCAAGCTCGTGGTGGCGATCATCATCGATCAGTTTCGGTACGACTACATGACGCGCTTCGATGCCTTGTATCAAGGCGGCCTGAGGAAATTGCACGATCAGGGCGCGTTCTTTACAGACGCGCATCAGGCGCACTTTCCGACGGTGACCGCGGTTGGGCATGCGGCATTTTTGACGGGATCGATTCCGGCCATCGATGGGATCATCGGCAACGAATGGTTCGACCGCGAGACCGGGCAAATGGTCACCAGCGTTTCCGACGAAGCCACGAAACTGGTAGGCGGGAGCGGGGGCAGTGGTTCGTCGCCGAGGCGTCTGATCGGCAGCACCTTGGGAGACGAGATCAAAATCGCGGGGCCAGCCGATAGCACGGTAATTGGGATTTCGCTGAAGGATCGCGCTGCGATTTTGCCCGCCGGGCATGCGGCGAACGCGGCGTATTGGTTCGACCAAGAGACGGGGCACTTCGTGAGCAGCACCTACTATATGGCGAACTTGCCGGAGTGGGTGCGGGCGTTCAACGAGAGCGGAGCAGCCAATCGCTTTACGGCGACAAAATGGATGCCGATGGATGCAGGCGCCGGTGCGCAGCCGCTCCGGATTCTGCCTGCCAAACCAGGGAAACAATACTACGAAGAAATGATTCGGACTCCCTACGGCAACGATATGTTGGAGGCCTTCGCCGAGGATGCGCTGAAGGAGGAGCATCTGGGCCGGCATTCAGGTACAGATGTGCTGACGGTGAGCTTCTCGAGTAACGACTTGCTGGGGCATCAGGTGGGGCCGGATGCGCCGGAGGTGGGAGACATGTGCATTCGAACGGACCGCGTGCTGGGACGGTTCCTGCAGGCGATCGAGACGGAGGCCGGGGCGGGGAATTATGTGGTTGTGTTGTCGAGCGATCATGGCGTTGCGCCGGTTCCCGAGAAGCTGATCAAGCTTGGTATGCCGGCAGGGCGGTTTTCGGCGGCCGAGATTCGCAGCGCGGTCGATAGCGCGCTCAGCGAAAAATACGGTGAGGGCAAATGGGTGGTGGGCAGCGCGGAGATGGCGCCGTATCTCAATCACGAACTGCTCCAGGAAAAGCACGCGGTGCTGGCCGAGGCCGTGGAGATTGCGGCCAACGCGGTGAGGAAGCTGCCGTATATTTTTCGTGTATACACGAGCATGCAGCTCGAACATGAAAATCTGGCGGACGATCCGATTGGGCTGCTGATGCAGCGCGGCTACTATCGCGGGCGTTCAGCCGACTTTTTCATTGTTCAAAAGCCGTATTGGCTGGGAACGAAGGAAGGCACGACGCACGGCACGCCTTACAGTTACGACACGCATGTGCCGCTGATGTTCTTGGGCCGGGGAATTCGCGCCGGACGCTATGACATGAGCGTTCGAATCGCCGATGTGGCGCCGACGCTTGCGGCGCTGCTGGGCGTGAATACACCGAGCGGATCGGTGGGGCGCATCCTGCCAGTGATCGAAAATAGCCCGGCAAGAAGGCCTTGACGGCGAAGCTATTCCGTGCCACGATACTACGTGACGCGTAGTAGTGGTGGCCATGTCTGATCCGAACCTGCTGGTGCTCGCAAGCCTGGCTGAGGGCGAGAAACACGGCTACGCGATCATGGAAGATGTCGAGCGTTTCGCAGGAGTGCGCCTGGGTCCAGGCACGCTGTACGGCGCGATCACGCGATTAGAGCAGCGCGGCTGGATCCGGCCAGTGAAATCCGCAGCTGACCGGCGCCAACCATATGGACTGACGGCGGAAGGCCGGCGGCATCTCGAAGAACAGCTCTCCGGGTTGAACAAGATCGTGAAGACCGGGCTGAAGCGATTGAGGACGGTGTGAGGAGGCTGGCGCATTGGGCCGCGCGGCTTTATCCGTGCGAATGGCGGGCGCGTTACGGCGGCGAGTTCGATGCGCTGCTGGAACAGGCGCCGCTTACCTGGCGCAACGTGTTGGATGTTTTCAGTGGCGCATTACGGATGCGGATCTCGAATGGAGGAATCTACGGGATGGGTGAAGCAGCAATTGTGCCCCGGCTCTTGAATCTGTCGTGCCGCGATATTCCGCACGGCTACGAACTCGAAAGCTCCATTGAGTTCGAGCGTGAAGATGGCGGCAGAACGCTCTCGCGATATTTCTGCCGCGAAATCGATTTGGGCGATTCGTACCTGACGCTCACTCACAACTCGCTCGGATCGGCGCCCGCCCAAACGATCCTCATTTGCGGGAAGAAGGGCGAGGTGGATGGCGAGTTCCGCACGGATGAGACTGAGATGCTTGTACTGCACCCGAGCGGTACCGTGCAGCGCACTGAACAAACGGTGAAGACCTGGCTGAAACACCGGATTATGGTGGACCGGCTGCGGGAAAGGCTTCGAAACGGCGAGGCGGCAGAGGACATCTTCCGGCAACTTCGCGCGGCGAGCGATCAACCAGCAGCGTTCTGACGAAAGAAGCGCCGGTTGCT
>Ga0335074_10004919_pt1 | contig 18463 bp, 15 predicted proteins | sample Lox_Sample_23_FD_206715 | JGI IMG/M metagenome (GOLD analysis project Ga0335074, IMG submission 206715) | Soil microbial communities from Loxahatchee National Wildlife Refuge, Florida, United States - Lox_Sample_2.3 | ecosystem: Environmental > Terrestrial > Soil > Wetlands | place: USA... | reverse complement strand
CATGGCGTCGCGACCGCTACGATGGCCGCGTTGTTCGGACTGGAGTGCGAAGTTTTCATGGGCACGCTCGACGTCGAGCGTCAGGCCCTCAATGTGTTCCGGATGAAACTGTTGGGCGCCAAGGTCACGCCGGTCGATTCCGGCAGCCGGAGTCTCAAGGATGCGTTGAACGAGGCGCTGCGCGATTGGATCGCGACCGTCCGCGATACCTACTACCTGATCGGCACGGCCGCGGGACCTCATCCTTATCCCTGGATCGTGCGCGAGTTTCAAACCGTGATCGGACGCGAGACGCGTCGCCAGATTCTCGCCGCGCAAGGGCGGTTGCCGGATGTGCTGGTGGCATGCGTCAATGGCGGCTCCAACGCGATCGGGCTCTTCTATCCGTTTATCAAGGATGCCGGCGTGCGGATGATCGGCGTTGAGGCGGGCGGCCTCGGACTTTCCGGTCCTTCCCACGCCGCGAGTATCACCGCCGGCTCGGTCGGCGTGCTGCACGGCGCGCGCACCTTTCTGTTGCAGGATGAACTCGGCCAGATTCGTGAAACCCACTCGATCGCCGCCGGACTCGATTATCCGGGCGTCGGACCGGAGCTCGCCTGGCTGAAGGATTCCGGCCGGGCCGAGTACGTCGCCGTTACCGATGCCGAGGCGCTCGCCGCGCTGCGGACGCTCTCGGAGAGCGAGGGCATCATTCCGGCGCTGGAGATCGCGCCGACGCTGCCTGCGGAGCAGGTGTTGATCGTCAATCTTTCCGGCCGCGGCGATAAGGATATGCAGACCGTCGCCACCGCGCTGGCGACCAGCCTCAAGGAGTGAGCGCGATGGCCGGACGAATCGAAAAGAAGTTCCACGAACTCGGAAGCCGTGGCGAAGCGGCGCTGATCCCGTTTGTCTTCGCCGGCGACCCGGACCTCGAGCGGACGCGGCAAATCGTGCTGGAGCTCGAATCGCGCGGCGCCGACCTGATCGAGCTGGGAGTGCCGTTCTCGGATCCAATGGCCGATGGGCCCGCGAATCAACGCGCGGGCGCGCGGGCGCTGAACGCCGGCGCATCGGTGGCCGCGATTCTCGGGCTGGTCTCTGATCTGCGCAAGGACACGGCGATCCCGATTGTGCTGTTCGGTTACTACAACCCGATCTTGCAATACGGACCGGAACGGTTTGCCGCCGATGCCGCGCGGGCCGGCGCCGACGGATGCCTGGTGGTCGACCTGCCGCCCGAAGAGGCCGATGAGCTGAAGCGTCCGGCGCGCGACCACGGCATCGATCTGATCTACCTGCTCGCGCCGACCACGCCGATCGAGCGCGCGCGCCGGATCGTGCGATCCGCCAGCGGCTTCCTCTACTACGTCTCAGTAACCGGCGTGACCGGGACCCGCACCGCGCTCGATGCCGAGCTGGAGCCGCGGGTGCGCGAACTCAAGACGATTACACGCCTGCCGATCGGTGTCGGTTTTGGAATTTCCACGGTCGAGCAGGCAGCCCGGGTCGCATCGTTTGCCGCCGCGGTGGTGGTCGGCAGCGCGTTCTCATTGCTGATCGAAGCGCATCCCGAAGCTCCTGAAGTTGCGGTCGGCGAGCTGGCCGGCGCGATGAAGGCAGCGATGCGAGCGACCGCGGCGAGCGCGCCGGATGCGGTGGCGAGCTAGCATGGCGGAACGGATCACAGTCGAGCGGACGGGAGAACGGCCCGAGGCCGGCACCGACGAGCTCTGGATCAAGTGTCCGAGCTGCAAGGCGATCACCTTCCGTAAGGAGGTCGAGCGCAATCTCAACGTCTGCCCGAAGTGCGGCTATCACTTTCGCCTGACGGTCGAACAGCGCCTGGCGGTGACGATCGATCGCGGCACGTGGCATGAACTGTTCGCGGATTTGGTCGGCACCGACCCGCTCGCGTTCGTCGATAGCAAGCCCTATCTGGAGCGGCTCGGCCAGGCGCGCCTCGCCAGCGGCCGCAACGACGCGGTGATAACCGGAGTTGGTAAGATCGAAGGCCGGCGCGCCGCAGTCGGGCTGATGGACTTCAGCTTCATGGGCGGCAGCATGGGAATCGTGGTGGGCGAAAAGCTCGCCCGGCTGTTCGATCACGCGGCGGAACGCCGGCTGGCAGTGGTGGTCTTCTCGTCGTCGGGCGGCGCGCGGATGCAGGAGGGGGCGCTGTCGCTGATGCAGATGGCGAAAGTGGCGCTCGCCATTGGCCGGCTGCGTGATGCGCGTCTGCCGTACATCTCGGTGCTGTGCGACCCCACCACGGGCGGCGTCGCCGCCTCGTTCTCGATGCTCGGCGACCTCAATATAGCCGAGCCTGGGGCGCTGGTCGGTTTCGCCGGACGGCGGGTGATCGAGCAGACCACCAATGAGCGGTTGCCGGAGAATTTTCAGCGCGCCGAGTTCCTGCTCGAGCACGGGATGCTCGATATGATCGTCGCGCGCGACCGGCTGCGCTTCACGATCGCGAGCCTGCTCAGGATGCTGACGAGCGATCGCGGCAGCGCGCGTGCAAAGGCGATCACACGCATCCGTAAGCCCTAGCCCGGCTAATCGATCGCTTCCGGTTCCCGGGCATACGTTGACCCTCGCAGCCCCGCGATTAGAATGACCGCCGATGGCGCGTAATTCAGAAACTATCGACTGGCTCTACTCGCTTGAGTCGCGCGGCGAGATTTACAAGCTAGAACGGATGGAACGTGCGCTGGCGATAGTGGGTAATCCGCATCGTCGGCTCCGCACGATTCATATTGCCGGCACCAAGGGCAAAGGTTCGGTCGCGGCCATAATCGACAGCGTCCTGCGCGCTGCCGGGATGCGCACTGGGCTCTATACCAAGCCACATCTGGTGCGGCTTACCGAGCGTACCCGGATCGACGGCGCCGAGATGCCGGGCGAGCAGATGATCGGCTATATCCAGCGGCTGCGCGCGATCTATGAGCGCGCCGGGATGGCCCTGACTTTCTTCGAGTTTACGGTCGCGCTGATGTTCCTCTACTTCGCCGAGTCGCGGGTTGAAGTGGCTGTAGTCGAGACCGGCCTGGGTGGCCGCCTGGACTCGACCAACGTGGTGCATCCCGAGTTGAGCGTAATCACGCCGATCGGCTTCGACCACATGGAGCAGCTCGGCTATACGATCGCGGCCATTGCCGGCGAAAAGGGCGGCATCATCAAAGCCGGTGTCCCGGTCGTGATCGGCGCCCGCGACCCGGAGGCGCGGGTCGTGTTGGGCGAAATCGCGGCCGCCCGTCAGAGCCCAGCGCGCATGATCGGGCGGGATTTCTCGTACCTCTCGCACGCGCCCGCCCATCGCTTCGACTATCAGGGGCTGGCGCTCGAGCTGCCGGGGGTTGAAATCGCGCTGGCCGGACCGTTTCAGCATGAAAACGGCGCGATCGCGCTGGCGGCGTTGGAGGAATTGCGCACGCAGGGCTGGCCGATCGACGAGCCGGCGATACGCCGCGGGCTCGCCGAGGTGATATGGCCGGGGCGCTTCGACGTGGTCTCGCGGGCGCCGCTGGTAATTCTCGATTGTGCACACAACGAGCTAAGCATCGAGGCGCTGCTCGAGACGGTCGATGTCGAGCTTGGCCCGAACGTCAAACCCCGGTTGGTTTTTGCCTGCCTACAGGATAAAAGGTACGAGCGGATGGCGGGGTTGTTGGCCCCCAGGGTGCGGGAGGCGGTACTCACCAGCGTCAAACCCAAGCGGCCCCTTGACCCGGAGCAGTTAAAGCCGCTATTTGCCTCAAGGGTGCCAACTAGGATAGTACGTGACCCGTTGCGTGCGATGGAGCTCGTGATGGAGGAAGCGGCGGCGGACGATGTGGTGTTGGTTACGGGATCGGTATATCTGATCGGCGAGATATACCCATGGTTTCTAGCCCGCATGGGGCGCAGGGGGCTCTTTCCTGAGGCTCAGGCCTAATAGGCTCGCAGTTTACACGTTTGTACTTGCGATCGCTCTGCTGTGCGGACCGCAGTGGTGTAGTGCCGCTGCGAACCAAGGCATACCGCAGCCGGTCATCCAGTCACATCGTGGAAAACCGGTCGACGTCAACGGTCGCGAGGTTATCTACAACTCGAAGACCGATACTTTTCTGGTGCGCGGCAACGCCGTGATGACCCAGGCCAATACCGTGCTCAAAGCCGACGAGATCTGGGTGATGCGCCGCGATCATCGAGCGCGCGCGGTCGGCCATGTCCATCTGACTGATCCTGAAACCAACGTGACGGCGAAAGTCGCCACGCTCGACCTGGTCAATGAGACGGTCGAACTGACGGACGGCGAAGTTTACGCGCACGACAACAGCTACCGGCTGGCAGGGGCCAAGCTCCGCAAGCTTCCCGGCCAGCGATACGCGATCGAGAAGGGCTTCTTCACGACCTGCGGATGTGAGAAGGGCACACCGGACTGGAGTATCGCCGGCGACCAGATGAATCTGCACATGGGTGAATCGGGCACCGCCAAGAAGGCCAGCTTTGATATTCTCGGGGTCCCGATACTGAAGGTACCGTCGGCGTTTTTTCCGGCCGACTCAACCCGCCAAAGCGGCTTCCTGAGTCCGCGTGCTGGTGAATCGGGCCTGCGTGGCTTTCAATACCTGCAGCCCTACTTTATTGACATCAGCAAAAGCTCCGACGCCACCATCGCACTTGACGTCGAGACCTCGCAGCGGGTCGGCCTGATGACCGAGTACCGGTTGACCAACGGCCCCGATGACTATTTCTGGGCGGATGCGGGATTCTACAACGAGAGCCTGCGCAGCACTGCCAACCGTAACTCGGATATCGTCGACAACCAGGTCGCCTCGCCCTTCATACCAGTCGACCGCTATGACCTGGTCGCTATGACGCGGCAGCATCTCACCTCCGACCTGATGGTTTATGGTGATGCGCTCACGGTCAGCGATGCCTTCCTGCTGCGCGAGTTGAACCTGGTGACGCTGTCGCGCGGGTTCGGCAACAGCTTCACCTCGATGCGCAGCGCGCTCTCGGATTTCGGCGCCATCGACAACTTTCAGAATGGCTACGCGCAGTTGAGCGGCGTAGTCAACCAGGACCTGATCCAACCCCAGCGTTTCGCGCTGCAAACCCTGCCGTCGATGCAGGTCAATGGGATGATTCCGGTCCTGAACGGCCTCGCTTATGCGGAATACGATGCTCAGGCTGTGAATTACTGGCGCCAGACCGGATTGAGCGGCCAGCGCCTCGATCTCGATCCGCATCTGACCGTGCCCTGGCAGCTCGGCAAATATGTGTGGGGTCTTGGAACCATTGGATTCGACGAGACCCTGTATGAATCATCAGGGGATATTATCAAGGTTACGCCGGTAGGCACCGACGGCCTTGAGTACAACAATGCGCTCTCGCTTGGCCCGCATGGCCCGGGAGGCTTTGACCATCGAGAGTTGCCGTACGCGCAGTTCAGTGCTCAAACCGAACTCGCGAAGATCTACAACCTCCACTGGGAATCGATTGAAAAGGTCAAGCATACGATCGAACCGTTCTTTACTTACGCCTTCGTCCCCAACGTCAATCAGAACAACCTGCCGCTTTTCGATCAGGTCGATCGCATCAACGCGCGCAGCCTCTTTACTTATGGCTTCACCAGCCGCCTGATCGCAAAAATTCCAGGCGCAGCCGCAATTCCTAACGCGCCTTCCGAGCAGCCCAACGCGCCTTTCAGCCTGTCTGACAGTATCTTCGGTGCGCGCGCGGCGGACACGATGATTGGTAGCGATCGCATCGAGGAGATCGTACGATTCTCGATTGAGCAAGCCTACGACACCAATCATAGCGTCGACCCGGTTACCGGTTCCGGGATGTCCGATGTGGAAGCGAGCCTGAGTCTGTTACCGACCAAGGTCGCATCGTTCGGCTCGACCGTAGATTATGATCCACGCACCCGCCAGCAGATCAACTTCGCCAGCGTCTATTTCGATTTCCAGCCGCCCTGGACCAACAATCAGCCGAACCTTTATATGGGCAGGGCGATGGCCGGCTCTTTCCTGCAGCTTTCGTACAACTACATCGGGCCGCACGCGACCGTCATCACGCCGACCGAACCCAACGGCAGCGAAGAGGTGATGCTGCGCACCTATTACGAGCTGTTTGATCGTTTGGGCGTCTACTTCGCGCCGTCCTACGACCTGAGCGCCTCGCGCTTGCTCTCAGCCGAGTATGGAGTTCGCATCAAGTCACCATGTGATTGCTGGTCGGTCGACTTCGGCATCGTCGATACCGTCAATCCCAACGAACTGTCCTATCAGTTCCAGGTCACGCTGGGCGGGCTCGGCTCCGTCGGCCAGATGCCGTTCGGGCGCAATCCCTTCCAGGTCATGGGCGTCAACCGCCAACCGGGCTTCTTCCCCGGATACTAGAACCGGGTCCACTGCGATCTCGGCGGCGCGTCCGCGGCGACCAGCCGCTGTCTGGCGCTCGATTTCTGAGATGCGGTAGCATATCGACATGCCCGACATCAGCTTCGAAACCAATCCCAGCTGCTATCGCCATCTGAAGCTTGAAGCCGGGGGGGACCGTGCGCGGATTATCCTCAAGGTCGACGAAAACGGCGGGCTGCGTCCGGACTACCAACTCAAGCTCAATTCCTACGATCTTGGCGTCGACATCGAGATCGCCGACGCGGTGAATCGCCTGCGCTTCGAGCATCCCGGCGTCTCGGTGGTCGCGATCAGCAGCGGGCTCGCGGACGTTTTTTGCGCCGGCGCCAACATCTTCATGCTGGCGGGCTCGGATCACGGCTTCAAAGTCAATTTCTGCAAGTACACCAACGAGACCCGGCTGGCGATGGAAGAGGCGAGCGCGCTTTCCGGCCAGCGCTACGTCGCCGCCCTCAACGGCGTCTGCAGCGGCGGCGGCTACGAGCTGGCGCTGGCCTGCGCGGAGATCTGGCTGGTCGATGATCGTCGCTCGGCCGTCAGCCTGCCCGAAATTCCTTATCTCGGCGTGTTGCCCGGCACCGGTGGACTCACGCGTCTGGTCGACAAGCGCAAGGTGCGCCGCGATCTCGCGGACATCTTCGTGACCCTCGCCGAAGGCGTCCGCGGCGAGAAGGCCGTTGCGTGGGGGCTGGTCGATGCGCTAATCCCGCGTTCGCGCTTCGCGGAAGTCGTCGAGCAGCGGGTCGAGAAGCTGATCGCAGCGAGCGAGCCAGGCCGGGCAGCGCGTCGTGGCATCGTGCTCGACGCGCTCGGCCCCGCCGTCAGCGAAAGCGAGATTCGCTACCGACATCTTACCTTGACACTCGATCACAAGCGCCGGCTAGCCGGCTTGCTGATCGCCGGACCGTCGACGGCGGAGGCGATTCCCGAGGACGCGGCGCGACTGGGCGCCGACTGGTATCCGCTGCGACTGTTTCGCGAACTCGATGATGCGCTGCTGCGGCTGCGCTTCAACTACCCTGAGATCGGTCTGGTTACGGTGCGTTCGGAGGGCAGTCTCGATCGCGTGCTGGAAATCGACCGCCAGCTTGATGCCCGCCGCGCCGATTATTTCGTCAACGAGGTGCTGCTGCTGATGCGCCGCGTGCTCAAGCGGATGGATCTCACCGCCAAGAGTTTTTTTGCGCTGATCGGTGACGGCTCGTGCTTCGGCGGATTCCTGCTCGAGCTGGCGCTGGCTGCTGACCGCTCCTATATGAAAGCGAGCGGCCAGGCAGCACTCGCGATCGGTCTTCTGAACGGCGGTACCCTGCCGATGCCCAACGGGCTCAGCCGCCTCGCGACCCGCTTCCTCGGCGATCCCAATCACGCCGCGCAGCTCATCGCGGCACCGCGCCATTATGAGGCGGGCGAGGCTCTGGAAGCCGGACTCATAACTGACGCGCCCGATGAGCTCGACTGGGACGACGAGATTCGGCTCGCGATCGATGAACGGCTGTCGCTGTCGCCCGACGCGCTGACCGGGATGGAGGCGAGCTTGCGGTTTGCCGGACCGGAAACGATGGAGACCAAAATTTTCGGGCGTCTTTCGTGCTGGCAAAACTGGATCTTCCAGCGCCCTAACGCGGTCGGCCCGCGCGGCGCGCTCAAACTTTACGGACGTCCCGAAAGTCCGCAATTCGACTGGCATCGCACATGAGCAACGAAATTCCCAATAACGTCGATCTCGATCACGATCAGCAACTGCGCCGCGCGCTCGCCTTATGGCATCCGCATTATCTCGATTGGTGGCGCGAGGTCGGCCCCGAGGGCTTCGACGCCTCCAAGGTCTATCTGCGCACCGCGATTAGCGTTTCGCCCGAGGGCTGGGCCAACTACGGCTACGTCCAGATGCAGGACTATCGCTGGGGTATTTTCCTGGCCCCCGAGGTGCCCGATCGCAAGATCGGTTTCGGTGATCATTACGGCGAGCCGGTTTGGCAGCAGGTGCCCGGTGATCAACGCAAGGATCTGCGGCGCATCATCGTGACCCAGGCCGATACCGAGCCGGCCTCGGTCGAGCAGAATCGGCTCCTGGGCCAGACCGCGCCGTCGCTCTATGATCTGCGCAACATCTTTCAGTTGAATTGCGAAGAGGGCCGTCATCTGTGGGCGATGGTCTACCTGCTGCACAAGTACTTCGGGCGCGACGGCCGCGAGGAAGCCGACGAATTGTTGCATCGGCGCAGCGGCAATCCCGACCATCCGCGAATTTTGAATGCCTTCAACGCACCGGTCCGCAACTGGCTCGATTATTTTTGTTTCAGCATGTTTTCCGATCGCGACGGCAAATATCAGCTCGCGGCGCTGGCCGAGAGCGCGCTCGATCCGCTCTCGCGCACCACGCGTTTCATGCTGACCGAGGAAGCCTTCCATATGTTCGTCGGCGAAAGCGGCATCCAGCGCATCGCGTCGCGCGCCGCCGATCTGATGTTGCAGTCGGGGCGCGAGGACCTTTTCGAGCTTGGCGCCATCCCGCTCGGCATCCTCCAGAAGTACATCAATTATTGGTATACCGAGGCGCTCGATCTGTTCGGCGGCGAGGACTCGAGCAACGCGGCGACCTACTTCGCGGCCGGACTCAAGGGCCGCTTCCAGGAAGACGATGAGCCCGAGCATCTGGCGCTCGACCAGGTTTACGAGCTGCGCAAACCCGACGGCTCGGTCGAGAGTATCCCGCTGCGCCGCGCGATGAATGCGGTGCTGCGCGACGCCTACGTCGAGGACTGTCATCGCGGACTGCGACGCTGGAACCGCGAGCTGGAGCATCGCAAGCTCGACGCGCGCCTCTATCTGCCCGCGGTGTGCTTCAATCGTAAAGTGGGCGCGCTGGCCGGGATTACGAGCGACCCGGAGGGCCATATCCTGCCGGCCGAGGAGTTTGCGCGCCGGCGTGCCGAATGGCTTCCGACCGAGGAAGATCGCCTGCGAGTGGCCGCGGTGATGAAGCCGGTTTATGCGCCGGGCAAGATCGCGAACTGGATCGCGCCGCCCGCCAAAGGTATCGGCGGCAAGCCCGGCCTCGAATTCGATTACGTCCAGTTCAACTGAGCGGTGCCCCGACTCATCGCACTCGAGGTTCCACCGGCGTTGACCTGCGGCGGTCTCTAATTCTATCGACTATCAGCATGGCGAGGGTGAAAAAATCCGGCCGGGTTGCGGCCGTGCGGCGGGTAACCGGACGACCGCTCAGCACACGCGAGCGATGGGCCGCAGTGCTGCGGAAGTTCATCCGCGGCCTCGACGAGCCGCAGGGCAAACGCTACTGGGCGCCTGATTTCGAGACTGCCCCGCGCGGTACGCTGCGCGCGATCCAGGAAGAGAAGCTCGCCGCGATGATTCCCTACCTCTATGAGCAGAGTCCGTTTTACCGCGCGAAATTTCGCGCCGCGAAGCTGCGGCCCGCCGATTTCCGCTCGCTCGATGACCTGCTCAAGTTTCCGATCACGACCAAACAGGAAATGACCGCGGACGTTCAGACCCATCGCCCGTGGGGCACTTACACGCCGATCGACGATCGCGTGTGGCGCGACTCGGGATGGATGGTCTTCTCGACCTCGGGCACCACCGCGACGCCGCGTCCGTTTCGCTATACGCAGCTCGATCGCGAAATCTGGGCGGCGACCAGCGCGCGCTCGATGTACGCGATGGGTATCCGGACCGGCGATCTCGGATTGACCTGCACGACCTACAACCCGCATGTGTTTTTCTGGTCGGTGCATTACGGATGGAACTTGATGCGCGTCGGTATCGTGCCGGGCGGAGTGCCGACCGAGCGGCGGGTCATGATGATCGATCTCTATAAGCCGACGGTAATCGCTGCCACGCCGTCCTACGCGCTCCATCTGGCCAACGCGATGCGCGAGGCCGGTTTCGATCCGGCGCGCAGCTCGATCAAGCGGCTGGTATGCGCGGGCGAGCCGGCTTCGGGAATCGCGGCGACGCGCCGGCGAATCGAACAGACCTGGAACGCCGATTTTCACGATGTTTACGGATGCACCGAAGCGGTGCCGGCCGGATGGGCTTTCACCTGCGAGCACGCGCTTGAGACCGACCCGGTCTCCACACATGTTCCCGAAGACCTGCAAATCTGGGAGACCGTCGATCCGCGTACTTTTGAACCGGTGGCGAAAGGCGCGCGCGGCCTCACGGTCGTGACGAATCTGAATTCCGAAGGCTCACCGCAATTGCGCTTCCTGATTGGCGATTACACGGTGCTCGATTACGATCGCTGCGGATGCGGGCGCACGCTGGCGCGAGCGCGCGGCGGCTTCGTCGGCCGCGCCGACGATATGCTGAACGTGCGCGGCATGACGCTCTTTCCGACCGCGATCGAAGAGATCGTGCGCGGCTTTGACGTGCTCGGCGATGAATTTCAGATCGTGCTCGAGACTGAAGGCGTGATGGACATGCTGACGATCGTGGCCGAGACCCGCGAGCATATCGCCGGTGCCGAGGCCGACGAATTGCGCGTGCGCCTGACGAGCGAGGTCTCGCGCCGCTGCGAGCTGCGGCCGCGCGTCGAGTTCGTCCCGGTGGGGACGCTGCCCAAGACCGAGTTCAAGGCCAAGCGCGTGCTCGACCGGCGCGAGGCGCTCTAGACCGCGGCGGTGCTGCGGCGCGCGACCAGCGTGGCGAGCACGAAGGCCGCGATCGCGAACGCGATCGAAATCGGTACGGTGACGACAAAGGGCGCCAATCCACCGGCGATCGCGGCCGGGTCGGCCAGATAAAGTCCGTTACGTAGCGCCGCCATCTGGTAGGTCAGCGGGTTCAGGCGCATGATCCATCCGAGCCACGGCGGCGCCCCGTTGGCCGGGAAAAACGCACCCGACAAAAACCAGATCGGAACCAGAATCGAGTTCATGATCAGATGGAAGCCGCGGGTCGATTCGATCCGCCACGCAATCATGAGCCCGATACTGGTGAGCGCGAATGCCGTCACCACCATCATCGCGGACGTTACGGCGACGGCCGGGAAACTCAGCGCGATGCCGGCGAGCGGCGCAAGCAGCAGAAAGATCAGCCCCTGCGCGAGCGCGAGCGTGGTGCCGCCGAGCGCCTGCCCGAAGACCACGGTAGCGCGCGAGACCGGCGCGACCAGCACGCCCTGCAGAAAGCCTTCCTGGCGATCCTCGACGGTTTGGATGGTCGCGAAAATCGCCGTGAAGAGCAGCACCAACATGATGACGCCGGGGTAGAAATACTGCACGTAGTCGACCCCGGCCGGCATCCCGCTCGGCCGGAACGAAGCCTTAAAACCCGATCCGATAAGCACCCAGAAGATCAACGGCTGGATTAGCGAGCCGATGATCACGCTGCGCTGGCGGCGAAAGCGTGTGATCTCGCGCCACCATAGCGTGGCAGCCTGAATCGCGAACAGCCTCATGGCTGGGAGCTCGCGCTCTCGCCGGAGAATCGATGGCCGGTCAGATGGATGAAAACATCCTCGAGCGTAGGCTTGCCGAACGTTACCGATTCGATTTCATCGCCGAACTGTTCGACCATCTCGCGCACCAGCTCGTGGCCGCGCGGCCGTTCGATTCGCAGCGTGCCGTCGACCAGCGCGCCGTTCACCCCGAAGCGCTGCGCGAGCTTGCGGCCGAGGCTCTCGGGCGAAGCGGCGCGAATCACGATCACGTCGCCGCCGACCCGGCTCTTCAATTCGCTCGGCGGCGCCATCGCGACCAAGCGTCCCTCATGCAGGATACCGATGCGGCCGCATCGCTCGGCCTCTTCCATATGATGGGTCGTCAGCACGATCGTAACCCGCTGGCGCGCGCAGAGCGCAGCGAGGTTGGCGTGGAACTCGCGCCGCGCGGCGGGGTCGAGGCCGGTGCTCGGCTCGTCGAGCAACAGGAGTTCCGGTTCATGCAGCAGCGCCTTGGCAAGTTCGACCCGCCGCTGGAGTCCCCCGGAGAGCGTCTCGACCAAATCATGGCTGCGGTCGGCGACCCCCATCTGCTCGAGCATCAACGCACTTCGCCCGCGCAGCCGGTCTCCCGTGATTCCGTAGAGGCGTCCATGATGCGCGAGGTTCTCGGCCACGGTCAGCTTCTGGTCGAGGCTGGGATGCTGAAACACGACGCCGAGCCGACGGCGCACTTCGATGGTCGCGCCCCCCAGATCGTATCCGAGCGCCTGCGCGGTTCCTGCTTGTGGAGCCACCAGCGTCGAGAGGATGCGAAACAGGGTGGTCTTGCCGCCGCCGTTGGGACCGAGAAAGCCGAAGATTTCACCCGGCTCGATGGTGAAGCTTACGTCGTCGAGCGCACGCCGATCGCCGTAGCTGAAGCCGAGGTGCTCGACTTCGAGCGCTGGCAGGTCTCCGCGCGGCTCGGACCGTTCGATCACAAATGGTTGAACGTTCATGAGGAGGCAATTTACCGAGGATCGATTATCTATCGCCTCATGCGCCGCTTCAACGCGATCCGATATCGCTTTCGATTGCGATTCAGCGCGCCAGGTAACCGCCGTCGACCGGCAGCGCCGCGCCGGTGATGAAGGAGGCGTCGTCCGAGGCCAAAAATGCGATCGCGGCCGCAATCTCGGCCGGCTCGGCGCAACGGTTCATCGGATGCGTGGGGCCGATCGCCTGCCACACCGAATCATCCACCCGATCCTGTCCCTTGAGAATCGATCCGAGGATCAGATTGGTTTTGACCGCGCCGGGACAGACGCAGTTGACACGGATTCCGTCCGCACCATAACGGGTCGCGAGCGAGGTCGTAAGCTGCATCACGCCGGCCTTGGTGATGTTGTATAGAAACGTACTCTTGCCTTCCATCTCCTGGCCGATGAAGGACGAAATCGACGCGAGGCTGACGATCGCGCCCGCGCGCTGTTTCAGCATCATCGGAATGATCGCGCGGGTGATCAGGAACATGCTGGTCAGATTGGTCGCGATCAAGCGGTTCCATTCGGCGAGCGTGACCTCTGTGATGTCGCCGACATGGTGGACGCCGGCATCGTTGACCAGGATGTCGGCGCGTCCGAATTCGCCGCTCGCGGTCTCCGCGATCTTAGCCGCAGTCTCCTCGCGCGAGACGTCGCCCGGGACGGGCGCCACCTTGACACCGTGCTCTTTCACGATCTGGCGAGCAATTTCCTCGAGTGTTCTCGGATTCAGATCGTTCAGCACCAGGTTCGCGCCTTCCTGCGCGAGGCGTGTGGCCGTCGCGCGTCCGATCCCGCTGCCGGCGCCGGTTACAATTGCAATCTTGCCGTCGAGCCGCATGTGGGTGCCTCCTTATCTGCGAGTGCGAATGGTTACCGCAGGATCTTCGGGGCGCAGCGATGGCGCCTGGTCGAGATCGAGTCCCATGCTCATCAGGCCGATTGCGCCCGAACAGGCATCCGAGGCGGGTGGCATAATTGGTCCGGTCATCGCGTCGCGGATCATTCGTTCCAGCTCGCGCGTGCGCATCAGCGAATTCACGCCGCACGCGATCGTGACGTTATTGATAATCCGCTGCAGCGCGCTCCCGACCGCGAGCTTGGCGCGCAGAAACCAGTCGAAGGCCGCAAGCGTTGGCCCATGGGCGTCATGCTCCCAGGCCGCACGATAGACCAGCGCCCGCCCCGCCTCGATATCGGTGACCATGTCGCCGACGCGATGCGCGACGTCGGGATGATAGCCCATCACCTGCGCGTAGCCGCGCGGCTGGCGATGGCTCAGGAACTGCTGCGCCCACTTCACGATCCCGAGCCCCACGCCGAGATAGCAGGCCGCGAAGCCGCCGAACGCCCAGGTCGATTCCTCGATGATAAAGCCGCGCGTGAAGTCGGCGATCTCGTAAAGCATCAACTCGTCGGGCACGAAGGCGCCGTCGAAGTCGGCCTGGTTGCTGCGCGTCGCACGCATCCCGAGCGTGTCCCAGATATCGGTGATCGTGATCTCTTTCTGTTTGGAAGCGACCAGCAGCGCGACCAGCTGGGTCGGATTCGGATGGTCCTGCGGATGCGCGAACAGGTAGCAGTAATCACTCGCCTCGACCATCGAGCAGAACGTCTTGCGCCCATATAATCGATAGCCGCCCGCGACTTTACGCGCCTCGATCGAGAAGATGTTGGAATTCGGCAGCAGGCTCGAGGTGCCCGGCTCGGTCGCCGAGGTGCAGATCAGTTTGCCGTCCTTGATCGCGAGGTCGGCGGCGCGCTGGCGGACCGCGAGCGGGATACGCTGGCGATCGGAGATTCCGCCGGTCGCATTCATGTGCATGTTGAAGGCCAGCGTGGTCGCGCCGCAGCCCTGCGCCAGCTCCTCGGCCACCGCGACCCATCCGATTGCGCCGACGCCGAGGCCGCCGAGTTCTTTGGGAATCGCGAGGGCGAACATCCCGGCCTCGCGGAGCGCGGCGTAGTTATCGATCGGCGAGCTGCGCTCGCGGTCGTGCTCGCCGGCGTGCCGGGCAAAATCTGTTGCCAGCTCGCGCGCGACGCCCTTAAGGCGCTGCTGCTCGGGACTGAGATCGAAATCCATCTAAGCCTGGTCTCCCACCGAGAGTTGCCGTTCGCTCCCCGGTTTTGGCACAGATGCGCCGTGTCCGGAAAGCCTCGGCGCGCCGTTATCGGGCCGCGACCATCATCACGTTGCGCACGCCGAGATGACTCCACAGGATCGGGATGCGCAGCGCCGCCAGCGACGACTCCATCGCGACCTTGAAGTTGGTGTCAACCAGCGGCCGGCCCTTGAGCAGTGGTGACCGGAACGACCTGAAGCCCGCGGCACGCATCCGCGCCTGCAGGTCGCGATGCGACATCATGCAGAGATGAAACGGCTGGTCCTTGTGATGGCCGAGGCGGTTGGGACACCAGACCAGGTAACGGCCGCCCGGCCGCAGCACCCGCCAGACCTCGCGCAGATGACGATCGACGTCGTCGGGATGAAGATGCTCGATCATCGAGGTGCTGATCGCGAAATCGAAGCTCGCGTCGGCGAGTTCCAGCCTGACCGCGTTCATCCGCCGAAAGTCGATGCGCCCCTGGAGCTGCGGGTAGCGGGCCGCGCGCATCTGCGCGAGCCTGAGCTCGCGCGAAGAGAGATCGATCGCAACCACGTGGGGCGCGCCCTGAGCCAGCGCGCAGGTGAGATCGCCGGTGCCGCAGCCGATTTCGAGCACCTCGCGCACCGCCGCGCCCATCACTCGCCGGTAGAGCCGGAGCCGCCGCCGGCGCCGCTCATTCCATTCCGGGATCGCCGCGGGATCGGGCGAGATATCGCCGGCGCCGCGATCGTAGGCCTGCTCGTAAAGCTGCTCGCGAGCGAGCGGGTCGGCATCTTGAAGCTGAAGATACGGATTTTTTTCCAAAGCTCGATGTCCCAAAGACTGGCTAATCTTATGACATGCGGGAGGTCGCACTTGAAGTTCGATTTCCTCGACCGACACTAAAGGAGTCTGTAGCGTTCGCGAGGCTAAGCAATCGCATCAGAGTGCAATATTTGAGTAATTAAGCCAATTGATAAGTAATCTCACATAATGTCACATGCTATTTGACTCATTTGAGATAGATTGAGAAACTCCGCGATGTGAGGGGTAAACTTAAGGAGAGTCCGCGAGGGGCTCCAGATGGGAGGTATGATAGAATGCGTTTCATGGGGAAATCTTCTTTTGCTGTGGCGCTAGGTTTCGCCGGCATGCTGGCCATGGCTGCGACCGGCGCCGCCGCCGGGCATCAGGGTCGTCGTGGGGAGCAACACTTATGTCGTGGTGATGGAGGCGGCGGCATCTTTACGTCATTGGATTTCACTGGAATCTATGTGGCGAGTTTTCAGGGCAATTCGGGCGCCACTCCCGGGGTGTGGTCAACCGGTAATGGATTGCTCACCGCGACGCCGACCGACGGTGCGGACGGAACCATCACAGGAAGCCTGACTATCACCGATAACGGTAACGCTGGCGCCGGCGATTTTTGCCCAGGCACGATCACCGGAACCTACACGGTTGCTGGCGACGGTACCGGCGGATTGACCTTGACCTTCACGCCGAATACGAGCGCTCCTCTTCCGGTCGGGAGCTGCACTTCTTACTCTACGAACCCATTGACGGAAGCGATCGTGATAGCCTCGGACCATCATGTCAGCTTCGTCCAGACCAACGGGGGAATGCCAGCACTCGGCACTCTGGTCCTTCAGGGTGAGCCTAATGGCGGCCATTGAGAGCGCCTGACGAGTATCGCTGAAGATCAAAAAGCGGGCGGTCTCGAGCCGCCCGCTTTTTTTATTCAATACAGGACGGACCGCGAAAGCTCCGTCAATCGAGGTTCTTCGTCATTGATATAACCGAATACCGGGCTGTTCCGATGGCTTTGCGCGCCCAAGCGGTTAAACGGGTAGAACCCATAGCGGGTCAGTTACCGGTATCTGCGTTGGAGTCGGACGAATCCGAATCGTTCCCCGAATCGGTGGATGACTGATCATTGTCCGAGTTCGACTGATCGTCGCCCGATTGTGCCGAGGAGTCGGACTGGTCGGATTGATCCGACTGATCGTTGGGATCGCTCGCAGACGAGTCGTTGCTATCCGACGAGTCCGAATCCGACGAGGCGCCGCTGTCGTCATTCGAATCATTCTGGGCCAAGAGCCGCGCCTGAGCGCGGTTCGAAGCGCAGGTCAGGCCCGATTGTCGAACCACGAGGCCTGCGAGTATGAGGCCCGCAGCGGCGAGAGCGAATAATATATTGGATAGTTTTGGCCTCATGGTGCGACTCGTTCCTGCGACTCTTTGTGCCCTAGGATGTCCCTAAGCATACTGCAAATGCTTTGCTGCTCGCCATAGCGATGGGTCGGCGATACTATCGGGCCGTGACGCCGAGAAAACCCGCTAGACGGAATCTGGGACCGTAATGGATACAAGCAGAATCGTCGTGCTGTTCGATGTTGACAACACGCTGTTGGACAATGATCGCGTGGTTGCCGATTTGATGCGCCACCTCGAGCTCGAGGTCGGCCCCGATCGCCAGCAGCGCTACTGGACCATCTTCGAGGAGCTGCGCACCGAGCTCGGCTACGCCGACTACCTGGGGGCTCTCCAGCGCTACCGAATCGAAAATCCGCGCGATCCCCATCTGCTGACCGTCTCATCGTTCCTGATCAATTATCCCTTCGCCAACCGGCTTTTCCCCGAATCGCTCGACGTGGTGGACAGCGCCAAAGGATGGGCCACGCCGGTAGTTTTCTCCGACGGCGACGTGGTCTTCCAGCCGCGCAAGGTCGAGCGATCGGGATTGGGAGAGGAGTTCGAGGAGCGGGTCCTGATCTACGTCCACAAGGAAATCGAGCTCGACGACGTACGTAGCCGCTATCCCGCCGATCATTACGTGGTGGTCGACGACAAGTTGCGGATCCTGAACGCGATCAAACGTGTCTGGGGCTCTCAGGTGACGACAATCTTTCCGCGCCAGGGCCATTACGCGAACGATCAGGCGGCGATCGCCAAACTTTCGCCTGCCGACATTACTATCGATCGGATTGGAACGATGCTCGACTACGGTCGGGACGCAATCCTGGCCGCGGCTCGTGCCGGCAACGGCTGATTCGCGGCTGCATCGAGATGTTGTGTTGCACCCTCCGAATTGCCGGAGTATTGCCGAAATGGGTTTAGGGACGGGATCTCTAACATGAAATATGTCGGGATACCGGTGGAGGGTCTCAAGAGCCGGAGACTGGTCGCCGGGCGCGGACAATACGTCAGCGATCTGAAAGCCGACGGGATGCTCCACGTGGCCTTTTTGCGCAGTCCCTATGCGCACGCGCGAATCCGCCGGATCGACGCGGGCGAGGCGGCCGGCGTCGCGGGCGTAGTAGCGATAGTTACCGGTGAAGAGATAAAGCAAAACACTAACCTGCTCACGATGCCGCTGGATCCGGCGTCGATTGGGTTGCGGCCCGTGAAGCTCCATGCCCTGTCGGTCGATCGAGTGCGCTTCGTCGGCGAGGCGGTGGCGGCGGTAGTCGCCGAGGACAAATACACGGCCCGCCGTGCCGCCGATCTAATCGAAGTCGACTACGAGGAATTGCCGGTAGTATC
>Ga0335074_10004917_pt1 | contig 18466 bp, 16 predicted proteins | sample Lox_Sample_23_FD_206715 | JGI IMG/M metagenome (GOLD analysis project Ga0335074, IMG submission 206715) | Soil microbial communities from Loxahatchee National Wildlife Refuge, Florida, United States - Lox_Sample_2.3 | ecosystem: Environmental > Terrestrial > Soil > Wetlands | place: USA... | reverse complement strand
GCCTGTGATTCTTCGTCACTGACGTTCCGGCGTCAACAGACGCGAAACACTAGGCGGCTTGGGTTCGCGGCAAACCACCAACGAGAGCGGCACTAATTCGATCGCCTCACCGGGAGCCGAGAAACGAGTATCGGCTTCGAGCGCGGGATCGTTCGTATCGATGACAACTTCCCACTTCTCGGCAGCGGGCGGCTTCGGAATGTAAAACTGGATCGGTTCGTGATGGCAGTTCAGCATCAGGAGGAACGTGTCGTCGGTGATCGGTTCGCCGGTTTCATCCACATCGCCCAGCGTCTCGCCGTTCAACATCAGGCCCAGACAGCGCACCCAGCCCAGGTGCCATTCTTCGTCTTCCATCTCCTGGCCGTCCGGGCGGAGCCAGACGATATCCTTCTCTTCGGAGCCGCGAATCGCACGGTCCTGATAAAACTTGCGCCGGTGAAGATTGGGGTGATCGCGCCGGATCTGGATCAGCTTCTGCGTGAACTCGAGCAGCGCGATCTTGCGCTCATCGAGCGACCAGTCGATCCAGGTGGTCTCGTTGTCCTGGCAATAGGCGTTGTTGTTGCCGTTTTGCGTGCGCCCGATTTCGTCGCCGCCCAAAATCATCGGCACGCCTTGCGAGAACAGCAGCGACGCCAGGAAATTGCGCTTCTGCCGCTCCCGTTGTTCGATGATGTCCGGGTTATCCGTGGGGCCTTCGGCACCCATGTTCCAGGAGTGATTGTCGTTGGAACCGTCGTGGTTGTCTTCCTGATTCGCCTCATTATGCTTGCAGTTGTAGCTGACCAGATCGTGCAGCGTGAAGCCGTCGTGCGCGGTCACGAAATTCAGACTCGCCGAGGGCCGGCGGCCATCCCGATCGTAGAGATCGCTCGATCCCGTAACACGATAGGCGAGATCGGAGAGCTGGCCGTCGTCGCTTTTCCAGTAGCGCCGGATGGTGTCGCGATATTTGCCATTCCACTCCGCCCAACCAGCCGGAAAATTGCCCACTTGATAACCGCCGTCGCCCACGTCCCAAGGCTCGGCAATCAATTTCACCTGCGAGATCACAGGATCCTGATGGATGATGTCGAAGAAGGACGAAAGCCGGTCCACGTCGTGCAGTTCGCGCGCCAGCGATGCCGCCAGATCGAAGCGAAAGCCGTCCACATGCATCTCCTCGATCCAATAGCGCAGGCTGTCCATGATGAGCTTCAACACCTGCGGATGCCGCACGTTCAGGCTGTTGCCTGTCCCAGTGTAATCCATGTAGTAGCGCTGCTGATCCGCAACCAGGCGATAGTAAACCGGGTTGTCCACTCCGCGAAAGCTTAACAGAGGCCCCAACTGATTGCCTTCTGCGGTGTGATTGTAAACCACGTCCAGAATCACTTCGATGCCTTCGCGATGAAAGGCTTTCACCATGCTCTTGAACTCAGCCACTTGCTCGCCGCGGTCGCCTGAGCTGGAATAGCGCGCCTCCGGGCTGAAAAAGTTGGTCGTATTGTAGCCCCAATAGTTCGTCAGCCCCTTATCGGCCAGATGCTTGTCGGTGAGAAAGGCATGCACCGGCATTAACTCGACCGCGGTTACACCCAGCCGCTTCAGATAGCGTATCGATGGCTTGGCCGCCAGCCCGGCGTAGGTGCCGCGCAACGCTTCGGGGATCTCCGGGTTGCGCTTGGTGAAACCTTTAACATGCAGCTCATAAATCACCGAGTCACTCAGAGGAAGGCACAGCGGCCGATCGTCTTCCCAATCGAAGTACGGATTCACCACCACGCACTTCTGCATCCCCGCCGCGCCATCTTTGTCGTCGAACGTCAGGTCGGCGTCCTCATTTCCTGGCTGATAAGGAAAGATCGAGTCGGCCCAATCCACTTGCCCGGCGAGAGCTCGCGCGTAAGGATCAATCAGCAGCTTGTTCGAATTAAACCGCAGTCCGTCGTTGGGCTGAAACGGCCCATGCACGCGATAACCGTACATCTGCCCCGGCGGTAAACCGCGAACGTAACCGTGCCACACGTAGGTGGTTCGCTCGGGCAGGCGAATTCGCTCGGTTTCGGGCGCGTCCAGCCGATTGAAGAGACACAACTCTACCCACTCTGCGTGCTCGGAGTAAATAGCGAAGTTCGTTCCAATACCGTCCCAGGTGGCGCCCAGCGGATGCGGGCGTCCAGGCAAAAGTTTGATTGGCATCCCCGAACGGTAGACGCCGGACGGTGCTAAGTGTAACAGTGACCCGCGTCTAAGCTGCTTGCATCTTGCCTCGCCGGCTAATGTTCCCCCACCGGGCCGCCGATAGAACACGAAAACACATGGCAGACCTCACAAGTGGTGCGGCTGTATTGGACGCTTTACTCGCTGGAACTCCCACGGAAGAATTAGAACCTCAGCTTTTGCGGCTGGATATTTGCGAACGCCGAAAAGTCCTTTGCACTGCGTGCGACATGCTGGACGAAGTGAACGCCAATTGTCTCGAGCGTGCCCGGGAGATTGCCCGCCTTCTCGATCGGAACTGCCTGTCCTATCCGGCCGGCAAAAGATTTTGTGGCTCGCGTTAGACCTTTTCCAACCTCTGCGCTTCCTCAATCTCGGCCGTATCGTTCGCGGTGAGATGCAGGCTGCCGGCGCCAATGATCCCGTCTACCTGATGTGCGTTCCGCACGCCCACGATCGCGCCGGTGACCGCGGGATTGCGCAGAGTCCAGGCGATTGCGACTGCGCCCGGCGTCGCGCCATGGCGCTTACCAACAGCTCGTAGCGTTTCCACCAATTGAAGGTTTCGCGATAGGAGAGGCTCCATAAATTGCGGGTTAAGTTTGCGCCAGTCGTCGTCCGGGAATCCGGCCACACGTTCGCGCGTCATCGATCCGCTCAATAATCCGGAGGCCATGGGCGAATAGACGATCACGCCGATGCGGTTGCGCAGAGCGAATGGAAGGATCGAAAATTCGACCTCTGTTGAAATCAGCGAGTAGGGCGGCTGAAGAGAAACGATGGGCGCGATGTCCATGGCCCGCTGCATTTGCGATGCGTCGAAATTGGAGACCCCGATGTGGCGGATTTTGCCCTCGGTTCGCAGTTGATCCATCTCTTCGATCGCCTCTTCGATCGAACCGGGCGAAGCGCTCTCCGGCAGCCCGGACCAGGCCGGCCAGTGGATTTGATAAAGATCGATGGCATCGATTCCTAACCGCTTCAAGCTGGCCTCGGCTTCGCGGCGGATCGAACGAGCCTGCAGGTTGTGCGAGATTTTGCGGTTTTCATCCCAAACCAGGCTGCACTTGGTGAATACATAAGGCCGCCGCGCCATCCCTTGGATCGCACGTCCCACCACCGTCTCCGAATGCCCCAAACCGTACGCGGGCGCCGTATCCACCCAGTTGATTCCGCGATCGAGACCCTCTCGAATTGCGGCAATCGATTCCCGGTCGTCCTGGGGCCCCCAAGCGAATTCCCATTGCCCGCCGCCGATCGCCCATGCGCCAAGGCCGATGGGCGTAATATATAAGTCACTTTCCCCGAGCGTTCGTAACGTCATTCTGATTCTCCTCAGCTAAAAAGAATGCAAGATGTGAGCCAGCGAGGCGTCACACCTATTAAGATGGCATCGGCGCCTCTCTCGACGCGCCTGATTTGCTGCCAGGAGGTTACAACCATTATGACGACCCGAACCACCGCGATCCGACCCACCGCAATCCGGCCGAGGATTTACTCTTCAATTGTCTGCGCCGCCCTTGCCGGCGTCACGTTACTGGCGCAGAGTAACTCGCCCCAAGCTCAACCCGGGCCTGCGGAGATTTCCGGCGTCCCTTCGGCGCGCGGCGTTTATTATCACGCTGCCAGCGGATGGGTGTCGCTTCCGTACACGCTTCTTATGCCCTTTGCGGAGGGAAAGAATGCAGCGCTTGAAGTCCTCAATGTGGGATCCGAACACACGGTGGCCCAGATTCCCGGCCCCCATGCGAATGTTCAGATCGGCAACGACACACGGCCGATCTTTTACCTGCATGGAATCTCGCCGAGCGATTTGTATTTGGTTCGCGATATTCGCAAAACGGATTACCGCGAATTGCGTATGCCGATTAGCATACATTTCCGAAGGTGGGCGCACTTCCGCAACCAGGACATCGCGGAGCTTGAGGTTCAGCCGCTGGGGGATGACGTCGTGAGGGTGAGACCGCGCGCCGATCTGCGGCCGGGCGAGTATACACTCGCTTCAGTCGTGCAGCCTGGCGGTTACTGGGTCCGGCTGGGATTCGATTTCGGACTCGTTGGCGGCGCGGGACGCTAGCGGGCCCGCAAAGGCCGCGGCCACCTATTGGACCGCCACAGTGATGTTGAGCGGTGACGCGACGGAGCCGGCCGTGATTTGCACCGGCACTCCCGGCCCGGGCGTGACTCCGGCAGGCACCTGTGCATTGATTTGCAGAAGTCCGGAAACGAAGCCCGGCGCCGCTCCCGCGTAATTCACCTGGCACGGCAACCCGCCGATCGTGACCGAGACGCGCGCTTCCGGTGTCGCCAAAAGCGTGGACGCAAGCATGCCATCCACACTCGCGGGAGCGGTCACTCCGGCGCCGGTAGCGAAGATGCTGACCCAAGCGCCACGCGAAACCGGATTGGCCGCCGAGTTTATGCTTTCGTCCTGGGCATTCAAAATTGCGCCGGGACCCGTTCCCGATCCGGCGAGGCTGAAGATCCCCGGCGTGACCTCGGCAACCGGCACAGTCACGGGATTCGACAACACGCCGAGATATTCGAGCTGAACCATGGTTGCAGACTCGCCCGCCACGGCATAGGGAACCACCACGTTCACCTGTCCCGGCGAGGCATAAAGGATCGGCGCGGGCACGCCATCGAAATACACGTGCACGCCCTCGAGCGAGTTGGCCACTAGCCGCGGATTCGTCAGCACGAGCGAAGCCGGCGTGGGCGGTCCAATGGCCGATCCGAAAAGCGACACGATTTCTCCTGGCGATACGGGTCCCGATGCAAAGCTCGCACCATTCACCACGCCCGCGGACGTCAAGCTCGGCGCTGCATTGGCCAGGCGCAACAGCGCCGCGCCATAACCGGGTATTGTCACCTGCATGCTCTGCTCCGGTGTCAGCGATTGAAGCTCCGGACCGGCTCCCGGAGTGAGCGCGTCAAGCGTGACGAGCGTCGCGGAGCTGAAGGCGCCGAGCGCGGACAGATCGAGCGCAAAGGTGCGCGAAACCCCCGGTCCGTTGTTGTCGCTGTATATGTCCCGCTCCGCGTGATTCGACATCAGGATCACCACTGAGCCGTCGGGATTGCGCAGCGCCATGGTGTGGGTATCGAGACCGTACATCACGCCGTTGTGATCGATCCACAGACAACAGCCTGACGAAGTGGTTTGCAGAATATCCTGGCCCGGCGGCGAAGGCAGCCAGTGCGAAAGATAATAATCCACCCAATAGCTCAAGTAAGGATCGGCGCTGGAATCGGTTTCACCGAACTGCGCGTTCGACGAAAAATCCCATTGGTAGAGAGCCTGCGCTCCGGCTTGGCCGAGGAGCTCAAACACCAGCGATCGCCACGCGGCGAAGAATGGACTGGTGCCGCGCTGATCCAGCACGAAAGGCGTACCGTTGCAGTTGCTAAGGCCGTTGGCGAGGGCGAAGTCGGAGTTGACGTTGTTTTCCGTGACCCACACCGGCACTGTTGCAAGGTCCGGCCGAAGGCTCAATTGCGAATAAATGTCTTGTACCTCGTTGGCAAAAGTGATGGCCGTCGGGAAAACCGTATCGTCGGTGCTCTGCTGGTTGCAGGTGGAATAGAAATGCGTGGCGAGCGCGTCCACGGGAGCTGTTACGTTCGAAAGAAATTCCGGCAGGAACGATTCGGCGTCTTGTCCCCAATCGGAAAGCTCAACCGCCGCGAATTTGATGGTTGGGTCCACCTGCGCCATGGCCGGAACTACGATGTTGTAGAGATTGACATAGTCTTGTGCGGTCAGGCCATTGCCGTTGGGCTCGTTGAAGATGCCCCACCATGTAACCGGGTATGGTCCGGGGCTTTGGAAGTGAGAGCCGCCGCTATCGAAACCGCCGGTGTTGTAGTAGCGAACCAGATTGGCGCTCATACTGGCAAAATCCGAATAACTGGTGGAGAGAAGATAGGCGTTCGAACCATCCATGAACGAAGGGCCGCCGCCAATCTGCAGCACCGGGCTATGGTCGCCGATGCTTTGGATGGGCGTGAGCAGAGCATCGAGCTGCGAAAAATCCCAAACGCCGGGGGCGCTGAGGGGAGCGCTGGCGGGCGTGATTTGCAGACGGAGGTTCCGCGGCTGAAGCGCGTTCAAGGTCGCCAGAGCCTGGGGAGTTTGATTGAAGAATTGACCGCTCCCGGCGAGCTGAAAATCGGTTGACATCGCGACCTGCAACCGGCCATTGACGCCAGCCGAAGAATCAACCTGATTGCTGACCGCCACGTTGACAACGTTGGAAGAAGCGGCGTTCGCCCCGGCGCCAAGCAGCACCGTAAAAGTTACGCCGAAGAATGCGCGATAGACTTTCACTAACCGTACTAGACGTTACCCGCAACTTTTTCGTTAACAGGGCTGGTGGGCGCCGCCCTCGCTCCCGGCTCTGCTCGGCAGCATCGAGGGCGAGCGCTGGGGGAATTTGTGCTATGCTGTGAAGGACAAAAAAGATTAAGGTAAGACGAGGAGTATCGATTCGAGCATGGCTTTGGCGACGGATTCTAAGCAGCAAGTAGTGGCAACTTTCCGAGTTCACAAAACAGACACCGGTTCGCCAGAGGTACAGGTAGCCATCCTGAGTCAGCGTATTCTGCAACTCCAGGATCATTTCAAGACGCACCGCAAAGATCATCATTCCCGCAGGGGATTGCTCTCGATGGTCGCGCGGCGGCGCCGACTTTTGAAATACCTGAAAAGCCGTAACCCGGAAAGATACAAGAACCTGATTGTAAGCCTGGGCATCCGCCGTTAGGTGTCTGGGTTTCAGGTAAACCGCCCCGGTGGGCGGCATTCCCACAGTTTCATTCACTCCAAAGTCTCCTCTTAATCCAAGGCGCACGGCTTTGCGTTGTGCGCGTGAGAGAAAGCAGTCGGAGCGGACAGCTTCGTCTGGATTAAAAGGATTTTTCAGATGCTAAATACCGTTGAAATTGACCTGGATGGTCAAATCATTACCCTGGAGACAGGAAAGATCGCGAAACAGGCCAATGGCGCCGTCGTGGTCCGCTCCGGGGACACTGTGGTTTTGGTGAGTGCTTGTGCCAATGAGGAGCCCAAGCCGGGCGCCGCATTTTTCCCGCTCACCGTGGATTATCGCGAGTATACCTACGCCGCCGGCAAGTTCCCGGGTGGCTTTATCAAGCGCGAAGGGCGCCCTTCAGAGAAGGAGATCCTCACCAGCCGCTTGATTGACCGGCCCATCCGGCCGCTGTTCCCCGAAGGATTCATGAACGAGTCCCAGGTGATCGCCATGGTGCTTTCTGCCGATCCCAAACGTGACCCGAGTACGCTCGCCATCATTGGCGCCGGCGCTGCATTGGCGATTTCCGATATCCCGTTCCAGCATGTGCTGGGCGGTGTGCGTGTCGGGCTGGTGGGCGGTAAGCTGGTGGCCAATCCGAGCTACGAGGAAACGCGCGAGTCCAAGGTGAACATCGTGGTCGCTGGCACCGAGGACGGAATCGTCATGGTGGAAGCCGGCGCGCAACACGCCTCTGAAGAGGAAGTGCTGGAGGCCATCGAATATGGACACACCTGCTGCAAAAAGATTGCAGCCGGGATCCGGGAGCTGGTTGCCAAGACCGGCAAAAAGAAATGGGAAGTTGCGCCGCCCGAGGTCAACAAGGACCTCTACGCGCGCATCGAAAAGCAGATCCGCGTAGAACTGACCGACGCGCTCGATACCAAGAAATATCCCAAGCTCGAGAGCTATCATCGCGTGCATGAGGCCAAGAAAAAGGTGGTCGAAGGGCTGCCCGAAGAGGAAATGTCCGAGGCGGGCGATCTGTTCGATCGCTTGAAGGAGCGCATCTTCCGCGACGAGATGCTGAAAGCGCGCCGCCGTCCCGATGGCCGGGCGTTCGATCAGATCCGGCAGATCGATTGCGAAGTGGGCGTGCTGCCCCGCACCCACGGCTCAGCGCTCTTCACGCGCGGCGAGACGCAGGCGCTCGTCACCGTCACGCTGGGAACGAAGGACGACGAACAGCGCATCGAGATGTTCGATCTAACCGAAACGTCCAAGCGCTTCATGCTGCATTACAACTTCCCTCCGTTCAGCGTCGGCGAAGTCGGGTTCATGCGTGGGCCGGGCCGCCGCGAGGTGGGCCATGGTGCGTTGGCTGAACGCTCGATCGCGGCCGTCATTCCCGATGACAAGAAGTTCCCTTACACGCTGCGTGTGGTCAGCGACATTCTGGAATCGAATGGCTCCAGTTCCATGGCCAGCGTGTGCGGCGGTATTCTCGCGCTCATGGATGCGGGCGTGCCGATCGCCGAACCCATCGCGGGCATCGCCATGGGCCTGGTGCTCGAAGGCAAGGATTACGCCATCCTTACCGACATCGCGGGCGCCGAAGACCATTACGGCGACATGGATTTCAAAGTGGCTGGATCCCGCAAGGGCATCACCGGCCTGCAGATGGACATCAAGGTGCCGAACGTCACCACCAAGATCATGAAGGAGGCGCTGGCGCAAGCCAAAGGCGCTCGCCTTTTCATCCTGGAGAAAATGGTGGCCACGATCGCGACGCCGCGCGGCGAGATGTCGCAGTACGCCCCGCGCATCTACACCCTCACGATTCCGACCGACAAGATCCGCGACCTCATCGGGCCGGGCGGCAAGATGATCCGCAGCATCGTCGATGAAACCGGTGTCAAAATCGATGTCGAAGACGACGGTTCGGTGAAGATCTTCGCTTCCGACGGCGAATCGGCGCAAAAGGCGATCCAGCGCGTTACCGATATCTGCGCGGTGGCAGAGGTGGGTAAGACCTATCTCGGAAAAGTCGTGCGGCTGGCGGAATTCGGCGCATTTGTCGAGATTTTCCCCGGCACCGATGGTCTGTTGCACATCAGTGAGATCTCGGAAAACCGCATCAAAGCGGTGCGCGACGAGCTCAAGGAAGGCGATCAGATCCTGGTAAAGGTTCTGGCGCTCGACGGCAACAAGATCAAGTTGAGCCGCAAAGCCGTGCTACGCGAGCAGCGCGAGAAACTCGCAGCGAAGTAGAGGAAAGTTAAACCAAATCGAGGCAGCGAAGGTAGGGATCGGTTCCCTGCCTTTCCTAAACGCAGGTTGGTTGTCTATCGAGCGGCAGCCGGAGCGGCCTTCTTGCGGGCAGCCCTGCGCTTTTCCACCGGTGGCTGGCGATCGCTCTTCTTTAACGCCGCCAACGCGATGGAAAGCACGAATTTCTTCTCGCCGTGATCGTCGAATTTGATCACGATATACTCTTCGGTGCAAGAAGTTACCGAGCCAAGACCGTACTTCGCATGCTCAATCTGCGAGCCTTGCGCAAAAGCTGGTTTGAATGCCATGGGGGGATTGCTGTTGCCTCGTAATTATTGTAACATTCAGGGCTTGCCGGCTGCTTCCGCACTTCCGCCCCTGTAAGCTTTGCCTCGCCGGACCGATAAGGTGATCCAGGCAAGGTGATCCAGAGTCAGGCGGGAGGTCCTATCATGGCGAAAATCCTCGTGGTTGAGGACCAGGACTCCATGCGCGAATGGCTGATTGCGGTTCTCGAAGGCGCGGGCCATCAAGTTTCGGCGGCGCGCGACGGCCTGTCCGCCATCTCGCTCGCCACGCGCTGCGCCTTCGACTTAGTCTTCACCGACATCTCTATGCCGGAAGAGGAAGGGCTGGGGATGATTCTTGCGGTACGAAAAGTCCGTCCCGAACTCAAAATCATCGTGATCTCCGGCACCGACCCCGAAGTTTTGATGGACGCGAAAATCCTGGGCGCCTATGCCGCGCTCCGGAAACCCGTAACCTCGGAAGTCGTTCTGCGCTGCGTCCGCGAGCTGCCATGAATCGCGTCTAACCTGCAATTTCAAGATGTAAGCTGGTTAGGAGTGCATCCCACCCTAACCCGCGAACGGACCCTCAATCTGCTCCTTGGGTTCCTCCTCGCCGCCTGCATCGTCCGGTTCTGGTTGATGCCGCTGCCTTCCAGTTTCTGGGTGGATGAAATGGCCACCGTCTTCGTGGTGCAGCACGGACCGCACGATCCGTCGTTCGCAGTCGCGCCGCAAGTTCCCGATTCCATTTACTACCGGCTCCCACGAGCCGCCCAGTCGGTATTTGGCTTCTCAGAAGTCTCGTACCGGTTGCCGTCGGTCTTGTTGATGGGATTGGCCCTGTTCCTCATCGCGCAGCTCGCCCGGCGCCTGATTGTTCCGGAAGCGGCGTGGTTTGCCGTGTTTGCGTGTCTGTCGCTGCGCGGGTTCAACGATCAGGCCGCCGATGCGCGCCCCTATGCGCTCGGAACTTGCTTGGTTGCCGCGAGCCTGTTGCTCCTGATCCGCTGGCTGGATACGGGCCATTGGTGGGAAGCGGCGCTGTTCATCGTCTGCGCGGCCTTGGTTTGGCGCGTTCATCTCCTGTTTTGGCCGTTCTACATCGTAATCGCAATCTACGCGGGCGTCCGGCTGTTTCGAAAGGATGCCCGGCCCGGATGGCTGGCGGCCTTGGGAGTGTTCGCCGTGCTCGTGCTGGCATTGCTTCCGGTCCTGTTGGACGCGCTGCATCTGTTTCGGCAAGCCACCGCGCACGTCATCGTCGCGCTGCCCAGCTTCCACGATCTGCAGATTTCGCTCAAGTTCGGCCTCGTCCTGATCTGCGGCGCGGGCGCTTATGCGCTATACCGCTGGTTCCATTGGCCTCGCGTCTTGGCCTCTTGGGCGACACCCGGCATCGCGCTCATCGCAGCTTGGTGGCTGATCCAACCCATCGCGCTATTTTCGGTGTCGCGCGTCACCGGCAGCAGCATGTTCGTAGCCCGGTACCTCTATATCGGGCTGCCGGGCGCGGCTTTGGCAGCTACCTTGGCGGCGGCTTACTTCATCCCGCCGGTCCTTTGGAAGCAATGCACGCTCGCGTTCGCCGCCGGAGTGTTTCTGCTGCTCGGCCAATGGCGCACGCCGTGGCCCGCGCATCATGGCTCGGACTGGCGCCTGGCCGCACACACCGTGGATGAGTGGGCGGCGAACGATCCCGATCTGCCCGTGCTCTGCCCCAGCCCGTTCATCGAAGCTCGCCCGCCCGTCTGGAGTCCGAATTACGCACTTCCCGGCTTCCTCTACTGCCACTTGCCCGTGTACCCGTTCCGCGGGAAGCCCTATTTGCTTCCGTTTGAAGACTCGCCGGAGGCCGAACGCTACGTCACCAGCCTGGCGCAGGGCCCCATTCTTACGTCCGGACGATTTCTGATCTATGGCGGCTCCGGCGCGGTCCGCTATTGGCGAAACTGGTTTTCTGTGCGCCCGGAGTTCACCACCTGGCATCGCCAAAGGCTGGGACCATTTGGCGACGTGGTGGTTGAGCTGTTCGCGCGCCGGGCGGGAAGCGGAGCGAAGTCCCCGGCGAATTCCCAGGCCGGGGCGCGTGCCACACGGCTGAAACCCTCCGTATAATATAGGCAGTTGTCCGCATGATCGACTTAAAGAAAAAGCTTGAAGAGGAAATAGCGGCGCTCGACATCGAATTGCGCATCGATCTGCCGCGTGAGATCTCGAAGGCGCGCGCTCACGGCGATTTGAGCGAGAACGCGGAGTATCACGCCGCCAAGGAGCGTCAGGGCATTGTCAATATGCGGCTCGGCCAGCTTCGCGCCCGCCTGCGGGAATTGTCCATGGTGGATATGGCGCGCATCCCGCGCGACCGCGTCGGCCTGGGCTCCAAAGTCACGGTGCTCGATCTGACGAAAGATGAGGAGATCACCTATAGCCTGGTCACCAGCGAAGACGCCGATGTTGCCGCCGGGCGCATTTCCACCACTTCGCCCATCGGCCGCGGCCTGATCGGCAAACGGGTGGGCGATACCGTGAAGGTGCAGATTCCCGGTGGTGTGCGAGAGCTGGAAATCGTTCAATTGATCACCATCCATGATGTGACGGAATGATCCGGTTTCGAGCTAAAATCGGAGGGGGCCGTCCCAGATGACTTACACCCGCGCGATCGGCATCGCGTGCAACAAAGTAATTCGCCTCATCGTCCGTGGACTCGCTCTTTCGAAAATCCACCCCAACGTTCTTACCTTTCTCGGCCTCGTCATTAACATCGTTGCTGCCGTTCTGCTCGGAGCCGGCCAATTTCGCTCGGCCGGGTTTGTGATCATCGGCGCGGGTCTGTTCGACATGGTGGACGGCCGCGTAGCCCGCGAGACGAATCAGGTGACGCGATTCGGCGGATTTTTCGATTCAGTACTCGACCGTTATTCCGATCTCGCCCTGCTGATGGGCCTGCTCGTTTATTACGGAACCATCAACCGCCCGTTTTATGTGGTGCTGACCGCGATTGTGATGACCGGATCGGTAATGGTGAGCTACACGCGCGCCCGCGCCGAGAACACGATCCCACGCTGCAAGGTCGGATTCATGGAGCGGCCCGAGCGCGTGGTGCTGCTGATCATCGGAGCCCTGTTCGACCGCATGGCGCCGGTGCTGTGGGTAATCGCGGTTCTTTCCAACGTCACCGTGATTCACCGCATGGTGTTTACCTATCAGGAAGCGAAGCGATTGGAAGAGGCGCAGCTACGCGCCGCGCCGGTTACTGAGAGCGAGCCGCGATAACGCGTCGCCCGTCAAACGGTATCCCGTCCAGGCATCCATCGGAATCGCCCCCAGGCTGCGATAAAACTCAATCGAAGGCGCGTTCCAATCGAGGACGGACCAATCGAGCCGCCCGTAACCGCGCTCCAGCGCAATCTGCGCCAGCCGGATCAGCAGGGCTTTGCCGATGCCTCTGCCGCGTTGCTCGGGATCGACAAAAAGATCTTCGAGATAGATTCCGGGCTGGCCGAGAAACGTCGAGAAGTTCCGGAAGTAGAGCGCAAATCCCACCGGCGCGCCGTCCCAGTAAGCGAGCAGCACTTCGGCGACTGGATTCCTCCCGAATACATGCTCGTGAATATCGGCTTCTGTCGCGACCACCTGGTGCGAGAGCTTCTCGTATTCGGCCAGCTTGCGGATGAAGCTGAGAATCAGCGGCACATCGCGTTCGCAGGCAGCGGAAATCGCGATCAAAGCAGCGCCTCCACGTGCGCCCGAACGCCCGCGGCGAGACCCTCCAAGCTGTATCCACCTTCCATGACAGAAACCACGCGTCCGCCGGCGTGTTTATCGGCGATCTCGCGAATTACGCGTGTCAGATCTTTGAAGTCGGTGTCGCTCAGCACAAAGCGCCCCAGCGGATCGCCCTCGCGCGAATCGAATCCCGCCGAGATCAATACCAGCTCGGGCTTCACTTCATCCGCCGCGGCCATCAGTTGTTCCTGAAACGCACCCAGGATTTCCTCGCGGCCCGATCCGGCGGGAAATGGACAATTCAGGATCATGCCCTCGCCTCTGTCTTCGCCGCGCTCATCGCGCGCTCCGGTTCCTGGATACCACGGCGATTGATGCGTGTTGAAGACGAAAACCGAACCGTCCGTGTAGAAGATGTCCTGCGTTCCGTTGCCGTGGTGCACGTCCCAATCGGCGATCAAGACGCGTCCCACGCCGTGCTTGCGCTGCGCATAGCGCGCTGCGATCGCGATATTGTCGAACAGGCAAAACCCCATCCCGCGAATCGCATTGGCATGATGCCCCGGCGGCCGCACGATGCAGAAGGCGTTGCTCACTCGCCTGCCGATAACGGCGTCCACCGCATTCAGCGCGCTGCCGGTTGCACGCAACGCCGCATCAAAGGACCGCGGCGATATCGTCGTATCGCCCGTGCTCAGCTCATGAAAACCGTCTTGAATCTCGCGCTCGGCCAGTTGGATGTATTTCCGCGCGTGGCACAACGCGATTTCGTCGTGCGTGGCAACTCGCGGAGCAATCGGCGCCAGATCGAGCCCATGCAGTGCATTCAGCGCCGCATCGAACCGCGCGGGCTGTTCGGGATGCCCCGGCCCCGTGACATGCTCTTTGCAAATTGGATCCGCGGCGAGACCGGTCATTACCTCCCAAATTCTAGCAAGCCGAACGTCCCCGGCTGGATCCTGCGGCGCGGCCGGCCTTTGGGCTGCCCTTCCGCCGGTGGAAGAATCTCGACTTCCGCCACGGAGAGAAAAACGTCGTGTGTCTTGGTGTTGAGCGCCATGGTCCGCGCGCCCTTCTGAGTCATCACGTTCTCGACCACGGAATATTTGTCGGGCGAATCCTCGTGAATCACCGTCAGCACGCCGTCCTGTCCGCAGGAATCCAGCACATATTTGGTGCCCGGATCGAACCATGTCGCATCCACGCCCTCGCCGATCGGCACCGTCGCCACTACTTTGCCTGTATCGGCGTTCATCACCGACATCATTTTGTTGTCGCAGCCTGAGAAAATGCGGCGGGTTTTGGTGTCCATCGCCATGCCGGACGGCTCCTCGCAAGGCGCGAGCGGCCATTTATTGAGCACCATGAGGGCTTTCGAATCAATCTGCATCACCTCGCTCTTATCTTCGATGTTGACGTAGACGTGACCCTTGCCATCGGCCGCCGCGAACTCGGGCTTGCCTTCGAGCGTGACTGTTCCCGCCAGCGTTCCCTTCTCGGCATCTACCGCCGTCGCGCTGGCGCTGCGGCCATTGAAAGCGAAGACGCGCTTGGTTGCGCGGTCGTAGATGATGCAGTCGGGATTGGTGCCGGCGGGAACCTCGCCGGTTTTCGCGAGCGTCTTCAGGTCAAAGATCACCACCTGATTCGCGCCGCCGTCACTGATGAAGCCGCGATTGAACTCGGGCGCGAGTGCGATCCCGTGAATAAGCTTCATGCCGGTAATCTTACCGATGACCTCGCCCTTCTTACCGTCGACGACATCCACTTCCGTGCCGTGCGATACAAAGACGCGGTCCGTGGCGGGATCTACCGTCAGATAATCCCAGAAGCCATTGCCGGGAATGCTGATTTTCTTGAGCTGATGATATCCGCTTTGCGCGAACGCGGCGGCCACAACGAGCAGCAATAGGGCGCTCTTTTTCATGGTGGCATTATATTCCTCGCGCCTGAAGATTGCCTGAAACCAGATTGTCTGAAACTGGCGGCCAGTGTTACCGCGACGCGCGCAGGCGCCCGGTGGGCTTTGCCGCGGAAGTCTCCACTCCGAAATTGATCGGCGCCGACCCGCGCATTCCCTCCACAGAGATTCGCCACAGGCCGGGCTCGGGATCCGGAACGCGGAACGATTTCGGATTCGTGTCACCCGAATAACCCGTGGTATCGGCGTACGACGCGTAATGACGTCCACTGGGGCTCATCAGGTGGAGATCCAGATCGCTGGGCGAGCCGGTCCAGGTCAGGGTCACCTCCAGAGCTTTCGATCCCCGAGCGACGGCGACGATATCGTTCCACCACTGCTCAACCGATACCGAACCCGAGAATTGATCTTCGGCCGAACTTCCGCCGGCCACGATCGCGCGCCGCGAACGGCAGTCGCACAGCGGGGACTCATTGGTCGAGACCACCGTGCGGTAACCGCCGCCGCGTTTCCAATCAGGCAGATCTTCGAACTCGAACGGAATGCTCATGGACGAAATCGGAAGCCCGCGCGTGACGCTCACATGCACGTGATAGCCGCCGCCTTCGCCCAACGTGTATCCGCTGTTGCCGGCGATCGCGAGCGCCTGGCCTTGCTCAACGTGCTGGCCATTCTTGACAACGAAAGTTCCGGTGGCAAGATGCGCGTAATGGCTGTATTCGCCGTTGCCATGATCGATGGTGATGTAGTTGCCGAACGAATGATGCCTGTGATCCTGCTGCAGCCCGAGATCATGCGTATAGGCGATCCCGGCTTTCATCGCCACCACGCAGCTTCCCGAGCGCGGCGCGATGTCGAATGCGTGCAGGCTGTTGCCCCAGTGCGAGAACGTGCCATATGGCCCTTGCGTGATCACCCACGGAACGCCCGCTACGATCGGCAGCTTGTAGCCGTCGGTTGCGATTACGAATTGCGATGGCCGGCTCATCCGCCCGTCGGGGCCTTCCACGATCACCCAATATTCGTTCGCCGGAAGCCCCGCGTAACGCACGGTCATTCGATTTGCGGTCATATCCCGCGGCTGCAAATTCGCGAGATATCGCCATCCACCGGCCGGCTTGTATTCGGCAATCAGAACCAGTGAGCCCGGCTGAAAATTCTTGCCGCGTACTTTGAAATCGATTTCCGCTGCTTTTTCCCCGGACCACGTCACGCTTGTCACCACCGGCCCACCATCGTCCTTCGCCGCGGCAATGGTGAAGTTCCGCGAAAATGCGACCGCGCCGTTTGCGATGGCTCGAACAGTCCAGTTTCCGGGCTGTGACGCAGGTGCAAATCCCGCGATTGGCAGTTGCGATGTGAAGCACAGCTCGCCCGCCGTCGGCAGCGTGCCGTAATCGGCCGCGGTCTGGACCGTTCCGGTCGGATCGATCCATTCGACCCGCAGCTGATCGCCCGACCGCACCTGCAATGCCGCAAACCACACGAACGCCTGCCGGTCCACGGGCTGAAACACGGAAACGGTTCGAGGCTCTACGCAGGATTGCTCGCTCACTGAGGCCGCCGTGCGGCTCTCTTGCACCGTAATCGCCCAGGAACAAGGGGCAAGAATTGCGATTCCAAGGGTTGCTATCCCAGAGATCAGAACTGCCGAAAAACGCACCACATAGCTTCATCGACCTTTCGTCGTGCAGACTTGAGTAGAGCAGTTACCTTATGTCTGCGGAAACCGCACCCGGAACGCCGACCCGTGCCCTACCACGCTCTCGGCCTCCAGCCGTGCATGATGCCGCTCGGCGATCCATTGCGCGATCGAGAGCCCCAGCCCGGCGCCCCCCGCTTCCCGATTGCGCGACTCATCCACGCGATAGAAGCGCTCGAAAACGTGCGGCAAAGCTGCATCCGGAATCCCGACGCCCGTATCGCGCACCGTCACAGTTGGCCCCGAAGAATCGAGAGCCACCGATACCGTAATCCGCCCGCCGGCCGGCGTGTACTTCACCGCATTGTCGACCAACAGCAATAGCAGACGCCGCAGCGCCGGATCGTTGGCCTGCACGTATAGAGGTTGCTCGGGAGCCTCAGCCGCGATTTCGAGCTGCCGCTCCTGCGCCAGAATCTGTCCCTGCTCGCAAACATCCAGCACCAGCGGCGCCAGTTCCACGCGATCGAGCGGCCAAGCCGGCAATCCCGCATCGGCACGCGCGAGCAACAGCAGATCCTCGATCAGCCGCGTGGTCCGGTCCGATTCCTGAATGATCTGCCGCAGCGCTTCGCGATATGTCTCAGCTGGCCGCTCGCGCCGCAATGTCAACTCCGCGGTGGCGCGAATGAGCGTGATGGGAGTACGCAGTTCGTGCGAGGCGTCGGCCGTAAATTGCGAGAGCCGTTTCACCGCGGCCTCCAAGCGCGCCAGCATGTTGTTCCAGGTTTCCGCCAGGCGGGCCAGCTCGTCGGCCGTTGCGGGCACTTCCAGCCGCTCGGAAAGATTTTCGATCCCGATCGATCGCGCCGCGCGAGTAATCGCATCCACGGGCGCAAGCGCCCGCCGCGACATCCAATACCCGCCGAGCGATCCGATCAGCAGCACCACGGGCGTGGCCCACAGCAGCACTTCCCGCAGACGCCGCAGCGTCAGCTCAGTGGATTCGAGCGGCGCAGCAACGGTGACGCGAAACCTCTGTCCACGAACGGCGACTTCGGTCACGCGCGTCCGGTAATGCGCGCTCGATGGCGCGGCGTTATCACTGATCACCGGCGCCCCGCTCGGATCGCGCACGTCGATCCAGCGCCCTTCCGGCGTGGCCTCCACGTACTCCGACAATTCTTCTTTCAAATTCGCTGGATTGCCGGGCTCGTATTCAGCCTGAAGAACGGTGGTGACGCCTTGCAGTTGCTCGGCGAGCGTTTCATCCACCGCCGCGTTGAGGCTATGCGCCACCACGATCCAGATGCCCGCGCCAAACAACGCGAGCCCAGCCAGCAGCACCAGCGAATACCAGAGCGTGAGCCGCGCGCCGATGGACCATTGCCGGCGGTTGATCCCACTTCCGGCGATCATGCTTCCTCCGCCCGCAAACAATAACCGACCCCGCGCACCGTCTGGATCAATTTGATCTCGCCATCGGCGTCCACCTTCTCGCGCAGCAGCCGGATGAACGCATCGAGCGTATTGCTGCGAACCTCGGAATCGTATCCCCAGACGGATTCGATCAGATTTTCGCGCGTCACCACACGGCCGGCGCGCTTCATCAGCAGCTCGAGCAAGCCGAATTCGGTGCGTGTGAGGGCGATTTTAC
>Ga0335074_10004916_pt1 | contig 18466 bp, 18 predicted proteins | sample Lox_Sample_23_FD_206715 | JGI IMG/M metagenome (GOLD analysis project Ga0335074, IMG submission 206715) | Soil microbial communities from Loxahatchee National Wildlife Refuge, Florida, United States - Lox_Sample_2.3 | ecosystem: Environmental > Terrestrial > Soil > Wetlands | place: USA... | reverse complement strand
GGCGTGGCAGGATGGCTCCTCAAGCCGCTCGACCCGCTGCGAGCCCAAGAGGCCGTGGGAGCATTGTTGGCCGGGGAGAGGTACTACGACCCGACTTACGTGCCGGCGCCCGCGGACGTGCTGACAACCTGATGCTCCGTCGCCTGGGCCACTCTGTTGGCTTGGGTAGCATGGGTCGAGCGGCGAATGCCGCACCGGGAAGTAGCGCAGCTTGGTTAGCGCGCAGCGTTCGGGACGCTGAGGTCGGGGGTTCAAATCCCCCCTTCCCGACTCACCCCCTTCCCGGCTCTCTGTGTCATGTCGCGGGACATCCCGGGCGGGGGATCTCCGGGGTACCGCTGGGCCAGCGTTGTCCTAGCTGAACGCGAGCAATTTTTCGCGGGCGGCGCGGTGGCCCGCCTGCACGGCACTAACCAAGTCGCTAGTTCGATAGAAGTGGTAGGCAAGGGCAACGCTGAAAACATCCCCGAGGCCGACCGAATCAATGATTTGCTCTCCCGGTACCGGGATAGTCGGCACGTGCTCAACGCCTTGAGCCTGAACAATGTCGGCACCGAGGGCATTTTCGGTCAGCACTATTGCTGTCATTGGACTGAGGTACTTCCACTCGTGCACGACTTCTTTGGCAGCAGGATGATCTTCATCAGACAGGACTGTGATGTCGAAATACGGCAGTATGTCCGCAACCTCAACAAACTCTCGTGGCTCTACCAACCCGTTCCCACCAATAGCGCGTAAGTAGCCCTGAGGGAGCAAGACCTTCAAGCATGAGGCGGGAGCGTGCTTCATCAAGAGGTCGACGAAGCTTGCGGGGTAAAACGGTGTTAGAGGTGCCAAAAACAAAATATCGGCCCTCGAGATCGCTGCTTCAGCCTCTCGCTCGATAGGTGGCAGTGCGGTCTGGCCGAAGTGACAGTACTGCGTCCGGTGGCCGGAGACAATTATGTTCTCGAATTTCACTGTAGCAGGGACGTTCGGCTGGCGTGGGATGATCGTGATGCCATCAAGGTACGGCACAAAGTCGAGCCCGTAACTAGCGATAACTGTAGGGGCTAAGGCGTGGTGAGCCTTGAGGTACTGGCTCATAAACATGGCCGGCGAACCCCAGCGGACGTAGGCAATCTTCTCGACTTGGTTGTGGTCGATCACCACGCTCCCTATGAGGACGATGTTCGGCTTCTTCATGTATTTGTCCGGGTGTCCAGGCTTTGCCATCAGCCTACTTTTCAGCCCCACCCGGGCCCGAGCACAACCGCGAGAGATCCTGGCACTTAGCCGCGGGCCGCGATCGGCCGGCGCTGCGCGCTAAGGCAGTGGCCGCGGGCCCATGAACCCTGGAAGCCTGCCAAACTGACGCCCGTGGCGATGCGCGAAGATTGCCGGCATTTTCAGAGCAGGACCTACTCGAGCGGGGAAGTGGCGCGGTTTTGCGTCCTTGACCTGGCACCGGAGGCTCCTTGGCGCTGCCCCGCAAACTGCCCGCGCTACGAAAAGGGCCTGACAGACGGCACCTTGGTCGTCGGCTCCCTAGTTCGCCCGCAGGTCGAGAGCGAGCCTGAGGTCCCCGAAGGAGAAGTGGCCAGCATCCTGGAGGCCGCGGAGCTGATCGTGACCGCAGACGAGGCCGACATTGTGAAGGAGGTCGAGCGCGAGAGCCAGGGTAAGCACTGGTGGAAGCTCTGGAGACGGCGAGGCCAAGGAGGGCCCCACCTGAGCCAGCGCTGAGAGGGAGTGGGCCGTAGTCGCTCGCTGCGTGAGGTAGCGAGCCCGGGCGTGCGCTCCAGATAAGCGTTCTAATGCCGAAACCATGAGGGTGACGAAAGCACGGGTGCGTGCGGCGCCGCCGGCTGTGCCTGCGGCGGCCTGTTGCGGCGTACTTTTCGCGCCTTGGGCGACAACGGGCACCGCGACACGTTCAGGTTTCGCGTTCCTCCGCGCCGCTGGCGCAGCGGGGCTCCTTGGCAGCCCCGGGGCGCGCGCACTTGAGGCATTTGTCTTAGCGCTGCCTGCATTGGCCGCCATTTCCTGCGCCGCGGCCGTCTTGAGGACCGCGTTCTTGTCCGCGATTTCTTCTGGTGCCGCCGGTGCGGTCGTAGGAGCGTTCGCGCTCGAGACGTTTATCGTTTTTGGCGTTCATGCCGCGGTCGGGCCGTGGGTCGGGGTCGTCAGCGCTGCTGCGGCAATCGTTATGTCAGCCCGCTATTCAGCCAAGTTGTGGTCGGGGAGAGCGCGTCTGGCGGGTAAAGAAGGGGAGGTCCCAAATGCCTGACGGACAAAATTGGGGACGCCCGCCGGCGGAGCAGCCGCCTGAGCAGCAGGCGGGCCAAACGGAGAGTTGGGGACAGGGCCAGCCGCACGTCCCTCCCTGGCACGGCCCTCGGGGCCGGGCACTGATGGCCATCGCCTCCGCCGTAGTAATCGTCGGGGCAGGGACCGGAGCTTCGCTTGTGCTGGCTGGCGGGACCGGCGGCAGCGGTGCGAGCTCACCAGCGGCAGCGGTGCAACAAATGATCGACGCGCTCAACAAAAGCGACGTGATCGGGGCCCTCGACAACCTCGCCCCCGGTGAACGCAACGCGCTCGAACCCGGCATCCAGGACATCTTCGGGCAGCTGAAACGCCTAGGCGTGCTCTCATCTGCCGCCACCATCAAGGACCTCACTGGCATACATATTTCTGAACAGGGGCTGGCCGCCTCGACCGACCAGTTGACTCCCGACGTGGCGGCAGTCACATTGTCCGGCGGGACCAATTCCGAGGCGATCGACCCAGGCCAGCTCCCCCTCGGGAGCTACTTCGAGGGCTTGGTCGACAACGCCATGAACAACCGCTCGGTGAGCACTGCAGGGCCCAACAGCGGGAAAGCCACCCTGGGAACCCTCAAAGTGGACGGCGGATGGTACGTCAGCCTCGGCTACAGCATCGCTATCAACGTGCTTCGTTCATCCGGCCAGAGCGGGGCGCCACCGGCCACCGGCCAGTTGCAGCCGGTTGGGGCATCTTCCCCGCAAGGGGCAGTGCAAGCGCTGTTCAGCTCTGTTTCCCGACTGGACCTGACCGCGTTGCTGGCGGCCTTGGACCCCGAAGAACTTGCCGCTGCCGACGCCTACGCTGCGGACTGGTTGCCCGGCGCCCAGACGGCTCTGGACAAAGTCCGGGGGCAGGTGAGCGTCCAGTTCGGGAACCTAAGTTTCACCACTGAGCCGTTGGGCAGCGGAGCCCTGGTGAAGGTCGGGAACGGCCTCACTGTGGGCGTAAATGCCCACGGGATGGACCTCGAGTACGCCAACGGCTGCTACACGGTCACCGGGACGGGCGCCACCGAGCACGAGTGCATTTCAGGCGGGGACCAGTACGAAGCCAAATTGCTGGACCTTCTGCCTCCCGCCGTCCAGCCGATATTGGAACGGCTGACAGCGATGAAGCCCGACACAGGGTTCGTCACCGTAGAAGAGAACGGGGAATGGTACGTGAGCCCGACCCGTACCTACCTCAATGCGATCTCGGCCGAGCTGTCGGAGTTCCAGCCCGGCGACATCCAGACGATAATCCAGAACGCTCCTGGCATTGGCAAGGCCTTCGAGAAATACGAGAGGCAAGCCGTGAACGGCGGAGGGCGTTTCTGAGGGGCACGTGACAGTCTTGGTTGGATGCGGCACGGTGGCCGGTAGCCCGCCGATCATGAAGGCGGGCCGGGTGACCTTGGCCGGGCCGCCGCCGCTCGGCCACGTTGTCGTTCGCTCATCTGGGATACTGCCGGGCAAGGCCGCAACTGCGGCCCACCGACCAGCAACTGACACCGCTTCTCGACCGAGGAGGACCGCCCGCGGTGCACACCCATCTCACCTCCGCCGCCATCTACCACATGAACTACCTGCAAGCGGTCGTCATAGGGCTCGTCCAGGGCCTCTTCGAGCTGTTCCCCCTCTCCAGCCTCGGCCACACCGTCCTTGTCCCTTCCTGGATCGGGGGGACTTGGGCGACCCTGGTGCGCCAGGAGTCCGAGCCCGAAAGCCCCTACCTGGCCTTTGTCGTCGGCCTCCACCTGGCTAATGCCGTCGCGCTGCTGGTCTTTTACCTGCGAGAGTGGGCCAGGGTCATCTCAGCGTTCTTCCATACCCTGTGGACGAGGCGCATCGAGAGCGACCGCGAGCGCCTGGCCTGGTTGATCGTGGTGGCTACCGTGCCTGTCGGCATCTTGGGCTTGGCCTTCGAGCACGAGTTCCGGGTCCTGTTCGCCAAGCCTGTCGCCGCGGCCGCGTTCCTCGTCTGCAACGGGGCCATCCTTTTGCTGGGTGAGTGGTGGCGCCGGCGGGGCGGCGTAGGCCCCCGACAAGGCACGGCAGTTAGCGTGACGGAGGGGCCGCGGCAGCGGACGGAGGGCGTGCCCTTCGCTTCCTCGGGTGCTCGGGGGGCCGTCGCCAGCTTCCGCGGCGAGCACATGGTGGCTATCGATGAGGCCGCCGAGCATCAGCTGGCCGGGATCGGCTTGGCCAGCGCGCTTTGGATCGGTGCCTCCCAAGCCCTCGCCTTGCTGGCTGGCATCAGCCGGGAGGGTGTGGCCATGGTGGGCGGCCTTTCCCGAGGCCTTTCCAACGAGAACGCCATGCGCTTCGCCTTCTTGCTGTCGACGCCTGTCATCTTCGCTGCCGGCGCCCTGAAAGTCCCCGACCTGACCGGTGCCCTGGGCGACGGCGTCCGGGGCCAGGTCGTCGCTGGGAGCGTCGCGGCGGTGGCCATGTCGATCGTTGCACTGGCGTTCATGACGCGGTGGATGAAGACGAGGACGCTGAAGCCGTTCGCTGTGTACTCGCTGCTGTTCGGCCTCGCCTCCCTGGTCCGCTTCGGGATCTTCTAGCGAGCGAGACCACAGACAAGCGCCTAAGGGGCGGCCCTTGGGTACCGCGGCTGGAGCCCGATGAGGCTCCCGCCTGCGGGCCCCAGTCGGAGCGGGTAGGGGATTCCGGCCCTATTCGGGCGGCTCACGCCGGGGCTACGGTTTGGCGGATGCTGAGTGTTCGAGCGCCCAAAGGAGATGGGTTCAGCGTTCGCAACTATGCCCAAACGGCCACGCCCGACCTTGTCGGCCGCGGGAGACCGAGTTGAGCTCACACGTCGTGGTTTCATCGGTAGACCTCAACGGCCCCGGGCACTACCTGCACTGGTCGATATTTACCGTCTCGATGGCGAACCTGGTCCTCATCGCCGTGATGGTTGTGATCTTCGGCGCCGCGCTCCTAGTGCGCTTCCCGGACCACTCGAGGGGCAAGGTTTCGAACCGTGGCCCGGAGGGCCCCGAGGACGACGCGCAATGGGGATCCCACACCACGGCCCACACCGGCGGCCCAGCCCACTTCGACGGGGGCGACGCGGGTGAAGACGACGCGGACCGCACCTGGGCCGGTGGCCTCAGGCGTTTTTGGCTCAGGTGGCTCCCACCGGGCAAGCTCCTCCCTGACCGCCAGCCCGCTTACGTGGCTTCGTGGATTTATGTCTTCGGAGTGGCAACGCTCGCCGCGTTCGGTCTCGCCGTCGTGTCGGGGATGGCGATCGCGCTCGGGGGGACCGACTGGTGGCATACCAACGCCGTCGGCCATTTCTTCAACAGCATGCACCTGTGGTCGGTGGAAATGTTCATGGCGTTCATGGTCATCCACCTTTGGGGGAAGTTCTGGATGGCGGCGTGGCGAGGACGGCGGGGCCTCACATGGGTGACGGGCATGCTCGCGTTCCTGGCCTCGGTCGTCGAGTGCTTCACCGGCTACCTGTCCCAGCAGAACTTCGACTCCCAATGGATTGCCACCAACGGCAAGGACGCCATCAATTCGACTGGCCTCGGCGGCTTCTTCGACCTCATGAACTTCGGCCAGATGTTGCTCTGGCACGTCGTCCTGATCCCCATAGTGCTCGTTGCCGTTGTTGGGGCTCATGTCCTCATGGTGCGCGTCCGTGGCGTGGCCCATCCTCTCCCCGCCCGCAGAGCGCGCGGGCGGGCTGCCAGGGCGGAACTGCGGGCCGCCGACGGCGCCGAATGGAGCGGCCCGACCCGGGTTTACGACATCGTCAAGGAAGCGGCGGCCGCAACCGTGGTGGCAACCGTGCTCGTGCTCCTTCTCGCTGGTGTGCTTTCGTCCCCCGACGAGCCGTCGCTCACGATCGCAACATGGGCGAAGCTGGCGCCGGCAGACTTTATGGCCGCAGCTACGAGCGAGCTGGCAGGCACCAGCGAGACCGCCACTTACGGGCCTCCCTACAACAACGGGACCGCGAACCTCCAAACGCTTGGGATCTCCTGGCAAAAACTTGCCGGTGTGAGGACTCCCATCGAGGCAGCTCAGACCTTCGTCCTCGGCCCACTGTCCAAGATCGCGCCGACGGACGCCACCCTTGCGAGCGCTCTCGTCCGCTACCGCGCAGCGCCCAGCGCAGTACGCAGTGCTTGGGACAGTGCCTACGCCAACGTCCTTGACCATGTGAGCTTCCGCAGCGGCAACCCCGTGACACCTCTCGCCAAGGACGGCCCCGTGCCGGCGATGATCACGACCGAGCTCACTCTCGCCCGCAGCGGCGCCCTCGACGCCGACCTCCTCGCCAACCAGGAATTTTATGGGACGAACTTCACCAAGCCCTTGTTGTTCCTGGAAGACGGGCAGTACTTCGCGCAACAGGCGAGCGCCCAGCACCTGACCGGCAGCCAGTGGGGCGTGATGAACGAGACAGGCAGTTACCCCGGCCAGCCCTGGCTATGGCTGTACACTATGTGGTACCAGCTGCCCGGCTTTGACCACTCCGCCAACGTGGACATGATCGCCATTTACCTGACGGGGGCAGCAACCTTGCTCCTCCTGGCGCTCCCGTTCATCCCCGGCCTGCGGGACATACCCGAGGTCGTCCCTCTCCACCGCCTCGTCTGGCGCAACTGGGAAAACCGCACGAGAGAGGGATAGGCGAGCCCGGGGGGCGACCTCGGGCCAGGCGACGAGGTAGCCCCTCGCTCGAGAGGTGGCGGCGATGCGCTCGGTACCGCGGGCCCAAACGAGACGAGGGCCATCATTATGGCAAGCACAGCGTTCACGTCGTCGTAAGGCGAGAAGGAGACAATGCTCGCCATGGCTAGCACGGGCCGCCAGGCCCGAGAGGAGCAGTCCGCTATCAGGTCCCGCCCGGGCGGCCGGACTGGTCCTCGCCACCAGCGGCCTGGTCTGGGAGATTGAAGGCATGCGCCTACTGCTGGCCGAGGACGACGACAACCTCAGGGGCGTCCTCGAGCGTGGGCTCAAAGAAGCGGGCTACGTAGTGGATGCCGTCACCAACGGCAACGAGGCGCTCGACTACCTGCGCATGTACGAGTACGCCATCGGCGTGCTGGACTGGCGTCTGCCGGGGGCCTCGGGTCTCGAGGTCATCGTCGCTGCCAGGAGGCTCGGGGCCCAGATCCCGTTCCTGATGCTGACGGCGAGGGACGCCGCTCCCGACCGCGTCCAGGCTCTCGACGAGGGCGCAGACGACTACCTCGTCAAGCCATTCGACTACGGTGAGCTCCTGGCCCGGCTGAGGGCATTGTTGCGGCGACCGAGCGGTGAGCGCGCCCCGCTCTTGCGTTGTGGGTCGCTCACCATCGACCCAGCCACTCACGAGACGCTAGTGGCGGGCGAGCCGGCGGACCTCACGCCACGCGAGTTCTCCATCATCGAGCTCCTCGCCCGAAAGAGCCCGGCAGTTGTGCTGCGCCGCTCGATCGCACTGCACGCGTGGCCCGAGGAGGCCGACGCCGTCGGGTCCAACACCATCGACGTGCACATCGCTCGCTTACGGGCGAAGATCGCCCGCTCCGACGCCAGGATCGAGACTCTCCGGGCGACCGGTTACCGGCTAGTCCCCTCGTCCAAGTGACGCCTGGGTGAAGACCTCTGGGCGCCAGGCCGACACCTCTGTCCACCTGGTCCGCTCCCACGTCCACCGCGTGGCGCTGACGGCAACGGCGCTCGCCCTTGTCCTGTACCTGCTGGCCTGTTTTGTTGTCGACTTCGTAGCGGTCGACCACCTGGACGGGGCCATCGACGCCCGGCTGGCCACCCGCCTGTCGCAGGTGGTTGCCACGCTGCCCCCAGGTGGGCCGTCGGGCACGATCGGCTCATACGGCCCGCAGGTCTCGGGCGACTTCGACGACGCCCCTATCGTGCTGTGGTGGGTGCCGGCCAAAGCCACCAGGGCGGTGAACCTCGAGACGGGCGCTCCCGCCCTCCCCCTGGACGCACTGCACGTGGGTGGGCCGACCGGCGTCACCATCGCTGGCCGGGACTTGCGCCTGGCCGCCACCGTCCTACCTGACGGCCGCCTGATCGCCGGCACGACTGCCCAAGGGGTCCACACCGCTCTGTCCACCCTGCTCGTCATCGAGGCCATACTGGGCCCTCTGGCCCTTGTCATCCTGTACGGGGCCGCCTGGGTCATCGCTCGGAGCGCGGCGGCCCCGGTCGAGCGTGCCCGGCGCCGACAGCTTGAGTTCACAGCAGACGCATCGCACGAGCTGAGGACACCTCTCAGTGTCATCGAAGCCGAGGTGGGCCTTGCGCTCCACATGGAACGGCCGGCGGCAGGCTATCGCGACGCCCTCGAGCGTGTCTCTGGGGAAACCGGGAGGTTGCGTTCCATAGTCGAGGACCTGCTTTGGTTGGCACGCCTCGATTCGTTGCCGGCGCCCCCGCCCACCGAAGCGGTCGACGTCGCAGGCCTCGCCGAAGTATGTGCGAGCCGTTTCAGCCCCATCGCCGCTCGGAAGGGGGTCACCATCTCGGTCAGCAAGGTCGGCTCCTGTCCCCCCATCGTCTTCGCCCCCGCCGAATGGCTCGACCGGCTCGTCTCGGTCCTAGTCGACAACGCCTGCCGGTACGCCAAGGACGGAGGCTGTGTCGAGGTCACCGTGTCCGCTGCCAACGGCGGCGTAGGCCTTGTCGTCGACGACAACGGCCCGGGCGTCCCCGACGGGGACCGCGAGCGCATCTTCCAGCGCTTCCACCGCGCAAGCGCAGTGCCCGGCGGCGCTGGGCTCGGCCTTGCGATCGCCGAGGCCGTACTGCGTGACACGGGAGCTACCTACATGGTGGAGAGAGCCCCCATCGGAGGGGCCCGCTTTGCCGTGTCCTGGCCCCGCCACCGTCCCCGCGAGGCTTAGGCCAACGACCATGAAGTCGGCCGGCACGTCTGACGAACGGCCTCGAGTTCTGCGGTCGAGCGGCGCGCCAACCGTTCTCCTCGGGGAAGGTGACTGTAGCGAAGGTAAGAGGAGGAGAGGAGAAAGGTAAATGCCTGCCGGCGTGGGACCGGGGTTCACGGGGCCGTAAGGTCCGCCCCTTACGGTCTGGTACCAGTGACCGACCGACCGCAGAGGGCGACGTGACAATTGTTGAGACCCGCCAGCTCCCAGTGGAGGACCTGACCTTGCCCGGGCGGCTCCCCCCTCTGCCTTCGCACGCCGCCCGGCGGGCGCCCGCGCAGCCCCGGAGCCGGCACCGCCCCGGCAGCCCGCCGCTCCGCTGGGCCCCCGACGTCTTCCTGGTCATCGTGGGCCTTGGGCTCGGCGCCGTACTGGGCGCCGTGGTGACAGCCGAGAGCCGTGGCGCGCTCACCGCGCCCGGCGGTCTCCTGATTGCCGGGGGCCGGTTGGCCGGGCTCACGGGCGCCTACCTGATGCTTGTGATGGTGCTACTGATCGCCCGCGTGCCGTGGCTCGAACGAGCGGTCGGCCAGGACCATCTCGTGCGTTGGCACCGCCGCACGGCGCCGTGGGCGCTCTTGCTCATCTGCGCCCACGTGGTGCTCATCACCCTCGGTTACGCGCAGTCGTCCCGGACCGGGGCGCTGCGCCAGGCCTGGGTCTTCCTGTCGTCGTACCCCGACATGGTGGCGGCCGCGGCCGGCTTCGGCCTTCTCGTGATGGTGGCGGTCACCTCGGTCCGCATCGCCCGGCGGCGGCTCAAGTACGAGACATGGTGGGTCGTGCACCTCTACACCTACATCGCGCTGTCGCTCGCCGTCGCCCACCAGGTCGCCACCGGGGCCTCGTTCGTCGGCCACCCCCTGGCCCGGGCCATATGGGGGCTGGCCTGGGCGTCGACAGCCGGGCTCGTCATCGTCTACCGCGTTGGCCTGCCCGTGGCGCGCAACCTCCGGTACCAGCTACGCATCGAACGGGTGCGGGAGGAGGTGCCCGGCGTCTATTCGATCGTCCTTAGGGGCCGGCGCCTCGACCGCCTGGCGGTGTCGGGCGGCCAGTTCTTCCAGTGGCGCTTTCTCGCCCCTGGGCTGTGGTGGCAGGCGCACCCCTACTCCCTCTCCGCTGTCCCCCGCCCACCGATGATGCGGGTGACCGTGAAGGCCCTTGGCGACCACAGCCGGGCCATCGCGGGGCTCAGGCCGGGCACCAGGGTGCTGGTCGAGGGCCCCTACGGGGCCTTTACTCACTATGCCCGCTCGGCAGGCCGGGTGGCGCTCATCGCCGCCGGGGTCGGGGTCACCCCGGTGCGGGCGATGCTCGAGGACCTGCCTGCGGGGGTTGACGTTACCGTGGTGCTACGTGCGTCGAGGTGCGAGGACCTCGTGCACCGCAACGAGGTCGCCGCGCTCGTGGAGGGCCGGGGAGGGAGGGCATATGCCGTCGTCGGGCCCCGCCACAAGGTCCGCTTCGACGAGCGTGCCCTCACGCGCCTCGTGCCCGACCTCGCCCTCCGCGATGTCTATGTCTGTGGCCCGGCAGATTTTGGCGACTGTGTCGCCTCGGCGGCGCGGCGGCTCGGGGTACCGAAGGAGCGTATCCACCGCGAGGCGTTCGCTTTCTGAGGTTATGAAGATGTCGGCTGCAAGGGAAGAGAAAGGATGAAACGTGCAGTGGTAGTGGCCGCGGCCACAGTTGCCGGGCTAGCGGGGGTGCTGAGCTTCCATACCAAACCGGCGACCCTCAGGCTCGGGAAACCGCTGGCTCCCCAGCCGAGGGCGCGCCCCGCGACGACGGCACGGACCCGGCCCGCAAGCTCGCCCACCTCTGCCGCACCGGCGCCGGTGCCCAGGACCGCCACGGGGGCAGCGGTCAACTACAACTACGGCGTCCTCTCGGTGGCGGCGACCGTGTCGGGGACCAAGCTCACCAACGTGAGCATCGCCTCGATCGACGACGGCGGGAACTTCCGCTCGCAGTCGATCGACCAGCAGGCTCTCCCGGTCCTCGAACAAGAGGCACTTGCGGCCCAGAGCGCCAACATCCAAGGCGTCTCGGGGGCCAGTTACACCAGCGCCGGGTTCGAGCAGTCGCTGCAGTCGGCGCTCAGCCAACTGGGTTTCAAATGATACGCGCTCCATATGCTGTGGTCGGAGAGCCTGAAGCCCTCTGGCGCTGCCACCACCGTGAAGGCGTGATGGGCAGCGTGGTGACTTTCGATCTTTACTGCCAGGAAGACGTCGAACGGCGCGAGCTTTATGTACGGGTTGCCCGTGCTCGAGCGCTGCTCCAGCGCGCCGACGCCGTTTTCAGCACCTGGAAAGCCCATAGCCCGATGAGCCAACTGCGCAGAGGTGAGATCACAGTCGCGCAGGCGCCCCCCGAGGTGGCAGCGGTGCTGGGAGCCTGCGCGGAGGCGCGCTCTCTTTCCGGGGGGTGGTTCGACCCCTGGGCCATGCCCGGAGGCGTCGACCCTACGGGCTATGTCAAGGGTTGGGCGGCACAACGCGCCCTCGAGGTGCTAGTCATGCCCGGCGTCGCCGGCGCCCTCGTGAACGGAGCCGGCGACATCGCCTCCTTCGGCAGCCTTGGCGCCAACAGGCCTCTCAGGGTCGGGATCGTAGACCCGGCCCGCCGACGGCGCTTGGCTTGCGTGGTAGCGCTGTCAGGGGCCGTCGCCACGTCGGGGACCTACGAGCGGGGCGGGCACCTCATCGACCCGCGCACGGGGCGGCCGGTTTCCCGTGTTGCTTCGGCGACCGTGACCGGACCGGACCTTGGCCTCGCCGACGCCTTGGCTACGGCGCTGGCTATAGCCGGGCACGAAGGCCTCGAAGTCATCGAGGCGGTCGCGGGCTACGAGGGCTTCGTCATCGGCCGCGACGCTTCGTGGCGCTCTACAAGAGATTTCCCCTTCGCACTGACCGAGGCACAAGCGGCGCGCTGACAAGGGCACCGGCTGTTATCGACCCACGCTCCGAGGAGGCAGTTGGGGTCACCGGGCCAGGCGTTCCGAGGAGCGATGGTGGTGCGCGGCAGTTGGCGCCGGCCCGAAAGGCGCTGCTCGCACGAGGAGGTTATAGGTCACCAATGCGATAGCCAGGTGCATGGCCATAAGGACCGTGACAGCGTCGCCGGGCTGGCCCTGGTAGAGGATGTAGAGGTCCGGGAGCCAGAGGAACAGGGTCACAAGAACTGCCAAACGGGAGAACAGCCACCGGGGCGCCGAGGTCACCCTCGTCACTACCGGCCATGCTGCACACGCGATGACCACGCCGATGACCGTCAGCTTGGCGTAGTCGGAAAACCGGAAGTGCACGTACCCTTTGGTGCCGGGGAAGACGGCCTCGCCGATGACCACCAAGATGGCGTCGGCAACAAGAGACGCGACGACCGAGGCGACCGTCGCTAGGACCACGCGCCCGAGGAGGGGTTGGCGGTGCCCGGGCGCGAAGTCCAGCTGCGCCAGCGATGCAGCCCGCTTGAGCAGGTTCCTGCTCCCTGGCTGCTCGTCGGCCTGCTGGCCTCGGGGCTTGGTGGTGAGGGTCATAGGGCCTTGGAGGCAGCGGGGTCGGTCATTGGTGATTGGTGTCGAAAGCGGCCAGCCCGATCTCGTCGCCCCTGGGACGCCTGCGCTCGAGAAGTTGGCGCCAGGGGTAAGGCGAACACCACGCCAATTACGAGGAGCGGCTGGACCAGGGTGAGGGGGTCGTCTCGCAATGCCGGGGCGTGCAGCGCGAAGCCGGCGCTGCTGGCCTGGTAGGTGGAGACGCCTTGGGACCCGTCGCGCATGCCGAGCCCTCCGTCCACGTTGGAGACGCTACTGAGCGGACCTTACGGCCGGATGAACGCCGCTCAGCAGCCCGAAATTGCCGAACTAAAGCAGTTCTAGGAGTGGTCCATCGCGCGGTGTCCTGCCAACCATGCCGGTAAGGCCCCTCTCCCATTGCTTTCACCGACGCCTGGTGCAGCCGGAGGTCCCAGGGTCACCAGACCCTGTGGCCCACGGTGCCCGACTTAAGCTCTGCAGGAGCGCGGTCACCAGCCGACCGCCCGCAACAGCCTCCGTGCTTCAGCGCCGGAGCCGGAAACATGGCGTTCACATTCGGGTAGACGCCCGTTCACAAAAGAGAAACGCTAGGGAAATCTACCCTGCCTAGCGTGTTCACGTGAACCTGCGAGCGCGGACCGACCTCCTGGCGCGCCCGCCGGACGTCCTTCAAGGCCAGGAGGCGGGGCGGTCCGTGATGGTGGACAGCCTCGTCCGGTGTTTAGCGGCCGCTACGCCGCCTACCCCCGAGGTGCTGATGGCACCCTCCGAGCACGCGGGCCTGTCAGGCATCTACGTAGAAGGTTTGTCCAAGACTTTCCGGATCGCTCGGAAGACGGTCCATGCCCTTCAGGACGTGAATATCTTCGCCCCCAAAGGCAGTTTCGTGGCGTTGTTGGGCCCATCGGGGTGTGGCAAGTCGACTATCTTACGCATCCTCGCCAACCTCGAGGTACCCAGCGCCGGCCAGGTGCTGGTGCACGGCGCGTCGCCGAAGAACATCTGCACCGAGCACCGTCTGGGGATCGCCTTTCAGGACCCAGCTTTGCTTCCTTGGCGATCGGTGACCTCCAACATATGTCTCCCCTTGGAGATCGGCCGCATCCGGGAAGGGCCTGGCCTTGTTCAAGATCTGGTCAAGTTGGTGGGTTTGGCGGGCTTCGAAAACGCGAGGCCATCACAGCTCTCCGGCGGTATGCGCCAGCGCGTCGCTATCGCTCGGGCGCTCGTTGTCGACCCAGAAATCCTCCTCTTGGACGAACCATTCGGCGCCTTGGACGAAATGACCCGGCAGCGACTGAACCTTGAGTTGCAACGTATTTGGACGGCCAAGGCGACTACCACCGTCTTGGTCACGCACTCCATCAGCGAGGCCGTGTTCCTGGCCGACACCGTCTTCGTCATGTCCGCCCGGCCTGGCCGGGTGAAAGCCGTGGTGACTGTCGACCTGCCCCGGCCCCGGGCGCCCCAGGTGCTTAGGACGCCCGAGTTCCATGCCCTGTGTGACCGGCTCTCGGACGAGCTGTTCAGTGCCCAGGGTGTGCCCATGAGCGGGGACGACGTCTGATGTTGCTCACCAGAGAGCCGGTGCTGCGCAAGTTCTGGTACCCGGTAGCTTTTGCTTCAGTAGTGACTACGGGACCGGTGGCCAGGCGCCTCCTGGGGGAGGACCTCGTCCTATGGCAGACTGGCGAGGGCGTCTCGGTCGCGATCGACCGGTGCCCTCACCGCGACGCCAAGTTGTCAGCAGGCTGGCTGGGTGCCGACTGCCGCCTGGTTTGCCCTTACCACGGCTGGGAATATGGGCCCGACGGGCGCGCGTTGCGCATCCCCCAGCTCCTGCCCGGTACGCCCCTACCGCCTCGGGCGGCTCTGCGGCAGGTGCAGTCTGCAGTCCGTTACGGCATAGTCTGGGTTTGCCTGGAAGAGGAGCCTTTGGGGCAGGTGCCTCAAATCCCGGAGTACGACCGGGAGGGATGGCGGGTGATCCCGGAGTACGAGTGGATCTTCGACTGTTCCGCCGCCCACCTCATCGAAAACAACTTCGACCTCGCCCACATCGCCTTCGTCCACCGCAACACATTTGGCAACCCTGCCCGGCCTGAGGTACCGGCACTGGATCTGGTACGCACCAGTTATGGGTTCCAGATGGACAGCCTGGTGCCAGTAGAGAACCGGCACGGGAGCGACGAGAACACCGAGCGTATAACGACATCTGAGCTGCACCTGCCCTTCCACGGCGTGATCCGGATCGGGTACCCGGACGGTCTCATGCACATCATGTTCAAAGGCTGTTGCCCCGAGGACGACCGCAGGACCCGCTTGCTCCAGTTCGTGGTGCGCAACGACCGCGAGGAAGACGCCCCCGCTGCCGACATCCTTGACTTTGACAACCGAGTGGAGGCTGAGGACCAAGCCATCCTGGCCACGGTCCCAGCCGATTACCCACTTAACCTGAGCGACAACGTCCACATAAAATGCGACAGAAGCTCGATCGAGCTCCGCAGGCTCTACGCTGAACTACTTGCCGGGCGGTGGCACCCCTCCCTTGGTGGGCCGGCCGTCGTCCACTGACGTCGGCCCCGGCTCCCAGCCGGGGACGTACTTGCGTCTCAAATAGTCGCCCCACGTGGAATCACGCGGCTGCAGTTCGGGGTTCACAAGAGCGCCTTTGGCATAGAAGTGGGCTTCGTCCCGGCCCATGGCCACGCCTCGTTTGGTGTGCATGTCCACGGCCAGATCGTCGATTTCTACCACGCGTTCGCCAGAGGCGACCACCTCCATCGCCCATTGCCCGAGTTCTCCACTGGTCCGGTCCTTTTCGGCAGTGGCGAGGAGACGGACGGCGTGAGCGGCGAAGAGCCAGCGGTCACCTGAGCGCGGGAAGTGGCTCCGTTGGGCGTTGAGGGCTTCCACGATGGCCGGGGCTTCCTTCAAACCAAAACCGACGTCCTCGGCCGCGATGATGCTGAGGCGCGCCCAGAGGAGCTCCTCCGCCTCCACGCTGGTGGCGTACAGCTCGTAAGCAGCGAGAACGGCCTGCTCGAGCCAACCGCGGCGTATTGACTTCTGCAGCATGCTGCGGACTTCGTCCGCCGGGAACCCATTGGTGGTGATCACTCTGGTCCACTCGTCGACGCTGTGATGGGCCGCTTCTGCTTCGCTCATGTCCGTTCCTTGCCCCTGCTAGCCGCCGCAAAAGCGGCCAGCTGCCTACGCATGGAAGCCTTCGCCCGCTCCGGACAGAAAGCAGCGTCGATGGAAAAACCGGCGACTTGCAAGTATTCTGCGATACCCCAGCATGCCGGCTCACCCACTCGCTGGTACTCGAGCTCCAGAGAAGTGCCGAGAAGAGCGGGGTCGTCGCTGTTCACGGAAACCTTCACCCCGGCACGGCGCAACCGCTCGAGAGGGTGAGCCTCGTAGGACACGCACACCCCAAGCTTGAGGTTTGATGTGGGGCACATGCCGAGCGGTAGACCCCTCTCGGCTAACGCGCCGACCAGAGCGGCGTCCTCTACAGCCCTCACACCGTGGTCAACCCTCTCCACGCCAAGCACGTCGATGGCGTCCCAAACCCCTTCAGGGCCGCTCGACTCGCCAGCATGGGCGGCGCAGTGGAAGCCGGCGGCTCGGGCAGCGGCAAATGCAGGGGCGAAACGTTGAGCCGTGGGGCCGGCAGCTGCCTCGTTGCCATCGATGGACAACGCCACCACTCTGGGAGGGGCGGAGGACGCCATCCACCGCACGAGGTTCATCGCTTCTTGGGCGCTTTGCTGGCGCAGCAAGCTAAGGCAGAGGCCCACCGGCGGGTAGCCGTCCCGTTCGGCCCGGGTAAAGCCCACGTCCAGCGCCTCGACCATGTCCCCTAGGCGCCCGCGCCAAGACCGCCAATGGGTCGGGTTGACAATGACGTCGGCGTAGAGGACACCCGAACCGGCCTCGCGCTGGGACAGCCGGTAGGCGGCGTCCGAGAGCTGCTCCTGGGTGCGAACCAACGCGCACCCCCAGTCGAGGAGCTCTAAGAAGTCGGCCAAGTTCCCGACCTCAAAGAGCTCCGTCTCTGGGCGTGGCAGCGCCTGGCCTTCCTGTTCGGCCAAGACCACCAGCTCACGAGCACCGAGAGTGCCCTCGAGGTGCACGTGCACTTCGGCTTTGGGTAATGAGACGAGCCAGTTATCGTGCGGGAAAGAAGGCAACCCCCCGGTGACGCGCTCTGCCAATGTCAGATCTGCGAAACGATCTTGTCGGAGAACATCGAGGAGCTAGCCTTGATCCCGCCCTCGGCGAGAGTCTTGATGTTGGCTTCGATATCGGCCGGGGCCATGGTGAACATCCCGTGCTTTTCCGTGTATGGCGTGTAGAAGAGCTGCTTTTGAGCCTCGTTCTCCAACAGCTGCTGCGACTCTTGCAAGCCCGAGGACTTGGCGAACGTCATAGCGACATCCGTACCTATTTGGAGATGAGCGAAATTGTAAGTCCAGCCTTCCTTCTCAGCCTTCAGGAAGGCCACGAGCTCCTCCTCTTTGGTGTCAAGGGTACCCTCAGTCACCTCGTAGAGGTCCGAATAGATGGCATAACCGAAGTCGGCAAAGAGGAACGCGTATGTTTTGACCCCCTTAACCGCCAGCTCTTCCGGCTCGTCGGTGATGAAGCCCATCCAGGCGTCTACCTCACCCACCGCGAGGGGGGTGGGGTCGAACTGTACCGGGACCACCTTTATCTTGGACGCGTCCAACTTGGCCACTTTGACGAAGGTCTGCCAGGGTACCTCGTTGGCCGCCGAAACACCGAGTTTTTTGCCGTACAGTTCCTCTGGGGTCTTTATCGGTTTGCTCGCTAGGCTGATGATGCAGAACGGGTTCTTTTGGTAACGGACGCCTATTATCTTGAGCGGGGCGCCGTTGTTGATCGCCTCAGCGCAGCTGTCCGCGGAACTAGAAGCAACGAGGGCCTTGCCGGAGACGACCACCGGTTCAGGAGTGACGGCGGCGCCGCCCGGGAGGACGGTCACCGAGAGGCCGTTCTTGCTGTAGTAGCCGTTTTTTTCTGCCAGGAAACTGCCGGCAAACTCGGCGTCCGCCACCCATGAAAGCTGGTACTTCATAGACATGAGCGAGGCGCCAGAGGCCGGCTCCGCCAGGAGGGATGAGCCGAAGCCCCCCAAAGCAGCGGCACCAGCGAAGACCCCCGCCATCTTGGCACTGCCCTGCAGGAAGTCGCGCCTGGACATGGAGGGGGTGGCAAACGAACGAGAAAGGTTCATGGGCGCCGAAGGTAGGCCCCTTGTATTTCTCGTCCATGTCCCGGTTATTAATATGAGGTTTCAGCCAGGGGGCCTTCGCTTTTGGAGCCGCCCGAGCAGGGCCGGCGCCCCTCAGTGGCGTCTCGGAGCGCCCGGGGAAACATCCTGTTAACATGCGGGTAAAACGTCTGAAATCGCCGCAGGCTAGCGTGGTTGTCCATCCTTCACCTCACGTACGAGGGTCGTCGAGCCCGATGATTTCGATGGTCCTTGGACGTGGTCGCGCTGTTGGGGAGCCCAAGCGGCTTCCCCGTTGGTTGGGAGGCCTCTTGGGGGCCTGCCTGGTCATCGCTTTTTGGGAGGGCATGGCCACCCTCACTTTCGGCGGCCGCCATGTGATCCCGACCCCGCAGTCGGTCCTGGTCACAATTTTTCACGACCCCGGTTATTCGGTGTG
>Ga0335074_10004914_pt1 | contig 18467 bp, 17 predicted proteins | sample Lox_Sample_23_FD_206715 | JGI IMG/M metagenome (GOLD analysis project Ga0335074, IMG submission 206715) | Soil microbial communities from Loxahatchee National Wildlife Refuge, Florida, United States - Lox_Sample_2.3 | ecosystem: Environmental > Terrestrial > Soil > Wetlands | place: USA... | reverse complement strand
TGGTCTCCGGCGGTTCGGAATTAACCGGACCCCAAAAAGGAGAACAGGGCCATGAACAACGAGAGACAGGATGTTTACACGCGCATCACGAACAAGATCGTCGCGGATCTGGAGCAGGGCGTCCGCACCTGGATGAAACCGTGGAATGCGGAACACACGGCGGGCAGGATCACCCGGCCACTGCGTCATAACGGCGTGCCATATTCGGGCATCAACATCCTGATGCTCTGGGCTGAGGCAATGGACAAGGGATTTGCCGCTCCCATCTGGATCACGTTCCGGCAGGCGACCGAGCTTAACGCCCATGTCAGGAAGGGCGAGAAGGGCTCGCTCGTGGTCTACGCCAACGCCATCACCCGCACTGAAGCCGACGAAAGCGGCGAGGAGACCGAGCGCGAGATTCACTACATGAAGGGCTACACCGTTTTTAATGTCGATCAAATTGACGGCCTGCCTGAGCACTACTACGAAAAGCCCGAACTCCAGACGACGCCGATCGAACGCATCAGCCACGCCGAAGAATTCTTCAAAGCGACCGGAGCCGATGTGCGCTACCGTGGCGACCGCGCCTTCTACAGCAACGATGGCGATTACATCCAGATGCCGGTCATCGAGGCATTCCGCGACCCCGAATCGTTTTACGCGACGCTGGGGCATGAGACTTGTCACTGGACCAAACATCCTTCACGGCTCGACCGCAGCTTTGGTCGCAAAGCCTGGGGCGATGAAGGTTATGCCCGCGAGGAGCTGGTAGCCGAACTCGCCAGTGCGTTCCTGTGTGCCGACCTTGCTATCACTCCGGAAGTCCGCGATGATCACGCATCCTATATCGCAAATTGGCTGACCGTCCTGAAAAACGACAAGCGTGCTATATTCAGCGCCGCCGCGCACGCGCAGAGGGCCGTGGATTACCTCCACGGCCTGAGCGCCAAGACCGGAACCAAAGCGGCGTGAGCGGCCTGGATTCCTGCTCTCACAAAACGAACCGCAATTGACAGCTAGAGCGGGAGTGCATGCATTTCCGCGGGTTGACATTCGCCGTGTCCCTTTTTCAGACATGCCTCTATCGATACACGGCACACCCCACCAGCCGGACTTCCCTCACAATCTGAGGTTGTCATTGACCGCCACGGCCAATTCCTGCTCCGACCGGAGATATCGCTCCGTCGTCTGAATCCAAGCATGGGCTCAACCGCCGCCGACTACGACGGAGACGGCCCGCCTCGACCTCTTCAAGACCAATTTCTCCGACGACACCTCCACCCTCTACCACGCCAACGCCGACGGCACCTTCTCCGACGTGACCTTCCCCGCTGGCCTCGGCATCAACACCGACGCTCTCGGCTGGGGAGCCATGTGTGCCGATGTCGACAACGACGGCTGGCCCGACCTTCTCCTCGTCAACGGACACGTCTATCCTGAAGTCGACAGCGCCCATCTCGGAGCCGCCTTCCGCGAGCGCCGCTTCCTCTACTACAACCTGGGCAACAGGAAATTCCGTGACGTCTCAAAAACGTCCGGGCCTGGCCTCCAGACACCCATGTCCGGCCGCGGACTCGCCATCGCCGACCTATGGAACGACGGCCGCCTCGAAGAAGTAGTGAATAATCTGAGTGACGTACCTTTGTTGTTAGTTAACGTCGCTAAGAACAACAACCACTGGCTCGGACTCAAACTAACTGGAACCCGCTCCAACCGCGATGCCATCGGAGCCCGCGCAACTCTCCACGGAGAGCACCGCATCTGGGTCGACGAAGTCCGCAGCGGCTCAAGCTATAACTCGAGCAGCGACCTCCCGCCTCCACTTCGGCCTCGGGACGGAAACGAAGATTAACTCCATCGAAGTCCGCTGGCCAAACGGCCAAACCGAAACCTTCGACGGCCCGGGCGGTCGACCGGTATCTCGACCTCGTTGAAGGCAAAGGTAAGCCATTACCAGCCGACCCTAAGGTAGAATCATGATCCTGAACCCTTTTCCAGAGAGAGTTCGGAGAGTCTGTAGCCTGCGTTCCGGCTACCTAGCCTCCTCACTCGACATGCTTTGGAGCCTTGCTGTTGAGCAGTGACGCAAACGACGCGCCCGCTGGCGTAGCTGTAACGGCGCCTTCGCGTACGATGTCAGTCGCGCTCACGGCCTTTCCGTAGAGGCGCTGGTTGGCGTCTGAGTCGGGAGACAGGGAGGCGCCGTTCAGAGACACGCCGGCAAAAAGTCCTGAGGTCCTGGAGTAAGTCAAAATGTCGGCCCCGCCGATAGCGTTGCCCGCTGAAGCACCCGGTCCAGCAGCTGCGCTCACATCGCTGCCAACCTTAACTTTCCCATTGAGCACCCTGGCCACGGCGCCCCTACTCATAATCAACAGGACGTAGTCGGTCGCTGTGCCGCCGAGTTGCAATCCGGCGCTGGCGCCTCCGATGCTGTAGATGGCCGGCGGGGACCATTTGCCGCTGAAGTTCGGGCCCGTACGGCAAGTCATCGGACCACGGCCGCCGGTACCTCCAATGCCGACCGCGAATTTCTTCACGCTAGGCAGAACTATGATGCAATCCGCCTTTGCGAGTACTCCGGCTGGAATGTCCTCGCTGCTGATCACCGCTTGTAACACCGTGGCGGCATTGCATATTACTCCCGCGGTTCCGGGCTCACATCCGACGTCCTGTCCAGCAGCGGCAAGCACAAGAAGAGATTCGATAAGACAAGCGGCAACGAGCTTCCTCATTTTACCTCCGACTGATCAGGACAATCTGGCACTCCGTCATACCCAATCTCCGGACCCGAGAAATCCTAGCGACTCTGCCTAGGACGCCCATTCGCCTATCTTCTCCACACATCGAAGTCCCAGAGCGATAGCGCCGGACGGAATAGCAAAAAAGCAAAGAAATCCTGTGATCTGAAATGCGAGCCAACTGCACGCCAGCAGAATCATGATCGCGGCCAAGAAAGGTCTTGCCAGCACTCCCATGCTGGAGGTCTTATGAGTACCAAACCACAACCCTATTGTTAATACCCACGCAAGTGCCATCAATGCCTCCACCCACGCAGGAAAGGTCTTAAAGTATCGATCATCCAATAAAGACTCTATGTAGTTAGCTTGAAGAAAGACTCCAGGCATATCACCCACTGGGGTGGGATAGGTATCCGTCGCTGAATCGTCCCCAATAAGCACGATCCTACCCCTGAGGACCTGCAGGTCCCCAGGGGGATTTGGGCATTGGTACCCCGAAACATGCACTCCTGCAACGCAAGCCACCGCTGCCGCCGATACAGCGGCAATCTTATCTGCCTTGATAAAGCTCGTCAGGGGATGAACGTTACGTTTCAAATCCTCTTCAAATATCCTGCGACGCCCTACCTCGGGGTCCCGGAGAGTAGCAGCGACAGCTGAAAGTGATGGCCAGACTTCAGGCGGCTTGTCCAGTGTGCTGGTTGGAAACACTGGCCATGCCAGCGCAATCTTGCGGAGATCAGCATCTGCCCGTAGCACACCTTGATGGACGTCCCGCGGATTCAGGAAGTCTAGGTAATCGGCCACCACGAGACATGCTTTGTCCAGTTGGCGCCGCTGCGTTTGAGAGAGATCGGGATGTAGGTTCAAAAACAAGGCCCGAGGTACGGTAGAAATCCCGATAACAATCGGCGTCTTGACACTCGTTTCCTTGATCGAATCAATAAGAGCGAGATTCGCGGCTGTGTCGGTGCATGAGGTCGGCGAGAAATACTTGTCTATTACAATCTGAGCGGCGCCAGCCTCACCGACTTGTCTAACAACTGATGCTAAGAACGGACGCTGTTTGCAGATGTTAGAAAACAATTCTTGGGGCAACTCTCGCTGTCTAAGGAGAACTACGGCGGTACTACGACTTCGAATATCTCGAAATCCAGATTCTGTAAAGATCCGGTAAATCCACGTTTCGACCCAATCCGCGGGGTTCGATGATCCTATGAGATGTGGCTTACAGGGATCGCGACTCACCATCGACATTACGTGATCAAGTCCGAACGGGATGAGCACACAGAGCAGCACGACAACAATTCTAAGAAACTGTCTGAGAGCGCGCCTCCAACCCAGGTTCATGCTTTCACCTCTTTTAGCTAAGGCTTGAGCTTTTTGCTATGGGCTTTTTCAGGTAGTAGGCCATCTCGCCTAGGCTGCAACAGAATACAACTCAGAGTCGCGTCCCGAAGCTAACCTAGTCACCTTCTGGTATACCGGAAGCAAGTATCTTCTCTCCTGCTCGGTAAGATACGCAAGCGAAAAGTTGAGAAAGCAGGGTGGTCCACTTAAGCCCGGTCTTGGCTTGAGTGGGTGGTTGCTGGGAACTTTTCGAGCCCGAGGCCCTACGCCTCCTTATAGACCACCGCATCCATGTAATCCTTCATCAGTTCATCGTTCTCCGCCTTCGACAACGGCACGTTTTTCTCTCCCTCGCGAACGCATGCGGCCCGCATGAACTCCTCAAAGCCCGGCGCGGAAAACATGGCTACCGAACTGATGGGATCGGGTCCGATGTTGGACACAGAAATCCACGTGCCGGCGGGGATGAACACAATCGCCCCGGCGTGTACGTCCCTGACCAGATCTCCCACGTGCACGCGAGAAACACCGCAATCCCGTAGAAAAGCCCGCACACCAGCCAATTGGCTTTGAGGAATCCGGGCTTGCGGCTGGACAGGCAGTAAATCGCCGCTCCGAACACGCGATGAAGTAATGCAGCCGACACCGAGAATCCACGTGCCCGCTCCACCGTGGATCGCCTGCCTGCCGATCAGCCCTCCCGCAATGAGGCGCGGGTTGCCTCATTGGATTGCGGAGGAAGCAATCTATAACTCTTCAGTATCTTTCCGCTATCCTTGCAAATCGCGGGTTTTGTATGGCACATTTATTGAAATGTGCATTGCAATAATCAGCCCCTGATGGGTGGTCGGCAGATATAGCGCAATGGACATTGCCCGTGCGGGCCAGGTTATCGATTGAAATAGCATCGACGCGCAGTCATGGAACACATTCATTGTGCATATCGGGGAAAAACACTTGCGGAGGATTCAAATGGATTCTAACGGTGAGTATTCCGCGCAGTTGCTGACGGTTTCTGAAATCGCGCAAACACTGAGGGTGCCGGTTTCCTGGGTATATGAGCGCACGCGGCGCAGGGGATTTGAGCGAATGCCGCACATCAAGTTGGGAAAATATCTGAGATTCGACCTGACTGTTGTCTCCGAGTGGCTGAAAACCATGAGGGAGAACTAGTTTGCTTCCCCCCAAAGCAGCGAATAGACTTTCTTCCAACGCAGAACCGCCTAAGCGGGACGACCATGGAGGACGCATGGCCCGTAATAGACGATTCCAGCAAGGCTCACTTTTTAAGCGAGGCTCTCGTACAAAGGTATGGGTTGCACGTTGGTGGGAAGACGTTTTGGGAACTGAGGGCAAATCCGAACGCATTCGACGTTCGGAAATCCTTGGAACCGTAGCGGATATTCCGACCCGCCGCAAAGCGGAACGGATCCTTTCGGATCGGTTGCGTTTGGTCAATAGCGGCAATTACCGACCTCAATCGACTTGGACGTTCAAGAGCTTCGTCCAGGATCGATGGTTGCCGGAGGTGCTTCCCGCCCTGAAGTACTCAACAAAATTGCATTACGAGTACGTCGTGAATACGCATTTGATCCCTGAATTCGGCGATATGCAATTGCGGCTTATTACACGTGAATCGGTTCAAATCTTTATGACTGAAAAGCTTCGCACCGGTTTGTCCTGGAAGACTGTAAAGCATATTCGCACGACGTTCGGAACAATCTTGCGGGCGGCTGAAGCTGATGACCTCGTGCCGGACAATCCTGTTCACAAAACAAGGTTGCCTCGTCGTGGTCCGATTTCAGAAAAAGCGTCGATTGCCCCGGAAAAGCTCCTGGAGCTTCTCGACGCTTTGCCGGAGCCGTCCCAATCGCTTGCGTGGCTGCTCACTCTTACCGGTCTTCGAATTGGAGAACTGCTTGCTCTACGTTGGCGCGACGTTGATCTCGAAATCGGCTGTGTTCGGGTTCGGCAGACCATCTACGAAGGCCAGTTTGACGATCCAAAGACCCGGAGAAGCAGAAGGACTGTGCCCTTGGGCAACAGGGGAGTTGAGATTCTGACTCGTCGCAGACCTTCACAGGTCGACCCGGAGGGTCTGGTGTTCGCTTCTGGCAGGTCAACTCCCTTGAGTCGTCGAAACCTCCTCAATCGCCAATTGAAGCCGGCTTGCGAGAGGATTGGACTCACGGGGGCGAACTGGCACTGGTTGCGGCATGCAAACGCCACTTTGCTCGACGCCGTTGGTGCTCCACTTGGGACGGTGCAGGCGCTGCTTGGACACTCCTCCTCAGAGATCACCCGGGAAGTGTATTTGCACTCGGTTCCGGCAGATGCAAAGGATGCGGTTCAAAGGGTCGAGGATTTAGTGATTGGACCCAAACGGACCCAAGTTCCGGTTTTCCCGGAATTGACGAGTACTCTAATTCATTGATTAAGCGGGATTTAGATGGTCGGGGAGAGAGGATTCGAACCTCCGACCCCCTGGTCCCGAACCAGGTGCTCTACCAGGCTGAGCCACTCCCCGATCGCTGTTGGATGGAGCTCGCTTGACGGGATCCTGGCAGTTCCCGCGGGTACTGCGAGCTATCCTGAATATATCAGAAAACATACCTCATCTAACGGCTGGAAGCTTATGGCAAACGGCTCCCCACCCGATTTTCAGCGACGCGATCTGCGCGCACTTCGCGTTCTCGATGGAGGCATGGCCACAGAGCTTGAACGGCGGGGCTGCGATATCTCCGGACCGCTCTGGTCGGCACACGTGCTGGATACTGCTCCGGAGAAGATAGCTCAGGTTCATCTCGACTACCTTCGGGCGAGCGCAGACTGCATCTCCACAGTCAGCTATCAGGTGTCGGCCATGGGATACGCTGAGCTCGGCCGTCCTGCGGCTGATGCCGCGAGCGCGATTCGTCAGTCAGTCGCCATTGCCGAAGCTGCCCGCGAAGAATACCGCCGCGAGTCCGGTCGCCCGGTCTTGATCGCCGCCTCGCTCGGACCCTACGGCGCGGCCCTGCACAACGGGGCGGAGTTCCACGGTCGCTACGCCATTGGTTTCGACGACCTGGTTGGATTTCATGCAGAGCGGATGGCGGTGGTCGCCGACACAAATGCCGATGTCGTCGCGTTGGAGACGGTGCCCTCGCTTGAGGAGGCGCGCGCCATCGCCGCAGCGCTTGCAGAATTTCCCGCGATCTCGGCCTGGATCTCCTTCACCTGCAAGGATGGCTCACACGTCGCTCATGGCGAGCGGCTGGCCGATTGCGCGGCGGTGTTTGCAGAGTTGCCCCAGGTCGTGGCCGTGGGCGTCAACTGCACTGCTCCGCATCTGATTGGTTCGCTGATCCTGGAGGCAATGGCGGCCGCGAACAAGCCGGTCCTCGTCTATCCCAATTCCGGCGAGCTGTGGGATGCTGCCAACCGGCGCTGGCATGGGACCTCCAGCGTGGCAGACTTCGCTGAACTGGCCCGAACATGGTACGCGGCTGGAGTCCAAGCAGTGGGCGGATGCTGCCGGACGACATCGTCTCATATCCGGGCCGTGCGCGAGGTCCTCGACCGGCAGATGGCGGCAACTGCGAACAGGCTATGATTTGGGCTCCGGCGTCGGTCACTCTAGCCCTGCAACCGTGCGACAATAAAGTTTCAACGCCATGAATCCAGAATCTGCCGTGGCCCCTCAACCGGCCACCGTTACCTCCGAGCTTCTGGCTCAGCATAGTATTACTGCCGAGGAGTACTCCCGCATCCTGGCTGCACTCGGCCGCACTCCAAGCTTGACTGAACTGGGCATTTACAGCGTGATGTGGAGCGAACACTGCTCCTATAAATCTTCGCGCGTCCATTTGAAGCGGCTGCCCACGAAGAGTGATCGGGTTGTGCAGGGTCCGGGCGAAAATGCCGGCATCATTGACGTCGGCGACGGCTGGGCGTGTGCCTTCAAGATCGAGTCGCATAATCACCCCTCCTACATCGAGCCGTTCCAGGGTGCTGCCACTGGTGTTGGCGGCATCCTCCGCGACATCTTCACCATGGGCGCGCGGCCGCTGGCCGTCATGGACTCGCTGCGCTTCGGGCCGATCGAAGCTGGAGCCGCAGAAGAGGCGCTGGTCAGGAAGAATCATTCCATTCTCGAGGGAGTTGTCCACGGTATTGCGGCTTACGGCAACTGCTTCGGCGTACCGAACCTGGGCGGCGAGACCAAGTTTGAGCCGTGCTACTCGGGGAATCCTTTGGTCAATGCCTTTGCGCTGGGACTCGTTCGTCGCGATGAGATTTTCTACGCCAAGGCTTCGGGTGTCGGCAATCCGGTCATTTATGTCGGAGCCAAGACGGGCCGCGACGGTATTCACGGCGCAACGATGGCCAGTGAGGAATTCAAGGAAGGTTCCGAGCAGAAGCGGCCCAATGTTCAGGTCGGCGATCCTTTCATGGAAAAGCTGCTTCTTGAAGCATGCCTCGAAGCCATGAAGACCGGGGCCATCGTCGGCATTCAGGACATGGGCGCCGCCGGACTCACCTCATCCGGCTGCGAGATGGGCGCACGCGGAGGAGTAGGTCTCGAGTTGAACCTCGACCACGTCCCGCAGCGCGAAACCGGCATGACCGCCTACGAGATGATGCTCTCCGAATCTCAGGAGCGCATGCTTCTCGTCGCTGAGAAAGGCCGTGAGCAGGAAGTCTTCGATGTATTCACCAAATGGGGACTTGATGCCAGCATCGTAGGCGTCGTTATCGCGGAACCCCGTTTGCGAGTTCTCCATCGTGGCGAACTCGAGGCGGACATCCCTAACCAGTCGCTCACCGACGACGCGCCCCGATACTGCCGCCCCGTAGGCACCTGGAAAGCGCCCGTCCCCCTCGACCCGCCCGCTGAAGTTCTCGAAGAGCTGAAGAAGCCTCGCGACTATACCGCCGATCTCAAGAAATTGCTGGCGTCGTCCAACATCTGCAGCAAGCGCTGGGTCTACGAGCAGTACGACTCGATGGTGCAGACGAATACGGTGGAAGGACCCGGCGGCGAAGCCGGAGTGATGCGGATCAAAGATTCAGGAACGGGGGACGCCAATCGCGGTCTGGCGATGGCGCTGGCGGGCAACAGCCGTTGGTGCTACCTCGATCCGAGGCTCGGTGCAATGCATGCCGTCGCTGAAGCCGCACGCAAGGTTGCGTGCACGGGCGCGATTCCAGTAGCAGCGACGAACTGCCTGAACTTTGGCAATCCGGAGAAGCCGGAGATCATGGCGCAGTTCTCAGCGACTATCGATGGCATCGCCGAGTCCTGCAATGCGCTTGGCACTCCCATCACCGGCGGGAATGTGTCGCTCTACAACGAGACGAAGGGTGAAGGAATTTATCCAACGCCAGTGCTCGGGGTGGTTGGGATACTGGAGGATGTGACGAAGGCCGTTCCGGCAGATTTTCAGCAGGTGGGAGATGCAATTGTGTTGCTGACTGCTGGACCGGCAAGCGTGGGTCGAGCAGAAATTAACTCGAGCGCAACTGCCCAGGATTTGGTTGATGCCGCATCTGAAAGTATTCCGAGACAGTTTGGTTCGTCGGAATTCGCCCACGAAATACTTCGCACGTTTTGGGGGACGCCTCCTTCGCTCAACCTCAAAACACAAGCTCAACTTCATCGATTTGCAGCTCATCTCGTAAACAGCAGAAAAATCCATTCTGCATCTGATATGTCAGATGGGGGCTTGGCAGTCGCTCTTGCTGAGGCTTCGTTCGGAAACCAAATTGGCGCAAAAGTGAATGTCGGCGAACAGCCGGGACTGGGCGCGCTAACTGTATTCCACGAAACAACGAACGAGATTCTCGTTTCCTGCTCAAAAGATCGCGTTGAAGAGCTTAGGAAGACGGCTGAGCCATTCGGTATCTGGGTGAATGTAATCGGAGAAACGGTGGAAGGTGGCTTGAGAATAGACGTCTCTAGTGTGAACGTCGTCGAATCGACCATCGCCGACCTCAAGCAGCCTTGGTCCTCATCCATCGAATCTGCCCTCCACGACAATAGTGCAAACGAGGTCTTCGCATGAGCCGGCATTTGCTCGTGGAAGGCATCGAGGGCCAACCCGCGCAAATTGTCGGCGGGGAAGCCCCGTATCGCCGTGCGCGCAGCACTGAAGAAGACCCCAAGCTTCGCGAGGAATGCGGAGTCGTCGCTGTCCACGGACATCCCGATGCCGCCCGCCAGGTCTATCTCGGTCTCTACGCCCTTCAGCACCGTGGACAGGAATCCGCTGGCATTGCGACTGCCAATGGGTTAAGCCTGTCGAATATCAAGGGCATGGGCCTGGTCTCGGAGATCTTCACTGATGATGTTCTCGACAAGCTCAAGGGTGACATGGCCATCGGCCATACGCGCTACTCAACGACTGGCGATTCCGCGCTGCTCAACGCCCAGCCCATCCGCGTCGAATCGACCAAGGGACTCATCGCCATCGCCCACAACGGCAACCTGGTGAATCTCGGCAATCTGCGGGCGCGTCTTGAACGCGACGGAGCCTTTTTCCAGACCACCAGCGATTCCGAGATCATCGTCCAGCTCATTGCACACTCGCGCGCCGGGACACTGGTCGATGCCATCGCCGACTCGCTCAGCCAGGTCGATGGTGCCTTCTCGATTGTCATGATGACTCGCGACCGGGTCTTCGCAGCCCGCGATCCGCGCGGCTTCCGGCCGCTCTCGATGGGCCGCATCCAGAATCCCGACGGCCCGGACACCATCGTCTTCGCATCCGAGACCTGCGCCTTCGACCTGCTGCGCGCCAAATTCGAGCGCGATGTCGAGCCAGGCGAGTTGGTCATGGTTACGAGCGACGGTGTCACCAGCCGGCGATTTTCAACAGGCGTCCCGCAGTCGAGCTGCATCTTCGAGCAGGTGTACTTCGCCCGGCCGGACAGCAAAATTTTCAACCGCTGGGTGCAGGAGAGCCGCGAGGAGATGGGTCGGCAGCTTGCCCGCGAGTCCGGAGTACCGGCTGATCTGGTCGTTCCCGTCCCCGACTCCGGCGTCACGGCGGCCATCGGCTACGCCGCGGAGAGCGGCATTCCCTTCAGATTCGGCTTGATTCGCAACCACTACGTCGGCCGGACCTTCATCGAGCCCGAACAGCGCGTCCGCGACTTTGGCGTGAAGCTTAAGCTCAACCCGGTACGCAACCTGCTCGAAGGGCGGCGTATTATCCTAATCGACGACTCCATCATTCGCGGAACGACGAGCCGCAAGATTGTGCGCATGGTGCGGGCCGCCGGGGCAAAAGAAGTTCACCTACGGATCAGCTGCCCGCCGACCATCTCTCCTTGTTACTACGGGGTGGATACTCCGAGAAAATCCGAATTGATCGCCGCCAACAACTCCATCGAAGAGATCCGCAGGTTCATTGAGGCAGATTCGCTCGCCTATCTTTCGCTCGAAGGGCTGCAACGAGCCTGCGACGGTGGCGAAGGCAACCACTTCTGTGTTGCCTGCTATACGGGTGACTATCCCACGCAGTGGGTCGATGTAGAGGATATTCTGCCGGCCGCCGCAGCCCGTTAACTCTCACCTCAGGGAAACCCAACGCGGTTGACCGCACACCCCAGAAGCGGCAGAAATGCACCAGACGAGGTCCATCAATGAGAGTTGACCTCGCCCTCGGATTCCTTTACCTCTTTCACCGTAGGCCGATGGGAGTGGGCGCGGGGTAAAGTTATGGCACGAAAGAGGTTTCCGTAGGACCGCTCACCACAGCTCTTGCAGCGAAGAGGATATTTCAGGACAAGCAGCTTTCCAAGATCTTCGGATCGAAATTTCGAGAGACGGAGAAGCGAGGAATAGCAGGTTGGACAGACCATGGCGGCGACCTTTCCCAACTCCCAACGTTGTCTTGGGGGTTCAACGTTCCCGTCGAGATTGCGGCCCAGAAACACGCCACAATTTCATGAATGTGTCGCGCGAATTGCGCTACTGTAGTCTCAAGTATGCCGCGATCATCACGCCCCGACAATCAATAAATTGATTCGGTGAGCGGCAGCGGAGGTTGCATCATGGCATGGGACGTCTCATTTAACTGCGATATCTGCGGAAAAAAGAAGGGCGAGGCGAACCACTGGTGGATGGTCCTGCTCGGTGACGTTCCCTGCTATGACGAAGGCCAGCCCGCCATGCGATTCACTCTGCTGCCCTGGAACCAGGCCGAAAGCCGTAACCGGGAGATGTACCACTTGTGCGGCCAGGGCTGTGCTATGAAAGCGATGGAGCGCTTCATGACGACAGGCGCAATCGAGCCCGCCGGTGCTGCGGAAGACGGATTCCACGCTCACGCCGGGCGTTAGGCAAGCTGTCAGCTCTCGAAAAGACCTGGCCCGGGCGCCTGCTTTTCCTTCGCAGCGCTGCTCTGCGAACTCTGGCGCTTAGCCGGAGCGGAAAGAATGCCCAGAATTTCACGCACTTCGGTGCGCAATTTCTTGAGCCGTGCCTCCATCTGGCCGGTCTCCACGCCGCGCTTGAGCGGCAATTCAGGCTGCGATTTCTTCTGCGGCTCGCGAACTTCCGCGGCAAATACCTGGCGCGCTCCGGCGATGGTATAGCCCTCGGAGTAGAGCAGGCGTTTGATCCTCAGGGCAAGTTCAACGTCACGCTTGCGATACAGGCGCTGGCCGGTGCCGCTCTTGTTCGGCCTCAGCTGGGAAAACTCTGTCTCCCAGAAGCGCAGCACATAGGCCTCCACGCCGCAGAGCTTCGCCACCTCTCCGATGCGAAAGTACAGCTTGTCCGGAATCGGTGAACTCTGTTCGTTTCGTGGCCGCGACGCGTTTTTGGTCATTTGCACCCGGTAGACTGCGGTGGCGAACCGCCCGACCTGGCTGGCGACAGTTCTTCCCAGAAGTATAGGCCAGCGCGGGGCCGCCAGAACAGGGAACGGAACAGAGCGAGGCACATTAGCGTATTCTCTTCCGTATTCTCTTCGCGGGAGCAGCAGTCATGATGAAGGTGCTGGCGGCGGCAACGGCTCTATCTTTGACCCTGGTGGCAGGATGTCGCATTCAGGTGGATAAGAATAAAGACGGTCAAGAAAAGAACGTAAAAATCGACACTCCTCTCGGCGGCCTGCACGTCCGCGCCGATCAAACGTCGGCTGCCGACGTCGGCTTGCCTGCGTATCCGGGCGCCCACATTGCTCCCGACAAGGACGGCGACAAATCGGCCGACGTGCACCTCGGCTTCGGAGAATGGCAGCTGCGCGTAAAGGTGGTTACCTATGACACAAGCGACTCGCAGGACAAGGTGGTGGCCTTCTACCAGAAGGCGCTGGGCCGCTATGGCGACGTGATCCGTTGTGACGGCAACCAGCCCGTAGGCACGCCCACGGCTACCCAGGAGGGACTCACCTGCTCGGATGACAAGGGCAACTCCCACGTAAATATATCGGATGACAGCGGGCTTTCGCTCAGAGCGGGCTCCAGGCACCACCAGCACATCTTCGCCATTAAAAAGAGCACAGACACCGGCACCCAATTTTCACTCGTGGAGCTGGAATTGCCTGAAGGGATAGATCGGAAAGAGTCGGAGAGCAACTGAGACAGCTTCCTCCGAAGCTTCTCTGAACGCCGCCAGTTACTCTCATTGCGCTCCCCGTGTCAGTGAGATAGGGTCAAGTTATGGACCTTGTCTGCCATCGGTGTGGGACCGCGCTCAGTTCGCCCGACGAATTGTTCTGTCCCCATTGCGGAGCGCCTCAGCTCCGCTATGAGCCGACGGACGATCCAGTTGCGCCTCCCGTATCTTCGCAACACCCCGGCCCGGGCCGTCTCGATCTCGTGTCGTGGAAGGCGGCGATTGTCAGCGCTCTCATCATCGCTGCCCTGGTTTCGATACCCATCGGCCTTCTCTCCACGATTTACGACTTTAGTCTGCTCTGGGTAGTGGGCGGCGGCATTGCTGCAGTGTCCCTTTATCGCCGTCGCGTCGGTGTCCCACCGTCCGGCCGCATGGGCTGGCGCATCGGAGGACTCCTCGGCCTGCTGGCGGCGTTTATCTCCGTTGCGATTTTCAGCGCGCGGTCGGTGATTGAGCGATACGCCCTGCATAGCAATGAACCCGAGGCACAGGTGCATTTGCTCGCACAGCAAATCGCTGCTGCTGCCAGACAGGCTAACTACTCCAATCCGCAGACCGCAGCTGCTGCTGCGTATCTCGTTCACTTCTGGCTCTCGCCCGATGGCGCCGCGGCAATCGTGCTGGGCACGGCGGCGACATTCGCGCTCTGCATGGTCCTCTTTGCGGCAGCGGGAGGTGCAATCGGAGCGCGGATTGCTTCATTTGGCAAGCGGCCACAGCGCAGCTCACAATAGTTGCCGCCAAGACTTGCCCCACCGCTCCGGTCCTCGTATCATCCGGCAAGAGCGAGAGTAATGTCACCCGAGAAGACCTCCCCGAAATTGCGTGAAAAGGGCCGGATTATGTCGGCCTCCGAGATCGAGCGCACACTTGTGCGCCTGGCCCACGAAGTCGTCGAGAAAAACAATGGAGCCGAGCACCTGGGACTGGTCGGCATCAAACGCCGTGGTGTTCCCATTGCGCAGAGACTTGCTGCGCTGATCGGCGCTATCGAGAAGCATCCGGTCGATACCGGCGTGCTTGACATCAGTTTTTATCGCGACGACCTGTCCACGCACGACGTGCGCCCGGTCGTGAGTCCAGGCTCGTTGGGCTTCGACGTCAACGATCGCAATGTCATCCTGGTCGACGACGTCCTGTACACCGGCCGCACAATCCGCGCCGCGCTGGACGCGCTCTTCAGCCATGGACGTCCGCGCCGCGTGCAGCTGCTGGTACTTATCGACCGGGGACATCGTGAGCTGCCCATCGAAGCCCGCTTCGTCGGGCGCAAGGTCCAGACAACGAGTCGCGAAATCATCGAAGTAAAGCTGCGCGAAGTCGACAACGACGAACAGGTTTTGTTGGTCGAACAAGCCGACTGAAGCGGATTTAGAGAGCCAATATACGAAGTTCGCCTGGGAATGTCACCAAAAACTCAACGACGGAAATCCCCGATATCAGAAATCAAGACCGCCGCTATTCCCCGGGTGTCCCGCTCCCTCATTTCACCATCGCTGTTACATCCGCTATCGCTGCTCTCCGCCGGCGACCTCTCCGTTGAGGATGTTCAGTCAATCCTCTCCCTGGCCGATCTGCTTGAAAAAGAAGATCCGCTTCGCCGTGACCGGAGGCTCTTCAAGCGGCGCGTTTCGCTTCTCTTCTATGAGTCGAGCACGCGCACGCGAACATCCTTCGAGCTTGCTGCGAAGGCGCTGGGCGCCGACACTTCGCTGGTGAGCGCGCAGTCTTCAAGCATTGAAAAGGGCGAGTCTCTCAAGGACACCGGCATCACGCTGAAGGCTCTTGGCGCAGAGTGCATCATCCTGCGAAGCCCGTACTCCGGCGCACCATATCTGCTGGCTGAGGCTACCGGACTGCCCATTCTCAACGCGGGCGACGGGATGCATGAGCATCCGTCACAGGCCCTGCTCGATCTGCGCACCATCCTGGCGCATGTAAAGGCCGGTGCGAGGGTGAGCGAGACCACACTGCAGGGCGTAACTGTAACCATCTGCGGGGACATCTTTCACAGCCGCGTCGCACGATCGAACGTCCTGCTGCTGCCCCGTCTTGGCGCGCGGATCATCCTGTGCGGCCCAGCTCCGCTGCTTCCTGATTTTGCGGCGCTACTTGCCCCCGGCGTTGTTATCGAGCGCGATTTCGACCGTGCGCTCGATCAGTCTCAGGTTGTGATGATGCTGCGCATTCAGGCAGAAAGACTCGCCGGCCTATCTCTGGATCTCGACGAATACAAGGCGCGATACCAGGCGAATGCCGATCGGATCAACGCCCACGCGCCCAAAGCGTTGATCATGCATCCGGGACCAATGATTCGGGGACTCGAGATCACCAGCGAAGTTGCTGACGGTGCGCAGTCGGCCATTGCCGAGCAGGTAAGGAACGGAGTTGCAATTCGCATGGCGCTCATCATGCGCGCCCTGAGCGGAGACACCAAGCCTCGCGCAAAGGCGGAAAAGAGAGGCGCCCGGTGAATTCGATCTCGGTGAATTCGATCCTGATACGTGGTGGGCAGCTGATAGACCCGGCGTCCGGCATTGATGCGCCACGCGACTTGCTCCTCGCTGACGGCAGAGTTGCAGCGGTCGATGCGCCCGGAAAATTCAAGCCGAATGGCGCGGAAGTCATCGACGCCAAAGGCCTGGTAGTTGCGCCCGGGCTAGTCGATATTCACGTTCATCTGCGCGAACCGGGGCAGGGGTACAAGGAGACAATTGCCACCGGAACGGCAGCAGCGGCGGCTGGCGGATTCACCACGGTCTGCGCGATGCCCAACACCGTCCCCGTGAACGACTCGCCAGAGACAACGCGATGGATGCAGTCGCCCGAACGCGGTGCGGCGATCCGCGTCTTTCCCATCGCAGCCGCGACACGCGGTTCGATGGGTGAGGCGCTCACCGAATACGGATCACTCAAGGCGGCAGGCGCGGTCGCTGTTACAGATGATGGCAAGCCCATACTCGGCGATGGCATCATGCGCGCGGCCCTGACCGCTGCAGCGCGCGCGAATCTTCCCGTCATCCAACATGCCGAGGACACGCGCCTTACCGGCGGTTGTTCAATGAATGCCGGTGCCCTTGCCTTTCGGCTGGGCCTGCGCGGAATGCCTACCGAGGCGGAATCGGGACTGGTAGAGCGCGATATTCGTTTGCTGGCCGAAGTCAAGGATACCCGCGCGCATCTGCATGTCGCGCACCTATCGACCAAAGCGGCGCTGGATGCCGTGCGCCGCGCCCGGCGCAACGGTTTGCGGGTAACCTGCGAGGTCGCTCCCCATCATTTCGTGCTTAACGAAGAAGCCGTCGGCAACTACAACACCAACGCCAAGATGAACCCGCCGCTTCGGTCCGAACAGGATCGGAAAGCGATGATCGAGGGCATCATCGACGGTTCGGTCGACTGCATTGCAACCGACCATGCTCCGCACGCCACGCATGAGAAGGAGCAGGAGTTCGAACGCGCCCCCAACGGAATCACCGGGCTCGAATCGGCGCTAGGTCTCGCAGTTGCCTTTCTTCACCTGGGTCACAATTTGCCGCTCAGCCGAGTCATCGCACTGCTCAGTTCGCAGCCCGCGAATGTACTCGGTCTCAAGGGGCGCGGAACTCTGGCTGTCGGATCGATGGCCGATGTCGTGATCTTCGATTCAGGCAAGGAATGGACGTTTAAGGCTTCGGACTCGAAATCGAAGTCGAAGAATACGCCCTTCGACGGCTGGACCTTGCGTGGTCAGGTGGCGATGACGATCAGCGAAGGCCGCGTCGTGTACCGTCGGACCTAATTCGCTCGCGCCAGCGCCGGCTTGATCACCTGCGCAGAAAGTCGCTCCATCTCTTCGAGCTGCGGGCTCGATTGCAGCAGAACCAGATCCACGCCGACTGCCGTGAACTCTGCAAGGCGTGCGCTCACCTGCTCCGGCGTACCGACTAATTCGCTACGCAGGCCGCGATTCGACACCGAGTAATCTTCGAGAGAAATTTTCTGCTCCAGTTGCGATCCGCTGATCCACTGCTGGTAGTTCGCATATCCCCGCGCCGATTGCTTCACGTTAGTGATCCGCTCGACTTCCTTCTTTGCTTCGGCTTCAGAATCGCGCACAATCGCATAGCCCGCAACTCCATATGTGAGCGGCGGCAAACCCAGCTCCTCGCGGCGCTGGCGCATGTCGGCAATCTTTCGACCGACCGTGGCGGGATCATCGCCGTGCATCAAATATGCGTCGCATTTTTGCGCGATAAGGTTCTTTGCGGTTTCAGATTCTCCCCCGGCATAGATCGTCGGACGGGGACGGCTCAGGGGCTTCGGTGAAAGCACATTGTCCCGCACCTGGTAATAAGTGCCGGCATAACTGAAGCCCTGTTGCGACCAGCAGCCGTCCACCACGTCGAGCCACTCTGACGTGCGCCCATAGCGGTCGTCGTGCTTATCGAAGGGAATGCCATACTTCGTCGCCTCATCCGCCCACCAGCTCGACACGACATTCAGAGTGAGCCGGCCCTTGGAGATATGGTCGATATTCGCAGCTTGTTTGGCCATCAAAGCCGGATTGTGGAAGGTGGGCCGGACCGCCACCATCAGCTCCAGTTTGCGCGTCACGGCCGCAAGCGCGGCCGCTGTCGACCATGCATCGAGAGACGGAGCCTCGACACCCTTGATGTCATTCAGGTTCAGTTCGGCAATCAGGGTTAGGGAATAACCCAGCTCCTCGGCGCGCTGCGTGAGATGCCGCACATAGTCCCAGGTCGGCTCCATGTGCTCGTCTTCGACGTTCCGCAGCCAGC
>Ga0335074_10004913_pt1 | contig 18468 bp, 18 predicted proteins | sample Lox_Sample_23_FD_206715 | JGI IMG/M metagenome (GOLD analysis project Ga0335074, IMG submission 206715) | Soil microbial communities from Loxahatchee National Wildlife Refuge, Florida, United States - Lox_Sample_2.3 | ecosystem: Environmental > Terrestrial > Soil > Wetlands | place: USA... | reverse complement strand
TCCCCTGGCAGACTGAAGTAGAGAGGCGTTGTCCCCGTAATCCCCTGGCTCACAACAACAAGTTAGAGTCAGTATGTTAGATTCTAAGTTAGGCGGGTCGGAAGTAACGGAGCTTGCACCGAAAAATGCCGCTTCCGGTTCCTGATAGCACGCGGGGCCGGTTCCTGATGGCACGTGCTCCGGGGTTCCTGATGGCACGACGCCATCAACAGGTTGTCCACAGCCGCCTGTGAATAAGGTGTCCTGGGCGAAGACGAGCAGCTCGCGTCCGGCGCGGTCGCGCTCGACCGCGAGGCGATAGCCTGGCAGCGGCTGCCGGTGCGCGAGTTCGCGCAATTCGAACGCAAAGCGCTTGAACGGCGAGAGGCTCGCCGACTTGGCATAGAGATGACGGAACTCGAACCGCCAACCTGCCCGCTGTCTGCCGGCGTGCTTGCGCACGATGCGATAAAGCCAGCGCTCGAGCCCACCGGTCAGCGCGAAGTATTGGCGATCGATGGTGAGTACCAGCGCATCGTCATGGACGGCGCTATAGAACCAATCCGGCACGATCAGATCGATGCCGTCGGCGCGTCCGTTGGCATCGGCGCGCTCGGTCCACTCGTTGATCCAGGAGAAGCGGTGCATCCGCCGTTCGCTGACTTGGCGCAGCGAGGTCGCGACGGTGGTGGACTGCAAGCGATCGAGCGCCGCCTTCAGACGGTGATAATCGCGGGCGCTGACGCCGCGGCCGATAAAGGTGAGGACCTCATGCGGAGTCGCTGCCATCAGGCGTGACGGGCGCCGGCCGGTGTCACGCGCTTCGACGATCTGGCTGGCGGCCCAAATCAGGATGTCGGCGTCCCAGATGGTCGCCATACCGTGCTCGGGCACGGCCTCGACGCGGATCGCGATGTCGTTCATGCGGTAGTCGATCGGCGTCGTGCGATGCGTCTTGGCGAGGCTGAAGAAGGGATAGGCCATGAGGTCTTGCGCATCGCGCGGCGCGAGATCGCCCGGCAGCGCGCGGAACAACTCGAGCTGCTCGCGCTCGGATCGCGTGCGATGGCGCGCTGACATCGTCAGAAGATCAGCGGTAGAGGTGACGGGTCTGCTCGAGCTCGGCGGGTGTGTGGCGTCGGGCCGGCAGAACGACGGACTTGCCGGGGTCCGATGTCGAGGCTTTGACGGCGGAATCGACCCACGCTTGCAGGTCTTCAAGCCGGTAGACGACCCGGCCGCCGAGCTTCGAATAGCGCGGGCCGGTGCCGTAGATGCGGTGCTTTTCGAGGGTGCGGATCGAAAGACCGACAAAGCGCGCGGCTTCCGGCGTCCGCAGATAGCGCGGCGGCATACCGGCGGCATTGGTGGTGGACATGGGACATCTCCGTGATCGAATCGGATGCCCCCGAATGAGGGCGGCCGTCGTGGATCACGGTGGCGGAGAGGCGCCGCTAAGAGGGATGGTGATGTCGCAACGCGGCGAGATCGCCACCCGTATCGAACACGGCGCTATGTCCGGCCGCGGAAGGGATAGAGCAGCAGGAGGCGATAACCGCCCTGCACCATCGCGAGGCCAAGGCGCGCGAGCCGGATGGTACGGTCGCGGAGGTCATGAGTTTTCCAGCCCCGCTCGGGCATGCGGCCGGTGCCGAAAAGAACCTCGGCGATTTCCCGGTAGCTAGCTTTGTCGAGCCGGCCGTCGAGGGCGCGCAACGCAAGCAAGAGCCGATCACGGCGCGCAGCCGGCAACGCTGCGGAGTTTCGGCCTGGGGAGCGCCCAGAAAAACTGCGCCACAGCCGCAGCGCGGCGGCCGTCCGAATGTCGAACAGCTGGTCGAGCGGGAGGACAGCACACGGACATTTGCCGCCGGTGTCTTCGAGAATATGTATGCGAAAGAAATCGCCGCGACGTTCAATGAGTCGCTCAGGTCCGTCCTCGGCACGGATTGGACCGAATGCTAATGCCTCAACTTTGAGGCTCGGGGTGGTGAGATCGGGAGGAGCGGGCTTTATCGCAATTACGCTTGGCAGGCTCGCCGCCGTCCACAGCGGCGGGTGATCGGCGGTGTCCGGCTCGGGCCTGGCGAAATCGCAACCCCCAGCGTCGCGCGAAACCATCTAGCTCGCCCGCTGTCAAAGCTCGGTTCCGACTGATCGCCTCGAGCTTTCGGTTGTCCTCCTCGAACTCGGCGTTGCGGCTGAGAAATTCCCAGGCAATTCCCGGCGCATCAACCGCTCGCAGATGCTCATAAGCCGCTGCCGATCGCCAGTCAGCGCGCGCCATGGAATCACCTCCGTGCTAGCGACAGCAAACGCGAAGGTAGTCTCACGGCTCGTTTGCCGATGCGCTACGGACTGGTCCTGCAACGAGCGTTGCCGCACAAGCAAGGAACCAATTCAGTGCGGGGCGCCGCCGCGCAGGAGATGGCGGTAGCCGTGCTCCGTCATCCAATGGGCACGCGCTAAATGGCTTTCCCAAGCGCGACGCGCACGTGCCGGCTCGGTCGCCGGATCGATATGCAGCACCAGCTTTGCGATTTCTTCCCAGCTGGCACCGTCCTCCTCAGCATCGAGCAATCGCAGATAAGTCACGACATGTTGCTCGTCGTAGCCAGTGAGTGAGCGGTCCGTTGGGGCCAGATCGTCGACAGCTGGATCGAGCGGCGGAGTTTGCATTTAAGGTAAATCCATTCGAAAGGCTATCATTGTTGCCCACTCGACATGGAGACATTCAAGGCCGAATGCGCGGTGCCTGTGGTTCAGAAGTACGCGTTGCTTCGGTGAGCAGCATGACGCCGCGACCTCGGTCGGATTCGACGAACAGGATGCCAGCCGCTTCCAGCGCGCGACGCACCTGATCGCGCGTGCTCTCGTGCACCGGGAGGTCGCGCTCCGACTCCAGGCGTTTCAGCGCTGTCAGCGCCACGAGGGCTTTCTCCGCGAGCATTTCCTGCTTCCAGTTCAGCAAAGCTCGCGCCGCCCGAACTTGTCGGCCGGTGATCATCCATGATCACCTCCGACAGTCGATCGGCACAAACCAGGAAAACGACTATAATAGTCGTCTTTGATCGCTTCAACGTCGCCGGTGAACCCCAACCAGGGTGTTTGGTCGAGCCGTGCTCGTCACCTTCCGTATGGCTGCTTCAATACAGAGGCCCGCCCGGCAGAGCCGGGCGGGCCTGCGGGAGGCGCCGTTTACTCCCCGTTGCGCTTGGTGGGACGCGACCAGATCAGCGTGTAGCCTTCACCGTCTTCGTCGTCGAACAGATTGGCGAAAATCGGCGCGTTGAAGCTGGGATCGTCCAGCTTGAGCGACAGGTAGTCGCGGCCCTCGTTTGAGCGCTTCGACCAGGCGGCTCCGATCTCGGCCCGACCGACGAAGACCCGATGGCTCGGCGTGTTGTCGTTGGAGCGGTTGGTTTCGGCCACGATGCGAACGCCCTTGGCCTGAACGCTCAGGGTAACGATCTCGCCCTGGTACTCGCTGCCGACCTTCTTGAAGGAACCGATATTGGCCATGTCACTTCTCCTTGGTGTTTTCGAGCCCGCGACCACCGCGGCCTCGATGGCAATCGACAGGCCGAGGACGATCGACGACGCACCCGCTCGCGGGCTGGAGCGCAGCGGAGGATGTCGGCGGTGAGACTTTCTTGGTTCGCGAGGAATGGGCTTGAGCCCAGGGGAAGAAAGTCGATCCGGCGACGTTGCGGCTCAGGCGATCGAGGCGCAGCCGGTCTTCGGCCAGATCAGGCCATCACGAGGCCAGCCGTGTTCGCGCGCTGAGCAGCATCCTCAGGAGAAGACGTGGCCGACGACGGATGTGGTGCGCAAGAGGTCGACGAGCCCGGTCGCAGAGAAAGAAGCGGTAGCGCAGGAATAGGCCGGACGTTCGCCGCAGAAGCGCCGTGACCGAACGCTTTCTCACGAACTTACGTCAGCGCCGAGGGCCACCACGTGCTGCCGTCAGTGCCGCCTGCTACAGCTGTAGCAAGGGCCGGGCATTACCGTTGTGCATGCCGACCGGCTCAGCGCGCCAGTAGCTGGTATCGGCGCATCTGACCCGTTGTGCCGGCAAGGGTCGGCTACTGAACCGGTAGCTGACCTCCGGTCCTCGCGATGGGGCTACGCTCGCGGCCGTTAGGGGCTCTGGGCAGCCTGCGGCGACTTTTAAGGGATGCTGCTGAAGCTCCGAAGATGATTGAGATGCCGGACATTCTTTCGGCGCCTAAACCGTCTCTGTGCGCGCGGTTAAAAATCGAGTTGAGCTGGTCCGATTTGACTCAAATCAAGGTGCGGTAAGGCTCTGCGGAGTAATGCAACAGCGATAGTCGTGAAGCCTCGGGATATCACTCGTGCCGTCATCCGATCCGAATTGGGGCAGCGTGGCCGTCGTTCACGGCTCCGTCGTCGACCTCGCCTTCGCGAGCGACCGCCTGCCAGCGATCAACGATGCAGTCCGCATTGAGCTGGATATTCGGCAACCTATCATCGCTGAGGTGCAACAACACCTCGCCCCGGGATTGGTCCGTGCCGTTGCGCTCGGCGACACTACCGGATTGAAGCGCGGCACAAGGGTATCCTCCCCAGGTGGCCCCGTCCGCTCGCCCGTCGGCGACGCGGTTCTCGGCCGGCTGCTCAATTCCGTCGGAGAGCCGGTCGATCGCGGCGAGCCTTTTGGGGCGGATGTCGAGTGCTGGCCGATCCACGCGCACGCCCCATCGCTCGACCGTCAAACCGGCACGCGTCAGATGTTCCACACGGGGATCAAGGTGATTGATCTTCTGGCGCCCCTCGTCACTGGCGGAAAGGCAGCAATGTTCGGCGGTGCTGGCGTTGGTAAGACGGTGCTGATTATGGAGTTGATCCGCACAACCGTGGAGCGCCACGCCGGCATCTCGGTGTTCGCCGGCATCGGCGAGCGCTTGCGCGAAGGGCACGAGCTCTATCTCGAGCTCAGCCAGGCTGGAGTGCTCAAACGCACCGCGCTAGTGTTTGGTCAGATGAACGAACCGCCCGGTGCGCGCTGGCGGGCTGGACTCACCGCACTCACCATTGCCGAATATTTTCGCGACGTAGCACATGAAAACGTGCTGTTGCTGATCGACAACGTCTATCGGTTGGTACAGGCGGGCGCGGAAGTCTCTGGCCTGCTCGGTCGGCTTCCATCGCGGGTTGGCTATCAACCGACGCTTGGCACCGAGATAGCGGAATTCGAGGAGCGCATCGCCTCGGTTGCGGGCGCGGCGATCACGTCAATTCAGGCAGTTTATGTCCCGGCCGACGACTTCACCGATCCAGCAGTAGCCGAGATTTTCAGCCATCTCGACTCATCGATTGTCCTGTCGCGGACGATGGCGGGCGAAGGCATGTACCCGGCGGTCGATCCGCTTGCGTCGACCTCCAGCCTGCTAGACCCGCGTTTGGTCGGCGCCACGCATTACCGGACGGCGGAGGATGTGCGCAAGACGATCGCGCACTATCGCGAGCTCCAGGAGATCATTGCCCTGTTGGGGATTGAGGAGTTGAGCGCGGCGGATCGCACGGCGGTCCAGCGGGCGCGTCATCTCATGCGGTTTCTGACCCAGCCCTTCATGGTAACGGTGCCGTTTACCGGTAAGCCCGGCCGCACGGTGGAATTGGACGCGACACTCTCCGGATGCCGGGCGATCCTCGACGGCGAAGCGGACGGCTGGGCCGAAGCATCGCTTTACATGGTCGGTGACTTCGAGGAAGCGCGGGCGCGAGAGCGCTTGGCGACGGCCGCGGCATCATGAGGCTCTCCATTGTCACGCCGGTTTCGATCGTCATTGAGACGGACGGCATCGCTCACCTCCGCGCCGAGGATGAGACCGGTGCCTTTGGCATTCTCCCCGGCCATGCGGATTTTCTGACGGCGCTCGCAGTGTCGGTAGTCACATGGCGCGATGCCGCGGGGGGCGAGCATCATGCCGCAACGCGCGGCGGCATGCTGGAGGTCCGCGGCGGCAACCGTATCTCCATTGCCACCCCCGAAGCGGTCCTTGGCGACGATTTGCGGCGCCTCGAAGTTGATGTGGTCGCATGCTTCCGCCACGAGGTCGCGCAGGAGCAGGCGGCCCACACGGATGCCCAGCGCCTCTATTTGGCCGCGATCCGGCAAATCGAACGATTTTTGCGGCCAGGGACGCCACCGTTGACGCCAGGCTCGGTCCAATCACCTAACGAGGCGATCGAGCCATGACATCGCCGGCAGATCACCAGAAGGATCATCCGGAGCGCCTGAATGAGGCGGTTAGGGTGCGTCGTGGGCGCTTGGAACAGTGGCAGCGCGAGGGTGAGCGCTCGATAGGCCGGAATCTGGCGATGATTGGCGCGCTCGGCTGGACGATCGTGATGCCGACGCTCATCGGCATTTTTGTCGGCCGCTGGCTCGATCGGTCTTTTTCGTCCGGCATCTTCTGGACACTGGGTTTGCTGTTTGCCGGCTTGGCAGCAGGTTGTTCGATGGCCTGGAAGAGGATGCATCGCGCATGAGCGGATCGGTCGCGGTCCCCGTCACTGCTTGGGCCATCGGCGGCTTGCTGTTGGGCGCAGCCTACTTTGTGGCGCTGCGGCGGACGGCGGGATTGATTTCGACTGGCGGGAGCCGCGTGATGCCGGCTGCGCTGACGCTCGGCCGGTTCGCAGCCGCCGCACTTTTTTTCGCCGCAGCGGCGCGATACGGAGGGGTGCCGCTCGTCAGCGCGTTCCTCGGTTTCCTGTGCGCCCGCGGCGTCGCGCTGCGCGCAGCGCAACGGCTCGCGTGATGGCGCAATCGCCACTCGCCACCACGGTCCTCTTGCATCTGGGGCCGGTCAATATCACCCGCCCGGTGGTGACGACCTGGGCGATCATGGCAACGCTGGCTCTGGCTTCACGGCTCGTTACGCACCGCCTCGCCATGCGCCCGACTCGCGGTCAGGCTGTGCTTGAGCTGATCGTCACGGGCGTCATGGGCCAGATCGAGCAGGTTATCCGCAAGCCGCCGCGCCCGTTTCTGCCTTTGCTCGGGACGCTGTTCATTTTCCTTGTCGTGGCCAATCTGTCGGGGGTTTTGCCCGGCATTCAAGCCCCGACTGCCACGTTGGAAACGCCCGCTGCGCTGGCGCTGATTGTTTTCATCGCTGTGCACTTCTACGGGGTGCGCAGCCGCGGCGTCTTCGGCTATCTGGCGAGCTTCGCTCAGCCCAAGCTCATTATGCTCCCACTCAATCTCGTGTCCGAGGTGACCCGCACCTTCTCGATGATGGTGCGCCTTTTCGGCAACGTGATGAGTGGCGAGTTTGTGATCGCGCTGATCATCGGTCTCGCAGGCCTCTTCGTTCCGATCCCGCTGATGGCTCTCGAAATCCTGATGGGGCTGGTACAGGCCTACATCTTCGCCGTGCTCGCGACGGTGTTTATCGGCGCCGCAGTGGATGACGCCGGCTAGCAAAAAGGAAAAGTGATGGACATCAAGCTGATCAGCGTCGCGGCGGCCGCGCTTGCCGTTTCCGTCGGGTCGATCGGGCCGGCCTTGGCCGAAGGTCGTTCGGTCGCGGCCGCGATGGACGCGATCGCCCGCCAGCCCGAAGCCGGGGGGACGATCTCGCGCACGCTCTTTGTCGGCCTGGCGATGATCGAGACGATGGCGATCTACTGCCTCGTCATCGCCCTCCTCTTGCTGTTCGCCAATCCATACGCCGGCTGACGATGCATTTCGATTGGTCGACCTTCGCGCTCCAGACGGTCAATTTCGCGATCCTCGTCTGGTTGCTGCACCGGTTTCTCTACAAGCCCGTTCTCGGTCTTGTCGATGCGCGTCGCGCTGAAGTCGACAACCAGCTGGCCCAGGTTCATGCGGCAGAAGAACGGGTAGCGGCTGACCGCGCTGCGATCAAAAGCGAGCGGGACGGCATTGCCGGCGAACGGCTTGCCGCGCTGAGAGAGGCCGCGGCGGTTGCGGAACAGCAGGCGGCGGTGCGCCGTGAGCGGGGTGAGAGCGAAGCGGCGGCGCTGCTGGTGGGAGCGCGAAAGACGCTGAGCGATGAGCGCACAAGTGCTTTGGCCGAGGTTCGGGGCGAGACGCTAGACCTCGCCGCGCAGATTGCTGGGCGGTTGCTGGCGCAGGTGCCGATGGCGCTGCGCGCGGAGGCGTGGATCGAGCGGATTGAGCAGTACCTGGCTGAGCTGCCAACGGAGGACTTGGCGGACTTGAAACAGCAACTCGCCAACGGTGCTCCTCTCAAGATCGTAACCGCATCGGAGCTCGCCCCTGACGTAAGCGAACTTTGGAGCTCTCGGCTCAAGGGCAGACTCGGCAGCACTATCAAGCTTGAGTACGGCGTCGACGCCAGCCTCATCGCCGGTTCCGAGCTTCACTTCCCGACCGCGATCCTGCGTTTCTCTTGGCAGACCGCGCTCGATGCGATGCGCGCCGAGATCGAGACCGATGCCGAGCCTCACTGACGATCTGCGACACTGGCTCGACAAGAGCCGCGAGCGCATCGCCTCGGCAGCGCTGGAGCCTCGGCTTGACCGAATCGGCCGGGTCTCTCACGTCGGCGATGGCGTCGCCACTGTCACCGGTCTACCTGACACGCGGCTCGATGAATTGCTGATCTTCGCCGGCGGTGTGCGCGGTCTTGCGGTCGATCTCGATGAGGATGCGATCGGCTGTGTGCTGCTCGGCGACGATACCGCAGTTGCCGCGGGCAGTGTCGTTCATGGCACCGGCGAGGTCGTGCGTACTCCCGTTGGCGCTGAGCTTCTTGGGCGCGTCGTTGATCCTCTTGGCGTACCGCTCGACGGCAAGGAGGCCCTGACCGCCGCCAACTTCGCGCCAATCGAACAGCCGGCCCCGCCGATCGTCGACCGCGCCTTGGTTACGCGGCCGCTGTCGACCGGGCTGCTGGTCGTTGACGCGATGATCCCTCTTGGCCGCGGACAGCGCGAATTGATCATCGGCGATCGCGGCACCGGGAAGACGGCGATCGCCGTTGACACGATGATCAATCAGCGTTCGAGCGATGTGATCTGCGTCTACGCGGGGGTGGGACAGAAGGCCTCGTCGATCGCTCAGGTTATCGACGCGATGCGCCGCTACGGCGCGCCGGAGCGTTGCTGTTTCGTGGTCGGTGAAGCTGATGCGCCACCGGGCCTGCAATGGATGACCCCCTACAGCGCGTGCACGATCGGGGAATATTTCATGGCGCGGGGCCGTGATGTGCTGCTGGTCATCGACGATCTGACCAAGCACGCCGCCGCCTATCGTCAGCTCTCGCTACTGCTGCGCCGTCCGCCGGGCCGCGAGGCTTACCCCGGCGATATCTTCTACATCCATTCACGGCTGCTGGAACGGGCGGCGAAGCTCGGTCCCGAGCGCGGCGGCGGCTCGCTGACCGCGTTGCCGATCGCCGAAACCCAGGCTGGAAATATCAGCGCCTATATACCGACCAATCTGATCTCTATCACCGACGGGCAAATCTACTTGGACCCGCAGCTGTTCTACGAAGACCAAAAGCCCGCGGTTGATGTGGGAAAGAGCGTCTCCCGCGTCGGCGGCAAGACCCAAGCCCCGGTGCTCAAGGCGCTATCCGAAAGCTTGCGGCTCGAATACGCCCAGTTCCTGGAGCTGGAAGTCTTCACTCGGTTTGGCACGATGGTCGATGAACGAACCCGCAAGATCATCGAGCACGGCCGACGCATCCGTGCGGTGTTGCGTCAGCCGCAATTTGCCCCCCTGTCGCTCGGCGAGCAGGTCGCCTTGCTGTTCGCGGTCGCAAAAGGGGTGCTCGACGAGGTCCCGCTCGATCGCCTCGAGGCCTGCCGCGCGGCGCTGCACGAGTGGCTCACGGCCCATTGTTCCGAGGTGCTTGCGCTCGATGATCAGGCTGCGGCACTCGCGCCCGACCTTGAAGAGGAGCTCCTGACGGCGCTGACGAGGCTCGCCCGTTCTTTTGTCACGCCGCAGCCGCCAGGAGATTCGTCGTGACGCGCGTTGTCGAGATCGAAGCGCATATCGGCAACATGGTCGAACTGCGCGAAATCGTCGGGGCAATGCGATCGCTCGCAAGCATGCGCGTACAGCGGACGCAGCAGATGGTACCCGGCATTCGCAGCTATGCTGAGGCTATGGCGAGAGGCATCGGCGCCGCTCTTCTTCTGATGCCGGAGCCGCCGCCTACGCGCGCCAGCGACCAAGGCCGTCGCGGTTTGGTTGTGTTCTCTGCGGAACACGGCTTTGTTAGCGGCTTCAATGAGCGCCTGTTGGACGCGGCCGCGACGGTGCTCGTCCGCGGCGACCGGCTCCTCCTGCTCGGCACGCGCGGCATCATTGCCGCTCAAGAACGGGGCTTGGCGCCAGCCTGGACCCATTCGATGGCGACACGCCCGGAAGCGGCGACCGAGACGACCCGGCGGCTGACGAGTGAGGTGTATCGCGGCATCGCGAGTGGCGCGTTCATGCGGGTCGAAGTCATGTTCGCTCGGCACGGCCAAGGCAGGGAAATGACAATCGAGCGCCGCCGGGTATTTCCGGTCGATTTTGCGACGTTCGCGGCGCAGCGATCGCGTCAGCCTCCGCTTCACAACACCTCGCCGGCACGTCTGTTGGAGCGGTTGATCGCCGATTATGTTTTCGCGCTGCTGACCGAGGCGGCGGTCGAATCGCTCGTGAGCGAGAACGTGGCGCGGTTCGCTGCAATGCAGTCGGCGCATGACAACATATCGGATAGGCTGGAGGCATTGCGCCGAGAAGCGCGGCAGGCACGGCAAGAAGAGGTTACCACCGAGCTGCTCGATCTGGTGACAGGCGCCGAAGCGCAGCGTGAATGAAAAATGTCCCGCTAGGCTCGGCTATTTAAGGGCACCTATCGAATATTCGCTACTCGACCGAAGCGTAACTAAGCCACTAGCAGCGCCCGACGCGGCCGCTCCTCAGAGTGCGCCTCCGGCCATTGAACGGTCGCGCAACCAGGCGGGGACTGCGCGTACGGCGGCGAACGCGACCACGCCAAGAAGCGCCGGCACGCCACAGGCGCTGTTCCGGCGCGTGCAAAAACTTCTTCCACGAATGCGGCCCGACCGCATAGTCGAACAGCGCCTTGTCCTGCCGACGCTTCAGCCCGTAATGCCCCCGGTCTTGCTCATCAGTCCAACCACTCGGCAGATCGGCAATCCAAGTGACGTCGTCATAAACGATTGCCTGCTCGCGCAATGTCGGACCAATAACGCGGTAGCCCCGATCGTGCAGCGTTTCGAGAAGCGAGGCGGCGCCCTCGATCGTCAGGATGCTGCATTTGCTCGTTGTCATTTGATATGCATGCCCGATCCGCGAGAGGGATCGAGGGCGTAATTATGGCGGAGCGAACGACGGGTGCGGGTTAGCTTCTCATTTCCCTGCGAGCGACTGCTATCGGCGCGCATCTGTGTCGTTGCCGGATGGTTCAGGAAAGGTCCGCTTCTCCGAACTGACGGCGGTCGCTCACTCTTGTCATCGCACGCGGCTCCGCCAGACCGGTCAAACGTGCCCACGCCGTGCCACCGATAAAGATCGCGCCGATCCAGGCGAAGCCCTCGCGCCACATCAGAGATGGAATCCCGACCTGCGACAGACCGAAAACTGCATGATAGCCAGCGACCGCCGCCGGAATTGCGAACGCTGCGGCAATCAAGACGCGAAGGACCGAATGCCGGACGGTGGCGAAAGCGACCTGACCCAGAACAAATGTCAGCGCGCCGGCCGCGATCCCGCAGACGAGTCCGCCGAGAACGCCCGCGCCACTCTGGAACGCGGCCATGCCGGCGGAGAGGCCGACGAAGAACGGCAGCGCGTAGACCGCGAGCATAAAGATCAGCCAGCAAAATAGGCCGATCCCGAACCCGCTAAGAATCAGTCCGATGACAAGCATGGTGGTGGCCTCCGTGGCAAAACTGCAACGGTCACGCCTTCCACCACCACCGCGGCGCCGTCGAAAGAATAGCCCAGAGCGGTCCGGCGCGCGAGGGCGATGCCGCGCGATCGCGGCCCGCCTTTATGGGTATGGCGCGCTTTTATCCGCCAGCGCCTACTTTCACGGGGCAGGCTCGCCGAACCGCCATACCGGAATGCCGAGCTTCTTCGCCTTGTCGGCGAGGTTGTCCTGGATGCCGGTGCCCGGGAAGTGCACGACGCCGATCGGCAGGACCGCGAGCATCGCGTCGTTGCGCTTAAACGGGGCGGCCTTCGCGTGCTTCGTCCAGTCGGGCCTGAACGCGATCTGCGGCACTCGGCGAGCGCTCGCCCATTTGGCCGCGATGAGTTCGGCGCCCTTCGGTGAGCCGCCGTGCAGCAGCACCATGTCAGGGTGCTTGGCATGGACCTTGTCGAGTCGATCCCAGATCAGGCGGTGATCGTTGAAGTCGAGCCCGCCGGTGAGCGCGATCTTCGGTCCGGGCGGCAGCATCACTTCCGTCTCGGCGCGGCGCTTGGCGGCCAGGAAGTCGCGGCTGTCGATCATCGCGGCGGTGAGCGTGCGATGGTTGACCAGCGACCCCGAGCGCGGACGCCAGGGCGTGCCGGTATGCGTTTCGAAGCGCTCAGCGGCCTGGTCGCGGAAGAGCTCTATGCAGCTGCGGCGCTCGATGAGCGTGATGCCTTCGGCCGTGAGTCGTTCGAGTTCGACGGATCGCACCTCCGACCCGTTCTGCTCGCGCTGGCTCCGGTGCTGCGCCTGCTCGTTGTCATCGAGCTCGCGTTCGATGCGGCCCGTGGCGCGGTGGAAGAGGTTGACGGTCGACCAGAGCAAGTCCTCGAGGTCCGGTTCGAGCCGCGTGTCACTCAAGGTCGCGACTAGGGCGTCAAAGATGTCTGCGACGGCGACGGCCACAGCGTTGCCTTCAGGAAGCGGTCTCGGATCGGGCTCGTCCTGGAAGGGACGGTGGCCATAGAGCTGGAGCTCGTTGAGGACGTGATCCGTTGGGGATGAGCTGTGCGGCGGTTCGAACTCGGTGTCGTCGTGATCGGTCGTCATGGTGAGGCCCTTTGCCGCATCGACCGCGCCCATCGCGGCCTTCGTGGCGATCACCAGACGGCGGGCGGCACGGCCCCAGAACCCGGAGCGAGAGCGCAGGGCCGCAGCGTCAGCAGAGGATGGCGAAGCCCGGCTATTTTGCTTCGCGATGCAAAGGCGGCTCTGACGCCGGCAGAAAATAGCCGGGCGCAGCCATTGCCGGGCCGCGCCGGCTGCCGTCCGATCGCCCTCTAGAAGGCCAGGGCGCGGACTCTGTCCAGCTGTTCGGCCTCGCCAGACGGGCCATGGCGACACTCGAGCTGCTGCTCGTTACTCCGTTTCGGCTGTCGCCAGGAGCATGAAGCGGGCGACATCTTCCGGGACGAGCTGAACCCGCAAGGCTGCTCGAAGTGCCTCGAGGCCAAAGGCGCGCAGATCCTCGTTGAAGTCGCCGCACCTGGGCACCCATACGATCGTCTCGATGCCGGTTGCCTCGGCGCGTTCGGTCAGAGCTGTCGCGGCCACCTCGCCGGCCGCATCATTGTCGCGAGCGACATAGAGCCGGCGCAGTGTCGGCGGGAGCAGAAGTGCCGCGAGGTGATTGGCCGAAAGGGCGGCGACCACCGGCAGGGTTGGCAGCACGCAGCGCAACGACAGCATGGTCTCGATCCCTTCGCCGGCGGCGAGCACCCCCGCATCCGCGGGGGCAGGCTGCGCCACGCCGAAGCGGACGGCGTTGCCGAGGAGGTCGCCCATCGCCCGTCGCGGCGTATCGATCGGCGCCTTGCCGAGACGGAGAGGATCGAAGCCGTCGGGATCGAGCCAAGTCCGGTGCGCGCCGGTGATGCGCCCGTCGAGATCGGTCACGCGGGCGATCATTGCTGGCCATATCTCGGTCGGCAAAAGCTCGTCGGGACGGTAATAGCAGCGCGGATGGAAGCGCAGTGCGCCGTCTTCGTGCAAAGGCGTAATGCCGCGATTACGCAGATACGCCTCAACGAGTGTGCGCATCACCGGTTGAGACATAGCGAAGAGTCGACGTGCGGACTCCGGCGACCCGGTTTGCGCGGGAGGTCGCGGATGCTCCGGCGAAGGCTCCGGTTCGATGTGCGGCAAGCTCAGAAACCGGCGGGCCTCGTCGGCGACATCGTGGAAGTCGATGAGGCCGCAGCTCTCGCGAATGACGTCGAGAAGATCGCCATGCTCACCGGTGGCGGCATCGGTCCATTTGCCAGCCGGGCCTTTTGGCGACTCCTTCAGCCGGACGAACATGGAGCGGCCGGGCGTGTTGCGCACGTCGCCCACCAGCCAGTAGCGGCCTTCGCGCCGGCCATTGGAGAGATAGTGGCGGCACACCGCCTCGGCCTGGCTGCCAAGGCGGTGCGCCAGTTCGGAGGCGTCGCGCGGCATCAGGCGGCCTCCCGTTCGGCGATGCGCTCGACGGGGTAGCGGTCGAGCACGCGCGCCAGGACCGCACCGCCGTTAGCGTCGGTCGGCACGAACATGCGCAGCTTCCACGAAATGATCTCGTGGAAGAGGCCGTAGGCTTTGAGCCGGTCGCGCATCGCGTCGTTGAAACCCGACAACTCGATGCGCCCGGCGCCCATGACGCGGACGCGGCGGAGCTGAAGGCCTTCGGCGAGGTCGAGGATCGTGCGACCGTCCATGAGCGCGGCGAAGGCATTCTCCGACGTCAGCGTCGGAGCTTCCGCAGCGAGTGCCGTCGCCACCCAAGCAGGCGAAACCTTGCGGCCGATGATGCGCTCGCCAGCATCGGTCTGAAGCCGATAGACGCGCGTCGACTCGTTCGGCAGCCGCTTCCAGATCGGCAGGAGCAGCCCTGCCACGACATGGATGGTGCTGTCGGTGAACTCCGGCACGGCAGCGATCTCCGCCTGCCATGCCGCGGCGAAGCGCGCGCGATCGGTCTCCGTCCAGTGGCTTTCCGCCATCGCCTTCATCGGAAGGCTGTGGTTCTCCATCGGCCGGACCAGCCGCACGCGCCGTTCGATCTCGCCGTCGTCGAGCATGAGGCTCGGCGCCGGCACCTGAACGGCGGCACGGCCCGAGCGCTCGTTGATGAGGAGCAAGGCGCGCGGATCGGAGAGCCGATCGAGCGCCTCGTCCAACGTGACAGGGCGGTTGCGCCGACGCTCGGTGATGGTGAGCAGCCGGGTCTCCGCGCCGGTGCTGGGATGGGTGTAGATCGTGCGTCGATCGGTGACGACGAAGCTCTCGGCGCGCAGCGTCTCCAAGCCGACATCGTAGGTACCGGACGCGATCGCGCCTTCGATGCGAGCGGTGAGCAACTGCTCGAACGCGGTGAACAGCACGTTCTGCAGGTCGATGGTCAGCGCCAACAATCTGTTCAAAAAGGTGGTAATCGGCGGCAGTTCGTCCTTGATGCCGTTGACATCCATGAGTTTGAGGCCGGTTGCATCCTCGAAGGTCTGAAGCGAGCAGCCTTCAACCTTGCTGCGCACGAGCAGCATGTAGAGCTGGCGCAGTGCATCGCGCCCGTAATGGCTTTCGAGATTGTCTTCGGGTCTGAAGAGCCCTTGGCCGCCGGTCTGGCGTTGGCCGCGCGTGATCGCGCCCAGCGTGTCGAGACGGCGCGCGATCGTGCTGAGAAAGCGTTTCTCCGCTTTCACGTCCGTCGCAATCGGCCGGAATAGTGGCGGCTGCGCCTGGTTGGTGCGGTTGGTGCGTCCGAGTCCCTGGATGGCGGCGTCAGCCTTCCAGCCGGGTTCGAGCAAATAGTGGACGCGCAACCTGCGATTCCGCGCCGACAGCTCGGCGTGATAGCTACGCCCGGTGCCCCCGGCGTCGCTGAAAACAAGGATACGCTTCGCGTCATCCATGAAGGCGGCGGTTTCGGCGAGGTTCGCCGAGGCGGCGCGGTTCTCGACCATGAGGCGGTCGCCCTTGCGGATGACACGACGCGAGCGGCCGGTGACCTCGGCGACCATATCGGTGCCGAAGCGCTGAACGATCTGGTCGAGTGCGCCCGGTACGGGTGGGAGAGAAGCGAGCTTCTCGATCAGCCGGTCGCGGCGAGCGACCGCTTCGCGGCTCTCGACAGGCTGACCGTCGCGGTACACCAGCCGGGACGAGAGATTGCCTTCGCTATCGGTGAATAGCTCATAGAGCTGCACCGGGAAGGAATGCGCGAGGTAGTCGAGCACGTACTCGCGCGGCGTGATGTCGACCTGGACATCGCCCCAATCCTCGGTCGGAATCTCCGCGAGCCGGCGCTCCATCAGTGCCTCGCCGGTCGAGACGAGCTGGATGATGGCGGCGTGGCCGGCATCGAGATCGCGCTCGACCGAGCGGATCAGCGATGGCGTCTTCATCGAGGTGAGCAGATGACCGAAGAAGCGCTGCTTGGCGCTCTCGAAGGCGGAGCGCGCGGCGGCCTTCGCCTGCGCGTTCAGCGTGCCGGTCTCGCCAGTGATGTTGGCGGCGCGCATCGCCGCGTCGAGATTGTTGTGAATGATCGAGAAGGCGCCGGCATATGCGTCGTAGATGCGGATTTGCTCTGGCGTGAGCTGGTGTTCGACGAGTTCGTACTCGACGCCTTCGTAGGAGAGCGAGCGGGCCGCATAGAGTCCGAGTGCTTTGAGATCGCGCGCCAGCACTTCCATGGCGGCGACGCCGCCGTCCTCGATCGCCTCGACGAACTCGGCGCGCGTGGCGAAGGGAAAATCCTCGCCACCCCAAAGCCCAAGCCGCTGCGCATAAGCGAGGTTGTGGACCGTCGTCGCGCCGGTCGCTGAGACGTAGACGACGCGGGCGTTCGGCAGGGCGTGCTGGAGCCGGAGGCCCGCGCGTCCCTGCTGCGATGCCGCCTGCTCGCCGCGCTCGCCCTTGCCGCCGACGGCGTTCTGCATGGCGTGGGATTCGTCGAAAATGATCACCCCGTCGAAGTCGGAGCCCAACCATTCGACGATCTGCCGAACGCGCGAAAGCTTCTCGCCGCGCTCGTCGGTGCGCAGCGTGGCATAGGTCGCAAATAGGATGCCTTGGCCAAGCCGGATTGATGTGCCCTGGCGAAAACGGGAGAGCGGTGTGACCAGCAGCCGCTCCATGCCAAGCGCCGACCAGTCGCGTTGTGCGTCCTCGATCAGCTTGTCGGACTTGCTGATCCAGACGGCGCGCCGCCGGCCCTTCAGCCAGTTGTCGAGCAGGATGCCAGCGACCTGGCGGCCCTTGCCGGCGCCGGTGCCGTCGCCGAGGAACCAACCGCGGCGAAAGCGGACGGCGTTCTCCGCATCGTCGCGCGCGGCGGTGACCAGGTCGAAGGTCTCATCGACCATCCACGACCCGGCGAGGAAATCGGCATGGGCCTCGCCGGCGTAGATGACGCTTTCGAGCTGCGCGTCGGACAGTTCGCCGTCTGTGATGAGGTTTGCCGAGAGATGCGGCCGGTAGGAGGGCTTTGGCGGCGCGACCGAGGCCATCGCCGCGGATTGCACCAGCTTCGTCGGATGCGCCTGAGAGCCGGGAATACGGATCGACTGAAGGACGTATTCTTCATAAAGCGCATCCGTGAGACAGCTGCCCTCGGGAGGTGTCCATTCGACTGTGCCGTAGCCGAGCTCCACACCTTCCGGCTCTGCGATCGCGGTGGCCGGCTGACGCGAAGCGGTGCGCGCGAGATAGCCGCGAACGGTTCGCGGCACCGCGAAACCACCAGCCGTCGGCGCGGCGACCGGGCGGCGCGGCGGGACGCGCTCGCCGATCCATCCGAGCAGCGTCGCCACGTCAGGCGAGACACCGGCGGAAGGCGGAAACTGCGCCGCGTCAGACGCGGGCATCTTGTCGATGACGGTGAGGCGCGTCTCGATGGTCGTACCATGCTTGGCGTAGACCGCGCCGTCGATGACCGCGGTGAATACCACGCGGCCACGCTCCTGCAGGCGGACAAAGGCATCGCGCCAGGCCAGCGCCTCGGGGCCGAAATTGGCGCCGGTGATCGTCACCAGCCGCCCGCCGTCGATGAGGCGCGCCAGCGCTGAGGCGACATGACGATAGGCGGTGTCGGCCATGCGGCGGTCGACATTCGCCATCGCGGAGAATGGCGGGTTCATCAGCACGACCGTGGGCGTCACCGCAGCGTCGAGATGATCGTCGATCTGCGCTGCATCGAAGCGACTGACGGTGACGCCGGGAAAGAGGTGGTCGAGGAGCGCGGCGCGCGTGTCGGCCAACTCGTTCAGCGCGAGCGCGCCGCCGGCGACCTCAGCCAGGATGGCGAGGAGCCCTGTGCCGGCCGAAGGCTCCAGCACGCAATCGTCCGAAGTGATGGCGGCTGCGGTGCAGGCCGCGAGGCCGAGCGTAACCGGCGTCGAGAATTGTTGGAGCGCTTGACTCTCCTCGGAACGCCGCGTGTGGGTGGGCAGAAGGCCGGCGATCTTCGTCAGCGCGGCAAGCCGTGAAGCCGGAGAGTCGGCTTTGCGGAAAAGCGGCTTGCCGTATTTGCGCAGGAACAGGACGG